>Ga0163150_10001647_pt1 | contig 36835 bp, 54 predicted proteins | sample OliLakLV19P2IB_FD_148628 | JGI IMG/M metagenome (GOLD analysis project Ga0163150, IMG submission 148628) | Freshwater microbial mat bacterial communities from Lake Vanda, McMurdo Dry Valleys, Antarctica - Oligotrophic Lake LV.19.P2.IB | ecosystem: Environmental > Aquatic > Freshwater > Lake >... | reverse complement strand
TAAATTTAATTTATCTTAAAAGGTGGTCGACATTACGTCAACCACCTTCTTTAAACCTTAAGTTTGACGGAAAATTATGTAGTCAAATGTCGAGACATCGGTTGTTGCAGCAACACCTAGCGCGCTATATGCAGCGATTGTAAATGAAGCACCTGCACTGATTGTTGTGATTGGAAATCCAAGAGCTGGAGATCCATTCAAAGCAGATCTTGTGACAAGGATTCTATCCGCAGCTGCGATGTTGGTATTCGCAACAGTTACTGTCCCTGCAATAAGTGTAGCTCTTCCAATAAAGTCAGTAACAGCTCCACCATTTAATGAAATCTTTGTCGCAACGCTAGTCAAATTAACATCACCAGTTAGGTTGATAGCTCCAGAACCTGCTTGAATTGTCGTAGTCGACGTTGAATTTGTCGAACCAATTGTTAACGTGTTTGCGCCAGCTCCAGAACCTAAAGTTATAGTCTTACCACCAGTGCTATTAGCAATGTTGATTGTCTGGGCACCAATACCACCAAAAATCGTTGCTGTACCTGTATTTGCTCCTGTACCACCAATATTGAATGTACCGCTTGTCGTGGTAGGTCCAAAGGTGTAAGTTGAGGTAGCCGCACCATCTAACGAGAAGTTGCCTGTACCTACTAAGAGCGAAAGGGAAGCAACGCCAGTAACAGTTCCAATGATAACAACGTTAGCAACAGCTCCTGTCGCAATATTTACAGCCTTAGCGCTTGTAGCACCTGTTGCGATATTGACAGTTGTTGCGCCTGTACCAGCACCAATTGAAACAAGGTTAGTTCCTGAAGAACTTCCAAGAGTAATTGTACCTGTTTGAGCTGTACCACCTAAGGTGTAAGTACCTGTAGTAGTAGAAGCACCTGTTGTGTAAGTTGTTCCTGTAGATCCATCTAAAGAGTAGTTACCAGAACCGGTTCTAAACGTCAAGCTTGATGCGCCTGTCGCCGAACCAATTGAAACAAGGTTTGCGCCAGCACCTGCAGCGATCGCAACAGTCTTACCACCAGTTGAGTTGGCTATATTGATTGTTTGAGCGCCTGTTCCGCCAAATACAGTTGCAGTTCCTGTATTTGCTCCTGTACCGCCGAAGTTAATCGTTCCGGAAGTAGTTGAAGGGGCAAATGTATAGGTTGAAGTTGCAGCGCCGTCTAATGAGAAGTTACCAGTACCGACTAGTTGAGAAATACTCGATGCAGCGGTTACAGATCCGATTATAATGACGTTACCGATAGCGCCTGTACCAATATTCACAGCTTTAGCATTGGTGATACCAGTAGCAATGTTAACAGTGGTAGCTCCTGTACCAGTGCCTACGTTAACGATATTTGTACCGCTAGAGCTACCTAAGGTCATGGTACCAGTTTGTGCAGTACCACCGATTGTCATAGTTCCTGTTGTTGTGCTAGCTCCGACTGTATAAGTAGAATTTGTTACACCATCTAAAGCAAAGTTACCAGTACCTACGTTAATAGCTACAGCTGTTGCTCCCGTTATGTTACCAATTGTAACCGTATGAGCCACAGCATTTGTTCCAATATTTACAGGACCAGAACCAGCGTCAAGAACAACCGATGTTGCACCTGATGAGTTACCCAGCGTGATCGTGCGAGCAGCGGCTCCAGTACCTACGTTGATAGCTTGAGCAACGGCGTCGTTACCGATACCAATAACACCAGCAGAGGAATTAAGCTCAAGAACACCAGCAGAATCGATAAGAACGGTATCAGCTGAGTTAAGAACGATATCTCCAGCGCCTGTTGAGGTTACTCTAAATGATCCTGTACCTGTGTTAACAGCAACGGCTGTTGCGCCTGTAATATTCCCAACAGTGATTGTTCTTGCGCCAGCTCCTGTACCAATATTCACGGCACCTGTAGATGCATCAGAGGCTAAGTTTAATGCTGTTGCGCCTGTCGTTACAGTTGCAGAACCACTAAGTGTTGCAAGTCCTGTTGCGCTTAAAGTTGTAAATGCGCCAGCTGCTGGAGTTGTGCCACCAGTAGCAGGGGGAGCTGCAAATACTGCTGCAAGGTTAGATGGTTGAACTGCAAGAGCTGTAACACCTGGAACTGTAGCAGTACCTGCAACGGCTTGGGCATCAGTTGCTAAATTAGTACGACCTGTAACAGAAGTTTGAGCTACAGGGACAGCACCTACAACAATGCTTTGAGCTAGGTTGAATACGTCGACAGCTAAAGCTGCGTTGTTTGTGCCCGTTCCTGCGTTTACTTCAGCGGCAGTAGCATAGCGAGTAATACCCGCTAGAGTTGTAGTGGATTGTTGGTTACCACCTGAATCCCATGTACCTCCGCCTGCATATTGATATAAACCATAAGGAGTTACAGACTGATCAATCCATTCTTGCCCAGCTAGATAGTTTGTATCGCTCACAGCGGGAGGTCTTTGAGCCATGATTGGTGGTGGCATAACTTCTGTAACGCCGTTCGTGATACCATATACCTGCAAGAATCTGTTAGCCATAAAAAACCCCTTATTGTTTTCCTAATACATAAATGATAAATTTAAGTATAGCAAGGTAAATATTATATAAATAACTTATGTTTTACAAGAATGATCATTTATGATATAATTTGGTTAACGTTGAACAACGGATATGACATGGAAGAAGAGTTTTTTACGGTAGAAGAGTTGGCTAATATTCTTAAAGTTCATGCAAATACAATACGAAGATCGATTAAAAAGGGCCGTATAAATGCTTTCAGAGCCGGAAGTGGATCTACTTCGCCTTTCAGAATATCCAAGAGCGAGCTTAATAGAATAAGAGTCATGGATTTTGAGGTGACCTTAAAGAACATGATTTCATATAAATTGGAAAAATAAACTAAAAAAAAGGAATGAAAATGAAAAACGTAATATTTACTGCTTTAATGTGTTTAGCAACCGTTAGTTGCTATGGAGTTCAGGTGATCCATACTTCGCGTTAGGGCGCTACTACTGAAGAACGCTACCATACTCATCAATTGAATATGCAAGAAGAGCAACAAGAAATGATGCGTAAAAATTTAAGAAATCAACAACAAATGCTACAATTGATGCAACAAAGATTAAGATAAGGGGGTTTTTATGAGCAATGAATTGATAGCCATCATAGGATTTGGTATTACTATTATAGGATTGCAATATAGCTTTATGACCAGATTCGAAAATCGATTAGATAAGTTCGAAGAAAAGCTTTTGGATATCGATAGAAGGCTTTGCCGTATTGAAGGAGCAATGAGCAACAAAGATTGCTACATGCTAAAGAGCGATCATTCACAACGAAAAGCTGAGTAAAATGGTAAAATACATAATTGCTTTTTGGGCGGTTATGCCTTTGCTTACTATATTAAATGATAATTGTCTTAAGGTTATACTTGTTATATCTGTATGCCTCCCATTTTTATTGAAATGGGGGGCTATTCTTCTTTTTTGTCATTTCGCAGAAGATTGGGATTAGAAGATTAATAAAAACATGGAGAATTTATGTTAGAATTATTTATTGCGATTCCAATTATTTTACTTTCCTTTTATTGGCTAGAAAAATCTCTTGAGCATGATTATTGAGAATTATTCATTTCTTGCTGTATTTTTTTCTCGTAAAGTCTTAGCGTGGGCGCATCTTTTAAAAGAGCTGCTCCTATAGCTTTTGCATAAAATTTCTGCAATTCTTTACTCTTTGACATTCTTGTTATAAAATCAACTCCTTTAGCGCCAGCGACAGCTCCAGCAGCGAGCCCAGCAGTAGGAAGCACTAATTCAGTATGACCTAAAACCGCTTCACCTAAAACCGCACCAATAAATGATTTTTGCCCAAGCGTATGAAGAACGAAATTTGAAGCTTTATTTCCTTCTGCAATAGCTCCGTAAATTTCATTGGCAGGGCGATATGCTTTCGCAAAATCTGGATTGATTTTCTCATAAGGAACAATTGCTTGATCGACCTCTTTCGCAATACCCTTAAGAAGTTTTTTTTCTCTAGTAAGCATTTCAGGGTTTTTCATCAAAGTATTTAGATCGCGTTTTGCAGAGGTCAAATCTTGCACTGCTATCTTACCATTATTTACTTTTAAAAGAACTTCTTCAGCAGCTTTAATTACTGTTGTTTTTGGTGGTGTAGAAATGCCTTTTGCGAGATCTTTCGTTAACACATTCAAATTATTTTCTAAACTTTTAGCTGCAACTGAAGCGCCTTTTGCTAAGGAATTAGCTTTTTCATATTGACTAGAAGCATATTTCATTGCTCCTCCAGGATTGAACATGGTTGCCATAAAAATGCTTCCTAGCTTTAAAGCCTCCTGAGATCCTTCACCAACCCCTAAAATTTTACCACTTTCCTTACCTGCTTGACCTGCTAACGCTACACCAATAGCACTTCTAAATTTCATTGGGCCTAAAAGAGAGCCAACTATTTTGGTGTATTCATCTCCAGTTTTTTCATAATCATTTTGAGGAGTTGTGAAGCCCTTAGATTCTTTCTCAGAGAACTCCTGAAGTTCCGAAGAAGTAGGAAATCCATGTTGCTTAACCAATTTTAAGACTTCAGGAGGCGGTGGTGGCATTCCTGTCAGTTTTTCTAAACCTTTAAACACACCGCTTTGAATTAAACTTGCCACATCTCCCGGGAGTCCACCGATCGTTTCTGCTAATCTAGAGGCCGTACGTGTTACATGACGACTGCCTTCATAAAGCCAAGGAAAACTCTCATCTTTCTTTAACCGTACAGCTGCAAAAGGATCTTCTTTGGTCGATTCTTGGGCTTGCTGTGGTGCTTTCTGTTGAATTGGCTGATTACTCTTCAATCTAACATCAGCAAAGGGATCTTGCTCAGTCATCATGGTATTTGGGCTCCAAGTGCTTTATATCTTTCTACATCGCCAGGTTTGACACTTAATGGCTCTCCATTAGGGTCTAACATCAAAACCATATCGTCAGTAATTCCATATTGATCATGCATGATTTTGCTGGTGTTTTCTTTGATACTAGCCATTTTAGACTGAGCGTATTGTCTAACACCTTCATTAACCTTTGATTGAAAATCATAAGGTATTTCACCACCATTTTCTTTTTTAAGACGTTCAGCTATTTTCACCTCTTGCGTCTTGATGTCCTGAAAATCCTTTAGATTCTTAATAATCGCATTGTTTGCTTCTTTACTAAAATCCGCACTTGGATACGCGTTCAAAATTGTCGAAAACTCAAAATTAGAAAACTGTCCACCTAGTATTGATCTAATATCCGTTATTAAATGTTTAACATCCGCGGCGAATTCTCTTCTTCCCTCTGAAGTAAGATTAACAAGCCCCATCTTCTCAAGTAACTTTTCATACGGCTTACCAGTAACTCCTTGTCTATTAAGCTTCTCAAGGTTACTAAGGGATTTTTCTTTAAGCTCATGTTGTTTGGAAGTTTCCGCTAGAGTTTGATTATACTTGACATCTGCTGATGATTGAGCTTTAGCTATTTGCTTATCTCTAATTACTTCAGGGCTATTTTGTTGCTGCCTTTGCTCAAAATCTATACTTCTCTGGATTTGAGCTGCCAAAGGTGGACTCTTCACAGCAAGCGCTGCCAACACTTGAGGTGGGAACCTTTCAGCATAAGACTGTTGTTTCTTAGGGGTTATTTGAGTAGGCATAGGCGGAGCTTGTTGCAACGCTTCTTGAGGGTTTTGCATAGGCTGCATGATTCCACGTGGCTGAAATCCTTGCTGAGGGTTTAAGTTTGAAGGAGGACCCATAGGAACAGGTCTTTGCATTTGTTGATCATCCATCCCGCCTTCTTGTTCTTGGGATTGGGAAGACTCCCCAAATAACGACTTCATCAGACTCTCTTGCTCTCTTTGTTTAAGAGCCTGTCCAACGAGTGTCTTTCTTAGCTGAGGATCAGAAACGCCATTTAGATTGATTCCATGAGCTTGAAACGCTTGATTTTCAGCTTGTTGTTGCTGAATTGCCATTTTTCGCTTCTTTTCTTGATCGGCTAGTAGCTCAATCTGCAAATGTTTCTTGAAGACACCTTCCCCTAATTCACCATGTGGCCTTAAAGCTGATTCCAATCTGCTCATTCTTTCTGAAGAGGAAGCATTTTTTAATGAAGGGTCATTCATCACTCCTTCCAAGGCTTTATTGGCAAAATACGCATTGCCAAATTCACCCAGTCCCTTACCCAAGGATTCACCAAGAACTTCAGCTAAAACACCACGGCGTTTAGCTGGTAAATTATGAATTTGTACCATTGTTACCTCCAATATCCTGGTGCGCCGCTTCTAAAACCCATATCCATCTGTTGGCTTTGAGGACTAGCTGTAAATCCACTTCCTCTTCCACCATATTGGTTCATTGCCCCTTGAATAATTCCAGGAAGGTTCCCTGTAACACCTTGAGCAATACCACCAAGAAGCCCTTGCGAGCCTTGTTGATTGATGTAGTCGAAAGGTTTAGCGCCAAGTCCTGTTTGATTCTGCTGATTATATTGCCCGAGGAAGTCCATGATTGCTTGTCTTTGCATCGTAGATTTCATGGATCCTAGGTTTTCTTGAAGACCGGCTCCGGCAGCTCCCAATGATTGACCAAAAGCACTTGATGAAAGCGCTCCACCAGTAGCTCCAGCGCCTGCAAATTGCTCAGCTAGTCTGGGAACAGTCTGCTCATTGAAATTGCGCATATAGGGGGCTTCAAAGTTTTGATAAACATCTGATTCAGGATTCAGGTAATCTTGTAAAAGTCCAGTAGCTTGCTTAGCGCCGCCTTGAAGACCTTTAGTTTGATTCAAGAAGTTGTTAAATAATCCTGTTTGCTCAGGGGAGAAGTTAGAGACTTTCTTTAACTTGTCTTTACTTCCTGTCAAAAAATCTAACCAGCCCATACACCCTCTTTAAGTTGTTTTCAAATATTCCATGACGATGGAAGCTTCTGTTATAGTACCCTGCGACCCGCCATTTATCAATGTAATAGTTGTCGTTGTTGCTTTTATTTCTATCTGCTTTGCAAGCGTTAAACTGACATAGGGCAATGGCAGAAATTCCCCAGCATTTGTCAAACATCCGCCATACATATCCGTTAACTTAGCAAGACCTGTGACGCCATGAGCAAATGTTAAAGTAGCTCCAGGAGCAATAGGCACTGTCAGATTGAATGTTTTGCGATAGCCAGATCTGAAAGGAAAGGAATTGCTGGTGTTTGAGCTTGTCGTTGTAGGAAAATAACGATCAAAGCTTGCATTCTCTTCTAAATTGAAGATAGAACCTTTCTTCGTATTGACTGCATCAGCTGTTCTCTTATAGGAAAGTGAAAGCGTTTCTTGGAAATTCTCGTCGTTGCCTTTAGGGAAATCAATAGAGATTGGAAGTTGGTTAGACTGAAGTGGAGTATCACTATTAAATGCCATGTAAACCCCGCTTTACATCGATTTACTTTAAGAACGTTTTCGAGCCAGGACGCACCCATAAAGAAAAGGCATTCATCACCCAATCATCTTGATGAGTCACAGGATTATTCATCAAGACTTCATCATAAGTCATTTTTATTCTAATGTATTGTCCTGTAGCTCCAGCAAAAAAACGATGCCAACTATAATCAGCACCGGGAATGTAGGGAACAGTATTCGCATCAGAATTTCCTTGGCTTTGTACCCAATTACCACCTCTTGTATATGTACCAAAGCCAGTTGCATCAGCACCAATTGAGAATGTGTTTTCTGTAAGATAAGTCACGTTGAAGTTTGCATTGTAGCCGGTGGCACCTTGCACATTTGTGATGTTGATGTTGAAACCAGTCTTTAAACCATGATTTTTACTAGTGACAACCCCAGGATTAGCGTTATTAGCTCCTGTAATGGTACCAACAAGCGTTAATGTTGTTTCTGTTTCTATATTTCCGATGAGCATATTAGCTTGTGCTGCAGGATCTTGCGAAGAATTTACAAAGATCTCAACCGTCATTTGAGCAGCAGGTGTAGCATCCATCAAAAAATCGACATAAGATAATTTAGTCTGCATCCCTTGTGTCTGAAATGGATTGAAATCTTTTGTATCAACGATCAATCTTGGATAGAATGTAAGCTGTCCCCCTCCTGCATAAGAAGATGTTGCAAGTGATGGGGTATAAGTGAATTGTGTATATTGCGTTCCATCCCATTTAAAAAGAGCTACTTGAGTAGATGAAACAAACTGTACTTGGTATATTTCATCATTCAGATTCGTGGTTGTTGCAACGCCTGTTGCTGTCGTCACAAACTGCAATCCGCTAAGTTTAATAATATCATCTGAAAACATGGTGTGGTTGGGTACAGTGATCAACAAGTTCCCTGTCACACCATCTACAGCAATTGCCGTGATAGAGTAAGAAACATCATCAGGATTGCTTGCGGCAAAATAATGGACATAACCTTGAGAATTCCCTGCTACGGTAAATGGGAACTTGCTTTGGTTGTCAAAGTCTCCCCAAAGGACATTATCATCATTCCAAAAGATATCTGATCTATTCCAAGTGATTCCACTAGTAGGCTGGAATGTACCGAAACAAGTTACACGATCATCAAACTGAGCCCAGGTATTATTGCGGTAATTGTAGACTAATACTTTATTAGGAAAGACTTGCTCTTCACCTAAGAAATTCGGATCGACATAATTCCAGTAGACTAATTCTTTTCTGAATTCTCTATGTCCAGTGACACGGTCAATACCATGCTCAAGATTTCTAAAGGTAAACACAAGATCTGGTATTGGTATATCTATCCGTTGTACATTAACAGCACTACATGTTGTTATAGCCCTATCACCGACGGTGAGAACCCCAGCGTCAAAGATAACATCAGAAAATGTAGAATCAGAACCGAAGTCTGATGAAATTCTTTCCCAAAGGAAGGGTAGTCCATATTCTCCTACGTAACGCAGTTGCCAGGTGGAACGTTCAAAGTTAACGATGAGAGTATTTTTAAAGAATGAGCAAGAAACGATTGCTTCGTTTGTAGGAGCGTCAATGAAGCCGCCTTTCCCAAAGATATCACTTCTCCAAGCATCGACTGCTGTAAGGTCTCCAATTGCTGAGAAACGACATCTATTGAAGATGTTAGCGGCACTAGCAACACCAGCTGCTGTTACTCCTTCCCGCACGTTCAAGAAAAGTAATCTTCCGTAATAAGCAATGATTAATCTCGTCTGAAATAGACTGTGAGTGGCATCTACTAAAGGAATAAAGCTCGTCCATGCTCCACCACTAGTATAGCGAATCGGATTTGTAACATCAGCAACATTGTTGGTGACAAAAAGCAGTCTTGCATCAGGGGTTGAACCTCGGTAATTATCTCCCCAGAATAGATTCCAATTATCTCCTGTCCATGTGGTTGTAGCATCAAAATCCTGAAAGCCAGTACCTACAAAAACATAAGAATATTTAGTATCAAAATAAATTGTTTCTTCAGCATTAATAGTGCCTATTTCTCGATCAATAATACCCATGACAGGAAGACCGGGATAGTAAGCTAGTGAAATGGTTACACCAGCTGGAGCATTAATGGCATTGGCAGTTATTGTCACGATACCAGTAGAATAATTTATCCAAGCTGAGGTGATATTTCCAGCTCCTCCAACGATTAAAGTTGAAGTTCCATCTGTATTTGTTAAAGTCTGACCTGTGGCTGCTATAACAATGGTTATTGTGGTTGTATTACCAAGTTCTACCATCGCATTAGGTTCAGTTACATTAACTCCAAGAGCTGTAAAAATATTGAATGTATTTGTCCCATTAATGGTTCCATAAGTGATTATAGAAGCGAATGCTTCAATAATTCTCCGAAGTCTTCCCAGAAGCTGAAGACCTTCTCTTTTTCTTAATCTGTTTCTCCAAGAATAAGCATTTCTTAATTTAGAAAATGCTTGATCTTGAAGCATAAATGGCTTTACATCGTCTTGTAGACCTTGAAGATCACCTGCAATGAATATAGGAGTTAGTGGATTTATCTGCATTATTCCCCTATTGCTGACCAATAAATACCATCGGAACCACTTGAAGAAGTAAGGAACTTAAATTTTGATGGGGTTGGGTTAAATCCAGAATCTATAGTTAAAGACTGATCACCTGACCCTCGATATAATGATAACTGTATAGAGTAGGGAAAGAAACTAAAGTTTACAGGGAATTCAATACTACCAGAACTTCCCGTGGCCCCAGATTTCCCATAAAATCCATATTGCATTAATAGGCCTCCTGGGAGAAATGTCCACCCTCCACTTTGAGTAAAACCTGCTGGAGGTGCTCCATAAGGAGTATAAGCTGCAAAGGTTGAAAAATTCGCATCGTCACATCTTGTCAATTGATAGCGCACCGCTCCAGCATCCGGTGTATACCAAACTTGACTATAACCATTTCTAGTTCTACTAAAGATACTTCCTTCGCCTGCAAATGTGGTCGGTGTGCCAGAAAAATTAGGCATCTCTACGAAAGTATGCTTACCTTGATTTGCAGTATTAGGAGCAAAGTGGTTAATTCCAACAACAGTTTTATAGTTAGTAAAGTTGTCCTGGATAGACTGAAAGGTCTGATTTAAACTTTGAGAACCTTTTGGAATGCCTAGAGTGAAAGTCATAATTTTCCTTATTTATCCGTTTGAACCAAAGCCAAAACCACCTGAACCGTAATTATAAGAAAGCTGATCTGCAAACAGTGTAGGCATGCGATTCTTGCCTAATTGAGCATATGTTCTTGTTTCATTTAATGCATAATGTTCTCTCAAAGCCTTATCCATGAGAGCAACACCATCAGGATCCAATCTATCTTCATAAATCTTCTTTGCAGCCCCAAAGGCAAGCGTTTCCCACCATTCTATCTGCTCTGGGACTCCTGCCATGTCAATCACCGTTCCTGAGCCTAGTAAAGCCTGGGAAGGTAATCTATAAGCTGTCAGGGTAATCGTATAACCCTTATCAGGTACAGGACGCATGGTGAATTGGTTTTGATAGAACATCACACCCTGAGGAATAGCCAGAACTTGAGAATTGTATTCGATTGTGATTGTCTCACCAGAAGGAACTGTATTGCTGAACACTAAATTGGAAACAGCTCCTGTGCTATAGTTAATCGTACCTGAAATGCAGTTTCCAATAAGATTGCCGGCACCATCATCCGTCACATTAAGCGTATCTCCGTTTGCTCTATTCACCGTAATAAGAATGTTCTGTACTCTTCCAATGTTAGCGTCTTGAGTGAATTGGGATTGATAATTGATAGGGAATACGGAAGTTGATTGGGTTTTTGTTTGCGTAATGGGATTATTGCTTGTGCTTCTTAGAATGGGTGTGGATTGGCATGTTCCTGAGTATGGGCCAGCTGTTCCATCTCCTGAAGTAAGATTTTGCTGCTGGAACCAATTGAAATTGACTCCGAAGAAACTCCAAGGATCATTAAAAAGTTTGATTTCCCTTCCGGCACAATAACATGGCATCTGAACTGTAGAAAAATGCTCAGAATCAAAAGCGTAAGTATCAATCCCCTTAATAGTGTTAAAGGTAACCTTATCTTGAAGCTTAAGAGCACGATATTGAGCTGGGAAATCATAAAGGTAGAAACTATTGATATAATTAATAATCTGTTGATTGGTCAGTTGACTTGTTGTGCCACTGTTGCTTAGCTGACGAGTCTTTGTGATGATAGCTGCTAGTGTACCTATGCTCAATTTACTCTCCTATTATCAAATGAATCCGCAAGATTCATTGCAGGTGTATAAAATCCCGGCACAACACTTGATGCTGATGGAACAATTACTGGCGGGGTGTTTTCACCAGAAACTGGGTATATGAATGCAGAATACGAAGTCGTATCCAAGTCAATCGTTAGTGTATTTGAAGTTGTTGAAATTACTTTAACTTCCTTATTATTTATCTCTACCATTCCATAAGGAACACTCACTCTAAATGACACGATCTCACCGGGAGTAAAATCATGATCATCTAAAGTGGTGACTACAGAAGGGTTTGCTCTGGTTATTCCTGTCACAAACTGATATGTAGGATAAATTACATGCGATGACATTTACATTACATCCACAGGGGTAAATCGAACTCTTGATTGAACACTATAAGTAGCTGGAATTCCTCGTATTGTTCCTGATTCAGCGATATTAGGCGCCATGGTTCGTACTTTCTTCTTTGTGTTATTTAGATGCTTTACAATACCCATAGGTAGCTCGCAAATCTCTCCATGAATTAACTTAATGATTGTTAAGGGTTCACCTTTAAAGAAGCGTACACCGAACTCTAACCATCCTCCCTGAGCATCTAAGAATTCAAACATCCCTTTTACTAGCTTGTCATGTTCTTTGCGTATCTTTTTAATCATTTCAGCTGATTGCTCAGATGTAACTCTTTTACTTTCTTTCTTATTAAATTCTCTAATTTCCATTTTTTTTCCTTAGGGTTTAAAAAGGGTGGGGACAAATTGTCACCACCCTAAAAAAGGAGATTGCTTTTTTAAGTGCTAGGCAAATTACTTTGCTGATAATCGGAATATTTGAATGCTTGCCACATCCAGATGTCTTCAGCATCAGATGTAAAACTTGCAATATTAAATAATCCGGGTCCAAAGTGTATTAGCCGTACGTTTCTATTATCAAACGAATCTAATAGGTTTGTTCCAGGAGGTTCCTGAGCGATAGTTGCACTACCGTTGAAAGGAATTACACCTGACGAAGCAGGAATCGCTACAGCAGGTCCAGCAGCGCCGGCCACTGTTTGAGCACTCGTTGGGAATGTAAACGTTGTATAGCCGCTTGTATCTAGATCTAAAGTGATCGAAGATACTGTTGCGCTATTGGTAACGCTGAGCACTCTTGCAGTCTTGTTATTGATCTCTGTCATACCCCACATAGAAGAAGGAACTCTAAAAGAGATATTTTCACCCACTGTAAAATTGTTAGGCTGCGCAAAGGAAACCACTGCTTGAGTTGCTTTTGTGATATTAACAATCCGGCGCTCTTTAGGATAAAAGCGGTTAGGAATGTACTTAGTCACAGTAACAGCCGAAGCGTCTGCTGCAAATGTCATACCACTTGAAGCCATATAGCCTAAAGTGATGTTTGTATTTGCAGTTACTGCAGTAACACCAAATGGATACCCAGCAATTTGCTGTTCACCAGTAACGTTTGTGAGTCTAACAGTATCTCCCACAGAAATTGTACCGGTGTTGGCCATAGTTACAACAAATGTACCTGCAATCCCTGAGATAACCGTACCGGCTAAACCAGCGAATGTAGGAGGATTTGCTGTGTCGTAAGTAAAAATACCATTTGTAGCAACAAAAGCAGACGTAATAGCAGGAGCATTTGCAGCAGCAGAGCTTTGCAAAAGACCTTTTGCTGTTCCCTGATTCATTGATTTTTCCCACCAAAACTGAATAGCTTGAGCATCATTAGCCTCACCCCATCCAGCTGTAGCAGCGGCATTGCCTACTGATTGCATAAGAATATAATCAGGAGGATTCTGGCTATTAACTTTAACGTCAACACCAGAAGCAATTAAAGCTGTTGTAAGAGAGAATCTTCCACCAGCGATCATTTCATATGGTAACATAAATTAGTCCTCCTTAAATACCGGTTGAGCGTAGGTTTACAGCCCATGCATCATTAGTGATACACTGACCTTGATAGAAGCTGCAACCTGCTGTATGTCTTAACATACATGGATCGTTGTTGTATCCTGGAGGTAGATAGATAAATCTCATCTTCCCACCTGCTTGCCATACCACTTTGTAAGCTTCTTTAGCTACAACAAAGCAGTTAGCAACATCAGCTGTCAACATTGACGCATTTGCTGTTACAGAACCTTGTTCTGAGATAAAAAATCGAACGTTGTTGACTCCACCGATCTCTGTGGATAGGGTTTTGTCAATGTGTGGATATTGATATTTTCGTGTAAAGCCAGTCATGTTGTAAAGAACAGGAATCATACGAGTTGTAAGCATACAACCGTAAGAATCACCAACAGGGCTTGTGCCGAATTTGTTATCAGCTTCAACGATATTTGTAATGAAGTCACCAGATGCGTTTTGCAGAAGTGTAAACACGTCTGTCACGTCATCAGAAGCCATTTCAGTTGGCAAGTCACCGTTAGAACCGTTAACAGAGTTAACGATCGCAGCTGTGCTTTCCAAACTATCACGTTGAAGAATATCTTGAGTTTCGCGAGCAGCTTGTCCAAGACGAGCAGCAGCTGAATTCAATACAGGATCTTCGTTTGTGATTGTAACTTGGCGTGTCAAAACGATATAGGTTGCGTATACACGTACACGGCAATCAACATCAACACGATTAAGAGCTTGGGAAGGTGGATTAGTTTGCGCATCGTCCATTGGGACTGGGAATAGATCTAGTCTATCATAGCGGCTTTGTCTGTCGATGAAGCCTTGGTTGTCTGGCAACTCTACAGGTGTTGCAAAAAGATTGTGAATCAAGTTGCGTTCTGGAGTTGACAAGAGCTTTGCGTTATACCTCTGCTGAATTTGCGGAGGCATAGTGGAGATGGATACGGTCATTTATTACCTCATTTCTGGGACCCCGCTAGCCATGTTTGCGTAACTATTCATCTCTTGATAAAGCTTTTTCTTTTCGGTATCGGTTAATACAAAAGCTTGAGCCATTGGTCGTTTATCATAAGCTTGAGGCGTTTGAACGGTTTTCGCGTTTTGCTCAATCTTTTTGTCCACTTCCTTAGACCTTCGCGCTTCTGGCACCTTTTCCGCAATATTCATTGCTTTAATGTATTTGTAACTCTGCATCCCTATTTTATAAGGGTCTTTTGATGATACGATCAACTCAGCTAGTTCAGGGTCTTGTTCTTCTAGTAAACTTAATGTTTGAGAGTTAACGATCTCGTCGAAATCTGAATATTGGCTTTTTAGCCTATGAAGATATTGTGAGGCTTCCCTTTCCTTGCTGATCCTGTCATATTCCTTTTGGGAGATTTCCTTGGCAATCTTCTCGGCTTCTTTACGCACGAGACTCTTCACCTTTCCCTTAGGAATAAATTCACTATCATCAATTGAGTCAAGTTCATCTACCTCAACGGCTTTAGGGGGATTCATGCGATCCAATTGTGCTTGCACAAGCTTCTCATTCATGTCCCTAGACAATCTCAGTTCTCTTTCGAGTTCTTTTTTTGCTCGATTGATCTCTTTCCAGTTTCTGTCTTGACGGCTTTCTTCAGCTGTTTCGACAGGAGCTGCTTGAGCTTCAACTTGAGACTCATGGTTCTCAGTCATTGGAGGTGCGACCTCTTGCCCTTCGCTTTGATTGACTTCGTCCATTAAATAATCCTTTTTTGCGCTGGTCAATACGCTTATAAGACCTTTAAAGCATTTTAAGGCTGCTTATACCTTTGCTTGCACCTTAATGTATAAAAGTTTAAATATCTAGGGAAAAGTGAGGTATTATGAAGTGCCCATCATGTAATGTCGATAGGAAATCCGAGGATTTTTATGGAAAAGATAGATGCTACAAATGTATTTATGATGAAAAAGTCCTAAATATTCCTCCAAAGCCTTATGAATGTAAGAAATGTAGGATTTGTGATGAGCAATTAATGACAAGCAGGCCAATTTATTGTTCCGATGAATGCTTGATTCAAGGAAGAGCCAATCTAAGAAGCAATTATTGGCATAAAAAATTACCGATAACTGGGCTGAGCTTCAAAGAATCAACCGGTTATAGCACAGAATATTAAAGAACTGCTGGTAAAATAAGCTCCACAGATCCTTTTGGAGGAGTAGCCTTTAATTCTTTATCTCCTTTCCAATCAAGATTCTCATGCCAATTTCCCATCTGATCTTTAATAAAACCAAAAGCAAAAAGATCAAAATTAATCCAAGCTTTTATCAACCTAAGTTCTTCTGCTCTATCCTGAAACAATTCCCAGTTATCAAGCATATTGTCCATAAAGTGCTTCTCAGGTAATTGCCAGCACATTCTAATTTCATTACGATCGGCAGATCTCCAAAAAACCAAAGAATCTGGCTCTGGATAAGGACGATAAAGTGTTCTGTAGATATCTCTACGAAACACATCTTTCATTATATAGTCTCGCTTTTCTAACACCCTCACATAATAAGGCCTATTTTCAAATGACTCAGCTTTGGGATCTTGTTTGATAGTAAAGAGCTCTTCATTGATGTCAGTAACTAAACTACTCATCAATTCATTGCGCATGTCTCCTACTTCAACCATCTCTTTAGGACGATTCCTGAGCATCTTTTGATATTCAACGCCCAAAGTTTCTCTTGAGGGGTCATATTTACTTTGCGTCATTTTTATCTCCCATTTCTAAAGGGGCAACGAATAAATCATAAGATTCTATAAAATCATGGCCATCAGCTACGTACTTTAAAAGCAACATTGCATGATATGGATGGATCTGAAAAAGATCTGAAATGGTTTGTATCAATCTTAGATCTTCAGAAATCTTAAATCTTTGATCATGAGTGAATTCGAACATATATTTCCTTTAAATGAAGATGGCTGCAAGAGTTTTGCAGCCATCATAAAGAAATAGATTTTATCCGTCTATTGTTTAGGCATATGCAACTTAGGAGTCATGTTGTCAAATTTCATAGCCCTGTGAGCGGCATCTTCTTTGTCAACTTGAGATCTTAATTGATGTTGCATAGTGCTTTGAGATGCCTCGATAGGCCCTTTTTGCACTTCACATCTTGATTTCTTCATTTTAATATTTACCGTTAAAACTTTGCTTTCTAACGTCAGCTGCCATTTTATCTTGGCGCGCTGTGTTACGCTCGATATATTGCGTTGTTGAGTTGAAATCTTTACCAGAAAATGCCCCCATCGGCAATTGATAATCTTCAACTACTGGTTTCATGTCACCTTGATTGTGACCTAGGTTACCCTTGCTCATTTTGCTCTCCTTTAAGAGTTGTTTGATTGCTTGTTGCCAAAACTGGCTCATTGAAATTCAGGTTATTGATGCTATGGAGCATCTCTAATTTAGACATTAAATTAGTCATATCTAGTCCCTGAATCTCTTTTATTGCTTTGACAATGTTAAGCATGCCGGCGGTATCTTCCTGATGGGCTTTCTTAAGTTTGTCCTCCGCAACAGCTTTATCCGTCTGAATTTTAGCTATTCTTTCTGCTGCTAGCCCTTCTTGGCTATGTGCATAGCTGATTTTAGCTTGGTTGTCAATTTGCATCTGTTGCATTTGAAGCTCAGCCATCTTGTTTGCTTGATCGGCAGCACCTTTAGCTTCTTCTTCCATGGATTTAATGAGTTCATCTTTGTTTTGAATCGTCATCGCATTGATGATATTCTTTATGGGTACTTTACCCTGAGTGATCTCATTTAAATGTAGAAGCTGACCTAACTCAAGTTGTGCTTGAGCTTCAGTTAGAACGGATTGAATGACCTTGCAGCCATATTTAAAGAATGCTTTATTATCAAATTCGGCTGTAGGCTCTTCTCCGATGACTTGTTTGACTTTACCGTAAGTCCAGTTGCGTTGAATCATTTGAAGAATTATGTCTCCACAAAGACGTTGAGATTCATCGAATTGATCAAAAAGTCTTGTTAAAGTAGTAATCCCGGCACTATTTCGCATCATGGAGAGAATACCTGCTTTAGAATCGATGTCGGCTCCGAGCATGGTTTCATTAACTCCTGAAATGCGATTCATTACATCTTGAAGCATCTCTTCCATCTGGATCATAGTAGGTGCTGGAGGAATAATAGGCATTGGTTCGATATCACGAGGGTCTCCATCTTTTCTGTAAAAGAGAGCGCGTCCATTTCCTTGATTGAAGGCATCATCTGGTGAAACAAGCGAGCCCTCACGGATTTTTAAGCCTTGTTGTTGGCTTTCTAAGATATCTAGATCGGCGACTTTTCTTCGATTAAAGAGGTATTGTGCATCCCTCATATCTCTAACTACACCACGGAATTTGTAAGCATAGTATGGAGTATCAGGAGTAAAATAACCTAAGAATGGAATGTAAGGGTATCTGTCAATCTTATTTGGGTCTTCTTCATCTACCAAAACCCTATCATTAAGAATCATTGTACGACGTACTGTCGGCTTCTTTTTCTCAACGACAGCCAACTTGTCTTTGAATTCGTACATGATTACACGGAGATCTTCTTCATCTCCAACGAACTCTTGACATTCTTCTGTTTGCTTGTCGACGAGATATTTGCACTTTCTATTGGAAAGATACCAGTATTCATCCATGGCTACGAGGTTAGGAAATTGAATCTGGTAAACTTCTGGCATATAATAGAATTTATCATCTCTATATGAACCGTTTGGAATACGCATTATCTCATCGTAGAATTCGCTGTAGATGGATGCAGCCTCTTCTTTATCGAAGAACTGTCGTGTTTCGATAAATCTGCAATCAGAAAGATCATGGCGCCTAAAGTAGGGGTCGATAAGCATCGATTTAAAGTCTATATATCGAATCTTAATGTCGCCTGAAATAGGGTCTGAGGTCATATCTTTAAATATTGAAACAAGACCTATTCCTTGAGTAAGCGCGCCTTGCTCAAACGCATCAGAATAAATTTGATAGGCTCCAGATTGATTGTGAACGTGGTATAAGCATTTAGTTAGCTGATCAGCCGTCTTTTGCATAGGAGTTTGAACGGGTATGCATACGGTAGATTTGCGGTTTCTTCGCTGATAACCAGAAATCATTTGTAGATGGGCGTTTATGAGGTTGAAATTGAAGATCTTTCTTCGGTATGTTGCAACACCTGGGAAAAGAAGCCCCCAGATATCCTGATCACCCATTGCAAAACGCTGATCAACATCAGCTTGATACTGTTGAGTTTGTAAGATGTTGATGCAGTCGGTATAGTTTCTATCTCTTTGCTGCTTTATGCGAAGGTCAACTTCATTGCCTGGCCAGAAGACAGGATCTGAGTTTTTCAAGAGTATTTCTCCTGGGTGTTGATGATAAATACTGACCCATGATATAAATACTGCATGTTTAATTTATCCCCTTTAGATATTGCGAATTCTGGATGCAAGTTGCTGAAGATCCAAATTCAAAAGCGTTAAGAAGCTCCAAGAAATGGTTTGGTAAATGCTGGATTTGGCAAGGTTCTTTCTTTCAGAGTGGGTATGGACGTTATTTTTCACACCAAAAAACATATCGTGCTCACCGGGTATCATTTTACCTATACAACGGTACATTAACAAACAATTTATTTATTTGCCACAAATGTGATAATCCTGCTTGCGTAAATCCTCAACATCTATTCGAAGGCAGCCCTCTAGATAATACAAGGGATATGATTAAGAAGAAAAGATTAGTTCCAGAACGTGGTAAATGGAAGAATAAATCTTCACAATACTACGGAGTGACCTATAGAAAAGACGGTGATATTTGGCGTATAAATTGTATGATCAACTATAAGAAACTACTTAAAGGTAACTTTAACACAGAGTTAGAAGCAGCAGAGGCATATGACCAAGGGTTGATAAGGCTCTTTAGCGAAGGCGTTTTAAACTATCAAAAGCCACTTAACTTCCCAGAGAAGAATAAGTATTCTTATAGGCCATAGTAAGATCTAATTGCTTTCATGTCTTTTTCTACATTATGCTTTCCATCATCCACTCTAGAAATGCCCGCACAGGCATACCTAAAGGCATCCGATCCATGAGAATATTCATCATGCTCAACTTCTCCTGTAAAACCGCCGATAGATGATGACCATTTCTTTTTATAGTTTTGCAAACAAACAACGCCTTTATGACATTTCTTCGCATCAAACCAACACTTGCTTAAAGTAGAACGAACGAGGTTTATACCATCGCGAAGGTTATGTTGCTCTAAAATAATCCCCGTTAAGCCAAATTCCATAGCCTGTTGGGCAAAGGTAATTCCCGCTCTATCACGGGCGTTAGCATCATGTGGCCAGATATGTGATCCATAAGAGTAGTTCTTGGATTTTAGAATGGCTGCAATTTGGTCAATTGGAGTGTCTCGATGTTCAAAGTAGTCAATAAAGTTAATTTCGCCAGATCTTGTGACCTGGAAAAACCAGATTGCCATGAAGTCAGCTTGTCCTAAGTCCCACGCAGTATGTACAGGAAGAGCTTTATCGTAGCTAACATGTGTGATATGGCCCTCATCTGCCAAGTCTTTCATCTGACGGGCGTACCAATACCCTTCTTGACTTGCCTGGAAGGCTTCTTCTGGTGTTGACGGAAACTCTCGTAGCATGTCCTCTTTTAAAAGCGCGTACTTTTTACTGTACCAAAGCTTTTGCCCTTCAGATAGCTTGATCCCTTTGTTGGTGCTGGCCGCAAAATAATCGTTGAGGTAATCATCATATTTGACTGTTGGATCAGGTACGAGGCAGTACGACGAGTCACGAAACCATGGGAAGAAATGAAAGTAAAAGTCCAAGGGCCCAAGCGGTTTGGCAGATTTCTTCTGCTCCATTGCTTGTTGACAAAGGTCAAAGAAATAGCCTTCTTGACCCTCCGCTGTAGACTCAATGTATACGCTTTGGCCAACGTGTACTGTTTGCAATGACCCTGTAACGACCTCACGCGCTTTCTCTGGGTTCTTTGCGCAGATCTTACCGAATTCGGAAATATGTAGATAGTTTAGTGTTGAACCGCGCATTGAAGTTCCAACGCGAATAACGCTTCCGTGCTTGAATGCTAGTTCTTTAGCTGAGTCTCCAACAACTTTAAAAAGAGGCCTTAAGGCAGGGTGAAGATGGTCGAACGCGTACTTTAGCTTGTCTTGGAAAATATTAGCCGAATCGTCCAAGGTATGAGCGATAATAGCAGCAGCAACGTTATCGTTCCAAAGCACATTATCAAGGAGAAGAATAACAAAGAAAGTCGTAATCCCGATCTGGCGGCATTTGAGAACCACTTCGAAATTATGAAGGGATTCATAAAGCTCCTTCTGTGCCCAGTTCATTTTGAACTGTACTTGTTTCCCCTGGGGGTTCTTGATGAAATATAGATTGTTCAATCTCCAGCTTTGACTTGCTAGATTGGCTAACTGAGGATATTTTAGCAATGTATTCGCCAAGTTTTCTGAGTGGATCATCCAGCTCCTCGCTAAGCTCACGTTCCCGTTGTTTCAATCTGTTTTTACCAAGCCATATTAAAAGAGTATTATCTCCTTTTAAAGCCTTCTCATATTGTTTAGCTCTTAATAAACTTTCGCCCTTAGATTTCTTTTGTGATGAATAAACGGTGAAAGATACTCCATAGCGTTTTTCTACTTTTCTATAAAAAGTATCATGATGCATGTCGAAGTGTGGAGCTATTTCCGTACCTAAACAACCGGCAATTAAAAGTTGATCAACTTTTGCCCAGTCTATTTCTTTTGCGCCCCTTCCGGATCCACTTCCTATTTTAGATTCACCGCCTCCGTGTTGTTTAAATCGGCGGTCTATTTTGACTGGCTCGCTCAAGAGATTTCCTCGCCGCATTTAGGACAAACCTTTTGTTTCTTTTTGGAAGGCTTTTCTTCTTCCTCAGAATCGGGAATGTCGATTTCTAAACTTTCTAAGTCAAAACCCCAATCTAGTAGATTAGGTACGTCAAATTCGTTTGCAAGGATTTCGTAGTCAAAAGACCCGTGATTCTTATTCAATCGAATATTTAATTCTTCAACGTCGAGATCACTTAATAGCACATCGGGGACCCAAACTTCAATATATTTTGCTTTATTTTTTTTTAAAATGGAGATTCTTTGATGTCCGCCTATGATGGTCATGTCTAGATTGACGATGGGTTTATCTATGAGGCCGAACTTGATTAAAGATTTGGTGAGATGATCCCCTTGCTCTCTGGAAAGGGTGCGGGGATTTTTTGGATGAGGCTTAAGATCTTTGACTGCAACGGATTTAAGGGACCATTGAAACATCGAAAGGATCCTTTAATTTAGCATTGATGCTCTAGGTCTGCTAAGTCTTCATCACATTCCTCGTCTGAAAACATGACGAGGTTGTAAGCGTCGCGCAGGTTGTGCCCGTTTTGGACATATTCTAGCATAAGGTCAGCTTCTTCTGCTGATACGGTGAAGATTTCGGCAACGGCCTGGATTAGCGTAAGGCGAGTGGTTAAAGAGTCTACTAAGCTTTCGTCTATTTTAATTGATTCCACTTCGGCTTTACCTCTTTAAGATTACCTTTTTCATCGTATATGTCAGTAAGATTCCCTTGCGGGTTATCAAAGTAAAGCATGGGGCCTATTTTGCTATAGCTCCAGCCTTTCGAGAGATATTGATGGATCAAACTGAATTGATTGCTTGCGGTCGATATCATGGCCGAAAGGATATTGAAGGAGGATAAATTTGTAAAGGAATAAGAAACTCTTTTGCATGATCGTGGCACTTTCGTAACATTATTGTGTACATGAATTCTCTCATATGATATGATGATACTATCGGTTTAAGAAACAACGTGAGGGATGAAATGTACGCGATTAAAGAATACATGGAAGGCAAGTTCAACGGAGCTACGTTTATAGATAGCTTAAAAATTGCCAATTGTCTTGGAAATTTGGTAGATGATCCTTTTAAGGCGGATGTTGTGCGGCTTGAATACTCACCCGATGGTCAACTTATAGAAGTTCACCTAGAATCGTTCCCTAAAAAAGAGGAGGTATGGATGTTTAGTGTTAAAGAATATCGCTACGACAGGTTTGTAGGCGCAACTAATTTTGAAGATGCAAAGTCGTCGGTTGAATTTGCAAAGAAGGTGCCGATTTACCCCGGCGCTGTAGTTTATGCGGTTCAGATCGACTTCAACAACAACGGAGATCTTTTTGAGAACGTTATTTGGAGGTCAGTATGAGCAAGCTCCTCGATGATTACGAGTCAAAGCTTCAGGTTAAACTCGACGCTGCCATAGCGCAGCTTGAGGAAACCTTGAAGTTAATACAGGAAGAAGATAAGTTCTTTGGCCTTGCTTGGCCAACAGAGGGCCGGCTTTGGAAATTGAATAAAACGTGTGAGAGAATTTTATCGGAGTTTAGACCATGAGAAAGCCGCATTGCATTTTTGGATATTCCTCTTTTGAAGCTCCGGCTGATGAAGAAGGGCAAGAAGACATCTTGCGAGGTCAGATCCAATGGACACTTAGCGAGATGCATAAGATTGAGGATCGCTATAATCATGATGAGCCGGTCTTTGATAAAGACTATGCTCAATTAAACAGAGATCTACATGAATTTGAAGCGCAACTAGAAAGTCTTATGGATTGTGATGAAGATTAAGATTGGGGCCGTTTGAATATACTTGCATTGAAATTAAGTGTAATGTTTGATAAACTCATAGTCTATAAAAGTTTACCGTGGAGGAATATGAACGCTTTACAATTAGATTTCACAGTGGACAAGTCTCCTGTTAACCCAGAGGAGGCTTATCTGATGCGCCTTGAGATGAAGAAGACTCAGGAGATGTCGCATAACGTAAGACGCGGAATCTTTGCTAGGCTTAGCGAACAAGAGAAGCTTGTCTTAAGTTTGCGCGAGGAAATTGAGCAGATGAGAGCGATCATCAATGAGTTTAAGGAGGCGGTATGTCTCAAGTGATCACTAGCCTTTATCCGGGTGTTTGTGTTTTTAAGGCTTATACAGGGGCGCAAGATGCACTCTTGATTAACACAGGGGTTACCCTTCCCCTATCGACTATTTATAAGCTATACGAAAAATACGTTAAGGAGAAACATGACTACACCAATAAGACCTCCCTCACCGAGAGCATTGGAGAATAGCGCTGGTATTCATCGCAGTCCAAGTTTTAGGGTTCCAGTTGCTTTTTCTCCCTTAGATGAAGATTTTTCAGATGCAGCGCTAGATCTTATCATTGAACAAGCTAAAGAAGACTTAGGTACTACGCGGAAGTGGACGCTTTATTATGAGGCTATGCGACGTGATGAGTATCTTCAGAGAGTTCGAGAGAAGCAGTTTGGTCATGTATTTAGAAATGAAGTAAGGATGCCCAAGAAACCATGAAAAGAATAGTTGCTAGGATTCCTTTTGAGCAAGATGGATGCGCTTTTACCGATGAAGATCTTAAAGCTTTAATTATCAGAGGTCACGCGATAGGCTTGCTAGGGATTTCTATTGACAAGATCGCTGTAAAATATGATTCTAAAGAAAATGAGTATGTTGTCAGTTGGTTTGAAAAGTGGCCAAAATCTTTAAAAGATAAGTTAGGGATATGATGATCTTATTGCAACACAAGCCTCTTTGGTTTATGGGGCTTTGTGCGCTTTCAGTAGCTGAGAGCTATGCCTTCCATCTGAAACCAAGATCTTTAATCTATATGACTCCATCGCAGCTTACCGGGAAAGAGACAACGCTTCCCTTAAGAACAAAGCTTTGGGTAAATCTTCCGATTGCCCTTTCTTTAGCCCCTATTGCTTATTGTTTGTTTACCACGATTCCTAAGTACACGCTTCTTGAGAAGATTGCTATGACCGTTTTCATCGTAGCGCTTCGGACAATGGTTAGTGGTTCCATCAAGATTCCTTTCACCAATCGTACAATTGAGTTCGTTAACCCTTATGATCCGGGTCCTTTTAAAGCTAAGTCATGGGCTCCTGCTAAAACCCCGCCGCTTCCTATATCGCAGATAGCCTTAAGCTTAAATCGCCATGGTATCCAAAGTCCGGATCAAGCGTCTTAGAAGTTATTGACAACTTCCACATAGTGGCATATCTTGATAATTAAAAATGATAAAACAGCGGATTAAGTAGATGGCGAGGCCTAGAAAGTTCAAAGAGTCAGTGGTTATTTCTGTGGTTGTTTCCAAAGAACACCATGACCATATTTTATTCATGACTAGAAGTATGATTCGCCAGACAAGTAAGATGCTAACCATATCCGATGCTGTACGTATGGCGCTTGAAGCTCTCTATCCCCTTCCTAAAGATAAGCAAATAAAGCTATTTTAGTCTGTAAGGCGGATAAACTTCACCAAGCGGGCTAGGCATAGGCCGATGAGTTGGCGGGCACTCAATGTCAACAGCTTCTTCGACTACTTCTTCAATATCTCCAATGACAACAGGGTCGCAAAGAAAGCGTGCGAATTGGCATGACGTAAAAAATAGGCTAATCAGAACTAATGGGAGCTTGCGCATTGTTATCGCCTGGTAATAAGTTAGAGTCGACGGTGTCTTTTTTTTCTTTCAAAGCTTCATAAGCTTGTTTCATGAGAGATTCATGGTAGACGTTGAACTTATACGTTTCTTCGTAAAGCTCATCTACAGCACAGAAAACCTCTACCATTCCGTAAACCATAATCAGAGTAGCAATCAGTTGAGTAACTAGAATGCTGATAAACCACCATGTGGATGTTTTTCGTTGTGTTTTGTTTTTTAGTCCAGCGGGTATTACTTCCATGATTTTTCCTTAGTAGGGTAATGGTAAAACTTGTAAAGCGGGTTTGGGGGTGTTGTTTTTGGGCAGCGCAAAAATAATGTCGCTGATCTTTTCAAACTCGAAGTTGCAGATATCTTCATTTTCGTAGTGCAAAGAAAAAACTTCCTTTGTAGATAGGGTAAATGTTACAGAGTCTCCACACTTACAAATTCTTAGGCATTTTTCCAGATTGATTATTAGATCGTTGTAAGCATACCACTTCATTTTGCCTCTCTTGTCATTTCTTCAATAAAAGCCTGGTTCTCAAGAATTGCTTTTCTGGCCTGTTCGATCAGATATTGCTTAGAGAGGTGAATAAATTCAAGCTCTATCCCATACTCACGCACACCGCCTTTTCTTTGACAGTATTCCCAAGAGATTCGGGGGTCTCCATCAGCCCTTCCTGGTGCTAGGCCTGGAATCAACCAATCTGCGACCCCATCAATGATTTCTTTCATAGAGGCCACTAGATTATCGAAATCAGCCATTGTGGGAGCAACCCTTGTCATAACCACTTTCGTGGGCAATTCGGGCCTTTCCTGTTTGTTTAAATGGCATTTGATGATCCAGATCTTCTTTTTGTTTTGGGTATAGCTCTTAGTCCAATGTTTTTTGATGTTAGGTGATTCAAGTTCAATGTGAGGAATGAATATTTTCATTAAAAGTTAGCGTAGTCCATTTCGGGTTCTGGTTGAGTAGTTTCCATCTCTTCTGATGGTAGTAAATTTCTATGTCTAATAAGAAATTTGACAATATATGGGGGAATTTTTCCGAGATATTTTTCAAGAGACATTTTTAGTAAGTCTTTAAAACTTGGATTGTCGTATTGCACGAAAGTTGGAATTGTATGACCCGTACTATGTCGTATTTCGATACCTTTATTCAATATATCATAAACAACGGTTGTGGGGAATTTCAATTGATGCTCTATTTGTTTAGCTGTATGAATATGATCGTCAATCATTTCATCAATGCTATATGGTAACTCAACTTTATCTCTACACACCCATTTCAAAATCGCTATTAATGGTTTATCTTTGTAAGGACCTTTTTTTCTACGATGATATTCAACTGCATGTTGGACCGTTGCTTCATCGTACTTCTCAGTTAGCCAGATCGCATCTTTTTCAGTAATACCGTTACCTGCGATGTCTTGTATTCCTAAAAGGCAAGGGTAAAAAAAATTATTAATAGGTTCTGTATTATTAATGGGTTCTTCTTCAAAGGGTTCTTCTTTGGCTACCGTTTTTGGTAGTACCCCCCTACCGTTTTTGGTAGTACCCCCCCTACCGTTTTTGGTAGTACCCCCTACCGTTTTTGGTAGTACCCCCAGGAAAAATTTTAAATTAAAATCCCAAAGATCAACGCATGTGATAACATCAGCCTCTTGATCCCCCTCTTCCGAAAATTTTTCACTTATTCTTATTAATGGCATGCCAATTACAGGCTGGGGCATGGCTAACAATCTTTTAACTCGTCGGCAAGTCTTAACGTCCACCCCGGCCGCTTCGGCAAGGTTCTTCATGCTTTTAAAGCACTTGCTTTTATCGCCGGCAATTCTTCGGATAGCCATAAAGACAGCCAGTTCGACAGGTTTAAGCCCAATATCAAAAACAATATTAGGAACCATTGTAAAGTATTTTGCTAATGATGATTCTTCTTCGATGCGCATCTTAAAATTCTCCTTGGTAACAAAAGTTTATTTTGTTCAAGAATTCTAAGAAAACCGCTTGCGACTAAACTAGTAAATGAGCTAACATGTTGGAGAATGTGATGTTGTTAGCTCATCTAAGAAGTTCATTGGTAGTGGTTTTCTTAGGATTTTTGAACAGTCTGTTTTTAGTGATTTTCTTAGGATTCTTGAACAGTCTGTTTTTAAAGTTAAAGTGTTAAAGGTCAAGACCCCTAGTTCTTCGGAACTAGGGGTTTTTGCTTTTACATAAGCAATAAATTCAACCCAAATGCAAGAGAGATCACCCCAAACAAATAAAACTGGACTAGAAGTTAACATGAGAGGTGATTTCCCTTGACATTTAAGAGCGAAATTTCCAATATACTTTCCCTAAATCTTTAAAATCAATCTAAATTTTCGCTTTTAATATCCAACGAGTTAAGGCATACGGATATAAGGTTCGGGATCTTGTTAAATCCCTTTAACATGACGACAAAATAATCCTCAGCAGCAAACTCAGTGGAGAGGAGCACCTGGAAGTTCTCAAGCCTCCTAAGAAGATAAATGTACTCCTTAGGGAAGTGAAAGAAGCTAACTCCATTGTCATCATCAGTTACTAATATTATATCGACCCAGAGGCTGCAAGCCTTCCTGCCACAATTCTTAAACACCTCGTCCAAACATGCTCTACAGATCAGAACTTTGCAATTATTTGTAGACATGAATGCTCATTTTTTATACATAAGGGGTTTACGCAAGAATTCCCGATTATTTATAAAAAACGGATTTGTAGGAAGGACTCTTCTTATCTATCTGAAGAATATCATTTGCCGATACAATATGGCCGGTGTATTCAACGATAGCAGCTAAGTATTTGCCACGAACATCGCAGGGATTATCCATAATCTTAAGAACAGTTCTTCTGTCAATACCTAGCCTCTGAGCTAAGTCTGAGGGCGATATTCCTCGTTTATCTAAATAATCTCTTAGCTTCATAATTTTTCTCCTTGCGTAAAATACATGATGTTGTTATATTTATGACATAATCATGACATACACACCAAAAGATGTCAAGAGGATAAAATGGAAGATAAATGTGTTGAGAGGTTCTTTAAGAGAATGTGTGCAGGCATACCTATTTATTTCTACGAGTCAGATCTAAAGCATATGTCGCATAAGTTTAAGTGGTGCAAAGATAAGCATGATGAGATGAAAACAAGGCTCAGGAACCATTATGAAAGCAATGATAGGGCTTGCAGAAACCCTATAAAATAAGAAAGAACGTCCCACAAGACGTTCTTAATAGAATTGGACCAAATAACCAAAACCAAGGTACACAAAAATGAACGACGATAGCAAGAAAAATCAGATAGCAATAAGAGAAGAAGTCAACCTCGACATGGTAATGAAAGATATTGATGCCATGCAAAGAATGAGCGCGCAGCTCATGAAGACTAAGCATTACCAGGCGATGGGCGAGGCTGGAATCTTTGCTATTGTGCAGAAAGCTAAAAGCTTGGGAGTAAGTCCCCTTGAGGCTCTTAATGGCGGTCTCTATTACTTACAAGGTAAAACAGGGATGAGCTCTGAGATGATGAATAGCCTTATCCGGCAAGCTGGTCACTCTATTACTAAAGACGCTAAGTCTAACAACGAGATCTGCATTTTGCACGGCAAGCGTAGCGATAACGGCGACACCTGGACAACAACCTTTAGTATGGATGATGCCAAGCGAGCAGGTCTTGCTAAGAATATGTATGACAAGTATCCAGGAGTTATGATTTTCAATAGATGTCTTTCCATGTTAGCTCGTCAGCTATTTCCCGATGTCATTAAGGGTTGTAGTTATGACATGAGTGAACTGAAGGAAATTGCTGCTAACAAAGCATCTTCTCAACCTGAAATGGAAATGGTTGAAGTTGAGAAAGTGATAATCACTAAAGAACAGGTTAATAAATTGTTGGATTGTTTAAAAAGATGCCCTGAAGACTTTGTAGAACGAGTCCTTAACCACATCAATAAGCTAGCTGGAAGTATTCATGACCTAGAAGTCAAAGATTATGGACCTATTATGGAACGCGTTGAGGAGAAACTTTCAGAGGTAGTTGTGGAGGTAAAAAATGAGCTCAGCTCTTAAAGTTCATCTTGATCAAGGATCTCAAGAGTGGCTTAACTGGAGAAATGGACGTGTCTGCGCAAGCGACGTCCCTATAATCATGCTAGAGAGTCCCTTTTCTACACCTTACGCACTCTGGGAACAGAAGATGGGGCTCGCTAAGCCTAAGAAGACATCCTATAGGATGCAGCGTGGGAAGGACTTAGAGCCTCGTATGTTAGAGTTGGCTGAGCAAAGACTAGGCGTTAAACTAGCCCCGGCTGTTGTGCAAAGCAGGAGCATTAAGTACATGGGGGCAAGTCTTGACGCAATATCTGATGATGGCGCTTATCTCTGTGAGTTTAAAGCTCCCGGTAAGATCGACCATGAATCAGCTAAGCAAGGGCAGATACCAAAGAAGTACATCGGCCAGCTAAACCACATGATGGAAGTATGTCAGGTGGAAAAGCTACTATACCTCTCATACTATGATGAAAGCGACATTGTGTACTTAACCTATGAGCGCGATGACTGTTATATCGGTCACATGCTGGAGAAGGAAGCTGAGTTTTGGCTGTGTATGCAAGAGTTCTGCGCTCCCCCTCTACTAGAATGCGACTTTAGAACGCGTGACGATGAGGTTTGGGACAATTTAGCTCACAGGTATCAGCACATCACTAATAGTATTAAAGATCTTGAAAAAGAGCAGCTTTTGATTCGAGAAGCCTTAATAAAGGAATCGTCTGACTACCCGACGATGGGCGCCGGAATACGCGTTTGCAAGCATGTGAGAAGGGGTTCGATTGACTATAAGAACATTCCGCAGATACAAGAGATTGACCTAGAGTTATATAGGTCTAAGCCGACTTCTTATTGGAGGATTGGATGAAGGACGTTGAAACTGTAACCAGAAACGTTCTTCGAAAAGCTATGAATGGTGAAGAGGTTTCATCAAAAGAAGTTAGAGAAAAAAAATAAGTTTCTAAAAGATGTAGATCCGGATCTTATACTTGAATGGCATCTAGAAGAAATAATTAACCATTTTATTTTAGAGTCCGATAGGCTTAGGATAACGGTAGGAAAAAGATGCAAAAATCAGAATTAATTCCTTTACAAAATAATCAGCTTCTGATTGCAAAAGCGATCAATGACGCCACAAAAGTCATCGAAACTTCCATTTCTCCAAATTCCAAAAGAGCGTTAGAAGGCGATCTTCGTTATTGGGCTGGTTGGCAAAAAGCAAATGGGTTATCTAATGACATGATCACAAAAGATCACATCATTCTATTCATTATGCAGCATGCTAATGAGATGCCTACCTCGGTTGAACAAGCGCTTATTGAGATGAAAGTAAAAGCTAAAGCTGGTCTTCATAAAATAAGCACTATCGAACGCAGAATTACATCGCTTTCTACCTTTTTAAATCTCAGAAAGCTTCCTAATCCCTGCCAAGATAAAGATGTGCTAATGTTGTTAAGAAAGCTAACAGAGAAGTTTGGGTGCAGTAAATCCTGGGGTAAGGCAATGACCCTTGACATCTTAAATCAATTACTTAGCACATGTGAAAACACACTCTTAGGTGTAAGGGATCGCGCTTTATTACTTTTTGGCTTTGCAACCGGAGGCAGAAGAAGGTCTGAAATATCTTCTTCTGTGTTCGAAAACCTAACAAGAAACCCTGAAGGGAATTTCGTTTACAATCTAGGTAAGAGTAAGACTAATCAAACAGGCGCTCCTGATCCTAAGCCTTTAGCTGGTAGGGCCGCTCTTGCTTTAATGCACTGGATGGAAGTGTCCAATCTTAAGGAAGGTCCCATATTTAGAGGTGTACGCAAAGACGGAAAAACAATTTACAATACCCCATTGACCGATAGGCAGATATCTCGCATCATTAAGCAACGATGTGTGCTTGCGGGCTTAGATCCTACCGAATATACAGCCCATTCATTACGCTCTGGCTTTGTCACGGAATGCGGTAAGCGAGGAAAGCCTATAGGAGACGTAATGGCTATGACAGGACATCGATCATTTGCCCAAGTGACTCAATATTATAAACCTGGGGATATCATGAATAACTCAGCTGCTTATTTATCAGGATAATGAAATGACCTATACTGAACCACCACATCAACATGATAGATTTCGTATGGATGTTTCCTATTGGGAGAGACTGTTCCGCATCAATGAAGATGAGCTACTTGGCATGTTTAGGATTAAAAAAGAGGAGAACCCTTCTGAGAAACATGAAACTGAATGGGCTGAATTTGCTGAATTTGTGGCTAAAAGAAGGAGTAGAAAATGAAAATAGAAAAAGACATCACCAAAGAAGAATTCTTAAACGCCATACGTGAAGGTACTAAGGATGCAATTATTGCAATGACTCAAGTTAGTAAGTTTGATGATCAATTAATATTATATAAATGCGATGAAACTTTAAGAAATATAGCTGACGAAGCTCATAAACAAAATCAAGAGCTTTACAATGCTCAAAGAGCATATAACAATATTGGATTTATTCCAACAAAAAGCTTCATAAGGCCTTTTGAGTATGTAACTTACGTAAGATCTTTAAGTATGGACCCGATTCACCTAGCAACGTTAACTCCCCAGCAGCGAGGGATGATTTTGACTAGAAATGCAGTTCATTGGGCTCGCCGTAATAATGATGTTGAGTTTCAATTCAAAGGATTCAGGGTGAATAATGGATAGTGAAAAAGAAAAGACTCCAGCAACTGTGATTGCAGGTGAAGGAATTTCGTTAAGCTGCAGTTATACCTTTGCTGATTATTTAAAAGAACAAATCGGAAACTTATATAATGAATTTATTATGTTTAGAGAAGTTGTTTGTAAGGAAGATAATCTAATCGGAATTCCTTGCTATGGAAGTGATAAATATCGTTGGCTGACTTGGGGGGAAGAAGAGACTTATGAGGATGTTCTAATTAGACATTCTCAGGATAATGATATCAACATTTACAGCAGATTTAAAGTATGGCCGGTTGGTGATGATTCCGGAGATTATTCCGAGACGGAAATTAATATTTATGAAATGACTTGCTGCAAATCTAATATAGTCTACTTTTTAGTTGTTTATGGATGTCTTAATGAATTTGATGATATTTTGCATAGTGTAGCTTTGCCGTATAACAAGCTTAATCTTATTTCATTTTTTAACAAATACATGATAAATTTAGCAGGAAAACCCTATGTTAATGGGGATTAATGGAATACTATATATACCTAGCCTTTTTCCTCGGCGGTTACGCTTTAGGACACTGGGAATACGACAAGATGTAAAACCGCTTTAAAAGGATAAAGAATGATCCCGCAAATTAATGTCCCACATGGCATATCAAACCTAGAACTATGGAGATCACATAGAACCTTTCATACTCATGGGGGCCTTCCTGTAGAGAGAGTCGTTAGGCCTTTTGAGTACTTGAGCTATGTCAGGTCTTTAAGCGTAAGCGCTAAGCATAGGAACGCTCTAACTCAGCAGCAAACAGTTATTGTTCTGCATACAATAGCTGCACAAGGGAACTTTAAGTGATGGAAGAAGATAAGTCACTAGATTCTTTGGAAGAACGGTTGATTAATGAGGCTATTTCAGACTGTTTAAAGGTTATGAGTGATTGGGATACAAGATCGAAGTTAACTATAAGCTATAATCTTGTTAATAGAGTTTTGCGTCTTTTTTGCGTCTTAGGCGTAAAAGAGGATGTTAAAAACATGGTAAATGAAATGCACGAAGGATTGCAGGCCGAGATAGACAAGAGATATCCAAAAGACTGGCCAAAATGAACGAACAGGAAGACGAAAAACATTCTTTTCAATGGATTATTTGGGTAGGCTGCCTATTTTTGTCCCTATCCTTATGGATTGGATTTATCGAGATAATAATCAAGGTGTTTAAATGAAAGAACCGGATTTTGCGTTTGAGAAAATTATTGCAGTTAGTGAAAGAGCGTGTGGAGATAGTAATATATTGCTAAAAGCAACTGCGATGTTAATTCAAGGCATGAAAGAAACAAATGCTTTGCATGGACTCAATTGTGAATTTTTTCGTTTAGATTTTCGTTTTCCTTATTATGATGAGATTTCTCTATTTCCTTTTGGATCCTTAGTCCTGGATCTAAAATGGGGATCTAAACAAGAATTAAAAGATCAAAGGACACCTGGAAAATGAGCATCCCCCTCACAACAAGCTTTCAATGGATAGACCCTAAAGAAGAGCTTCCCTTGCATAAAGAGCTTGTAGAAGCCCTCGTAGACCATGAAATAACCAAGGTATGGTATTCCGCAAGAGAATGCGGGTGGTTTAATCAAGAATGCCAAAGAATAAAAGTTTCTGCTTGGATGAAATGGCTCTTGCCGCCAGGACAAGAGCACTTAAGGCGCACTGAATTTTTTAAGAAAAAGCTTAAAACTTAGAATCAAGCGACCATAAATCCGCTGACCCAAGTTGATCCATTGGCACCAACTACAGTCCCAACTTTTGTGCCGTTACTGAACTGAATAGTAAATGTGCAAGTATCAGCCGCTGTCATAGCAATTGTTGCAGTGCCATTATAACCCATCACGTTAGCGTTATCTGCGTATTTACCTGGTTGACCATCGAAGATTGTGTAAGTTGTTCCTGTAGCTACAATCTTAATTAAACCTGTTGTCATAGCTGCTGTGATACCACTCACAGTAACGTTAACTACGAAACTATAGATACCTGTATAAGGGGCTGTAAAGGTTCCACTTGTGACAAAGTTATTGTTCTGGTCATAAACTTCCGTTAAAGCCGTTCCTGAGCCTAAAGTAACTATTGTCCCATCTCCAGTGGCATTGGTTAAGTTAGAGCCAAGGTATGCATAAAAAGCGGGTTGGAGTGTATTTCTTACAATACCTGGACGCGCGATTATACCTGTTTGGGTTGTGGCATTTATTGTACTTGAAGTATTGGTAAATGTTAAATCCGCTGCGCTTAAAGTTCCTGCGCCTGTAATGGCATTTGTGTTTGAGGAAGATATTTTGCAAGATGTAAGGGTAGCTGTTGTTCCTGCACCTATCGAAATAGCACTTGCAGTTCCCCCTAAAAACTGGCATTTATCGCAAACCATGTTGCCTGTACCCGCCAGGGTTAAAGCCGCGGTGTTTAAAGGTTCCATATTGAATTGAGAATAATCAGCTCTTAGCAATCCAGTTGATGATGTGCTAATTGCAAAAGTTCCAGAAGTATATGTATAAGAAACTGCACCTGCAGAGTTGGTACTAGCAGTTAAGCTTGAACCAGTATTGTCAACAATACAATATTGAAATTGGATGTTTCCTGATCCAGTTAAAGAATAAAGACCAATACCTATTGTCCCTAAATTCAAGAAACATCCTCTAAAGGTCACTAGTGAGCTTCCTGAAGAAGATGAGTGTGTAAGACCAGTATTGTTTGAGCAATTAACGAAGCAGTTAAGCACTCTAACTATGGTTGCGGAGTTTCCTGATACCGTCATAAGAGCAGCTGAGTTAGTTTGAAGTCGGATATTCGAAATACTACATGTTCCTGCGAAAGTTGCAGTACAGTTGCCAATGATCGTTACTTGTGGAGTTTCTCCATCACCCATGAAACCAATGAGATTGACACCGGCTTTGAGTGTAAGGTTTTCGGTATAGGTTCCAGGTCTAATAAAAATGTCTTGTCCTGAAACTGCCGCCGTTAAAGCTGTTGCAATTGTTGCAAATGTACCTCTTAAACCAACTGTTGCTGAAGGATCTACTACAAGTTGAGTTAACCAACTTCTATTCTCAATGCTTAATGTAGACCCCGATCCTGTAGTAATCATAACAGGGACAGTTCCAGCTTGCTGACCAAGGATGTTCCAGTTGCCGGATGTAGGGTTTAAAGCACCTCCAGAGTCTCCGGTAATGGTCTGCCCCACCTGAGCGTTGTTTACGGCAATTGTGATGGTCCCAGGGCCATTTGTGATGGTTGTACCAGCACCTGCTGTTATAGTGTTCAATCGAACATGTCGACCTGTAGTAGATCCAATCCACAGCTGACCATCAGTAGTCATCTTCCCGCCGCGTTCTGTCCCATCAAAGCTAAAATTATCGGCGTAACCTACTGTCTCATCACCGCGTATTGAATTGAAGCCACCCATTAGTTTACCTGTCTATAGTTTAATTCAGCATTCCAGTTAATATTAAGACCTACAACTCCTTGGACTTGTACGATAGCATTGTTTCCACTCACACCTGTAAAGATATCAGAAGTTGTTAAGGCAGCATCTTCAAAAGTATCATGAGATTCAGATCCTAATTCAATAGCAGTCACTCCATCTGTTCTATATCCGGAACTAAATGTATAAGCTCCAGATGCAAATGTAGAAGCGTTGAAAGATTGGATATTACCTGAAATGTAAAACGTTCCTGGCGCCCCCCCTAGAGGAAGAGAGATAATAGTCGTTAAAGTTGCATCAGTAGTTGCCGATGTGCCCGTTGCATGATTTGAAAGACTATAGGTGATCGTAGATCCAGCTGCTGAAGCAAATATACCGTTATCGTTATTGGTAGTTGAATCATCAGCTGTAAAGTTAATGACATTTACTGCTGGAGTTGCGCTTCCATTTGGCGTCTGATAAGTTGTTGCGACTGTAGGCGGTGGTGGGCTTGAAGTTGAAGCTTTATAAATTTGGCTCAAAGAAGCCCCCTTTAAGTTGATTTAGCGTAAAGATATGAAATAGAAAAGTTGCCTGATGCTCCAGTTCCTGTAAAAACAGTGCCTATATCAAAAGTGTAGTTTGAAGCTAATCCATGAGCTGCACGCATATCCAAAGTCAAAGCCTCTCCCGCAGGAAAAGTTCTCCAAGTAGTTGCTCCACCATCAGTTGAAATAGCAGTTGAAACAGTACCTTGATTATCAAATATGATGATTGTAGGATTTGCTATTAATGTCCCGATGGTCACAGCGACCCCGGTCATAGTAGCTAAAAGCTCAGGAGCAGTAACAGCTCTTTGGCTATTGTTAACAGACATTTACAACCTCTTTAGTATGGAGATTTAGCTTTCTTTTTGGGAATTTTTGCTCCGGCTTCTCTTGCCACATTTAAGGCTATAGCCACAGCTTGCTTTTTAGGTTTGGTTTTCATTTCCATTGCAATGTTTTTACCAATAGCTTTCTTGGATTTTGATTTTTCTAAAGGCATACTTCTTCTCCTTGACAACAGACATGTTTTTTGCATTCTGTTTGTTCTTCTTCCGCAATCCGTTCATTCATTTTATCTAAAGCATATTGACGAACTAGACAGGCGTAATCAAAGACTTCACCCCATGTAGAATCTTGCACACAGAATGTCATGAATGTTTTGCCGTTGATTTGTTTTTCAATTACTGCTTGCGTTTTAATCATTTTTGAACTCCGGGTTTAAATTTAATTTATCTTAAAAGGTGGTCGACATTACGTCAACCACCTTCTTTAAACCTTAAGTTTGACGGAAAATTATGTAGTCAAATGTCGAGACATCGGTTGTTGCAGCAACACCTAGCGCGCTAAATGCAGCGATTGTAAATGAAGCACCTGCACTGATTGTTGTGATTGGAAATCCAAGAGCTGGAGATCCATTCAAAGCAGATCTTGTGACAAGGATTCTATCCGCAGCTGCGATGTTGGTATTC
>Ga0163150_10001645_pt1 | contig 36845 bp, 29 predicted proteins | sample OliLakLV19P2IB_FD_148628 | JGI IMG/M metagenome (GOLD analysis project Ga0163150, IMG submission 148628) | Freshwater microbial mat bacterial communities from Lake Vanda, McMurdo Dry Valleys, Antarctica - Oligotrophic Lake LV.19.P2.IB | ecosystem: Environmental > Aquatic > Freshwater > Lake >... | reverse complement strand
GTCCTCGAAGTCCGCGAGCAACTGCTGCTGGCTGCCGCGCGACTTGAGGTCGCGCAGGGTGAACTTCGAGGTGTTGTAGAACGCCTGGCCGGCGGCATCGCACAGGGCGGCGCGCTGCCCGGTGATGCGGGCGTTGTCGAGCATTTTCTTGGTGGCCAGCACCTGCGCTTTGGTCGGCTCGAGCACCGCATCCATGCGTCGGATGACGCACATGGGCAGGATCACGTCGGGATACTTGCCGCGCTTGAAGAGATCGCGGAGGACGTCGTCGGCGATGCCCCAGATGAAGGAGACGATCTTGTTGTGCGTTGCCTGGTCCACTATCGGGAGTGCTCCGTTGCTGTCATTGGTCCACTGCGAGTCATAGGCGTCGAGGAGCTGCACCGCCCATCGCAGGTGTCAGCGGCGCTCGATGCGGCGGCCTAACTAATAATTACGCGTCACAAGTGACGCTTAACATCCCGGGACGGGAAGTTATACGGCGTCGCCTGGTTGAAGGTGCCATCGCTAACCGCTGCTGATCCCCGACTGCTTCAACAACGCGTCCACATGTGCGGGCCGGCCTCGAAATGCCACGAACGCTTCGCCGATGTCCCGCGATCCGCCGATTTCCAGCACGTTTTCCCGAAAGCGTCGGGCCAAGTCGGGGTTGAAGAGCCCCGCTTCCTCGAACGCTGCAAAGGCGTCAGCCGCCAGCACCTCGGCCCACTTGTAGCTGTAGTAGCCCGCCGCATAGCCCCCGCCAAAGATATGCGTGAAGGCGTGGGCGAAGCGATTCCACTCCGGTTGCTTGATCACCGCCACCGCATCCCGCACCTCCGCCAGGATGTCCATCAGCCGCGATCCGTCTGCCGGGCTGTAATCGGCGTGTATGCGCAGGTCGAACAGTGCGAACTCTACCTGCCGGAGCATCTGCAGAGCCGACTGGAAATTCTTCGACTCCCGCAGGGACGCAAGAACCGCGGCCGGCAGCGGTTCACCCGTCCTGTAGTGGCCCGAACACAGCGCGACCACTTCCGGCTCCCAGGCAAAGGTCTCCATGAACTGGCTCGGCAGCTCCACTGCATCCCAGGGCACACCGTTGATGCCACCTACGCTGGGGTAGTCGATGCGCGTCAGCAGGTGGTGAAGCACATGCCCCATCTCGTGGAACACGGTGACCATCTCGTCATGGGTAATGAGCGCTGGCGTGTCACCGGCCGGCAGCGAAAAGTTGCAGACCAAGTGGGCGACCGGCACCTGCCGATCCGACTCGTTCCACAGCCGGTTGAGGCACGGGTCCATCCAGGCGCCCGAGCGCTTCGTGGAACGGGCGTAGAAGTCGGTAAAGAAGCCGCCCACCTCCCGGCCACTGGCGTCAATCAGACGGTAGAAGGCCACACGAGGCTCCCAGGCGTCCATGCCCGTCACCGGCACGATCCGAATGCCATAGAGCTTCTCCACCACGCTGAACAGCCCGGACAGGACCGTTGGCAGCGGAAAGTAGGGACGCAGGGATTCGTCGGAGATCGAGTACTTCGCGTCCCGCAGCTGTTCCGAATAGTAGGCAATGTCCCAGGGGTCCAGTGCTCGCCCGGCAAAGGTCTCCAGTTCCTGGAGCTCACGCCGGCCGGCATCCCGGGAGTGGCGCAGCAGCTCAATCAGAAAGTCCCGCACTTCAGCCACCGATCTGGCCATCTTGGTGGCGAGGGAATAGGCCGCAAAGTTCGCGTAGCCGATGATATTGGCCGCCTCGTGCCGGAGCGCCAGGATCTGCTCGATCAGGGCGCTGTTGTCATGGCCTGGCGAATAGTCGGCCTGGTCGGAGGCCCGCGTTACCCAGCCCCGGTAGACGGACTTGCGCAGTTCCGGGTCGTCGGCGTGGGTAAGCACTGCAACGTAGGTGGGCTGATCCAGTTCGAACAGCCAGCCGGACGAGCCGGCGGCGCGCGCCCGCTCCGCCGCGGGCTCGAGGATCAGTCCCGGTAGGCCTTCTACCCGGGATGCCTCAGTAATGTGTAGCGACCAGGCGGCCGCTGAGTCCAGCACGTTTTGCTCGAAACTGGCCTCCGCCGTGGACAGCTCTTCCATGACGGTCTTGAAGCGCGCTTTCTGCTCGGCTGGCAGATGCACCCCGGACAGACGAAAGTCCCGGATTGCGAGTTCGAGCAGCCGCCCGGCGCCCTCGCCCCGGGCGGTCTGCGGCCCTTCCCCGAGGCGCTTGTATAGCGCGTACAGCCGCTGGTTATGCCCCATCTCGGTCGCGTAGCGGGAGATGGCGGGCAGGCAGGCGTTGTAGGCGGCGCGCAGCTCGGGCGTGTTGGCGACCGACTGCAGATGCGCAACGGGGGACCACACCCGGTGCAGCCGCTCGCTGAGGCGCTCGATGGGCAGCACCGCGGCATCGAATTCCAGGTCGGTCAGCTCAGCGGCGGCCAGTAACTGCTCCAGTTCAACCCGGTTGGCCTCTAGGGTGGTGAGCACGGCGTGCTCCACGTGCTCCGGCAGGATCCGGTCGAAGGCAGGCAGGCCTGAGGTCGCAAGCAAGGGATTGTCATGCATCCTGAAAGCCTAACGGAAAACCCTGTCCGGCCCCAAACGAGCCCCTTGATACACTCCCCAACCCTGCACAGTCAGAGCCAGCCCATGACCGAGGAATTCGACCTGATCGCCATCGGCGGGGGCAGTGGTGGCCTCGCGGCGGCCCAGCGCGCCGCTGACTATGGCGCCCGGGTGGCCCTTATCGAGCCCGCACCGCTGGGCGGCACCTGCGTCAACGTGGGTTGTGTCCCGAAGAAAATCACCTTCAACGCCGCCAGCCTTGCCCATGCGCTGGATGACGCCCTGGATTACGGTTTCGATGTGACGGTGCGCGGGCATGACTGGGCCGGCTTCGTGGCCAAACGCCAGGCCTACGTCCAGCGCCTGAACGCCATCTACGACCGGAATCTGGCGAAGAAGGGCATCACCCACCTCGTTGCCCGGGGCCGCTTCACCGGACCGCACACCGTGGAGGCGGGCGGCCGGCTCCTCACCGGCAAGCACATCATCGTGGCCACGGGTGGCCGGCCGGTAGTGCCCGGGATTCCCGGTCACGAGCTCGGTCTTGTATCCGATGATTTTTTCAGGCTGACCAGCAGGCCTCAGCGGGTGGCCATGGTCGGCTCGGGCTACATCGCCGTGGAGTTTGCCGGGGCCCTGCGTGCACTCGGCTCTGAGGTCACACTGCTGGTCCGGCAGGAAACCGTGCTGCGGGACTTCGACGCTTACCTCCAGGAAGGTCTGCTGCGGGCCCTGGCGGAGGACGGCATCCGACTGGTTGGGCAGGCGACGCCGTCGGCCCTCTCGCGCAGCAGTTCGGGGCTGGCCCTCGCGACGGCCGACGGCCGCAGCCACGGGCCATTCGATGCGGTGTTCTGGGCCGTGGGGCGGGAGCCCTGGACGGCGGACCTGGATCTTCCGGCCGCCGACGTGCGCACTGACGCGCAGGGCTTCATCACGACCGATGATTTTCAGGTCACCAACGTGCCGCATATCTACGCAGTGGGGGATGTCACCGGCCGCGCTGCGCTCACCCCGGTTGCCGTAGCTGCCGGCCGCCGGACTGCGGATCGGGTGTTTGGCGGTATGCCCGGCCGGCATCTCGATTACACGAACATCCCCACCGTCATCTTCAGCCACCCCCCGATCGGCACTTGCGGAATCAGCGAGGCCACGGCCCGCGTGCGCTTCGGCGCTGGCGTGAAGGTCTACACCGCCGAGTTTGTCCCGCTCTACAACGGCATCACTGACCAGAAACCGAAAACCCGCATGAAGCTGGTCACGGCCGGCGCGGACGAGAAGGTGGTGGGCTGCCACATCATCGGCCCGGGGGCCGACGAGATGCTCCAGGGCTTTGCGGTAGCGATCCATATGGGCGCCACCAAGCGGGACTTCGACGACACGGTGGCCATTCACCCCACCGCGGCGGAGGAAATGGTGACGATGCGGTGAGAAATGGGGAAATGGGGACATGCCTCATTTCCGGCCGAGTTGCAGTCCACCCCGGCATTCAATCGTCAATCCTAATATTTTCTAGACATTTGCCGAGTGAAGGGCGTTCGGGATGCCGCTACTCTTTGGCGATGCCAAGGACAGCCCGCTCGATCGTTGGTGGCCTTTACTATCACGTCATAAATCGCGGGAATAACCGCGCGACAGTGTTTTCGGAGCCCCAGGAGTTCGATTCATTTGTCGACTTGATGCGGCGCGCACAAGCTCGGCACCACATGGAAGTGGCGGCCGTCTGCCTGATGCCCAACCATTTCCACTTGTTGGTCAGGCCGTCCGCTGCATCTGACCTGGCCGCTTGGCTTCATTGGATGCTGACTGCCCATGCATCCAGACACCACAAAAAGTGCAAGTCCTCGGGCCGCATCTGGACGGGTCGATTCAAGGCATTTCCGATCCAGAACGACGGCCATCTGTTTACCGTAGCGCGGTATGTCGAGCGGAACCCATTGCGCGCCAACCTGGTTGCTCGTGCAGAAGTATGGCCCTGGAGCAGTTTGCATTGGCGAGTCGTTGACCATCCGCCCTTTGTCCTCGCCCCGCTACCTACAGCCCTGCCAGCAAACTGGCCCGATGTGGTGAATGCGCCCCAAACGGTTACTGAGCTGGCTAATCTTCGTCGATGCGTGAACGAGGGAAGTCCCTATGGCGAGTTTGCCTGGGTTCAGCGGACGGCCGTGGAGCTTGGGCTGGCCCACACGCTGCGACGTCCGGGACGTCCAAAGCAAGTCCCGTCGTTGGTCTGCAGTGCGAACTCAGAGGATGAGTTAGGGAAATGAGGCATGTCCCCATTTACTTGTCCCCATTTACTGATCAGGCCAGCCGCTTCTTCATGGTGTCGGTGGCACCGGGCGCGCCAGGCAGCTTCGCGATCACCGGGCGCGTGTCGGGCCGGACCCCTCGCCAGGCATAGAAAGACTCCGCGGCCTGTTCCACGAGCATGCCCCAGCCCTGGGCGATACGACCTGCACCGTTCTCCCTGGCCCAGGTGACGAAGGGCGTGTCCTGCATGGAATAGGACAAGTCGTAGCACAGGGTTTCCGGGCCCAGGATCGATGCAGGGAACGGCGGAACCTCACCCTTGAGTCCCGCGGAGGTGGCATTGATCACCAGATCGAAACGCTGCCCGCCCAGCTCCTGGAATTGGCAGCCCAGAATCTTGCCGAGCATGCGGAAATCCCGGGCCAGCGCCTGGGCGCGATCGACCGTGCGATTAGCGACCAGGATGTCCCTGGGATTGGTGTCGAAAAGTGCGGGGACTATTCCCCGCGTGGCGCCGCCAGCCCCGAGGATCAGCAGGCGGGTCCCGGCGAGGCGCGTGCGCAGGTTCTGGCGCAGGTCGTTCACCAAGCCGGTGCCATCGGTATTGTCGCCTTCCACGGCGCCGTCGGCGTGGAGGATCAGCGTGTTCACAGCGCCAGCCAGTTCCGCCCGGGACGTTAGTCGCGAGGTGACCTTCAGAACCTCGGTCTTGTGGGGCACCGTGACGTTCAGACCCCGATAGCCCTCAGCAAACAGTTGGCGCACCCGCACAGCCAACTCTTCCGGGGGGATGTCGATGGCGTCGTAGGTCAGATCCTGGCCGGTCGCCCCGGCAAACAGTCGCTGGATGACCGGGGACTTGCTGTGGGCGATCGGATGGCCGATGACCCCGTATCGGTCTGTCATGTACTGGCCCGTAACCCTGCTGGACGGCTATCATTTTCCATAATGCTGCACGCTGTCGAGAGGCTGGCGGCCATTTCCCGTCACTTTTAGCAGAAAGGCGCCTCGTTACTCCCGAGCACCCCGGCTAGAGTCCGTCCCATGCCCCCGGCTAAAAAGTCGCCCGTCACCCGCTGCCCCTGGTCCGAGGGCGTCAGCGATGCGTATCTCGATTACCACGACCGGGAATGGGGTGTGCCGGTCCACGACGACCGCAAGCAGTTCGAGTTCCTGATTCTCGAGGGCGCCCAGGCCGGCCTGTCCTGGTCCACGGTCCTGCACCGTCGGGACGGCTACCGGCGGGCCTTCGCCAACTTCGATCCGGTGCAGGTCGCCCGCTTCACGCCAGCGCGCCTCGAGAAGCTGCTTAAGGACCCGGGCATCATCCGCAACCGTCTGAAGGTCGCGGCCGCCGTCACTAATGCGCGAGCTTTTCTCGAGATCCAGGCGACCAGCGGCAGCTTCGACGCCTACATCTGGGGCTTCGTGGGTGGCCAGCCCCAGCGCAACCAGTGGCGCACCCAGGCCGAAGTGCCGGCCACCAGCCCGGTCTCTGACGCGCTCAGCAAGGACCTGAAAAAGCGCGGGTTTCGCTTTGTTGGCAGCACCATCCTCTACGCGCACCTGCAGGCCACGGGGCTCATCAACGATCATCTGGTGAGCTGCTTTCGCCACGCGGCCTGTCGCCAGCTGGCCTGAGGGGGAGACGGTGCCGGAGTCTGTCCCCCGTCTGTTACAACCAGATGTCGGGTTTACTTCCTGCAGCGCGCCGCTAACCTGCGGACGTGAGCGCCCTTCCACTGTCCCGCTTCCAGGGCTTGCCCCGCGGCGTCCTGGCCCTGGGCCTCGTCTCGCTCTGCATGGACGCGTCTTCTGAGCTGGTCCATAGCATCCTGCCGGTGTTTCTCGTCACCGTGCTGGGGAGCAGCGCGCTCACGGTCGGCCTGCTGGAAGGCATGGCTGAGGCGACCGCGGCCATCACCAAGGTTTTCTCCGGGACGCTGAGTGACCGGTGGCGGCGGCGCAAGGGCCTCATCCTGACGGGCTATGGCCTCGCAGCGCTCACCAAGCCGCTGTTTCCCCTGGCCGACTCCATCAGCTGGGTGCTCACGGCCCGCTTTCTGGACCGGGTGGGCAAGGGCATACGCGGCGCGCCCCGGGATGCGCTGATTGCGGATCTGGTTTCTCCCGAGCAGCGCAACGCGGCCTACGGACTGCGCCAGTCCCTCGACTCCGTGGGCGCGTTCCTCGGTCCGCTACTCGCCATTGTGTTGCTGTTGCTGTGGCAGAACGATTTACGCGCCGTACTGTGGGTGGCGGTCGTGCCGGCCTTTCTCGCCGTCGCGCTGCTCATTTTCGGCGTGAAAGAGCAACCGACCGTCAGCCCGGTCAGCGTCCGTCCGGCCTTGTCGCTCAGCAGCCTGGGGACCCTGGGTCGCCGCTACTGGGGCATCGTGGCGCTGGGCTCAGTGATCACACTGGCGCGGTTCAGCGAGGCCTTCCTGGTACTGCGGGGGCAGCAGGTCGGGTTGCCCCTCGCGTGGGTTCCGGCCGTAATCATGCTCATGAGCCTGGCGTATGCGGCGTCGGCTTACCCCACGGGGCTCGCAGCCCGGCGCTGGTCACGACGGACATTGCTGGGCTGGGGCATGGCGGTGCTGCTGCTCGCGGACGTCGTTCTCGCCTCAGCCGCCACCATCACGCCGGTCCTCATCGGGGCCAGTCTCTGGGGGCTGCACATGGGGCTCACCCAGGGGCTGTTGGCGGCCCTCGTCGCCGACGCCGTTCCCGCGGAGCGCGCCGGCACGGCGTTTGGCTTTTTCAATCTGCTGACTGGCGTCTTCTTGCTGCTGGCCAGTGGCCTTGCTGGACTGCTGTGGGACAGTCTGGGAGCCCCGGCGACGTTCCTCGCCGGCGCGGCCTTCAGCGGGCTCGCCTTGATGGCACTGGTGCTCTACGACCCTAGGCCGCCAGCGCTAGCTGCATGGCCTCTCTGTCGGTCTGACCCATCACGATGAGGTCCATGAAGGAGCCCTTGCCCAGGTTCACGCTGTTCATCAGCGTCTCGGCATTCGGGTGCTGCAGGTGCAGCCCGGGCTCCAGGTCGAGCCGGTGACGCAGCTTGGCTGCGGACAAGAGCCGGGTGAGAGGCTCAAGCTCGGCAGACCCGCCACCCAGCAGATAATCCTGATTCTCCACCGCTTCGCAAATGCGCTGGGGCAGTCCCCAGGCCTCGAGAATGGCCTTGCCGATCACCGGCTGCCAGGTTTCCAGAGTCTCCGCAAAGGCCGGATCCTCGCGGATCGTTGGATCATTCTGGTGAGCGTGCAGCAGGATGTAGAGCCTGCCGATGGAATGCAGCAGGCCCGCCATCATGGCTTCATCAGGCTGACGGCCGAAGGCCTGCTTGCCGACGGCGTAACAGATGGCGGCCACCTCGTTACTGGTCTTCCAGACCTGCTCCAGTTCGGGACGGATCGCGCCCAGCGAACTGTCGCGACTGAGCTGCCGCAGGGCGAAGGCGGTGGACACGGTCCGGACCAGGTTGAAGCCCAGACGGTTGACGGCGTTGTTCAGGCTGGCGACCGGCGACCCGGTGGGATTCATGGCAGCGGAGTTAGCCATCTGCATGAACCGCGCGCTGAGCACCGGTTCCGACGAGATGATGCTGACGATGTCCTTGATGGTGGTCTTGTCGCTGATCAGTGCGATCTGCAGCCGGCGCACCACCTGGGGAAACGCCGGCAGATCCAGCTCCGGCTTCAGATTGCCCGCCAGCTGTTGCACGAACTGAAAAGTCCGGGAATCCGTCGTCATCCTTGCCGCCCTCTATCGTCGCCGCTGGCCCCAGGAAGTATGGGCGGCGAGGGACTCAGGGCGCGGTGACTTCGATCACGGTCTCATCCAGAGGCGCGCTGCCGTCGGTGTGCGTGAGCAGGCCCAGGTTCAGTCCCGCAGCCAGGTTCAGCCAGTTAACGGTGAGCGTTGCTGTGGTGCCGGAGGTGACGCTGGACGGCGCAGCGACCGTGGCGTTGCCCTGGCTGGCACCGAGGGTCCAGACATAAAGCTGGAAGGTCGCCGTACCGGCGGGTGCGTTGTAGCCATGGACGTCCACGTAGTACGCGCCGGCGGTAAGAAACTCTTCGCCTTCGGCCGGAATAAGACCGATCTCTTCATCGGAGGAGTCAATCGCGAGGCTGCCCAACCCGGCGACTGCTGTGCACGTGCCGAAGCCCGGGCAGGAATACAGATAAAGATCCAGATCCGCGCCCGGGCTGCTGGTCTCGTTGCGCAGGGCGACCCGCAGGTAACGGGTCCCGGCCGGCACGATCAGCGGAATACGCCGGACACTGGCCGGCGGGTTGCCCGCCGTTGGCTGGACGAAGGTGTAAGAGTCGTCCGGGTCATCGGCGACAGCGTTGGTCAGTTGGGACCGGATGTTGTCCGGCTGGCTCTGGCCGCTGGTTTCCAGACCGCTCAGCACCGCCGCGTAACTTCCCGTGTAGCCTGTGCGGACCAGCACGTCGGCAGTACCCGTCGTACCAGACCCGGTAACCACAGCGGGTGCGGCCAGTGCCACGGCGCGGATTGCCAGGGGCGACCGCACGGTCGCGTTGGCGCTGGACCAGGTGAGCGACCCAAACTGCCACGCGTTCAGCGTCGTGCTGGCTGTCGTCAGCCTGATCGACACGTCGGCCGTTTCCCCCGGGTTCAGCGCGAGCACCGGTGGCGTCACCTCCACATCGATGGTGGTCGGCGCCTGGACGCTGGCGATGAACTGGGCAGCGGGGCCCACGTTGGTCACCCGGCGCCGGATGACCTGCTCACCGACGAGTTCGTTGACGGCAATGGAGGGCAGGTTGAGATCACTGCCGTTGGTGGAGTAACCGGCACTTTCCAGGGCGGCGCAATCCACGCCGCTGCGCGCTTCATCACGACCACAGAGGAAGGCGTCGTAGTCGTTACTGCCGGCGTCATAGACGAGTCCCGGGTTCACGGCCAGATTCGGCACCAGGTGACCGCCGCCGAAGTCGAAGGGATCTGCTGCCGTTTCGCCGTCTTCCCGCTTGATGTTCTGCCGCGCCGTAGTCACCACGGCCGATTTCAGGGCCGCCGGACTCCAGTCCGGGTGAGCCTGTTTTAGCAGTGCAGCGACCCCGGCCACATGGGGCACCGCCATGGACGTCCCGGACAGGTACTGGAAGCGCTCACCCCGGACATTGTTGGCCACGTCCGGCGTGTGCGCGGCAAGTATGTCCTGGCCCGGCGCGGTGACGTCCGGCTTCAGCACATTGGGCTCCCACACGCTGGGGCCCCGGGCCGAGAAGCCCTGCATCTGGTTGCCCGCATCCCGGACGGTGAGGAACACCTGCTTGTCCAGCGTCACCTCCACGGCCTCCTGGTCGTCGAGGCGGTCGCGAAGTAACTGCCCGTCTGCCTGCCCCACCATGAGTGCTGGAATCCGGACCGAGCCCTCGGTGACCTTCATCAGGATGGGCTCACCCGTGTTGCTGAAGACCACCACGGCCTTCGCGCCCGCATCCTGAGCATTGCGGATCTTCGTCTCAAACGTGCAGCCACCCTGCTGGACGAGCGCGATCTGTCCTGCGAGGCTTGAGTTGTTGACGATGGTTTCGCAGCCGTCGAAGGTCGTACCTGTGGCGCCGTCGAAGCTGCCCAACGTCCCGTCGTCCACCAGAACCAGCTGGAGCGTCAGAGGGCCCGTGTTCCGGAGGCGCGGCGTGTAGAGGGCCTCGATAGCCGGGTAGTCCTTGGCGACCGAGGCGGGACGGTTGACGCGGATTCCCTCGAGGAAGCGGTCACCCCGCCGGCTGGAGGCACCCACCGCCAGCACCCAGGGGGCCGCGGCGGGCGACACCACCGAGCCCGGCGCCGGGCCGTCATTGCCTGCCGCGCCCACGCTGAGCACTCCGGCTTCGGCAGCGGCCAGCAATGCCAAGTCGTCCGCTCCGTCGATATCGTCGTCGCTGCCCACGGAGTAATTGATGATGTCGACGCCGTCGGCTACTGCATCCTCGATGGCGCGAGCCAGGTCGGCCGTGCTGCACGTGCCACGACTGCCGCCGGGTTCCAGCCAGCAGGCCTTGTAGACCGCAATCCGGGCGCGGGGGGCCATACCGCTGATCTTGGCCACCCGGGTGCCAGCGAGCGTTGCCTGGACCGAGTTGCCCGCCGCCGTTGAGGCGATGTGGGTGCCGTGGCCATCCGCATCCCGGGGCGAGATGAACTCATTCTCGTCCAGTGCGTACTGCTCCAGGAACCCGTCGATGTAGTAACGGGCGCCAATCAGTTTGTTGTTGCAGGCGGTTGCGCGAAAGCTCTCGCCGGCTTCGCACGCGCCCCGCCACCCCGGCAGTGGGCTGTAGACGGTTGTGGATTCCCGGTTGCTGAAGCGCCGGCACAGCCAGATGCCGAGGAGCGAACTTTCGCCCCAGACGGATTTGCACAGGCGCGGACGATTCGCTGGCTGCTTGTCGCTGAAGCTCGGGTGGCCGGGGGCGAAGCCACTGTCAATGACGCCGATGACGATGTCCTCGCCCCGCAGCCCGAGCGCCCGGCGCAGGCCGCCGTTCTCCGCCGTAAGGCCAAGAAAGCTCGCGCTATTGTTGGTCTCGACATACTTGGGTACATCCGCCCACACGTTGCGCACGTCCTTCCGGCCCCGCAGCTTCTCGGCCTGAGCGGGACTGAGGCGCGCAGCGAAACCGTTCAGCGCGTACCGGTAGCTGTAGAGCTTGCCGTCGCCTGCGCCAACGGAGGCGAGCAGGACATCGTGGTGGGCCGTGAGCCGCCGGGCGTACTGCCGGACAGCTGCGGAGCCCGCATCGAAGCGGCGTTTATGGGGGTCAGAAGCCTGGACTGCAGCGGCCGGCGCAGGGCGGCCCAGCGCCGGGATTTCCACGGCTGCCGGGTCCCGGAGCTGGACGATATAGACCCGGCTTTCGGTGTCGGCCGGGGCCGGCGTGAGGGCCTGAAGGCGCGTGCTCGCGCTGGGACGAGCGCTAGCGGCAGCCGGCGCCACGGGAGCCAGCTGGACCGCCAGGACCAGGGACAGAAGGGCAAAGGATCGCACGGGGCGTCTCAACGTTTCTTATTGCTCGGCAGTGGGTTAGCCGATTTTGTTAAGTCGGGAGCCTAGCACAGCGATTGGCCGACGAAGAATTATCAGTATATTAACATCTAGTTGCCAGCTAATAGACACTAAGCGCGAGGAGCGGCCGCTTTCGTCGCCGCCTTCTTGCGCGGCTTCGGCGCCGCCTTGGGCTTTTTGCCAGCCGCTTCCGCCGCGCCGTTCCCTTTGACCTCCGCTGCCTTCGGCGCCGCTTTTCGGGTGGCCTTCCTGGCCACCTTCTTTTTGATGACCGGCCGCCCCCAACGGCGCTTCGGCAGGGGCGCGTTGGCAATCAACTCCCGGGCCTCGTCCAGCGTGACGGACTCCGGTTCCCGATCCTTGGGCAGCCGGGCGTTCTTCTCGCTGTTGGTCAGGTAAGGGCCCCAGCGGCCCCGGAGGATCCGCAGGTTATCCACACCAAAATCCCTGATGAGCTTGTTCGCATCCGCTTCCTGCTTGGCACGGATGACTTCGAGCGCTTCCTCGAGGGTGATCGTCAGGGGTTCGTGGACCGTGAGGGACACATACTTTTTCTTGACCTCGCCGGTCGACGTATCAATAGCTTCGTACTGTACGTAAGGCCCAAACATCCCTGTGTTCGCGCTCACAGGTTCCCCGGTCGGCAGGTTGCCCAGCGCGCGGGGCAGTTTGAACAGCTCGAGAGCGTCCGGCAGCTGGATACTGAACATGCTCTGGCCGGGCTGAAGCCCTTTCCAGCGGGGCTTCTCCTCGTCCTCTCGTCTGCCAATCTGGATGAAGGAGCCAAAGCGGCCAAAGCGTGCGGAAACAGGCCGACCTGACGCCGGGTCAATGCCAAGATCCCGAACCTGGGCGGCCTCTTCCCGGCTCACCGACGCCTCCTTCTCCTTGAGCAGAACGGCGAAGGGCTTCCAGAACTTCTCCAGCAGGGGAACCCAGTCGCGCTCCCCGCGCGAGACTTCGTCCAGCTCATCTTCCATGTGAGCCGTGAAATCGTAATCCACGTAACGCGTGAAATTACCGGTCAGGAAACCGCTGACGATGCGGCCACCATCGGTGGGCTTCAGCGCCCGGCCCTTCAGTTCAGCGTACTTGCGGTTCAGCAGGGTGGAAATAATGGTGGCATAGGTGGACGGCCTGCCTATCCCGCACTCTTCCAGTGCCTTGACGAGGCTCGCCTCAGTGTACCGGGCGGGTGGTTCCGTGAAGTGCTGCTCGGGCTTGACCGCTTCGAGCGGCAGCCGGTCGCCCTGTTGCACAGAGGGCAGCTTCACGTCGGTATCGTCATCACCGGCGTCGTCGCGGCCTTCGAGGTAGACGGCAATGAACCCGGGGCTCACCAGCGTGGAGCCGGTTGCCCGGAAGCGGCCGGCCTCCGCCCGGAGCGCCGGCACGAGGTCCACGGCAAGCATGTCATAGACGGCGGGTTCCATCTGCGAAGCGATGGTGCGTTTCCAGATCAGGCTGTACAGCTTGTACTGTTCATCCGTCAGGAAGCTCCGCAGCTCTTCGGGTATTCGTCGAATACTGGTGGGACGAATGCCTTCGTGGGCTTCCTGCGCGTTCTTCGCCGAAGTTTTGTAGGTATTGGGCTGCGCCGGCAGGCTGGCTTTGCCATACCGCTCCACGATCAGGGCCCGGATGTCCTCCACGGCTTCTTTCGCCAGGCCCACGGAGTCCGTGCGCATGTAGGTAATGAGCCCGACGGTCCCCTCCGGGATCGTGATGCCCTCGTAGAGTTTCTGGGCCACCTGCATGGTGTTCCGCGCCCGGAACCCAAGCTTGCGGGAGGCCTCCTGCTGCAGCGTCGAGGTGATGAAGGGCGGTGCGGGACGCCGCCGCCGCTGGCTCCGCTCTACCGCTTTCACCAGCAGGTTGCCCCCGGCAGCGGCCTCGAGCGTCTGCTGGGCTTCGGTGGCCTGGGCCGCGTTCTGGAAGCTGAAGATCTCGGGCTTTTCCCGATTGAAGGTGTCCACCACCTTCCGGCCCGCGTACTCCACGAGGCGTGCAGCGAAGACCGCCGGAGGCTTGCCCGTGGCAGCCTCGATGGACCAGTACTCCTGGCTGCGGAAGGCCTCGATCGCCTCCTCGCGTTCCACGAGCAGGCGCAGCGCCGGACTCTGTACCCGGCCGGCGGACAGTTTCGGGCTGATCTTGCGCCACAGCAGTGGCGACAACTTGAAGCCGATCAGATGGTCCATCGCCCGTCGCGCGCGATAGGCATTGACGAGATCCATTGAGACCTCGCGGGGCTGCTGGATGGCTTCCCGGACCTCCCGCTCAGTGATTTCATAGAACACCACCCGATACACCTTGCGATCCTTGAGCAGCCCCCGCTCCCCGAGAATCTCCTGCAGGTGCCAGGAGATGGCCTCACCCTCCCGGTCAGGGTCCGTGGCCAGGTAAAGCGCGTCACCCTTTTTGAGAGCACTCGCGATCGCGGCAATGTGCTTCTCTTTGTCCTCTGCCACGGTGTACTTCATCAGGTACCCGTGCTCGGGATCCACGGCGCCATCTTTTTCGAGGAGGTCTCGCACGTGACCATAGGAGGCCAGCACCTTGAAGTCCTTGCCCAGGTACTTCTCGATGGTCTTGGCCTTGGCGGGTGACTCCACGACGACGACGTTGGCCATTCGATGCCTCTATAGACGACGAAGCCGCGACACTAGCGCGGCTTGATTAAAACGATGTGTTGAGCAAGCTCAGTTCATCGCGCCGGTGCTCTCCTCGAACACCAGATCTTCCATGCGGGAGAAGGCGGTCTCCTGGCCTGGCTGGGCAAACAGCACCATCAGCACAACCCACTTGACCTGCTCCTTGTCGACGGTACCGGAGCCCAGGGCCATCAGCCGATCGATAACCACCTCGCGCTGGACGGGGGAGAGAATACCGATCTGCTCCAGGTACAACAGGTAACCCCGGCACTCGAGATCGAGCCGGCGCAGTTCCACTTCGTTGTAGACCCGGATGGAGCGGTCTCCCGGGACGCCGGCAAAGGGCGCACTGGTCTCGACGAGGCCGTCGAGCCAGTCGAGGGCGCTGTCCACCTCGGGTTCGCCGAAGCCCGCCTTCAGGAGTTCCTCCCGAAGGACATCCTGATCGGCGGCCCCCGGTTTACAGTCAGGCGGCTCCTGGTCCGAGTAGGTCTCGAAGAGGTACAAGAGCACGTCGAGAACGGTATCGCTCATGCGTCGACTCTCCTGTTCTTGTCTGCTCTTTGATAGCGGCCACCGGAGAGCGCCCGCACCGAACCCTGCATTTCCAGCAGAAGAAGCATGGAGGAAACGTCCCCAATCGTCAATCCGGAGCGGGCGACGAGGGTGTCCGCGTCCACCGGATCCCACGCCATTGCTGCCAGCAACCGTGCGTACGATGAGTCACTTTCCGCTGGGCCGTCAGTCGCTTCCGGCGCTGGCCCTGCGCGTCCCGGCGGGTCTTCCAGGCCGAGGGTGGCCAGCAGGCTGGCCAGTTCCTCCACGATGTCGGCCGCTGTCTCGACAAGCTTGGCGCCGTTGCGGATCAGGCGGTGGCAGCCCCGCGCGACGGGATTATGTATGGATCCCGGAATTGCGAACACCTCCCGGCCCTGCTCCAGGGCATGGCGTGCGGTGATCAGCGCGCCGCTGCGCACGCCAGCTTCCACGACCAGGGTGCCGACGGCCAGCCCGCTGATCAGCCGGTTACGCCGCGGAAAGTTCCCGCGCCGCACGGCGGTGCCCGGGGCGAACTCGGAAACGATGGCACCACCTGTGGCGATGATCTCGGCGGCGAGCCCCTCGTGGTGTCGGGGATACACGATATCCGGGCCTGTCCCGCACACGGCTACCGTCCGGCCCCCGACCGCCAGCGCGCCGCGATGAGCGGCGGCGTCGATGCCTTCCGCCAGTCCGCTCGTGATGCAAAAGCCCCGGGCAGCCAGGTGGGACGAAAAGTGCCGGGCGGTTTCGGCGCCAACCGGCGTCGCGTTGCGACTGCCAACGATGGCGAGCTGGGGCAGGGACAGGGCCGCCACAGCGCCGCGGACAAACAACTGGGGTGGCGGTCGGGCAATCTCCCGGAGCAGTGCCGGGTAGGCGGCATCGGCCGGCGTCAGCAGCTGTGTGTCGGGCCGGTCAGGCCGGTTACTGGCGGGCACCATGGCTCCTGCGGCTCGCCGCAGGACCCTGCCCGGCTTGGGAAGGGAGAAACGGGAGGGTCAGCTCGGGTTACGGACCTTGTCGAGAATATGTATCGGACCCTCAGCTTCCATGATCAGGGCGTAGCTGAGGCGGTCGTAAGACCGGAAGACCATTAGAGTTCCCGCCCGCTCGTCCGGCAACTGCACTTTCCGGCCAAAAAGCCGGGAATCGATGGGATCCGTCACCCGGTCGCCCACCTGCCACACGGTCAGCACGCTGCCGGGCGCGAGCCCGTCCCGGGTGCCGCGATTGATCACCACCACTTCGTACTGACCGATCTGGGTGACCTCGCCTGCCACATGCACGATGCGGCCCTCGACCGGGCGATCTGGCGCCCTGGGCTCAAACTGCAGGGGGAGCGGCGCCGCCTGAGGGACCAGGCGATCACCCTTGAGGGCCTCGCGCTGGGAATTGCTCAGGACCAGCGTGGCCGGATCGCCGCCCCGGCGAAACTGACCATCCGCGACAAAGATGCCTTCATAGCCCAGCACCGCGCCATCGTCAGGATCCACCAGCTGGTCGCCAATATGGACGACGCTATAGAGGGTTTGCTCGTTACCGGTAGCGCCCCGGACGTAGGCGTCGTTGCCGGAGGCGCCGATCAGGTGATCGTCCCGCAGGGCGACGATGTGGGGAAGATCGTCGATGTCATCCTTCGCGATCACCATGCCCTTGGAGAGGAACGGGCCGATGGCCTCCCAGGGAATAGTGTCGACCGCCGTGGCCAGCTGTTCTTCCCGGATCCGGGGTGACAGGCGCTCGGTCCCGCTGGCAGTGGCGCCACCACCGCGGGTGCTGCGAATCTGGGGCTGCCCGTCCACGTAGACCAGAGTCAGCAGGTCACCCGGGTAGATCAGGTGCGGGTTCTCGACCTGAGGGTTCACGTACCAGATTTCCGGCCAGTACCAGGGATCCCGCAGGAACATTCCGGAGATGTCCCACAGGGTGTCGCCGGGCTTCACGACATAACTGTCGGGATGGGCAGGATTCAGCGGAATCCCACCCCCTTGCTGCGCAGCGAGGCCACCAGCGCCTGTGGCCAGCGCCAGACACAGGAGCAACGCAGCGGCCGACCGGCCGTCATTCCGGAAAATTTTCATGGGGACTCCATGCTTTAAACTGTGCGCCCGGGAAACCCAACCCGAGCCTGAACTCTGAAGCCAAGCGGCAGCAGATGTAGCATAAAATCAAGCCACTTACATAGCACTTATGGCCAAACTGTGAAGCTCGCACCATGGCGCTACTGAAAATCCTTGAGTACCCCGATCCCCGGTTGCGGATTACGGCCTCCCCCGTGCCGGCGGTCACGGGCGAGATCCGCCAACTGGCCGCCGACATGCTGGAAACGATGTATGCGGCTCCCGGCGTTGGTCTGGCCGCCACCCAGGTAGACCGCCATGTCCGCCTGATCGTCATCGATATCTCCGACACACGGGACCAGCCCCACGTGCTGATCAACCCGGAAATCCTCGCCCGGGAAGGTGCCGGGACCGGCGATGAGGGTTGCCTGTCTGTGCCGGGGGTTACCGAAGGGGTCGAACGGGCGGCGCGCGTCCGTGTGCGGGCCCTGGACACCGCAGGCAAGGCCCTGGAGTTCGAGGCGGACGGCTTGCTCGCGGTGTGCATCCAGCACGAGATGGATCACCTCGTGGGCAAGCTGTTTGTCGACTACCTTTCGGAACTGAAACGGCAGCGCCTGAAAAAGCGGGTCGCCAAGGCCCGGCGTCAGGACGGCGCGGCGAGTCCGACAGCGCCGGGCCCGTCCCGCGACCGGGCGCCAGTCATCTGAACGGTCGCGTGGTCTTTGCCGGGTCGCCGGCTTTTGCCACTCCCACGCTCCAGCGCCTGGCCGATCTTGGCCACCTGCCCGTGGCGGTGCTGACCCAGCCCGACCGCCCCGCTGGCCGGGGCCGGACGGTGGCGGCCGGGCCCGTCAAACAGCGCGCCCTCACGCTGGGGATACCGGTCCTCCAGCCCTTAAACCTCAAGACGGACGCCGCACAGGCGGAGTTGCGGGCGTTCGCGCCGGACCTGATCGTCGTCGTGGCCTATGGCCTCTTGTTGCCAGCCGCCGTGCTGGCCCTGCCGCGCCGGGGCTGCGTCAACGTGCACGCGTCGCTGCTGCCCCGGTGGCGGGGCGCTTCGCCCATCCAGGCCGCTATTCTCGCGGGCGATGCCGAAACCGGTGTCAGCATCATGCAGCTTGAGGCGGGGCTGGACACCGGGCCCGTCTATGCCACCGGAAGCCTGACCATTGGCGCCGACGAAACTGCCGCTGAACTGGAGGCCCGACTCGCCCTGCTGGGCGCCGATACGCTGGCACAGCTTCTAGCCCCCTTGCTTGCCGGGCAACTAACCCCTACGCCCCAGCCCGCCGCTGGCGTCACCTACGCTCGCCGTATCAGCAAGGCGGAGGCCCGGATCGACTGGCAGGCGCCGGCCGTCGAGCTGGCCCGTCGGGTGCGGGCCTTCAGCTCCTGGCCGGTCGCGGAGACGCTGCTGGACGGCCAGCAGTTGCGTTGCTTCTCCAGTGAGCCGGCTGCAGACGGCCTCGCTGCCGAGCGCGTGCCCGGCACCATCGTCGCCACCGACGACGGGGGCATCCTCGTGCAGACCGGGTGGGGCCGACTGCGGCTGCGGACCGTCCAGCTGCCCGGCCGCCAGCGGGTGGCGGGCGCGGACTTTGCCCGGGGCCGCGCGCTGGTCGGCAAAGTCCTCGGCTGATGCCAGGCCAAGCATGAGCGCGGGTGGGCTGACCCGGGCCCTCGCGGCGCGGGCGGTGGCGGGCGTTCTGGCCCGGGGCCAGACCCTCGATGCGGCCCTGGAGACTCTCCTCGCGGGAACGGATCCGGGGATTCGCTCGTTGGCGGACAGGGATCGCGCCCAGGTGCGGGCGCTGGCCTTCGGGGCCATTCGCGGCCACCACCGGCACCGCGCGCTGCTCCAGGTCCTGCTCGACCGGCCGTTGAAAGGCGGGGACTGCACGCTGGAGGCCTTGCTCTCCGTGGGGCTGTTCCAGGTCGCGGATCCGGAGCAGCCGGATCATGCGGCGGTGTCTGCGACGGTCGAGGCCACCCGGCTGCTGGGCCAGGAGCGGGCGGCAGGGCTCGTGAACGCCAGCCTGCGGCGCTACCAGCGGGAGGCGCCGGCGTTGCTCGATCGGCTCCGGGCCGAGCCAGCCGCCTGGCATTCCCATCCAGCCTGGCTTCTCGAGCAGTTGCGCACGGACTGGCCCGAGCACTGGCAGCAGATCGCCGCCGCTAATCAACAGCACCCGCCGCTCTGGCTGCGGGTGAACCGGAACCGGGTGAGCGTCGCTGACTACGCAGCACAGCTCGCGGCGGAGCTCGGCTTGCGTGCGACGCCGCTGGACGGCTTCCCGGACGCTCTGAAGCTTGACGTTCCCGTGCCCGTGCAGCGCCTCCCGGGATTCGCCGACGGTCTGGTCAGTGTTCAGGACGCCGCTTCCCAACTGGCGGCCCACCTGCTGGCGCCGGAGCCGGGGATGCGTGTGCTCGATGCCTGCGCTGCACCGGGCGGCAAGACCGGCCACCTGCTCGAGCACGCCGGCGGCCAACTCGACCTCACAGCGCTGGATATCTCGGCAGAGCGCCTCACGCAGGTGGAGAGCAATCTGCGGCGGCTTGGGCAGCGGGCAACAGTTCTCGTGGGCGATGCGACCGAGCCTGCCACCTGGTGGGATGGCCGGCTCTTCGACCGCATCCTTCTGGACGTGCCCTGTACCGCCACCGGTGTCATTCGGCGGCACCCGGACATCAAGCTGTTGCGGCGTGCCGCAGACGTGCCGGCGCTGGTCGACCGCCAGCGTCTGCTGCTGGAGCGCCTCTGGCCCCTCCTGAAGCCTGAGGGCCGCCTGTTGTACAGCACGTGCTCGCTTCTGCGGGCGGAAAATCAGGAGCAGGTGGGCCGCTTTCTGGCCCAATTCCCGGCCCGTCTCGAGCCGGGGACGCCGCACCCGGGTCTGCAGCTGTTCCCTGGCGAGCGGGATACCGACGGTTTCTACTATGCTCTAATGGCACCGTCCACCAGGGAGCTGGGAACCGGCTGAGCCCGCCCACGACGCTGCGCCCGGGATACCACTGACGTGCAGAAAAAAACCACTCGCCATCCCGGCCCCTTTGCGGCACTCGCCGGCCTCGTTGGCCTGCTGTGCGCGGGGTTCCTGCAGGCCCAGGAAACGGGCCTCGAGATCCGCAACGCCAGCACCGGCCTCGATGCCGGCGTCTGGTATCTCGCCGCCCGCATCGACTACCGCCTGAACCGGGACACGCTGGACGCCCTCCAGAACGGTATACCGCTCACTTTCGAACTGCAGGTCGAAGTGACGGAAGACAGGAACTGGTTGCCCGACGAGGAGGTGGCCGCCCTGCGCCAGGACTATGAACTGTCCTGGCAGCCCCTCTCGCGCGGTTACCTGGTGCGGAACAAGAACAGCGGTGATCAGCGGGCGCACACCACGCTCTTTGCGGCGCTAAATGACCTCGGCCGCATCACGGCTCTGCCTCTCATCGACGCGGCGCTCATCGAGGAAGACAAAGACTACGAGGTGCGGTTGCGCGCCGTGCTCGACCAGCAGCAGCTCCCCGGACCGCTGCGCATGCTGGCCTTCTGGGACGATGATTTCACCCTGGAAAGCGAGTGGTATCGGTGGGACCTGCGCACCGGCCAGGCCCCGTGAACGGAACTGTCAGTCGCGTCGTGAAGCGCTTCGGGGCCGCCACTTTAGCCACGAGCGGGGTGCTGCTGGGCATCGTCGCCCTCGTCATGCTGGGACGCTACGCGTCGAGTCCCGCCGACTTTGGTCGCCGCCACGCGTTCATCCTGGCGGTAAATGCCATTGCGGCTGCCGCGCTGCTCAGCCTGATCATCGTCAACCTGTTCCAGCTGGTCCGGGCCTACAGGCGCCGGGCGCCTGGCGCGCGGCTGCGGGCCCGCCTCGTCGCGATGTTCGTTGGTCTCACGCTGGCCCCCTTGCTGGTCGTCTACTTCTTTGCCCTGCAATTCGTGAACGGCGGTATCGACAGCTGGTTCGACTCGGACCTTGAACAGGAGTTGTCCTCAGCCCTGCGCATGAGCCGGGAATCACTGGAAGTGCAGGCGACGTCCCGTCTGCAGCAGACCAGCGCCCTCGCGGCGGCGCTGGGCAATCTGGACGGTGACGCGCTGTCCCGCGCCCTCAGTGTGCTGCGCGCCGATGCCGGGGCCGAAGAGCTGACCGTGTTCACCGCCGGGCTGCGCGTGTCGTCATCAAGCTCCCGGACCGCGACGCTGCCGCCGAGCTTGTCGGAGGACGCGCTGAACGAGCTGGGGCTGAACCAGCGTTTTGTTGCCCTGGAACCCCAAGGCAACGCGCGCTATCAGGTGCGGACAGCGGTGGTGATGCCTGCCGACCTGCCCGAGTCAGGCCAGCGCTATCTGCAAGCCGTGTTTCCGATCAGTGATCGGCAGGGACGCCTCGCGGATGCCGTGGAGGACACCTACACCCGCTATACCGAGTTGCGCTTTCTGCGGGGTCCCCTGAAGGACAACCTGACGGTCACGCTCTCCCTCGTGCTACTGCTGTCGCTGACGTCCGCGGCGGCGGGCGCCTTCTACCTGGCGCGGCGGCTGGCCGCGCCGATCGAGTCTCTCGCCGCGGGTACGGAAGCCGTGGCCAAGGGCGACTTCGATACCCGCCTCCCCCCCGGCAGTGCCGACGAGGTTGGCTTCCTCATTGATTCCTTCAACGGCATGCTCGAACGCCTCGGCCGGGCGCGGGAGGACAGCCGCACCAGTCAGCAGCAGCTCGAGCGGGAGCGGGCCAACCTGGCGACGATCCTTGGCAGGCTCTCTACCGGCGTCATTGCCATCGGCCCGGAGGGCCGGATACGGATTGCCAACGACGCGGCCGGCGCCATCCTCGGTGTGGATCTGGCCTCCCGTGCCGCCGCCTCACTGGACGAGATCGCGGCTACGGGCCCGCTCCCAGGCCAGTTCGTCGCTGCCTGCCTGCCCCATCTTGAGGGCGAGCAGCGCGAATGGCGGGGCCAGATCGTGCTCCGCACGGATGGCGCCCGGCGCATCCTGAACTGCGCCAGCTCCCCGCTCCCGGGCGATGGTGATGGGGCCGGGGACCCCGTTCCCGGAGGTTTCCGCTCCGGGGCGATCATCGTCTTCGATGACGTAACGGAGCTGCTCGTCGCCCAGCGCGAAGCGGCCTGGGGCGAGGTTGCCCGCCGGCTGGCCCATGAAATCAAGAATCCCCTCACGCCCATCCGGCTGGCTGCCGAACGCATCCGCCGTCGCTACCTCCCCACCATGGGCGAGGAGGACGGCCAGGTGCTCGATCGTTCGACGCACACGATCGTCCAGCAGGTCGAAGCCATGCGGGACATGGTCAACGCGTTCAGCGAGTACGCGCGCACACCCGCAGTGACCGTTGCCCGGGTGGACCTGAGCCAGCTGGTGCGGGAGGTGGCCTGGCTGTACCGGGCCCAGGAAGGCCAGCCGACGGTGCAGCTCGTGCTGGAGGATGGTCTTGCCGTAGAGGCCGACGCGGTGCGCGTCCGGCAGCTGCTCCACAACCTGATCCGCAATGCCCTGGAAGCGCTGGACGGCCAACCGGAGGCCGTCGTGGAAATCGCGACACGGAGCGTCGCCGACGGGGAACGTCAGTTTGCCGAGCTCACTGTGACGGACAACGGGCCAGGTATCGATGCCGAGGTGCTGACCCGCCTCTTCGAGCCTTATGTAACCAGCAAGAAAAAGGGCACCGGGCTGGGACTGGCCATTGTGAAGAAGCTGGTGGAGGAACATGGTGGCACCGTGGCTGCCGAGAATCTGCCAGACCGGGGCGCCCGTCTCGTCGTGAGGCTGCCGGTCCGGGCAGTCAGCCGCGATGCGCTGAGCGCGTCGCGGGTGGACCTGGCGGAGAACTGGAAGGAAAGAGCATGACTGCCGCACACATACTCGTGGTCGACGACGAGGCCGACATTCGCACCACCATCAGCGACATCCTCGAGGACGAGGGCTACGCGGTCAGCGTTGCTGCGGATGCCGCCTCTGCCCGGCTCGAAGTTGGCCGCGCCCGGCCGGATCTCATTCTGCTGGACGTCTGGATGCCCGACGTGGACGGCATCACGCTGCTGCGGGAGTGGGCTCGGGAAGGGGCCCCCCGGTGCCCCGTGGTCATCCTCTCGGGGCATGGCACCGTCGAAACCGCCGTCGAGGCCACGCGCCTCGGCGCGGTCGACTTTGTGGAGAAGCCACTGTCGCTTGCCAAACTCCTGCGCACCGTCGAGAAGGCCCTCGACAAGGCCCCTGAGCCCCGCCGCCCGGCGCCCCGCACCCTCCTGCCGAAGCGGCTGGCCCCCGGTGGCCGCAGTCCGCTGATGCAGGCACTGCGCGCGCAGGCAGCAACAGTCGCACAGCGCCATGAACCGGTCCTGATCGTGGGCGAACCTGGCTCGGGCCGAACGGTGGTCGCCCGCTATCTCCATGACCTCGCGGGTGGCGGTCAGCGGCCCTTCGTCACGCTGGTGGGAGCCTCGGTCCCGGAGGAGAACGCCGCCGCGCTGCTCTTCGGCAGCCGGCTGGGGGAAGACCCGCAGCCCGGCGCCTTCAGCCAGGCGGCAGGCGGTACCCTCTTTCTGCGGGACCTGCAGGACCTGAGTTCCGGGGCGCAGCGCCTCTTGGCCGGGGCCCTGGAGCAGGGCGGTTATGTCCCGCTGGGCCAGTCGGTACCGGTGCCCCTGCAGTTAAGGGTCATCGGCTCGCTGGCGACGGAGGGCGCCAGTCCGGTGCGGCCGGAACTGCTGGCAAGCCTCGCCGAACTCGAGTTGCGGGTGCCACCGCTTCGGGACCGGCACGAAGATGTACCTGAGCTACTGCGCTACGCGGCCGACCGATTCGTGGATGAGGACGGACTCGCTTTCCGGCGCTTCGGACTGGCCGCGCAGAACCGTCTGCGCCATTACCCCTGGCCGGGGAACGTGCGGGAACTCACCAACCTCGTGCGGCGGTTGCTGGTGGCCGGAGGCCCGGAGGAAATCAGCCTGGTGGAACTCGAGAAACAACTGGTGTCCGTCACCGGCCTGGTGGAACCCCTGGTCAAGCAGGATCTCCTGAGCCTGCCCCTGCGGGAGGCCCGGGAGAAATTCGAGCGGGCCTATCTGATTCAGCAGTTGGCATTGTCGGGCGGCCGCGTCGGCCTGCTGGCGAAGCGGGTCGGCATGGAGCGCACACATCTCTATCGGAAGCTCCGCGCCCTCGGCGTCGATTTCCGGCAGATCACCGAAGAAGAGTAGGAGCGCCTTTAGGCGCGATCCCCCAAGAAGTGACGGGCGCGATCGCGCCTAAAGGCGCTCCTACAGAAAGAATTTCTGGAACTCGGCCGGCAGTCGCGTGACATCCACCTCGGCGAGCGCCTCCGGGTAGGGCCGGGAGTTCCAGGTTTGCCAGAAAATCGGGATCTGGCCGGCCAGCAGGCCGCTCCGGGCATCGCTGATGAGACAGGCCAGAGCCTTGCCTGAATAGGTGGTGTCCAGCCTGAAGCCCTCCAGCTCCCGGGCCAGCGCCACCGCCTCGATGCATTCCGACGTCGGCACCGCATAGCCGTCGCCGGCAAAGCCGGCACGAAAATCCAGGTCGGTGGCGAGATCTTCTGCGGCAGGTGCTGTGCCTGCGGGCAGCAGCGTGCAGATCTCGGCGACGAGACGCAGGACCGCGTTGGCGTCCACCACCTGCTGGGGCACCACTTTCACACTGACCACCGTCGCTTGAATCCCGGCGATCCGCAGTCCGATCAGCAATCCGGCCACGCTGCCCATCGTCCCGCAGGGGAGGTAGACGCGGACCGAGCCCGTCACGCCCTGGTCCGCGAGCTGCGCCGCCAGTTCGGCGCCCGCGTCCACGAAGCCGAGTGAGCCCAGCGGCGACGAGCCGCCCCAGGGCACCTCGCAGACCTTGTCGGGACCGCCAGGATGCGAGGTCTTGAGCTGCGCCGCCTCTGCCTGGGATTCGACGAACCCGGCGGCCGGGACGATGCGCGTGCCGAGCAGGCCATGCCAGCGCAGCGTGTTGCCCACCCAGGGAGTCTGGACCTGGTCGGTAAGCACAGCCAGGCAGTTAAGCCCCACCTGCTTTGCGTAGATTGAGGTGGCGAGGGCGTGATTCGAGCCGGCAGCCCCGAAGGTGACGACCGCATTGCACCCCCGCTCCAGGGCATCGCCGAGCAGGTACTCGAGTTTACGGACCTTGTTCCCGCCGTAGTCCGCGCCTGCCAGGTCGTCCCGCTTGGTCAGCAACCCCGGCGCGCCGATGGCTGCCCCAAGACCAGGGCAGGCATCCAGGGCCGTTGGCAGCGTCGCCAGCCTAAGCCTACTCGCCAATCGGGATGACCTGATGGTCGATGCCGTTCAGGCGGAGCCGAGCCCGCAGGCGGTTAAGTTCTTCCAGGTTTTCGATGGGGCCTATGCGCACCCGGTGGAACACCGCACCGTTGGCGTCAGCGGTCTGGATCTCGGAGACGACGCCCAGAACAGCCAGCCGTGCCTTCACCTTGTCTGCCGCATCCAGACTCGGAAAGGCGCCAGCCTGGACGACGTAAGCGCCCGGCACGGAGACGGGCGGCGGCGCTGCAGGGCGCGCCGTCGCGGGCTGCTCGGGGACGACCACCTCCGCATCGGGCAGCATGTCGTAGAACTCGAAACGGCCAGCGGCCTCCGGGGCCAGGGACTTGGGTTCCCGGGCGGGCTTGCTGGTCTTCTTCGGCGCCGTGTCGGCCGCTGGCGCCGCGCCGGTGGCCAGCATCCCGGCCAGGTCTCCCCGGAAAAACCACGCCAGCAACCCAGCGCTGACCAACAGCAGCAAGACCACCAGGGCTCCCCGGGACACGCTGGCCGAGTCGCGGCGCCGATTGCGCCGGCGCTTCTGCCGGCTGCTGGCCGTCGCCACTACATGTACTCCAGGGGGCGAATGCCCAGCAGGCCCAGCCCGGTTGCCAGCACGGTGCGGGCACTCCCGACCAGTTCCAGGCGGGCCCGGCTGCGGGCCGGGTCAGCCTCGTCCAGGACGACGTGCCGGTTGTAGAACGCATTGAAGACGCTGGCCAGATCGTGCAGGTAGTGCGCCACCTCGAAGGGCTCCCGTTGTTCGGCCCCGCGCTGGACGGCGGGGCCGAAGCCGCGGAGCTTCTGCACCAGAGCCCATTCCTCGTCGGCGACGAGCAACGAGAGGTCGCCCGCTGCGCCTGTCGTGGCGACTCCGGCGTCCACGGCCTTCCGGAACAGCCCATGCATGCGCGCATGGGTGTACTGGAGGTAGGGACCGGTATTGCCCTCGAACTGAAGGACGGTGTCCCAATCGAAGGTCACGTCCGTCAGCCGCCGCGACGAGACGTCGAAGTACAGCAGCGCGGCCTGGCCCACAGCTTCGCTGATGGTGGCCAGCGCAGCGGGCGGCACCGCCGGCAGTCCCCGGGTATTACCCGCCAAGCGCTCCTCCCGGTACCGGGCAGCCCGGTCCCGGGCTTCGTCCAGCACGGCCTCCAGCCACACCGCTTCGCCCTTGCGGGTGGACATGCCGCGCACGTAGCCAAAGCTCACGTTCTCGCAGAGTGCGGGCCAGTTCACAGGCCACTGCTCGGCTACGGCAAGCTTGCCCAGAGCGGCGAAGACCTGGGCAAAGTGGTCTTCCTGGCGGGAGACGACGTAGACGTTGGCACCAAACTCGTAACGCTCCCAGCGGTCAAGCGCCTCCGCGCAGTCCCGCGCCGCGTAGGTCGACGCGCCGTCGGACTTCTGCAGCATGCAGGGCGCAATCTCCCGGCCGATGACCTCCGACACGTCCACGACGATGGCGCCCAGAGACTCCCGTGCCACACCTGCCTTCAGGAAGCGGGCGATCATCGGCTGGACCTTGGTGTTCAGTGACGACTCCCCGTCGTAGGAATCGAACTCGATGCCGAGCCGGTCGTAAGTGCGGTGAAAGCCCTCCAGAGAGAGCGACCGGAAACGCTCCCACAACCGGACGATCTCCGGATCGCCCTGCTCCAGGCGCAAGAACAGGCTGCGCGCCTGTTCCCGCACGCCCGGGTCCTGCTCGCTGTCCCGGTTGGCCCGAATGTACAACTCGACCAGGTAGTCGATCGCTCGCGCTTCCAGGGCGTGTTCGTCGCCCCACTGCTGCCAGGCCCAGATCACAAAGCCGAACTGGGTTCCCCAGTCGCCGATGTAGTTCTTGCGGATGACGCGCCAGCCCTCGAAGGTGAAGATCCGCGCGAGGTCCGCACCGAGATTCGTCGAGCGCAGGTGCCCGAAATGGAAGGGCTTCGCGATGTTCGGCGCAGAAAAATCGATTACCAGCGTGCGACCACCGCCGAGGTCACGGCGGCCGTAGGCCTCCGGATTGTCCCGAATCTCTGCCAGGACCTGCTCCGTGGCATTCGCCCGGTCCAGAAAGAGGTTGAGGTAGGGGCCTTCCGCCTTGGCACTGGCGATGATCGGGTCCCGGGCAATCTTCGCGGCCACGTTCTTCGCGATGAGGTTGGGGGCCGAGCGGAGTTCCTTAGCCAGCTGGAAGCAGGGAAAGGCCACGTCTCCCAGGGCTGGATTCGGGGGGGCGGTGAGCGCTGCTTCAATTTGGGCGGTTCGCTCGACCGGCCAGTCGAGTGCCTTGCGCACAACCTGCGCGATGTGAGAGGTGATCTGCATTGTGGTGAGTAGCGGGTCCCCGGAACCCGCGGGATTCTAGAACAATTCAGACGGGTCCACGTCCACGCTCCAGCGCACGCGTCGCTGGGCCGGTAGCGCGGACAGCGCCGCGCGGAAGTCCGGCAGGAAGCGCTGCAGAACGCGACGCGCGTCGGCCTGCAGCAGCAGTTGCCCCCGGTAGCGCCCGGAGCGGCGTTCCATGGGCGCGGGTGCGGGGCCGAGCACCCGGAGGCCAGGCGGGAGTGCGGTGCGCGCGAGCGCCGCCGCCGCCTCCAGAAACGAGAAGACCAGCGGTCGCTCGGTCGCCTCTGCGCGCACCAGTGCCAGGGAGGACCAGGGTGGCCAGCCCGCCTGTTGGCGCTCCGCAAGCGCCATAGTCGCGAATGCGCCATAGCCGTCTGCCAGCAACACGCGGAGCAGGGGGTGATCTGGAAACAGCGTCTGCAGGTAAACCTCACCGGGACGGTCGGCACGACCGGCACGACCGGCCACCTGGATGAACGTCTGGGCCAGGCGTTCAGCGCTGCGAAAATCCGTGCCGAAGAGCCCCTGGTCCACATCCACGATGCCCACCAGGGTGACGCCGGGAAAATCATGGCCCTTCGTGAGCATCTGGGTCCCGAGCAGGAGCCGCGCTTCCAGGCTGTGGACCCGCTCCAGGCGCCGCTCGATCTCGCCGCGCCGGCGAGTGGTGTCCCGGTCAATACGCTCCATGACCTGGTCCGGAAACTCCCGGGCGAGTGCCTGTTCCAGACGTTCGGTGCCCTGGCCCACGGCCCGGAGGTCGGCATGGCAGGCCGGGCAGTCCTCCGGCACCGCCCGTTCACTCCCGCAGTGGTGACAGGTGACCCGGCCCCGCTGCTGGTGGAGCACCATCCGCGCGTCGCACCGGGTACAGCTGATCACCGTCCCACACCCAATGCACACGAGGGTTGGTGCGTAGCCGCGCCGGTTGAGGAAGATGAGCACCTGGCCATCCGCAGCGAGGTGCCGGCGGATAGCGGCGAGCAGCGGCTGAGTGAGCCCGTCCCGGGGCTGGTGGGTGCGCATGTCAATAAGGTGGGCCGTGGGCTGGCCGGCAGAGCCAGCCCGCTCCGCCAGCACCAGGCGCTCGTAGCGCCCACTCTGCGCGTTCTCTACCGACTCGAGCGCCGGGGTGGCGGAACCCAGCACCAGCGGGACGCCCAACTCCCGCGCCCGCCACACCGCGAGGTCCCGGGCCGAGTAACGAAAGCCGTCCTGCTGTTTGTAGCTGGCGTCATGCTCCTCGTCGACCACCAGCAAACCGGGGTGCCTGAGCGGGGTGAAGATGGCCGAGCGGGTGCCAATAACGATCCGGGCGGTGCCGTCCCGCGCAGCGGTCCAGGCGCGCAGGCGCTCGCCATCCGCCAGACCCGAATGCAGCACCGCCAGGGGCACGGGGAAGCGCCGCCGGAAGCGCTCCACCAGTTGCGGGGTGAGCCCGATTTCCGGCACGAGCACGAGGGACTGCTGGCCGGCGTTCAGCCGTTCCTGGACACAGCGCAGGTAGACTTCGGTCTTGCCGCTACCTGTCACCCCGTCCAGCAGGAAACAGCGGAACCCTGCCGTCGCATTGATGGCGGCCCCGGCCCGGGCCTGGTCGGCGGTGAGCACCGGCGGAACGTCGGCGCTCACGACCTCGGCAGCGGCGAGCGGTGGCGTCTTCAGCTGGCGTCGGCGCGTCGGCTCCCGGCCTTCCCGCAGGGCTTTCGGCAGGGCGGCGGCAATCACCTCGCCAGGCGGGTGCTGGTAATAGGCTGATGCCCAACTCATCAGGCGCTGCAGGTCATCGGGCAACAGCGGTTCGGCATCGAGCACCGCCAGCGCCTGGCGCAGCTTCCCGTCGGGCACTGTGCTCGTGGCCTTGAGTCCCATCAGAAGGCCTACCCGGGTGCCCTTGCCGAAAGGCACCCGGACACGCATGCCGGGCCGGAGCCCGACTCCGGTATCGGGCGGGGGGAGGTAGTCGAAGAGCCCCATCAATGGGGCAGCAACGGCCACTTCCAGGATCTGGCGGCTCCCCACAGACTTATCCACAGATCCTGTGGATAAGTCTGTGGACAAGAGGGGGCAAAGGGGTCCTTCTGCCAAGCTCGTCAACCATTATGACAATCTGATCATTTTTTGCTCTAAGTATATTAGTCTTATAATTCATGTAGTTATAGCTACCTGCTCAAGTTTCGGTGGCGAAGCAAACGCTAAATAGCCCCTTTTTTTAGGAATTGTGCATAAGTGCGGCCGCAGCGACAGTTCCGGAGGGGCTGCCGAGGGCTTTGTCAACCCCTTTGGCACCGGATCGTTGTCCTCCGTCGAGACGCAGGAGAATGGGGCAGTATGCTAAATCCGTGCGGTTTCGGGGTTCTGTCCCGCATCCGCCCCGGCCCAGCAGCCCGGTAATGAGGACGAGATGTACGCGGCGACCGGCCTGTGGCTCTGCCTCATCGGCCTCGTGCCCGGTCCCGCCGTCGCACCGGGGGCGGCGGCAACCGGCGAGGCTAGCGATGAGCTCGTCGAGTTCCTGGAGTTTCTGGGGGACGAGAACACCGCCAGCGAGGAATGGAACGGCTTCTTCGACAGTCTGCCGAAAGGCGAGAACGGCCCCGCCCCCGCGGATATCCTGTAGGAGCGCCCTGTAGGAGCGCCCTGTAGGAGCGCCCTGTAGGAGCGCCTTTAGGCGCGATATCGCTATCGATCGCGCCTAAAGGCGCTCCTACAGGGCGCTCCTACAAGGCCTTGACGGCCTGAATCAGGGCCGCAGCGACGGCCTGGCCGTCCCCGTAGAGCATGTGGGTGTTGTCGAGAAAGAACAGACCGTTCTCGATGCCCGAGAAGCCAGCGCCCTTGCCGCGCTTGATGACGATCACGTTCCTGGACTTGTCTGCGTTCAGGATCGGCATGCCGTAGATAGGGCTGGACTTGTCCGTCCGGGCCGCCGGATTGACCACGTCGTTGGCGCCGATGATGAGAGCCACGTCGGTGTTGTCGAACTCTGCGTTGATCTCGGACTCGTCGTAGATCACATCGTAGGGAACGCCCGCTTCCGCGAGCAGCACGTTCATGTGGCCCGGCATCCGGCCTGCCACCGGGTGAATGGCGAACTTCACCGTCACGCCGCGCTCCTGCAGGAGCTTGGCCAGCTCCCACACCTTGTGCTGCGCCTGGGCGACCGCCATGCCGTAGCCCGGTACGATGATCACTTTCTGGGCAAAAGCCATCATTACGCCGACGTCGGCGGCGTCGATGGGCTTCATGGAGCCGCTGACTTCGCCCTGGGCCACCGCCGTGTCGCCGAAGCCGGAGAACAGCACGTTGGCCAGCGACCGGTTCATGGCCTTGGCCATCAGCTGGGTGAGCAGCGTGCCGGCGGAGCCCACCACCATGCCGGCAATGATCATGGCGGCGTTGTTGAGCACGAAGCCCTCGAAGGCGACCGCGAGACCGGTGAGCGCGTTGTAGAGCGAAATCACCACGGGCATATCGGCGCCGCCGATCGGCAGCGTCATCGTGACGCCGAGCACCAGGGCCAGCCCGAAAAACAGGGTGACCATGCCCGGCACCGGGCCGGCGGCAGCCAGCACCAGGGAAGCGCCGACCAGCACCGATGCCAGGAGCAGCGCCAGGTTGACGACGTTCTGCCCGCGGAACCGGAACGAGCGCTTGATCAGGTCCTGCAGTTTGCCGAAGGCGATCAGGCTGCCGGAGAAAGACACCGCTCCAATCAGGCCGCCGAGCACGGCCAACGCCAGGACCACTGTGGAATGCGCTTCACCCTTGAAGAGCTCGACGGCCGCGATGGCCGCCGCCGCGCCGCCGCCCATGCCGTTGTAGAGCGCGATCATCTGGGGCATGTTGGTCATGGCCACGCGCTTGCCGGTGATCCAGGCCACGCCACCGCCGAGGGCAATAGCGACCAGGATCAGTACGACGTTGCCCATGTCCGGGGTAAAGAAGGTCGCGATGGTTGCCACCACCATGCCCGCACCCGCCCAGGCGATGCCGCCCCGCGCGGTCACCGGAGAGCTCATCCGCTTCAGGCCGGTGATGAACAGGAACGCGGCGAGCAGGTAGCTCACCGAAACCAGCGTTGCCGCTATCCCGCTGCCCATCAGTGCTTCTTCCCGCCCGAAGACTTGCTGGACTTGAACATTTCCAGCATCCGCTCGGTCACGACGTAACCGCCCACCGCATTGCCTGCGCCCAGTGCAACCCCCAGGAAGCCGATGACCAGTTCCAGCGTCGTATCCGCCCGGCCCAGCGCCACCATCGCGCCGACCAGCACGATGCCGTGCACGAAGTTGGAGCCCGACATCAGCGGCGTGTGCAGGATGGTCGGCACCCGACCAATCACCTCGTAGCCCGTGAAGGCGGCGAGCATGAAAATGTATAGTGCGATGAACCCGTCGATCATGGTCTGGCTCGCCTCAGGTGAAGGCCTTGCGGGCGGGCTCGTGGCGGATAGTTCCGGCGTGGGTCAGGACGGCCCCGGCGAAGACCTCATCCGTCCAGTCGATGGCCAGCTCGCCCTCTTTGGTCAGCGCTGGAGCGAGGAAATTGAAAAGGTTGCGGGCATACATCTCGCTGGCGTGGCGCGGCACCGTAGCGGCGAGGTTGACCGGCCCCAAGATGGTGACCCCGCGGTGCACGACGGTCTCTCCAGCCCGGGTCAGCTCGCAGTTGCCGCCACTTTCAGCACCCAGATCGACAATCACGGCCCCAGGCCGCATACGCTCCACGGTCGCCCGGTCGATAAGTCGCGGGGCTGGCCGGCCAGGCACCGCCGCGGTGGTGATCACCAGGTCCGCTTTTGCGACGCGGTCGTTCACCACGGCTTGCTGCTTCTGCCGCTCTTCGGGGCTCAGTTCCCGGGCATAGCCTCCGGCGCCATCGGCGGTCACACCGGTGTCGACAAACTTCGCGCCGAGGGACTCCACCTGCTCCTTCGTGGCCGCGCGCACGTCGAAGGCCTCGACCACCGCGCCAAGCCGGCGCGCCGTGGCGATGGCCTGCAGGCCAGCCACGCCGGCGCCCATGATGAGTGCCTGGGAGGGCCGGATCGTGCCGGCAGCGGTCGTGAGCATGGGCAGAAACTTGTCCAGCGCCCCGGCGCCAATCAGGACCGCCTTGTAGCCCGCCACGGCCGCCTGGGAGGAGAGGGCATCCATGGACTGGGCCCGGGAAATCCGCGGCACCAGTTCCATGGCAAAGCTGGTGATGTTGCGCTCACAGAAAACGCGAATCAGGTCTTTCTGCAGGTGGGGCTGGAGGTAGCCGATCACGACCGAGCCGGGCTTCAGCGCCGCGGCTTCGGCCAGGGTTGGCGGCTGCACACGCAGCAGCACACCGGCCTCGGCAAGCACAGCCCCCGCATCGGCGAGGATGGACGCGTGGGCCTCAAAGTCCGTGTCGGCGAAGCGGGCCTCGGTAGCGGCACCGGCTTCGATCACCAGGCGCGCCTTGGCCGTGGCGAGCTTTTTCGCCATTTCGGGCACGATGGCAACCCGGGCCTCACCCGGCGCAGTTTCCCTGATCACGCCAATGGTGACTGGCATGAGCGTCGTCACTCCTCTATATCTGGAGCGGGCCACCGGTCAGCGTCCCGCATAAGGCGCAGGATCATGACAGAAGGAGTGTGACCGGGGAAATTTGATTTTTGGGGCGGAACACGCAATATTTGGCCACAGGGGCCGGCCCTGAGCATGTTGTACCTCCACGACGAAGTCAGCGATTTCTCCCAGCAGGTCCTCCGGACGGACGTGGCTGGCATGCCCCTTGAGTGGATCGACTACCGGGACGCTGTCCGCCTCTACTACCTCGGACAGGTGGCCTACACCTGCGGGTCGCCCCTCTTTCGAATCCACGGGGGCTTCAGTGCCCTGAGCCAGCAGCAGAGCTGCATCGAGGTGAACTCCATCGTCGCCACGGTCGGCCGTTCGCCGGAAGTGGCCGAGCTGATGGACTGCTACGTTCCGCCCCTCAACAACAAGACCCTGTTCCGCCGGGACTCCAACCTCTGTCTGTATTGCGGCCTGCACTTTCCGGGCCGGGACCTCACCCGGGACCACGTCCGGCCCCTGTCCAAAGGTGGCGGCGACGCCTGGAACAACGTGGTTACGGCCTGCCGGCGCTGCAACAATCACAAGGGTGGCCACACGCCGGAGCAAGCGGGCATGCAGCTGATCGCGGTGCCCTTCACGCCCACCTATGCCGAGTACATCTACCTGAAGGGTCGCCGCGTCCTGGCGGACCAGATGGAGTTCCTGATGGCGCATATTCCGCGCACCAGTCCGCTGCACCAGCGGCTGGCGTCCAGCCTGAAAAGAGCGGCGCTTTAACCCCGTTGGGGCGTTCCCGGCGTTTACAGACTCCAGAGACCGCCCTGTCGGGCGGCGGAGTCGAGACCTGTGAACACGCCAGTCCTGCCCCTCACCTTTCTGACCCTGCTGTTGTCTGCCTGCAGCGTCCATGAAGAACAGACGCCAAACGCTCCCGTAGGAGCGCCTTTAGGCGCGACCACACAATCCGGGCCTGATGCCAAGCTGAATGAAAGGAGGGTCGCGGCTGAAGCCGCTCCTACCGGGGGCATGGACGTCACGCTGCTTGCCACTCAGTCCCTCTGCTGTTTCCCGGCCTACACCCCGGAAGCGCGGGAAAACTACGCGCGCCTGGCGGGCAACCCGGTGCAGCTGGCCAGCGAGCAGCCGGTGTCGACCTTCAGTATCGACGTGGATACCGGCTCGTACGCCAATGTCCGGCGTTTCCTCAACGCGGGGTCCCTGCCGCCGGCTGACGCCGTGCGGGTGGAGGAGCTGATCAACTATTTCAGCTACGGCTACCCGCTGCCGGCGCAGCGCGACCAGCCGTTCTCGGTAACGACCCGCCTCGCCCCGACACCCTGGAACAAGGACAAGCTGCTCCTGCAGGTGGGGCTGAAGGGCTACGCGGTTCCCGCTGAGCGGCGGGCCGCCGCCAACCTCGTGTTCCTGATCGACGTCTCCGGCTCCATGCAGGACCCGGACAAGCTGCCGCTCCTGAAGAGCGCGTTCCGGCTGCTCGCCCGGCAGATGCAGGCCAGCGACCGCATCGCCCTGGTGGTCTACGCGGGTGGGGCAGGTACCGTCCTTGCCCCCACGCCCGGCAACCAGCAGGCCACCATCAACACCGCTCTGGAACAGCTGGAAGCCGGCGGCAGCACGAACGGCGCTGGTGGCATCCGGCTGGCCTACGACCTGGCGCGGCAGAGCTTCATCAAGGGCGGTATCAACCGCATCGTGCTGGCCACGGATGGCGACTTCAACGTGGGCCTCACAGATTTCGACGCCCTCATCGACCTGGTGAGGCGGGAGCGGGAGGGCGGCGTGTCCCTGACCACCCTCGGCGTCGGCACGGGTAACTACAACGATGCATTGCTGGAGCGCCTGGCTGACGCCGGCAATGGCAACTACGCCTACCTCGACACGCTGAGCGAGGCCCGCAAAGTTCTGGTCGAGCAGCTGTCCGGCACGCTGCAGACGATCGCCAAGGACGTGAAGATCCAGGTGGAGTTCAATCCGGCTGCCGTGGCCGAGTACCGGCTCATCGGCTACGAGAACCGCCTCCTGCGGCGGGAAGACTTCAATAACGACCGTATCGATGCGGGGGAGATTGGCGCAGGCCACACCGTGACGGCGCTCTACGAACTCACGCTCAATGACAGCCCCGCTCGCCTCGTGGATCCCCTGCGCTATGGCGTCCCCGATGGCAGGGCGCCAGCCGCCAGGCTTGGTGGCACTGAACTGGCGAACGTCAGCCTGCGCTTCAAAGCGCCCGATGGCGCCCGGAGCCGCCGTCTGGACCATCCCGTGCAACGCGCCGCTCTTGAGAACGGGTCCAGGGACCTGCAGTTCGCTGCCGCTGTCGCGGCCTTCGGCCAGAAGCTGCGGGGCGGGGAGTACCTCGACGGCTATAGCTACGGGCAGATCGCGCAGCTGGCCGCGGGCGCCCGGGGCGAAGACCCCGATGGCTATCGCAGCGAGTTTGTGTCCTTGGTGAAGCTGGCAGACAGCCTTGCGGTGGTGGCCAGCCCTCCCGACGAGGCGCCCGGGGTCGGGAGCGACCCGGCCCACACGCCCCAGGTGCGACGTTAGTCACAGCGGACCGGTTTTCCCGCCGGGCCGGCTGGCATATGCTGCCGGCTATGGCGGCACGCAACGACGACGCAGAGCTGATGACCCGGTACGCGGCCGGCGACGTCGCTGCATTCGCGGCACTTTACGCCCGCCACAAGGGGCCCCTGTACCGGTACTTCTTCCGCCAGTGTGGCAATCCGGACACCGCGGACGAATTGTTTCAGGACGTGTGGCTCCGCATCATCAAGGCCCGGGACCGCTATACACCGACCGCCCGCTTCACTACTTATATGTATCAGATCGCCCATAACTGCCTGGTGGACCACTTCCGCAAGGCCGGTCGCGCCCTCACGAACGGCACCGGGGAGCCCACCGCAGCGGAGATCCTCGTTCCGGTGGCCGACGAAGTCGACCCGGCTTTCGCTTCCGCCCGCTGGTCCCTCGTGGACTGGGAGAACGGTCCGGCAGACACCGCGCCAGGTCCGGAAGCCGCAAGTTCCGGCGAACAGCGCGCCGGGCGCCTGCGGTCGGCCCTGGATACCCTCCCCATTGAGCAGCGGGAGGCGTTCCTGCTGCACGAAGAAGCGGAGATGGGCCTGGCCGACATCGCGGAGGTCACCGGCGCGAACCCGGAAACCGTCAAGAGCCGGCTGCGCTACGCCGTGAAAAAGCTGCGCACGGCGCTCGGCGACCTGGCGCCGGTCACCGCCCGGTCGACGCCCCGGCCAACACCCGGTGGAGCGCTCTCATGACTACCGGTAACACACCCCGGGAGGACGCAGAGTTCGAGGCCTTTCTCGGCCGCGAGTCCCCCGTGTCGGCGGACTACGCCGGTTTAGAAAAGGTCGGGCCGCCCGCCTCCCTGGACGAGAAAATCCTGGCGGTAGCGAAAGTGGCCGCCAAGCCCGTGCCGAAGCTGGTACCGAAGCCTGAGGCCGAGTCGATCGTGACGCTTGTTACCGGGAAGGCCGCCCCGACCCAGCCC
>Ga0163150_10001643_pt1 | contig 36846 bp, 58 predicted proteins | sample OliLakLV19P2IB_FD_148628 | JGI IMG/M metagenome (GOLD analysis project Ga0163150, IMG submission 148628) | Freshwater microbial mat bacterial communities from Lake Vanda, McMurdo Dry Valleys, Antarctica - Oligotrophic Lake LV.19.P2.IB | ecosystem: Environmental > Aquatic > Freshwater > Lake >... | reverse complement strand
AATCTTTAGTGTATCGCCTTCATCCCCTACCCTAAAGGGCTGGTAGGCAGTCTCCCTCGCTCCGCTCGGTCGCTTTGCCTACCAGCATCTAGCGATGTAGGGGCTTTCGGCTCCGAAGACGGGTAAAACATCATGCTAATACTTTCAATTCAGTTTGGGTTAATCCTTCTAGTGATGTAATTCTTAGTAAGCGTCATTTTAAGCCTGGGTCTACCACGGTATCTTTTTCTCGTCATTATACGGGTAAAGCATCTACTCACACAGTTCCAGTTTTGTATAAACAAGCTCCTAATGGACAAATCATTAGATGGGAAGGAAGCCCAATTAAGTTTGAAGATTTAGATGTGACAATGAAGAAGTTGAGAGCAGAAGGAACTAAAGTAGTTATCAGCAAAGACTACCAGAATGAGATTAATAAAATTTTAGAATACAAATAAGCTTATCTTTAAAATAAATCTCCAGAGACGTAATCCAAGTGATTTTCGGCATGAGAAGCAGAGACGAACATCTCTGCTTTTTTACGTACTAAACTTGACTTTGTACGTCTTTGGTGTTATTATTGAGGAATGAAAAAACAGGATTTCAACAATGTTGGCGTGGAAGATGAGTTCGTTGGCGAAGCAACGAACGCGGTAAGAACTGCTGCAAAGGCAGGAAGATTTCATGGTGTGACTCCACGCAAACTGGTCAAGGACATTGCCAGTAACCCATCGGGGTTCGTAAACGACGAGCATTTTGGATTATTGGCGCGTTCTATTTTAGCCAAACCAGAATTACCGCCATTGCCTGAGCCAATTAATTACATTACTTGGGGAAGAGATATCGATCAAGCGACACATGATCAAATGAAAGTTGCTTGTTCTCTTCCTATTGCGGTTTCTGCGGCAGTTCTTCCGGATGCTCATGTCGGATACGGTTTACCAATTGGTGGCGTTTTAGCGACGGATAATGCTGTTATTCCGTATGCTGTAGGAGTTGATATAGCTTGCAGGATGAAACTCAGTGTCATTGATATTCCTGTAGAGGTTTTAGAAAAAGAGTTGCAAGGAAGCATGAGACGTGGTGACAAATTATCTGAAGCATTAGAAAATGGGACGAGATTTGGTGTAGGAGAACAGTGGAATCCGAGACGTAATCATTCTGTAATGGATGAAGATTGGAATGTTACGGCGATTACGAAACAAATGAAGGATCGGGCTTGGGCACAACTTGGCACGTCTGGTTCCGGCAATCACTTTGTTGAGATTGGCGTATTGACGTTGCAACAAGCAGATTTAGGGTTAGAATCAGGACAGTACCTAGCAATTCTGAGCCATAGTGGTAGTCGTGGTGTTGGCGCAAATGTGTGCAGCACGTACAAAGACATTGCGATCAGTAAACTTGATAAACGTTATCCAGACCAGTTCAAGTTTTTGGCTTGGTTGTCTTTAGACAGTCAGGCAGGGCAAGAGTATTGGGCAGCAATGAGTCTCATGGGTCAATACGCAAGTGCGAATCATGCGGTCATCCATGATAGTGTTGCTGGATTGCTTGGCGCACAGGTATTAGCCACTGTTGAAAACCATCATAATTTCGCATGGAAAGAGGTTCATGATGGGAAAGAATTGATTGTACACAGGAAAGGCGCAACTCCGGCTGGTGAGGGTGTTTTGGGTGTAATTCCTGGTAGTATGGCTGACCCTTGTTTTGTGGTTCGCGGCAAAGGAAGTTCAGAAAGTTTGAATTCGGCAGCGCATGGTGCTGGACGTAAAATGTCTCGTAGAAAAGCAATGGAATCTTTCACGTGGTCAGAATGGAAGTCTGTACTGAAGCAACGTGGGGTTCGTCTTTTGTCTGGCGGGCTAGATGAGGTTCCTGGTTCTTATAAAGATATTAGGCGAGTCATGGCGGATCAAACCGATCTTGTGGATATTGTGGCTCAATTTGACCCAAGAATAGTCAAAATGTCTGCGGACGGCAAGAGTGAGGATTGATATGCTCAACAAAGTTTTTCAAAAATTGGGTTTAGTGAGAACTGACGTGAAAAAAGAAATCAAAGAGGAAGTTGTAGTTAAAGAGGAGTTGGTAAGGATTCCGACTTTCCCATATCAGAGCATTTATGGAGCTTTGGGGCTTCAGATAAGTAAGTCTCAAATTGATTGGGAGCGTTGCCGAGACAGGTTTCAAACCAAAACTGACGTTGGTGGTATAGATTCGTTCTTGTTTTATCACAAGGACGGAACTGGCGACAACGTTATAAAGTTTATGAAAACCTTCGAAACGGCATGCAACTGTCCACCAGAGCAAATGCTCACTCTCAAAAAGACCACAAACAAGAACGTTTTGTGGGTTGGAATGAGTGAATGGTGGAAGTATCGAGTTCGTCGATCTCTTCTCACTGCGTTGCTTCGTTGTGGTCAGAACTTTACGACTGATACTGGAGATGGGTTTCAGACTGCGTTGAACAGTGAGTATTACCTTGCGAGTACAAAAGATGCAATTGATTGCTTCTTATCTGGTAAGACTTCTGTTAAAATGAAACGAAACGTAGCGTTTGGTGGTTGGTATAATTTCTTTACTGGAAAAAGCAAAGATCAGATTGATAAGTGTTTGGTCAAACTGAAGCGCAAACGGAAAGTTGAAGAAATTGCACCAAAACCAGAAGAAGTCAAACCAGAGGAGAAGTGATGTACGTCAGTTACAAGCAACTTGTTGAGATGGCGAACTTGGCGTATGTCACAGGTCAATCTTGTACTTTGGACATGAAAGATCAGATTGTTGAAGAAATCATCAATGATGGAAAACTTGGGGCATTTCGAGAACTGCGAGTTTTTTCAATAGAAGAATTGAAGCTATTTCCAGCAGGAACAGTTTTCCATCATTCTTTGTTAGGGCGTGGCGAGGTTATCACGAAGAAAGGTGTCCGTCAGCCGTTTATCAAGTTTGATAATGGTGTCACTCATGCTTTCTCGGCAGATGCATTTCCGTGGGATTTGCCAATGTTGTTGGACGTAAAATGAATCTAACTGATGAAGAATTGGCAATGATTCATGATGTAAGATTATCGCTAAATGGTCGGTCCAATAATCAATGTGTTTATTGCACAATGAAATTACGTAGACTTCTTGGTCGTGGTCGCATAGTATGTGGTTCTATTTCAGAGGAAATGCCCCATACTGTACCATTATCGCATTTTTGGCTTGAATTGGATGATGATTTCATTGTAGATGTAACGGCAGACCAGTTTAATGACATTAGATTTGTTCTTCCTGAGATTGTTTTGGGGAAAAGGTCAGAACTTAAAGTTTATCATGTGGGGCAGATGTATGACCCAGATGATTTTGACGTTTTTGCCAATGACATGAACAGAATACCTTGGTGAACAATGAAAGCTGGCATCTACACGAGAACGGGCGACAAGGGTCAAACTTCGTTGGCGGGTCAACGAGTGTTGAAATCGCACTATCGCATTGATGCGATTGGCGCGGTTGATGAATTGAATTCCGTTCTTGGAATGATTGTTACGTACTGTGAGTGGAGCAATTGTTGTAAACTTTACAAGAGTATACAAGCAGATTTGTTCACAGTTGGCGCAATCTTGAGTGGGTGTGAGGAGATTGCTGTCGATCAGGGAAGAATTGCTCAATTGGAAGAGAAGGTTGATGAAATTTCTGCCGAACTCAAGCCATTGAGGAATTTCATACTGCCTGGTGGTGATCCAGAATCAGGTTGGTGTCATCTTGCTAGGACTTCGTGTCGTCGTGCAGAACGCGCAATTGTCAATGTACAAGAACTGGATGCTAATGTTCCTGAAAACATTCTTGTGTATATGAATCGCTTGTCTGATTTGTTTTTTGTATTAGCACGAAAAGCCAATAAGAATGGCGAACACGATATTGTGTGGACGAAACCGTCTCCTTTACATGACGTTGACGCAAAGAAGTGATTGTGGTACAATTTCGTTAAAGGAGAAAAATATGGAAATTCCTTTGGAAAAACTGAATGCTTTGGTCAATGAGGCATTTGACCGAGGCATGTGTGGATGTTCTGACTTGAAGAGTCAGGACATTGATGAATTGTTTCAGAAGTATCAAGTTCGTGAGACTGAGGATTTCAAAGTTTGGCGAACGTCAGAACTGAAGGAAATGCCTGAAGGAACTATTTTCCAGCATCTTTTGAGGGGCCGATGTTGGATCGTTTGCAGAGCTAATGGAACAAAGTTTATGCAATTCGACCGTGGGCAGGCTCTTGATTTCAACAGTGATTTAGACCCGTGGGATAAGCCTATGCGCTTGATCTACTCGGAGAAATAACAAGGAAATGAAAAATGTTAGTATTAAGTAGACGTTTAATGGAAAGTGTTTATCTAAAAGTTAAACTTTCTGATGGCACAGAAAAAGAAGTGTTGGTCAAGGTGATCGATATTGGAAGTCGCAAAGTGAGACTCGGTTTTGAAACCGACCAAGATGTTACAATCCTACGAGAAGAATTGGTAACAGGCAAAAAGAAAACCCCTACTCCGGATATTGCTATCGCTACCTAAATAATAAATTCTCCTAAACACCACGCTTCGGCGTGGTGTTTTCATTTAAACTTTAAATTTGGTGATTCTTTTGCTTGTGAACTACCACTGCCCTTTAGGGCAGTGGTTTCGTCCTTCATTCTCAACCGCCTAAGATTTCTCTTAGGTCTTACACTGAGTCCAGACGCTAACCCCGTAGTTCCTACGGTTCTTTTTCCTTCAGCTAATATATTAATAGCTGCATTCTTGTCACGTTGATGTTTTACATCACAAGACGGACAAGTCCACTCTCTAATGTTTAATGGTAAACTCTCAACAACAAAGCCACAACCATTACAAGTTTTACTAGATGGAAACCATCTATCAACCTTAATCACTGTCCTTCCATACCATTCTGCTTTGTATGTTATTTGTCTAACTAATTCAGACAATGATACATCAGCAATGGATTTAGCAAGACAATGATTACGCATCATTCCACTTATATTAAGTGTTTCCAATACAATGACTTGGTTTTCATCAATGATATTTTTGGATACTTTGTGTAAATGATTGTTGCGTATATTTGCAATCTTTAAATGTAACTCGGCAAGCAATTTCCTTGCTCGTTCACGATTACTACTACCTAATTTCTTTCTACTTAAACTTTTTCTCAATGTTTGCAACCGCTTCTGCAAAGTACGGTGCGGACGAATGTTCTTGTACTCTTTGCCTGTCGAAGTTGTTGCTAAAGTACAAATCCCTAAATCAACACCAATTTCTTTATCAACTTTTGGTAATTGTTGTATATTGCGTTCAACAAGTATTGAAACATAATATTGTCCAGCACGATTCATACTAATTGTTGCGTGACGTGTTTCACCTTCTATCTTTCTGTGTAATTTAACATTTATACCTTCCTTGAATTTCGGAAAATATAACTTATTATCATTGATTTCAATAAATTGAGGTATTGTGAAACTTTGTTTGTCTTTGCGTGAATGAAACTTTGGTAACTTTGATCGTTTCTCAAAAAAGTTATTATATGCAGTCTGCAAGCATTTCAATTCAAATTGTAAAACTTGAGCATTAGCATTATATAACCATTCTTTTTCTTGTTTTAATTTGGTAAGTTCTGCTGCTTGTTCATAATAGTTAGAACTTTTTCTAGTTACAAAGTAAGCATTTTTACGTTGAGCAAGAAAGTGATTATACACAAAACGGCAGCAACCAAAGTGAGCAGCAAGACGGATTTGTTGTTCTTTGTTTGGATAAAGTCTGTATTTGTAAGTATAATGACTCATATTATGCTTGTGGTTTCTTCTGGCATAATATAGTAGTGTGTTAGTTTTTATTTTGCCGCAAAATATATATATTTCTTGTTCACGCTAGTTTAGAAATAATGAAGGGAAAAGTATGATTAAACACTTGATGTCGGGTTTGTTGGCTTTGTTTATTGCCACGTCCGCATTTGCTCAAAATCCAATTCCGCCAGTTCCACCACCTGTTCCTGTAGGAACTACAGCAGTAGCTGGGTTGGAATTACCGCCAGATCAGACAGTTCCTTTTGATGAAGGATTTGTCAATCTTCAGGCGAAATGCAAAGGTGAAGTAAAATGGCTTGTCATTTCAGCTAACAAAATCAAATACATTGTTGTTCCTCAGACCAACTCAATTATTATCTCGATTCCTCCATCAAAAGGAGTTATTAATGTGTTTGCAGTTGGATTGGTTGATGGAAAACTAACGGAATTTGTTCGTACTAACATTGAAGTTGAGAATGGTGGTGGCACTGTCAACCCACCAATTAATCCGCCTGGTCCTCCTATCAATGGAAAACTTCATTTGACGTTTTTGGTTGATATGAACAATGCTTCGCCAGAAGTGGCAAAGTTATTGAATTCGGAATCATTGAGAAAGACGATTAATCAAAAGGGTCACTGGTTTAGACTGTATGACATCAATTCTCCACTTGTGGCGCAGAAGAAATTAACTCCAATTGTGCAGAAAGTTGGAGGAGATAACGTTTTGATTATTCAATCAGATGATGGAAAAGTATTGTCTGCCACGCCAATACCAAAAACTGAACAAGATGTTATCGGCATAATACAACAATTAACAGGGAAATAATTTATGCATATTGGTCCTTTATCTATAAGTAATTTGCCAGCGGTCAAGTTTGATGGCGACTGGCGAGTATTGGGTTGTTTGCCGGAAACCAAGGAATCACTTAGTCGTTTTCCTCAGTTTGGTTCATCTATTCTTGGTGCGGTATTAGACCCGTCTTCATGGCAAGAAATTGATATGTCGTGGTACGCTCCACCTATATTAAATCAACAAGCCACGAGTAGTTGTGTTGGTCATGGAACGTGTAGTGGGATGGAATCATGTTGGTTGCAGAGCGGAAAACCTTTGGTTAGGTTTAATCCGTATTTCGTGTATGGACTTATCAATGGTGGAAGAGATCAAGGGGCAATGATTTCTGATGCGTTGTTAGCATTACAGAAACATGGGATTTGCCAGAAAGAAGCTTTGCCTGCTGGAGCGATGTTTCAGAATCAATTTCCGCCTCAAGCGTTTGAGAATGCGAAGAAGTATAAGTTGGTCCAGGCATATCATTGTTCGACGTTTGAAGAGATTTGTTCGGCTATTTCTCTTGGATTTTTCTGTCCACTAGGAATTTTTGTCGGAGATAATTTCTCGCAATTGGATAACGAAGGTGTTGCGCCATTGCCAAATCGTGGCGGTGGTGGGCATTGCATATTGGGTGTCGGGCTGAAGAAATCCAGTCGTTATGGTTGGATTATCAAGATACAGAATAGTTGGGGAGCGAACTGGGGCATGAAGGGGTACGGGTATCTTCAGAAAGACCATTTCCGTTCTATGAATCCTGATGCTTTCGCTATTCAGAGTATTGTCGATAATGAAACTTCGCTTCCAGATGCAATATAATTTTTTTGGAATGTTACTATTGTAATTTGTTGGTTTGATTACACATAAAAGGGGATTAAAAATGGGTTGTTGCAATAAAGAAATGAAAGCTGCTCACCACGAAGAACTTAAGGCAAGTTGTGCAAGTTTTGGTTTTGATGTAACTTGGATAACCGATTTGGTTGCCAAGTATGGTTCAGATGTACTTGCGTTGGTTGTTGAAGGTGTACGTGGTGGATTCAGCAAGGAATTTGTTACAGATGTACTGGACAAGTTTGGACCAGTTGTTCTTGAACTTCTAGTTGGTTTGATGAACAAGAGAAATATGAATCGTGGGGTTGCTGGAGATGTTGTTGTTGCCGATCAAGTCGGTGAAATTGATGCTTCTCTGTTGCAAGTGTTGCTTGAGAAGTATTTGCCAATGATTATCGATAAGTATGGTGACAAGCTTGTCGCAATGATTGTTGATTTTCTGATTGCGCGTTTTTCTGGTAAGTAATATTGACAATTATCAATTTTGTTAGTAAAGTATTAACAATTCGTTGTTGACATTAAGGGGACAACCACGTCCCCTTAATTGTTATAGGTATCAGTTGATGTTAAAAACTCTAATGATTCTGGTGCTTGCTTTAGCAGCGGCAATTCCGTTGGTGGGTGCTGCACAACCTGTTGTTGTTATTGCTGCTGTTGATGAGATTTACACTCCAGACTCTTCTTTGCGTTTTGCAATGGGAGATTGTGCCACACTTCCAGCAGACCTCCAACCTTACGTTCGTTACATTTCTTTACATAACATTTCCAAATCACAAAGACGTGATGCTGCAAGAACAGTTAGTTTTGTTATGAATAGTCTCAGCAAGAGACGAAAGATGTACATACCAGTATTTGTTGGTGCGAGTAACGAAACTGTCATCCGTATAAACCTTAAAGATTATGACATTGATCCGAAAGCTTGGGAATTGCTCGGTAAGAACGGGAGTGGACCAAAAGCCTTCCCCGAACCGTATTTTCATGCTTATGCTGAACGGCAAGAACACCAAATTGTTGATAAAGTAACCAGACAAGAAGTCAAGGTTCCGACAGGCTATTACGTTAAAGATGCTGCCGGTAAGATTGTTCCACAATATCGCATTGAATACACTGATGTTATAGAAAAAGTAACTTCTGGTAGTGTAAAACGTTCAAAAGAATACATGCATGCTCCTTGGTTGGATACTACAACTATAGCATTATTGTGTAAAGCAACCGCAAGTGATTTTCCTTTATATCGCGCTGATTGGTTTATTGTCAATGCGACGATAGAACCTGCTTACCATCAGTTCTTGGGATTTGGGGAAGATTTCAAGGGATTTGAGAAGATGGTGTTCGCAGATGACGATTTGGCTCGTAAAGCCCGTTCTCAGGACAAAGCGGTTGTAGTCAAGTCAAGTGTCGCACGCAACAACAGAACGCTCACACGAAGCCCTACGTTCACAAAGAATGGCTATCTGTGGATCAGTCACGATACAGTCAAAGGAATTGATGATAGAAACTACGTTCAGAACATCTTGGACGAGAAATTTGATGCGACTGAGGTAATTGCAACGTTGCCTAATGGATTGCAAGCTTATTTTGTTGGAGATGGGGTTGGTAAGAGGTTAGACAAGGCTGACAATGAAATCGCGACAGATCATTTGGCTGCTGATAGGATTGTGAGAACTGGAAGGTCTTGTATTTATTGTCATGCTCCAGGCATCAATCCAATTCAGGACGAAGTGAGAACTTTGAACAAGAAATTACAAAGCAAAGATCAGATTGCTTTATTGGTTGCAAAAGAAACAGACTATTATCGAATTGAGGATTTATTTAGTTCGGACTTGGATCGTCAGATTGTCAGGGATCAACAGGTTTATGTTGATGCGGTGGGAGAAGCAACTGGTTGGACAGCTACACAAAATGCTAAAATTTATTTTGATCAATGGGAAGGATATACGGAATTCTTGTTGACAAAAGACGTAATTGCTCGTGATTGTGGAATTACTGTTACGCAACTGGATGAATATGCCAAACTGAGTGGTGATCCATTGATTTTGGGTTTGTTGAAAAGTCCCATCCGTCCCGTGCGACGCGATCACTGGGAGCGATCTTACCAAGACTTTATGATACTCATTATGAGAGCAAAAAAGTAATTTGGTACATCATTTGACGAAATTTTCTGTTTGGGTGGATAACTATTAAAGAGGAGTTTATGAAGACGGCAATACTTTCTTTGATTGCACTGGCTATGTTTGGGTCAGTTGCGAATGCGCAGTGTCGAAATGGAACTTGTCAGATTCGTGGCAATAATGCAGTTCAGGTTCGTGCCAATCCTGTTGCAGTAAATAATGCAGTTGTTTACACGTATCCGACGACCTATCAGTATCCGACTCAGGAAATTCTGGTACAGCAGGTAGCGATTCCGGTAGCAATTCCTGTTTTGGTTCCTTCATGGCAATATACATATATGCCTGCTTGTGCTGCACCTCAAGTACCTGGAATGCAGCAACCGGCGTTTGGCGCAGCTAATGACTCAGAGCGTATTAAGCAGTTGGCTCGTGCTTTGATGGCTGAAATGAACAAGCAATCTGCTCCGGATGGTAGTAGTGGTGCGCAAGATGATGGTCCTCCTGTGGCAATAGACTTTCCAGCACAAGCGAATTTTGTGAATGTTTTGTCGAATCGTTGTGCGGAGTGTCATACGGGTGCAAATGCGAAGGCGGGGGTGATGATTTTTAGTTCGCTTGGGGCTTTCAATCCGAAGGTTGATCGGCAGCGAATTATGAAGGCAGTAGAAGATGGACGTATGCCGCCGAAAGCGGTGAATGATCCTAATTTCCGGTTAACGCCTGGTGAAGTTGCCATACTTCGTGATGCGTTCAGATAAGTTTACAATAAGGAGAATTCAATGAAAACTTTGTTTGGGGCTTTAGTAGCCAGTTTAGCGGTGTTAGTTGGCGTCAATACTGCCAGTGCGAATCACAACGGTGTTGCCGTTCGTGTTGGTGGTGGAAATTGTTATCATGCCAACGTTGGAGTTGCTGTAGCAACCGCTACAGGCTGTTGGTATGCTGTACAATATCCAGTAGCGATGGCTTATCCCGTTGCTGCACCTGTTGTGGCAGACCCAATCCCATATAGTGCGCCAGTTTGTGAGCCTGCGGTTTCGGCACCAGTTTGTGTGCAAATGGTTTCGGCACCTGTTGCATTTGCCGCTCCATCGTACAGTGTTCAATTTGCGGCTCCAGCATATAGCGTAGTTCTCGTCAATGCAGTTGCCGTTCATCACAATGTTGTGCGAGTCAATAATGTAGTTGCGGTTCATCACAATGTCGCAGTTCGCAATGTTGCGGTTCGTAATGTTGGTGCTGTTCGTGTAAATATTGCAAATAAACGCGCAGTTAGAGTTGCGAATCGTCACAATGTAGTGAATCAACGAGTGAATGTTCGCAATGGTTTGTTTGGTCAACGAATCACAATTCGTTCCCGATAAACTTTAACCAGTCCAAAACACCCAAAATTTTGATTTTGGGTGTTTTTCCATTGACAGGTTTTCTCATTTCTCATAATCTTCCTTTAGTGAAAAAAACTCCCGGTCCCACGCTGACGTTGAAACATTTTCTCGTTTACTGACTAAAACCTCGTCTTTACTTAGGCGTGCGTTTCGACAACAATGGTTCTCAGTGCTGAATTATTTCGTCAGGGCTGGCAAGCCGATGCTTGCTAATTAGGGAGTTGAGACATGGCGGTCGAAACTTTAGAAGTTCAGATGGCAGACCTCCGCAATTCGGTTGCGGCATTACGTCAGCAAGTATCAGATTCGCGCAATGCCTCTGATCGTGTGGTCATCATGGTTGACCGTAGCAACCTTGATCAGACTTGGAGGCGCATTGAAACGGGTGCGAATCGTCCGGATTATTTGAAACTCACAGAGGTTTTGACGGGGTCTCGTACACTCAAACAGGTTCGCATCTACTACAGTGACGTAGATTACGAGGTAGTTCCTGAAATTGATCGTGTGGACTGGCAGAGACGACAGGACTTCTACACATTCCTGCGGCATCAGGGATGGGTGTTGCGTGGCGTGAAGAAGCGAATGTATGACGGGATTCCTGTTGAGAAGGGATTGGATGGGTGCCTGATTCGCGACATGGAAATGATCTGTCGGGATGGTCGTTGCGACACGATTGTTCTGATTGCAGGTGACGCAGATTATTGTGATGTTGTGTCTGATGTGCAGGAACGGTATTGTGTTCGTGTTGAAGTCGCGTTCTTCCCGAACCAAACTGCTCGCGATTTACAAGTGAAGGCATCCAAGTTCGTGAATTTGGAGTGCTTGAAGGATCGCATCGTGCGTCAGCCCACAAAGATTTGAGGTATTCATGGCTGTTACTAAGGATATCGTGTGTCCTCATTGCAAAAAAGCAAACTCATACTTGGATGGGTTTGAACATGACGCAGAGTTAAACTTTATCTGTTTTTCATGCCGAAAAGTGATTTTCGGCGTGACGCCACAAGCAGAAGCAGAAATGAAACTTGCAATAGGACCACAAACCGCGAGTGGAACTATGGGATTCCATAACAATTGGAAAAAGGAACCGTTGCCAATTCGATTGACAACCGTTCCTGACGAGTCGGTGTCGGAAGGAAGTTCAATCGCAAGTGAATCAGAGCCAGATTTAGAACAATATAATTGTTATTGCTGATCGCTGATTCATTGACAAAGGAGTAACCCATGCCCTCGCCCTCGGAAGAACGCACCCGATTCATCGATCCACGAGAGATCGAAATCGTTACCGGAAGTCTTGGCAAAAAAGAGGCGAGATTCAACCCTCGCACTCTCTCCAATCAAGGTTTTAGTTCAGAAAGTATGCTTTCTCTCCGAACTGGAATCGCAAAAGATGGTCTGAACCACTCGCTGTTGATCCGGTTGGATGAACGCACCAACAAACCAAAACTCGTTGCAGGAGAACGTCGTCTCCGCGCAATTAGCCAGTTGATTGACTCGGATGAAGCCGCAGTCAAACAAATCGCTGCCGGAAACAAAACCATTAGCCGTGTTTTGGTGAAAAATCCCAAAAACGGCAAGATGGAACCAGCACTTAAAGTTTATTGCGAACAAGGTGTTGAGTGCAAAATCACCGACGAAAAAGACGAACGCGAGTTCCTTCGTCAAGCAATACAGGAAAACACTCTGCATGAAGGTCTGACCGACTACGAACTGCTCCTCCAATGCAAGAAAATGGAAGAGTCCAAGTTCAGTCGCGCAGAACAAGCTGCCACAATGGACGTGTCGGAAGCTTGGATTAGCCAAAGTCACAGTCTGATCAACGGTCCAGATTGTATTTTGCAAGCAATGGAACGGGAACAACTGAGTCGGACGGCAGCATTGACGTTCCTTCCTGTTCCGCCTGATAAGGTTGCCAACGTCTTGAAACGTGCAATTGATATCACATATCAAGATGCTGAGATGAAGGAAACTGAGGCAAAAGAAGAACTGAGTTCCGCTCTGGATGAAATTCAGAAAAGTGATGCGGAATTGAGATTGAGTCAATTCACTGGAAATCAAGAGAGTGCGCGTAAAGCACGGCGGTCAGTTGCACGTGCAGGAAGATCGAAAGATAGGGCTGAGAAGAAGCTTGAAGATGTTCAGGACAAAAAGAAGAAGAAAATCAGCGTAGAAACCATCACTCAGGCTGCAAAAGAGGTTGATGGCGCATCAGACAATCTCAACCGTCCTCAGTCCATGAAGCAAGTTCGTCAACTCTCTATTGAGATTGGTGAAATGCTCAAGAGTGAAGAGGATATGTTGGAGAATTCGGATGGTGATAAGTTTGAACGACGAGACGTATTGATCGTTCAAGGTGTCATGGAGTGGATGTTGAACAAGAACAAGTGCAATCACCCACTTGATGCAATTCTTTTGGTGGACGAACAGGAATAAAATGAGCGAATTAGTTGTTATACAGCCTGGAATGACAGGATGTGTCGGTAAAAGCACCAACTCGGATGTCTCTAAGAGAATCCTGTCAGACCTGGCTGAGTCGTGTGTAGGTGGATTGGCGTCTTCGGGCGGAATCACTGTCAGCGTCGATGGAACGATTGCTGAATATGCTGTTCTTGCTCCTGAGTACAATGCAACAACTCAGGACGAGCTTGTACTGAAGATGCTCAGGAAGCACATCGATGATCTTTTGTCACCCGATTCTGCGTATCTTAGCCTTGAGTCGATACGAGAAGTGATAGAATTGATCAACTATTCGGATCACTCGTTTGCCGCTGGAACGAAGGATACGTTGTGGCTGAGACGAGATGGCAAAACACTTCACGTAATTGATCTTCGACAAACACTTGGGCAAGTTTTCTTCTTCCCAGAATCAAAACACTGGCAGCAAATCTACGCAAAGTATGCTGAGTTTGTGCCAGATGGACAGAAGATTATTGAGTTTCCTGATAATCAAGTATGGAAACTTGAATATACGGGTGGTGAGAAATACTCTGGATTCTCTGTCAAGAAATACTCGATAAACAAGACAAAATATTATGATCATCCAGTTGGTGGTTACATAACTTCAGGTGCATCGTCGCAAAAAGCTGAAGTTGTTGCTGCCTCTGTGTGATTTTTTACTAGCCTGGATTTTGTCCAGGCTAGTTCGTTTAATTTTTCTGACAAACTTCCTAGATACGATATATGAAAAAGCAATTCAAGTCATTTAGAGAATATGTCGAATACAGAGAAGAAAACGACGATTCAATGCCACTGCCACAGCAACCAGTTGATCCATATGGATCATTTCGTGGTAGTGCAGCTTATAGAAGAGCGCAAGCTCGTGCAGGACAAGTGAAGGGAGCCTACGATTCCACTTCAATGAATACTAGCGCAGCAGTAAGAGCAGTTGCAGCACGAGCAGTTGCACCATTTGCAGATGCAGCGGCAAAGAAGGGCAAACTTCCTGCGGTGGCTCAAGCTGCAAGACTAGGAATTTCAAAAGCAATCAAATTTGCTGCCGCAAAAAATAAAGTACAAGAACCACTAGAGACTGAACCAGAACCTATGCAACAGCCGCAAGTTCCAAACAGACCTTGAAAACGTGTAATCAATTTGATACATTACGTGTAAGCAGGATGAATAATCCTGCTTTTTTACGTTAATAGGAGCGAAATGGCAAACATTTTGGATGGTAAGAGTGTCGCAGATAGACTAAACAAACAAACTACTAAAGAAATATCAGACAATAAACTGAATCCAAGACTAGCCGTGATTCTAGTCGGAGACGATCCAGCAAGTCAAATCTACGTTTCTCACAAACAAAAGCAATGCGAATTGGTTGGCATTGACAGTTTGTGCGCGAAACTTCCAAATTCAATCACCGAATCCGAACTAAAAACTCTGATTAAAGATTATAATTCGGACCCGACCATTCACGGAATTCTCGTTCAATTGCCTCTTCCCAAACACATTTCTCGGTCATCCATCGTCAACGCAATTGACCCGAACAAGGATGTTGATGGCTTCCACGCTCTCAACATGGGCATGATCGTTCACCAAACACCCAATTTTCTTCCCTGCACTCCTTCAGCAATCAAACACATTCTTCAAGAATACAAGATTGAACTCAACAATGTGGTAATTGTTAACAGGTCCATTGTAGTTGGTCAACCACTCGCTTTAATGTTGATGCAAGAGGATGTCAATGCAACTGTCACTGTTTGTCACGATGGAACAAAATGTGTTGCAGAACATACACGTAATGCTGATGTGGTAATTGTCGCTGTTGGCAATCGTGATAATTTCGTTTTGACTGGCGATATGATTAAAGAAGGAGCGGTTGTTATTGACGTTGGAATTAGCAGAAGAAATGGTAGAATAGTTGGGGACGTAGACGAATCAGTCTACGAAAAAGCAAGTTGGATCACCAGACCAATTGGCGGCGTCGGCCCGGTCACAGTCGCTTTCTTGCTTCAAAACACAGTCAAAGCAGCTAAAGGAATAAAATGAATCTCAAATTGTTAGCGTTGAGTGGTTCTAAAGATTATGCAGACCGAATTGCTGATAAACTTGGTGTCCCGGTCAGTGAAGCGGAAGAGTTCTGTTTTGAGGACGGAGAATGCTTCGCTGCGCCAAAGGATAACATACGTGGAGGCGACGTATTCATAATTCAAAGTTTATATGATTGTGAAAACGAAAGATTGAGTCAAAAACTTATCAAGAGTTTCATTTTGTGTGGGTCAACAGCAACAGCATCGCCAGGACGGACAACGCTAGTTGCGCCTTATTTGTGTTTCGCGAGGCAGGACAGGAAGACATCTTCAAGAGCGCCGATTACGACTAAGTATCTTCAGAGGCTTTATCAGGCGATGCGTGTTGATCGGATGCTGTCCATTGATGTTCACAACCCAAGTGCAGAACAGAATGCGTTTGCTTTGGACATTCACTTAGACTTGTTGGATAGTCGGATTTTGTACCATGAGCATTTCTTGACGATGGGATACGCCAAACTCCCCCTTACAGTGTTGTCGCCTGATGCGGGTGGACTGGAAAGAGTGACAAAGTTGTACAAAGGAATGAGAAAATATGGGTTTGAGGATGTGCAGGTTGCATGCATGTACAAGACACATGAGGGTGATGGTTCTCGGGAGATTGCTGGTCATGGGATCATGGGAGAGGTACGAGATCGATTCGTAATTGTGTACGACGACATGATCAGTAGTGGGAAAACAGTTGCTCAATGCGCAGAGCAATCGAGAAAGAATGGCGCAAGAGCAATTTTGGCTGTATGTGCCCCACACGGATTGTTTGTTGGAAAGGCAAATGAGTATTTGGATAATGACTTCATCCAGAACATTGTTGTTACGGATACGGTTCCGCCATTTCGGATCACAAATCCACGCATCAGAAGAAAATTAATCATAATTCCAACAACTGATTTGTTTGCGAGTGCAATTCGCAGAATTCATCAAAATGAAAGCATTTCAGCACTAATTGCGGGTCGGTATCCCATCTGATCGATGTCATGATCGTTGAAATTCGTAATCAGGGTACTTTACAAACCACTGATAGTGACCTATTATTCGTTTGAGTTGCTGTTAGGCATAAAGGTCGCAAAGCGATTGCCTCGCAAACAGAATCTCATGATGTTAGGTCACTGTAGTTTTCAACCCGAATGACGAAAGGACAACGATCATGGCGAATCAGAAGAACGCTGAAGTGTCTGTTCCGACCCAAAGCCCGTTTGCGGCTCTGCTGGAACAGGCACGCACCGCTGCCGACAAGGTGAAAACGAGCATCACGGAACTGACGGATGTGCGTCAACAGTTGGTGGACGCACAAGACCAGATTGATTTGCAACTGGTGGAGTTGCGAGCAATGATTGGGGAAACAAACGGACAACCAACCAACGAACGCAAGCAGCGTGGTCGTCCTGCCGGAACTTCTCGCGGCTATGGTGCGAATGGGAAGAATCTTGTTGAGTATTGTTACGATGCTCTCAAGAAGGCTGGCAAGAAGGGTTTGAACAAGACGGCGGTTGCCGAGGCAGTTATTGCCGCAGGATTCACCACGCCTTCCACCAAAGACCAATTCGCAGCAAGCTGTTATGTGTCCGGCATCAACAAGTTGATGAATCGGAAGGACGACAAGGACCGAGTTCTCCCGCCTTGGGTCGAATACTTCTCGGTTGACAACGAACGAGCGGGTCGTTACCGTCTCACCGCTGCGGGCATGGAACGCAGTTGATCCCACCCTTAGCCACCTTTTTAGGTAGCTTTTTTCATGGAGATTCTTTATGTGGTACATTCGTAAGTCTGCGTCTGGTGACAAGTATTTCCTCGATGACAGCATCGATGGAGATGAGGAACAGTGGGGAATCGTCGCCACTGGAATTGCACCTGCCATTTTGGGGTTTGTTGCGCTCTTTGTGTTTGGTGGTGGAGTTCTCGACAAGCCAACCTGGGCGTTCCTCTACTGGCCCGCAATCGCTGTCGCGCTCGCAGTGGCGACCTACTCAGAAAAGATGGGTGCTTTTTGGCGAGGCATTTTGCTGTTGGAGTTGCTGCTTCTTCCGTGTTGGTGGTTTGGACTCCTCAACATGGCGATCTTCTTCGTTGCAGGAAAGTAAGTTTGTGAAGATTCAATGAAATTGGCAATACAACAACGTATTGCCAGTTTTTTTGGTTGACACGCGCAAACAAATCTGTAAACTTCAGGAGAAGGTTAAACTTTATAGGAAATCCATGAAAGGCAAGATAATTGAGGCGACGAATCCTACCGGGAATGGAGATTGTGGTTTGAATTGGGGGAAGTTTCTTGTTCTGCAACTTGATCAAGAGTGGACTTACAAGTCGCAATTGCCTTGTGATCCCGAGTTTCAAATGGACAAATACCCATTGCTTAGGCATATTGGGTTTAGCCCCAAGACAATCTTTGTCCTTGACCTACAAACCAGAGAAGGTGCAGGATTCGTTCCGGGTGGGGTAGCAGTAATAGACTTGGATAAACACAAAATTTGGTGTTGTCCAATGTTTTCTCCATTCCTAGAATGGCTGTACCAGCAGGATTGTTCGGACGTGACGAAATTGCCATCGCTTGTGGAATTGACTGGTGTTGAGGGTGCGTGGCAAGGATATCGTCGTGAGGGTGTTGAGGTTTTCATGAACGGAGACGGCATATAGGAGAACTAAAATGTTCCATCAAGCGCATGTTTTCGCAGAAGAACAAACGATCCATCGGAAAGATGTAAATGACTTGCATCCAATCACGACGGAAACAGCAGACTTTTACACGGGAAAATTAGGTAGAAATACGGATTTGGAGGCAGTTTTTGAATTGACGGGACTTGACGGAAAGGTATTGGAATATACAAAGTTTGGTACGATGATTACCAAATTTGACATGCCTGGAATTGTTGCCTTGGCAGGTTTGTTTGTCATGGGTCAAGTTCCAAAAGTGGATCAAAAGTTCTGTCGTCTTTTTCAGGAACGATGTGGGAAGTTTTCCGATAAGTGGAAACTACCAATGCCACCAATGGAATTTGAGCCGCGACCTTTGTTCTTCTACGTTGTTTTCAACTTGGATGGAGGTGACTTGTGGAAGACTGCATGTTCTGAACTGATTCTTCGGGCAAACGGACTTGGGTTGGCTTTGATGCGGCAACAAGGGATTTTCAATGCAAATTCTAGTGGTCGATGATGAAGTTTCAATTGTCAAGATGTTGACAAACGTCTTGACAAAAAACAATCATGTGGTAATATCGACATCTGATCCAAAAGAGGCAGTAAAACATGCTCATGTTGATTTGGCACTCCTTGATGTAATCATGCCAGAAATTTCTGGCATAGAAGTTCTCTCACAGTTGCGATCCATCAATCCTGAACTTCGTGTCATATTCATGTCAGGTCATTTGTTTGACAAAGTGATACCAGAAGGGATTCCTTTACTAAGGAAACCTTTCGTTTTAAAAGACCTGTTCAAGTTGATCCAGTGAGGGAATCATGTTATTTGCCGTGCAAGACAATAATAATATGGTTGCAGGTATCCTCATTGGAATCTGTATCATTGGTTTCATTTGGATGATTGTCGCTGCTGCGCAAATGAATTTAGACCCCAAACACGAAATATACGCTGGCGGGATCAGGTATGAAACCGCCAAGGCACATCGTATTGTTGGTCAAATGGGAGAGCGAGTCACGGGCAATGGGCAATGGGTGGCTTGGTGTAAAAGTCTGTGGAGGACATTTCCATGGCACGATAAGAAGAATTACTTCTTCATTTTGCACATTGACGAACTCACACCCGTGAAACTAAAGCCTGTTACCGCAGAGGTAGCCAAGAAGTTTATTCAAATGCACACAGATGAAGAGACGGCAACAAAACTCATTCGGGAATGGATCGATCCGAACTATTCCATACCAACCAATACGACTCATCATCAAAATCATTGAATTTTCTCTTGACTTCAATGTGTTCTCACTCCTAAGATAAGAATAAGGGAATTTCGGCAAGGAGGCTTCGGCTTCAGTTATAAAGGTTATAATCGTGACGATCAAAAGAGATCAAACGGCAAAGATTCCGATCAATGTTCCCAAATGGCGTGAAAACGCACAAAACAAGTTGAAGGAACTACAGAACGAAGTTCGTGGTATCGCTCCCCCAACATTCATGGAAAAGTTGACCGAAGCACTTCATGAGGCGACTTCGAGTAGAGTCAGAGCTGTTCACCGCCTCACTGGACGAAAGAGAAAATAAACATTATGCAATACGCAAATCTTGCTGACATTGTGAATGGATTTGACTATGCTCAAGCGTGGCAATTCATTCGCAAAGGCAAAAATGACTGGTCCCTGGTAGGAATAAACGATCAGGGAAAAGTTGTTTACGAAGTGGAACATTTGTTCTTCGGTCAGTTGCTCAAATTGTGTGTTCAGGTGGATGCGGAAGCTCCAATTCAGGAAATTACCGATCCGCAAACCATGATTCGGCGTGAGTCGGTGATAAAAGTTCTGAATAATTGTTTGGCTTTCATCAAAGGCGATGTTTCTCGAAAAGATGAAGCGAAGAAGTCAGTTGAAACCTTGCTACGCGAAATGACCCCACAAACGACGGAGAATGACGGTGACGAGACACAGATTCGCGGGACTGGTGGACGATCCAAAAATCGAGACGCCGCCGACTGAAAAAATCATTGTCCCGCAAATAGTAGGAACGTTATACGTTCCTACTTGTCGTGGGCTGATCGTTGATCCAATCGGACTCGATCACGAAGCGTTCCAAGAAATGAAGGAATTGCTGGATGAGGCAATGAAATATCGTCGCCCACCCGAAGACCTTCTCAAGCGCCTCGCTATCGCACAACGAAAATTCTTACACCCTGTTTTCGGTAGACTGACAGAATTGCTCCGAGATCATACCTGCGACGACGAATAACATGTTAAAACGAATTCGTGCGTGGGTTTACCCTCCTGTTCAAGATGAGCCGTGGCCAACTTTCATCTTTGGTCGTCAATTATCCATTTTGGCAAACAAACTACACCACGATGGTTACACCAAAATTGATTTGTCCTATTGGATGATCCAAAGCATGAGAGGTTCATATTACACCAAGTACGAAATACTCATCCCGAACAAACTCACCTGTATCAGAATACATTGGCCGACTGTTCGGGAATATGCGTTGATGACCACCAATGCTCCTCCTATTATCCTGAACGAATTCGGTGGTGTAATGGACGGAACTCAACGCCTGTTGGCGGCACGCGAACGCGGAGACAAATCCATTTGGGCATATTTGCCCAATGGATTGAAGCCCACCAGTGTCATGATCCTAGCCTGATGTTCCAACCACCACACAGGAGACATTCAATGACTATTCGCAAGACTCCCGACAAGAATGAACCACCGGCACGCCCGATGACTTCTCGCGAAAAACTGATGGCGAAGTCAGGGACAGCCGCGCCTAAGCCAGCGGCAGGTAAAAAGAAGCACCGCGATGCGATCATGGTTGGCGACACGCCAGAAACTCGCATTGTCGGTGACGCAGTTGATCGTCTCACCAGTTGCGTCCATGTCAAGAAGAGCATTGAAGGACACGAAAAGGCTGCTCGCGCAATCGTTCTCCCGTACATTCGCCAAGAAACCCTGAAACTGTGGGTTGAGCAAGGACGAAAGTCGGAAAATCCCCAAGTTTCAACGCCAGCCGGTTCCACCTTCATCATGCAAGTGAAGGATACTCTCACCGGCGCTCGTGGGTTTCGCGTGCCCAAGGACGATCAAGGCACTCCAATCGACATCGAACAACACCTGACCAACCACGGAATCAGCACTGCATTGATTGCAAAGTTGCAAAAGGAAGGCGAGTTCGTGGATGTCGAAACCATGACGATCCCGATGGCAAAGCTGGAGAAAGAGAATCGGACTCTTGCTGACCGATTGATTGACTTGATCGTGGCAGCAAACGAAGGTGGAGTCACCACGAAGGATGGGAAGAAGATCAAGTTCAGCGACGACGAAATGAAATCGTTGGTGGAGTCTGCTCACGATGTCACGATCAAAGAAGGATTTCTTGATCGGATCGTCGGGCATGTCGCCGCTCTCGCTTCTGGTGAAGATGCGCAAGTGGAAATGCTGGATGGAATCTTGAGCGCAGTTCCGCCACAGTGGGCAGTCGGTAGCGTCAATCCAGGCTTGAAGGAAGATGTAATGGTCCGAACCTTGCTCCATGACAAGCCGCCTGAACCAGAAGTTCCTGTGTCTGCTGTGCCAGTAAAGGCAGTGGAACACGATGCAACGAAGTACACACTTCGGGTTGAAGGACTCAAGATTACGGTCATTCGCAAGTCCGACAACAAGGAACTGGCTACCAAGACGTGCAAGGATGTCGGTCATGCGGTCAATACCGTGAAGAAGTGGCAACGAGAACCTGATGCTCTGGCGGGGTTCATCGCAGAAAACGCTTGATCTGACATTATAACGAACAAGAATATTCTTGTTCGTTATAAACTTTAACGAGGTCATCCATGCCTCTGCATCATGTCACTGAATTTTTTTCAAAGCTCAAATCTGGCAATGTTTTCATCCACAAAGGCACCAGACTGGTAAAGTCTGGTGCCTTTTCTGCAATTGATGAACGAAGCAATACTGTTCACATCATCGCAGGTGATCCAAAAGTCAAAGTGTTCCGATTCAGAAAGTACAAAGCCAAAACAAGTGTCAAAGTTAAATGGTCTCATGATGCTTGGACTTTAGCCACCTTGTACGAACGATACAAAGACTCTGATGAAGGACCAATGCTTCAAGCTTTGCAATACCTTCGTTCGGGTGTGAGTATAAATCAAATAATGTCCATTCTCACAAAGTCTGTCATTGTCAAGTACCCACGACCCTAAAGGGTCGGGGCTTGGCATTCCAAATTTCGTGTTGGACCGAACCGTGTCCGGCGTTTCACGCCGGACAACACGGTACTTGAAAACAAGTACGACGGACGCCAATAGGTTGCTTGACTGCAACCCAATACTATTATAGTATGCAACAATTACGTTTGCAATATTTTGTCCTATGGGCGGCTTACCCACTACCCTAAAGGGCTACACTGCCCAAAGCGGCAGTGTAGCATCTACGATGTAGAGGCTTCCGCCGCCCTTCCCGGTGAATTGGACAAAACAATACAATCGAGATGGTTTGGAAAGCATGCTAGGGATTGATTTTGTCATTCCTCATATGTTCGCCAAAAGAATTGAAGTGTTCATTGGGAAAAACTCCAATTTGCTTCGCAGAGTCTTATCTGTGCGAGGAGAACAATTGGTGGAGATGGCAGAAACGATTCAGGTAGAGGACTACGCCTTGGACAGATGGGTGTTGAAACGTCTAACAGGAGGACAGCAATGAAGAAGCCACGATTCATTTTGCCGCCACATCCGAATCCCCATATGCGAATCCGTAGGGAAGACCTTCCTCTCTACGAAAGTATGGGGAAATATGTTGCGCAAAGAAAGTTCAATGGAACCCATACGGTATTGTGGATTTACCAAGATCAAGTTGTCATTTGGGATCGTCGTGGGATCACAATGACATTCTATCGCCTCACAGAAGGCATGAACAAATGCTTATTACGTTTGAACCGTGATCCAAGTAAAGAACTTGTCATGGCTGGCGAAGTTCTACACACAAAAGCCAAAAGTAAAATCACTGACAAACAAGAGGCGACAAATACAATCTGTCTCTTTGACGTTTTGATGTACGGCGATTACTTGACCAAACTAACCCAAGTTGATCGCCTGGAACTACTCAAAGAAATCTGTCGAGATCCGATCAATTTGGAGCCAGCAAAATTTCCTGGGGCGACTCAACGAGCCTTGATGGTCAATCAACAAGATGAAGCAACATTGTGGTTGGCTGAGACATTTACAGAGGAATTCCAGTACCACTACGATGAATGCTGCACGGATCAGACGGATAAGCAAGGACGGGACAGGTATCACGAAATTGAAGGCTTGGTACTCAGACAGAAAGATAGCAAGATTAGGATTGGTCAGCATGGTGTGGGTGATGTGGACTGGCTGGTTAGGTGTCGCAAACCAAAAGACAAGATGTACCGATTTTGACTAAAATTTTCGCATTATTGAGAAGTAAACTGCACATCAAATGAGCAAGCAATACCCTCAAAATACCTACGTTTTATATGGTTTTGGGTTGGCACAGATTTTGCTCACTTTGGATCGAACGAAACCAGTCGCCCCAAAAGTGAGAAAAGCATGAATTACATCGTTTTGAGCAATGGCAAATTGAGGACAAATAAATAAACTTTAGCCTAACTAATGAGCAACCAACTGCCTAACTAATGAGCAACCAACTGCTCAACTGTGCGTACCGAATTGCATGAAACCGTACAAAACTTGTACGAAATGGTATATTTGTACATTTGTAAGCCAAATACCGGATGTATTTGGCTTATTTTCGTTTTTGGCACGGTACTTGCTGCGTATATTGTGTCTCGAACTCACACAATAGAGGATAACATGGAACAGGACGACTCATCATCAAAATCATTGAATTTTCTCTTGACTTCAATGTGTTCTCACTCCTAAGATAAGAATAAGGGAATTTCGGCAAGGAGGCTTCGGCTTCAGTTATAAAGGTTATAATCGTGACGATCAAAAGAGATCAAACGGCAAAGCTTCCGAATAGCATGAAGCAAGTTCCTTTAGGCAATGGAGCTGTCGTTTTTGAGATTTGCATGAAGGTGGTTGTCACCAAGTTTGATCTTGTGGCAGTCGGTTGTTGGGCAATCCACAATCAACGACTTGTCCGTAGTCGCAAACAGTTGACTAAACTGCTTGAGAGAATGATTGAATCACAAGGTATTTTGGGAATCGTCAGATCGGTGAACAAACACAAGCAGCATAAAGATGCTGCAACGCTACTGGTCGATGGGCTTTACCCAGAATTGAACCCAACTCCAACTGCCCCAATGCCCATTCCCGCCTCACTGTCATGATCCTAGACATGCATCAAACCAGATGCAAACTCAGGAGGATCACATGACAGCAGTTGATAATAAGACTGGCGTTCAACAACAGCGAGTTTTCCCGATCACGCCACAGTGGTTGCGAGAACGAGTTCTGAACCCCAAAGACCCGATGTGTCCTTTCTACAACTACGAAGGCAACGACGACGCCAAGAAAACGGCGATCAGTCTCGCCAAGAAGTCGTTCAATTCAGAACTGGATATCGGATTGGCAGCGGGCGAATGGCACGAACCAGTTTGGGCGTGCAACCGTAAGTATCCTGTCCGAATGTTACTGACCGGACCACGAAGCGTTGGCAAGACAACATTCGGAAAAAGTTTCGGTGCAATCGTCAGTATCGATTGGGACAATTGCCAACAAGTTGTTGGTCCGGAACACGAACAATGGAAGATGCCATGGGTTGAAATCGATGGAACGGGCGTGCGGAAGCGAGAAGAAATCCTTGCAGCTATGATGTCTGCCTGTAAAGGTAAAGATGTCCCTCTCGTTCCGAATCGAATTGTTGGTGGAGTTCGTACTTTCATCGCCCCACCAATGGTTCTGTTCATTGACGAAGTTCATGGACTTCCCAAGCCCCTCATGGAAGGCTTGCTGAAAATGACCGAGCCGAATGATGGAATCTTTGAAGTAGGCGTACAGACAAAAGTGGATTGTCGGGCAATTACGGTGATTGCCGCAACAACCAATCCAGGTGCGCTCAAGGATACATTCCTCAGTCGTTTTCCAGTGGCGTTGGAATTGAAGCAACACACGCCAGATCAAGTTGCGAACATGATTCGCAAACAGTTCCAATGGCCGAAAGCCGAAGCCCTGCAACTCGCAATGCTCAAGCCTTTGCCTCGTGAAGCAATGGCAGTTGCAAAACTGGTTCAGGACACCAAGAACGATGAAGGGATTACTCTCAAGGCTGCAATCAAGCAATGGACTGGCAATTTGGGACTGCGAGAAGGTGGATTGAGTGATAAGGCACGCGAGGTTCTGTTGTCTTTGGCAGAATCGCAACCACATGGGTTGTCACGAGACAACTTGTGCGCACAAATGGCAATTGGCAAGGATGAATTCATCAAGCAGATTATTCCTCAATTGCTGCGTACTGCCTATCACCCTGCTTACATCGTGATTGCGTCCAGACACAAGATCACTGAGGCAGGACTGAAAGCACTCAATCGGGAGAACGCATGAAAAGTGAAGAAGTCTATCAGAATGTCACGGAGCGTATCATGACCGTGATGAAACAAGGTTGTTTGCCGTGGAGAACTCCATGGTCTTCCACGGATATTCGTACCAAACCGACCAAGTTGCCGCTAAACGTTAAAACAAACCGACCTTACAATGGGGTCAATACGACCTTGTTGTGGGTGTGTGGATTTGATTCGCCCTATTGGGGGACTGAGAAAACTTGGATCAAAACAGGAGCATCAGTCAAAGTTGGAGAGATTCCAACCACTATTTTCTTCACAGGGTTCAGAGAACGGTCTGGTGAACGAATGGCATTCTTCCGCAACTTCGATGTTTACAATCTTGATCAGGTTGAAGGACTTGATCATTTGCGTGGCGATGCGTTGTATGTAGAAGACTACTCACCAGCAGACGAACTTGTGAAAAATAGCAAAGCAAGGATTGTAGACTCGCAAAATGCGGTCTATGATGTAGGAGAGGATACGATCTACCGTCCTCCAAACACACGATTCAAGCATATGGTGTCGTACTACACAACACTATTGCACGAATTGTCTCACTGGACGGGACACAAGGTTCGGTTGGGAAGAACCTTTGGTCGGAGTAAGGATACACCGGAGTATGCGGCAGAGGAGTTGGTTGCCGAATTAGCAACCAGTTTTGTTGCCGCACGGTTAGAGATACCTGAGCGATTGGCAGAGATGCCCAACCACGCTTCATACATCCGGTCATGGTTGAATGCTTTGGCTGAAGACAACAAAGCCTTCTTCCGTGCTGCGTCACAAGCGCAAAAGGCAGCAAATTATTTGATGCGTTATGCCGTGAAATAACTTCAGAGAGAGACTGAATACTTGTTTCACATAAATGACTACCAAATCATGTTGGTTTGGTAGCGTAAAGACCCAAACACGAAAGAGAACCATGAGCGCAACGAAGACGAAGGAGAAAGTAGCAAGCAACCCATTGACCTTCAAACAGTTACTTGGTCGGGTACAGAAGCATGAAGCAGCGGGAAGTTTGCTCAAGGCAGCGTTTCAAACTGGATGGTTGACTGACGAAACGTTCTTGACTCGGGTGAGCGAGACCGAACAGCAGATCGTCAAGGAGACATACAGCGAAAGTGCCGAAGCGAAAAAGGCGAAGGTGGCGGATTTGGGGGGCACCCTGCCACCAACCGTAGGACCAATGGCAGATGAACCCAAGTTCTCGGGGACTCGTGCCAAAATCACGGCGGGATCACGAACGGTTGAAGTTTATGCACGAATGTTCAAGACGATGCAAAAGCGTCACCCCAAGGCGATGATCTTCCTCTCACCCGAAGGCACGGAGACAGTAATTATCTTCAGTGAAAAAACCACTGTCGCAGTTTTACCGCCTCTCAAAGACAAGAGCTAGGAGATTTCTATCGAGCTTGATAATGTGAGTCGGGCAAGACAAAAAAACTTGCCCGACCGCATTTCGATGCTACGATAAATAAAAGGACACAAAGATATGATCGGTCAATGGTGTGCTGAATTCCATTGTGGTCGATGCAACACAGAAAATGTTCGCATCAATCAGATTAAACTCAAAAAGAAAATCACTCCCCCAGAACGGTGTACTTGCAAGAAATGTCATCTTGCACACCCGTTTGAGGAGTTGAAATTTGAATTTTCGCTTGATTGTCCTACATGCGGTAAATCAAACGAAATCGACAAAGACAAAATTATTTTGGCGGATGGTGAGTGGAACATTATCGATTTACTGACTTGTTCATCTTGCGGAACAGCCAATGACTTATAATCTTTAAAGTCACGTCACCTACAGTTTGGCGCGGGCGGTCGCGCCAAACTGTTCACCACCATGTCTCTTGGCACGCCAACAATACACTCGGAGAGATACCGCTATCTCTCCGAGTGTTCTAAAAAATACTCTTGACAGAACGAATCACAAAAGGTAAATTGAGTAAAGTTCCAACTAACAGGAGATTAAAATGTCGAAAGAAAAAAAGCCTGGGACTCGTGTTTCTCAAGACACGTGGAAGTTTCCTGTGAAACTGCCAAGCGGAATGTCAGTCAAAATCACTGTGAAACAAACGGAAGAAACCATCGACCGCAAGGTCAAGGTTCAAACGGGTGTGAAGGTCATGGGGAAGGATTGGGTGATACCCGTCCTCACCAACGTCCGAGACAAAAAGGGAATGCCAGTAACCGCACCAGTGACAGTTCGTGGGCTGCGAGTCACAGTTGAGTTCTCGGACGGCGCAAAACTCACTTCTCGCTCTTGCTGCAAGCCACCAGATGTGTACCGTCCTGGCATCGGCAAGCGCAAGGCAATGCACCGCTTGTTCCAACTGGACAGCGGAATCGATGTCCGAACCAATCAAAAGTCACCTGAATTCAAAGGCAAGACGCGACTCAACGGAGAAGACCGCAAGGCTCTGTACTACGCAGTCTTGACCAACGGCGAAGATCGCAAGCCGAACATCAAAAAGGTTGAGAAACCGACGACGACCACGCCTGAAAGCAAGGTGGCAGTCGGATGATGCGAATGCGATCTAATGAGATAGAGGTTGAACAAGAATTCAGCACCGACAAGATTAGACTTGGCAACCTCTATATCTATCACGTTCTTGCCTTCATCCACAAAACACTTGTTGTAGACTGTGATAAAAATCTTCGTGAGCCTGATGAACGGATCATGCGGCACATCGAAGAAGAATGCAATATCACAGAACAAAACTGCGTTGAACATCGCCAAAAAGTAGCCGATCAGGTACTTGAACGGCGAATGGACTATGTTTACAACATAATGGGAGAAACATTAACTCTCATTTCTCATCTTGAAAGTATCAGGACGAGATTGTGGTTTGAAGAATGGCCGACAGCACTGCCAGTCGTGGAAACACATTTTGGAGAGAAAGTCGATGAACCAGAACACGTGGTTCCCAATTAAAATCCTGATCGTTGACACGGGAGAAGTCCGTGTCATTGAATGGGAAGAAATACCAAACGGTATAACCTTTAAAGTGTTGGAGACACGAGTGGGATGGGATTCAAAAAACACACAACCATGAAATGCCATACTTGTACGTCCACAAAAGTCGTGGGCGGAACGAAAAAGTCTGGCAAGTTCCCACAAACAGGGTGGAAATACGTAAACGTAGCGAAAGTGGGATATGTCTGGTTGTGCCCTCAATGTTTGAAAAAATACAAGGACAAACAATTGGTGGAATAGGCAGACACTAATTATTTTTTTGATATACACTATATTAAGGCATGCCAAAATGTAAAAAATGTGAATCTTATTTTCCCAACAAAACGACAATTGACAATAAAGAACTTTATCTCAACAAAAGAAGTTATTGTTTGTCTTGTTCGCCTTTTGGTGAGAAAAATGGTTACAAAATCAGAAAAGAATTCACCGGGAAGGGCGGCGGAAGCCTCTACATCGTAGATGCTACACTGCCGCTTTGGGCAGTGTAGCCCTTTAGGGTAGTGGGTAAGCCGCCCATAGGACAAAATATTGCAAACGTAATTGTTGCATACTATAATAGTATTGGGTTGCAGTCAAGCAACCTATTGGCGTCCGTCGTACTTGTTTTCAAGTACCGTGTTGTCCGGCGTGAAACGCCGGACACGGTTCGGTCCAACACGAAATTTGGAATGCCAAGCCCCGACCCTTTAGGGTCGTGGGTACTTGACTGCTGAAAAATGTGAGACGGCACCAGGAGAAAAGTCTTGCATGATATGCAAGAAACAAAAATGATGTTTGTTCTAATTGTAGAAATTGGTATAAAAAACACACGAATAAATCTAAATCCATAGAATTATTGGGCGGAAAATGTAAAAAATGTGGAGAAGAAGATTTTGACTGTCTTTCTTTTCACCATTTGGGAAATAAATCGTTCAACCTGTCCAGCAATTGGGGCGCTAAATGGAATGAAATAGAAAAAGAAATCAACAAATGCGAACTTTTGTGTCACAATTGCCATGTAAAAACACACGTAGAAGAAAGGAAAATTGAGAATCAAAAAATTATCGATTACTACGTGAATTCAAAACAAGGCGACGTACCCTAACTGGCAGCGGGACTCGACTTAAAATCGAGGAGTTACGAGTTCGAATCTCGTCGTCGCTACTATAAACTTTATAATGGAATCGTAAATGATCGTATTAGAAACCAACATCCAAGAGTTCCCCGTCAAACGTGGCAAAGTGCGCGACGTGTACGATATCGGGAACGATAAGCTCGTTCTGGTGTCCACCGACCGCATCAGTTGCTTTGACCAAGTTCTAAAAAATGGTATTCCAGGCAAAGGAAAAGTTCTCACAAGCATCACGAAATTCTGGCTTGACACGCTTTGCAAGGAAATCCCAACGCATTTCTTGTCTGATGATATCAAAGAAATGCCAAAACCATTTTGTGACCAACCAGAGATATTTGCTGGTCGGACAATGATGGTTGAGAAGTGTCATGTTTTGCCCATAGAGTGTATTGTCAGAGGCTACGTAAGTGGCTCTGCCTGGATTGAATACAAGAAAAGCAAGACGATCTGCGGTCAAGCGATAACTGGAGAACTGGAAGAGTCGCAGCGTTTGATCAAAAACTTGTTCACACCTTCAACCAAGGCAGAACAAGGACAACATGATGAGAACATTACTTTTGACAAAATGATTGAAATTTTAGGTAATTACTCTTTGGCGAATGAAGTCAAGGAACGTTCTCTGGATTTGTATGATCGTGCATCTCGTGAAGCACGTAAGAAGCGAATTATCATTGCTGACACCAAGTTTGAATTCGGCATCAGTGGTGAGCCAGAGAACAAGGTTAGTGCTTTGACGTTGATTGATGAGGTTCTGACACCGGACAGTTCGCGATATTGGCCAGTGGATTCGTATTGTGTGGGTAAGTCTCCTCCGTCTTTGGATAAGCAGTTCGTCAGGAATTGGTTGCTTGCCAATTGGGACAAACAGAGTCCGATGCCAGAACTGCCGGATGACGTGGTGCAAAAAACATCTGAAATCTACAAGGAACTTTACGAAAAGATCACTCAATAACATGGAGGTTTTGTGATGCGGACGATATTAGCTTCTAATGATCCAGATTTGGAACGTAAAATCTGGAGGACTGTAAGCAAAAGTGTCTTCAGGATACTTTTTGGTGCTGCATTGGTGATTTGTGGTCCATTCATAACGTTGTTACTGCCGACATCGTTGTACATTTTCTCGACAGTGTCTTGTATTGGAATTGGGATTATTCTGGTTCGCAATCATCGATTCAATGTCATTATTGTTGTTCCACATGATGGCAAGCCACTCGATGATATGCCAGATCATATTATCGAGGCTGTTAGGCAAGGTTTTGTCAAATTGAAGAATCCAGAAATGATTGACACGTAATGATTTCTTTGGTAAACTGAATAAACACTGGCGGGTATCTTAACGGTAAAGAAAGAGTGGGCTTCTTGGGACGCAACTTGTACCCTCCAAAGGTCAAGCCCCGAGTCGTAGTCTTTCTCGCTCTGTATAGAGGTTCGATTCCTCTCTCGCCTTTTTGGAACACTGCTATGGAAGAACGACGTTTTGTTGCTGGCGAAACGGTCATTATCGATTACCCAATGAGTGGTAATCATGGCAAAGAGATGACTGTACTGGGCATGATTCAAGACATTCATCATGGCTTGCTTGTCAAGTGTACCTGGAAGGAAGCAGACGGTGTTGATAGGATTCACGAATACACTGTCAAAATCTTGAGAAGGAAACTCTGATGCCTCCGTACATCTCAATCTGTTGCAGTCGTTTGCAATATCATATCTTGATCAGTCTTGGAACTCGTAACATTAGGTTTCGAGTCAATGAAAGAGGACTGCTCAAGACAGGCGCATTGATGCATGCTGTTGGGGAGTCACAATGGAATTACGATCCAAGTGTTGATCGTTTCCGAACTCCACTTGATATCAAAGCTTTGATTCAGCAAGGATACGATGGAGCGAAAAATGAACTCAAGGCAGAGAAAATCTCATGATCTGTAGTTGACACCGGGTTACGGAGTCGGTATACTATGGAGACACTATGAAAAAGATCAAGAAATCAGCGTTCAGCAAATACTGCAAGGCAGTATCGCGACACAATGTCGGCAAAGCTTTGGCGATCCGTGAGCATCACAAGGACGACAAGGACTTTACTGCTCTTGCGAAACTGGCTGATTTTGCCTTTGAAAAATTTGAGGAGATCATTGTGGGTTCATTCAAAAAAGAAAAGATCAAGGCGAAGTCTGACAAAAAGGCGGCGCGCCGAGGAAGCAAGGCGGTAACGCCGCCCAAGAAAAAGAGCAAGACGGACTAGATAAAGTTTAACCAACCACGGGCCTGAATTGGTATCGATTCGGTGACGAAGTGTTGTTCTGCGTGTCGCGGGTGATTGGATGGCCGCGTAAAAATCCAATCAAAAACCTCAGATGCTAACGCACCTGAACTCGCTATGGCTGCTTGATTGCAGCGTGTGATAATTTGCTTCGGCAAGTCATTACACGGCCATACCATGACCAAACCTTAGCCTTCAGGTTTGGAAGTGCAAGTTGAAGGATACCTTCCGAGCATGCCAGTAATCGGTAAGGGAAACTCACTGGATAGCCACACCCTACTTTCGCTTGTTGAAGTGGGCAAAAGGTGAAATCGGTCAGTCGCAAGATTGATCAAAATCAGCAAGAAACACACGTAACGAAGGATAATGCAGACGCACTGGAAGACAAGGGTTCGAATCCCTTCAGGTCCACTTTGACACCACAAGCACTAACTATGCTTGTGGTGTTTTCATATCTTGACTCAATCATTTTTTTCATGTAAAATAATACATGCCCACAATAGAAGAAGTCATCGATAAATTGGCAGAAGAGTATTTGGACAAGACGAATGTCATTTCGATTTATGCCGAGAAAATTGGTGACGATCTAACAATAGTATTGGTTGTGAAAAAGACCATTGAAAAATTTTACTTCCCAGATTCTTATAATGGTTATAAGATTTTGGTTAGTCAAAGCAGTGGTTACTATGGTGTAAATGAACAGCAAAGAAGATTTTGAATTTGGGAAATTGGGTTGTGGTATTTTTGTTGCTATGACGATACTCATAGTTGGACTTTGCATCTATGGATATTATTTCCCGCACAAAGCAAAACAACAACAAACTATAATGAAGAAAGCTTAGATGGTTTCTCTTGAAGACTTAATGTATTATCGAGATAAAGTGCTTGATGATTCTGTGGCATGGGATTTTATTGGTTGGGAGTTGCCGAGTGGACAAGTCATTTTGGTTCATCCGTGGGTGACGGTGTTCAACTCATCTTCTCAAATCCCACTGTTCCCAGGTCAAACGTGTTGCATCCAATCAGTATGGCAAGATAATGTCAAGAACTACGAACCCTCCTCTTGCATGAAGCCAAAAAATTGTTCGTGGTGGAAGTTTTGGTGACTAATTGATGTGTATCGCTGGTGCGAACATGGTTCCTCTGAATACATTGAGAGGAACGCCGTAAGGTTGGGCTACTCTTCCTAATTTTTGGACTGTCTTTGAATTAAATTTCACGTTGGCACTCTCTGTTTGAGAATCTTCCTGGTCTTTTTCATCGAAAAGACCAGTTAAATCAAACGCTACTGCATATACTTTACCATCTCTAATCACAAGTCCAACATTCTTACCGTATGCACTACTTTCAATTGGAGAGGCTTCTACCATGTGATATTTGAATAGAGGATTTGCCCAATATGATTTTACTAATTCTTGCAATGCAGTTAAGTTAGGTTCTGTGTGTTGATTTGGACCTTCCTGAACAGTAAGAGACACATTCATTGGTTTCCCAGATTTACTTGATATTTTCGGTTGTCCATTTTGGTCAAGTATCGGTTTGTATACATTTTTGACCAAAATGTCGTACACATCAATGACCTTTTCAACGATGTCATATCCCTTGTTTTTGACGAATTGAATCTTGGGAACAATCTTGTCGTTCTTTAGTAGGTCTGTTATGCGACCTTCTGATGGTCCGTAATCCATCTTAGATCGGTCGTGGTATAGTCTTGCGACATTCCCATCAGGCATTTGAACTGCTGTTTTTTGCCCACCAGCACCAAGTTTTGGATAATCAGCAGGATTGCCGCCAAATTGTTGTGCAGCATACGCTGACGGGTCAGATTTTTGATTAAATGTTTCAACAAGTTGGTATAATTCATATAAGGTCATTGTGTTATTTATTAAAACACATACTATTTTAAGTAAACAATTGAAAGGTGAATGAAATGGCTGAAATTCTATTAGTTAAATTGACCACAGGCGAAGAGGTATTGACCAAGTTTGAGGAACACTCAAACACTACGCTCGTAACGCTCCACGAGCCGGTTATGCTTCAAGTGACACAGAAAGGTGTAGGTATGATGCCTTTGTCACCATTTATGAAAGAGAATGCTAAGATTGTAATAGAAAGAAATCTTATAGTTTACACAGTAGAACCAGACGAAGACGTTGTTGATGCTTACAACAAACAATTCGGCATTACTATTGCAGCTTTTGGACAAGTATAATGGAATGTAGCGTTTGCGGTGGTAAAAGTGATATTACTTGGATGGGATTTGCAGTAATGGATTTCTGCACACATTGCTACGAAACCCGTCGAGATGAATGCGATAAAGTTTATGCAAAATCTAGCGACGAACTGGTTGCTAGAGAATCTACTTTACCAAAAGTTGAATACTGTGAAATCAATATCGACCAAGATAATTTTCAACATCTAGTTCAAAACAAACAAGAACCTGAACTAGAACAATCATTTAAAGATATTGCAGCACAAGTATATGAACTTAAGGTTACAAAGTTACATTGTAACAAAAACTGGCGATATTTATGGTATGATAAAGAAGAAGGCAAAAATGCATTTGTTGATCAATCTATACCTTTCCTTTACGACAGGCTGAAAGTATACAATTCAGACACTTCTGCATTAGATTATTTTGTTGCTGCTGTCTGTCATGTGTATGAACAAGCAAAACTTAAAAATTGGCAAGATTGGGCTTATTAGTATGAAAAGATTATTAATATCATTATTTACACTTCTTGGTTTGACTGGTTGTCCACCACGAATTCACGATTTCGACAGTCAATCCTTGCTTGCACTTCACAACGAACAAAGAACTCATCCATTGATCCTTGATCAATACTTGGTTGAGTACGCGCAAGACCACGCGGAACATATGGCTCGTACCAACAGTCTAAACCATTCAGATATTTCTGTGCTGATGGGAAGGTATTCCACGGCAGGCGAGAACATTGCATGGAACCAAACGACTGAGGCGGAAGTGTTCAAAGACTGGATGGAATCACCAGGGCACAGGGCAAACATACTAAACACAAAATTCACAAGAGTTGGCTTTGGTTCAGCGAAAACCAAGAATGGCAATGTGTATTGGTGTGCGGTATTTGGTGGTTGAATCTGATATCGATTAGCATTGACTAATCGATATCAATCTGCTATATTTCATATCAATTAACATTTCTGGTTTTCATATCGTTTATTGGAGAATAGCTTTGAATAATATATTATACGGTAATTGTCTAGAAGTAATGCAAGATATAAAAGAGGAAGTGGTTTTGACTTTCCTTGATCCGCCATTTAATCAAGGAAAAGAATATGGATGCCATGATGACAATATGCCAGAAAAAGAATATTGGGACATGATGACAACTGTTTGTGATAATATTTATAAAGTAACTAAAGATGGTGGATCATTATACTTTATGCAACGAGAGAAAAATTGCGAACAAGTTATTCGTTCAATCCGAGAATCTAAATGGACGTTCCAGAATTTAATTATATGGAAAAAATGGACGTCAGCAGCTGCACCAAGTAACTATAGACATCCAAAACATTATCAAATCATTGCTTTTGCCACTAAAGGTGACAGAGCAAAAACATTCAATAAATTACGTATTGATCCTCCATTACTTGCTCATCAAAAATATGAAAGAAAGAATGGAATGTTTGTAACGGATTTATGGGATGACATCAAAGAATTGACTGCCGGTTATTTTTCAGGAACAGAACCAATACTTTGCGAAGATAAAAAAACTCGATTTCACAAGCAGCAATCGCCACTCGCTCTATTGGTCAGAATCATTCTTACATCAAGTAATGCTGGAGATTGGGTACTTGATCCATTTGCTGGCACTGGAACCACTGGTTGTGCTGCAACACAGTTAGATAGAAATTCAATTTCTATTGACAACAATCAAAAAAACATTGATTGCATCAACACAAGACTAAATGAAATTAGAGAACAAGACAAAATCAACAAATATAAAAAATGTTATGAACATACAGACAATTTAGATAAAATTTGGGGAAATGATAATAAATAGAGATATGAAATCATTTATGCAAGTTTACAAGGAAAGTCAAAGTCAACCTGAAATCCCTGCGAGGATAAAAAATGGTGGTAGTAGTAACTACAATGCAAATTATGAAGCTAATTGGGGACCACGCTCTCATAAACTTTCTATTAATGCTACAAATATTAATAAATATTTGGACTCTAATCCGAATCCTATTGATTGGAAAAAAATAGGACAATGGTATAGTGGAGTGCAAGCCATGTTGGACACATGGACCAAAAAACTAGAAAGTTTGTCTAGAACCAACCCTGACATGGCAAATCAAGATGGCGCTCAAAATTGGTTTAATGGAGATGAAACATTTGAGATGAGCATTGTCTATAAATTGTTAAATCGTCTTCAATCTATAAGTCATTCATCAAATCCAAAAGCTTGGAAAGTAATAACTGATGAAGTTAATGAGTTATATGAATTGATTTCTAAAGTACATAAATGGAATGATCAAGCCAATCCTAAGTATAGGGGAGATTCGCAAGGCAATATAAGTGGCAATCGTGATACTAGAGGAACAGTACGTCTCCCAGCCCCCAAACAACTAGGGGAACCATGAGTTTCAAAACATTCTTAGAAAACGATCCATTCTTTCACGGTTCTCCCAATCAGTTTGACCAATTTTCCTACACGTTCGTAGGAAAAGGTAACGATCAAGAGGGTCCGGGTTTCTATTTCACCAGCAAGGGCGGCGGAAGCCTCTACATCGTAGATGCTACACTGCCGCTTTGGGCAGTGTAGCCCTTTAGGGTAGTGGGTAAGCCGCCCATAGGACAAAATATTGCAAACGTAATTGTTGCATACTATAATA
>Ga0163150_10001642_pt1 | contig 36873 bp, 28 predicted proteins | sample OliLakLV19P2IB_FD_148628 | JGI IMG/M metagenome (GOLD analysis project Ga0163150, IMG submission 148628) | Freshwater microbial mat bacterial communities from Lake Vanda, McMurdo Dry Valleys, Antarctica - Oligotrophic Lake LV.19.P2.IB | ecosystem: Environmental > Aquatic > Freshwater > Lake >... | reverse complement strand
CCCCTATAGAGAGGTAGTGAGAATTGGCGAGGCCTTGGATAGCCTTTTGGAACATCCTGCTAGCCAGGACTACATCCAGGATTGAGCAGGCCCGGCCTGCGTGGCTAGCTCGTTAGCTTTGAGAAATCGAGGGACTTCCTGCGTTTATCCGCAGAGCACCGGACGTGCTGTCGACGCTGACGGTGACTGCCCCATCTAATACTTGCAACAGTAAATCACCAGCCAATTGTCGCCGCCAGCCATGGAGGATGGGTATATTGAGGGCTGTTCGATTCTGCTTCGCCTCCACGAGTGTTTGTAGATCGGCGCTGGTAGCGAGCATAGTCGGGGCAATCCCCTCCTCTGCAGCACGGGCCTTCAACACAGCTTGCAGAAGCTCAACGATGCCGGTCGACTCAGGGTCCGGCTTTCGTTCAGAAGGAACTTCCGGCCATGCCGACGGCGGGAGCGCCAGCGCCGATGTGATGGCGGCCAAGAGCTGTGCGCCCTGTCGATCGACCTCGGAAGAATGGACGCCGCGGAGACCACGGAGATCGTTGACCGATTTGGGAGGGTGGCGTGCGAGTTGAAGCAACACCTCATCTCGCATCACACGTCCACGCGGTACGTTCCTGCGGCGAGCTTCCGCTTCTCGCCAGACAGCCAATTCTCGAAGTACCGCAGCCCCTTTGGGCTTGAGTGTATCCCACCCCCGAATTCGTTGATACCGTTCCTGCGGCTCCCGGCTTTTTTCTCCCACCACCGATTCGAGTCGTGCGAATTCCTCGTTCACCCATTCCGAACGACCGAGTGTCTTCAGGCGATCCTGTAAATGCGTATGGATCGATAGAAGGAACTCGACATCTTCCAAGGCGTAGGCAATTTGGTCATCCGAGAGTGGCCGCGCACTCCAGTTGGTAAAGGTATGGGCTTTCGCCAGCTTCGTGCCGTGGAGTCGCTGGACCAAGTTCGCATAGGCAACCTGGGCGCCATACCCGACCATGGCGGCGGCGATCTGCGTATCGAAAAATGGTTTCGGGATCTGCCCCGCATGGAGGGCAAACAAATCGAGATCTTGCCGCCCGGCATGGAACACTTTCTCAATCTTGGCGTCGCAAATGAGTTCCCAGAAGACATCGAGCGATCCGTTGGCTTGCACGGCAGGAAAGTCGATGACCGCTGCCGTGGTGGCAGTGGCAACCTGGATCAGTTCGAGCCGTGGGATAAAGGTGTCTTCCCCGACGAATTCTGTGTCCAACGCTAGACGAGGGCTCTGTCGCAATGTGTGACAGAGTGATTCAAGCGCAGACTGGTCCGTCACATATGGCGGAGGTGAATGAGGTGTCATGTGTGTTTCATTCTGTCGGGCGATAGGTGGCGTCTGGTGACCGTGGAGGTTCGACATTGCTGAGGCTCAAATATTCCTTCAAAAACTGATAGGCTTCCAACATACGGCGCAATTCCGGCTCGGCGCTGCGATCGCCATTATTCGAATCGGGATGGAGTTGCTTGGCCTTGTGACGAAATGACGCGGTGACGTCGGCGAGCGAGCTGCCGAATTCCACCCCCATCGCGGCATAGGCATCCATCGCATTGTTGATGCCGCTTGCTCCTTGTGACAGGTCGCCGCCTCCCCCACCAGCAGCTTTCAACATATCGGCGAGGCTGATCTTCTTGCGCCGGCGGCGGGGGCGCTCTCGTATCTCGCTGTCGAAATCGTCCCAGCGGTCCTCGACAAATTCAAGCCGAGACTCCAAGCGCATAGCACCGGAAAGATCGCGAATCTCCGGAATTTCTTCTTCAATCTGAGCCAGCGACTTGATAACTTCCTCCAGCCCCTCTTCAACCCGAAAGAAGCTGTCGACCCGTTCCTGCATCATCGTATCGACGGCGAGATCCAGGCTTTCCTCAGCTTTAGGGCGCAATGAGTCGATACGCCGCCTCATTCCATTCTGAAATCTGATAAATTTGCTCTGTGAAAATGCCATCTGAACCAGACTCTCTCCTTTAGCCCGGACCTTTTAGAGATAATCCAGGTTCGGGCGCGCATTGTAGCACAGGCTGGTTGTATGCCAGAAGGGGAGTAGAAATAGCCAGGATTTTAATGGGTTGTATAGTCAGCGTGACGCAAAGTCGTCACTGAGCTTCGTGCGTCGTCGGGCCACGCCTGTTTCGCGCGCGGCTGCCGCTACGGCTTTTGCCACTCGCGGGACTACTTGCTTATCAAACACGCTCGGTATGATGTAGTCCTCACTGAGTGCCGCAGGAGGAATGGTCTCCGCCAAAGCCCTGGCCGCAGCCAGTTTCATCGCTTCATTGATGTCGCTCGCCTGCACGTCCAGCGCGCCTCGGAAGATACCGGGGAAGGCCAGCGCGTTGTTGATTTGGTTCGGATAGTCTGAACGGCCGGTCGCGAAAATACGACAGTGAGAGGCGGCCAACTCACGAGGAACTTCAGGGTCTGGATTCGCCATCGCAAACACGATACGATCAGTCGCCATCAGATCCAGATCTTCAGCCGTGAGAATATTCCCGATAGATAATCCGATAAAGACATCGGCGCCCTTGAGCGCGTCTTGAAGCGTGCCTTGAGGGTGATCTGGTGTCATGCAGGAAGCAAGATCCGTCCGGCAGGTCCACAACTGCTGACCATCCCCCCGTAAGACAATACCATTCGCCTCGCATCCGACGAGATGAGAGAGGCCGGCGGCCAGCAACATCCTGCAGCAAGCGGTTCCAGCGGCGCCGAGTCCATTGACGACCACACGAATCTCCTCCATCCGTTTCCCGGTCACGGTCAGTGCATTGGTCAAAGCAGCAAGAATGACCACTGCCGTGCCATGCTGATCGTCATGCATGACCGGAATATCCAGCGAGGTCTTTAAGCGGCGTTCGATGTCGAAACAGCGCGGTGAGCCGATATCCTCCAAGTTGATGGCGCCGAAGCCCGGAGCAATAGCCTGAACTGTGCGAACAATGTCGTCGGGATCTTGCGTATTGAGGCAGATCGGCCATGCGTCAATCCCTGCTAGCTCTTTGAACAGCATGGCTTTACCTTCCATCACAGGCAAGGCGGCTTCTGGCCCAAGATTGCCGAGGCCCAGCACCGCAGACCCATCGGTCACCACGGCAACCGTGTTGCCTTTTCCGGTAAAGACATAGGCTTTGGTCTTATCCTTCGCGATCGCTTGGGATACCCGACCGACTCCCGGCGTATAGACCATCGACAGCACGTTTCTTGTTGTAATGGGGAACTTGCTTTGGACTTGAATCTTTCCACCGAGATGCAAAAGGAAAATCCGGTCGGACGCCGAGAGAACCTTCACATCCTGCAACGCCCTGATCCGGGCGAGCACTTTCTCTCCATGCGCTTCACCCTGGACGTCGATCGTCACGTCCGGCACCATCCGCTCGGCCGTTGCAGAGACGATATCGACCGCGCCCAAGTTGGCGCCTTCCTCAGCCAAGGCAGCGGCCACCTTGGCGAACATGCCCGGTCTGTTAGCCAGTTCAAGCCGAACGGTCAAGCGGTAATTGGAGTAGGGTTCACTGTCGATCATGTGCGATCCTTCATCTGGTCTAAGACTATCATAAGGCTGGACCAGCCCGCATTATCCATGAAGGTTCGTCGCGAAAGCGTGCAGACGCGAGGTGAGACGGGCACTCGGAGGCGTGAAGCTCTGAGTCATACTCGTGCAGTATGTCGAAGGGCTGAACGGCGAGACTGCCCGTCACAGCCTCGTATCCGCGCTTGCAGCAGAAGCGTCATGAATCATGCGGGTTAAGATCAGAGTTGAATGTGCATTTCAATGCTATTCGAGGGAAGGACGAAGAATGGTACGGTTGACAGCCGGACACTATTTTCGCTAGCGTATTGCATTGTGAGTTTGTACTTCGTCAATAGGCGAAGGCCAACCAATCACTAACAATTTACAGGAGGTTGCTTAATTATGAAGAGCATGGTGATGGCAATGATGGCCGTGGCAGTGGCAGTGACGTTCACCGCTCCCGCCTTCGCCGGTGACGGCAAGGAGAAAAAGGACGAAAAGAAGGGCGGCTACGTCGTCGTATACGGTGAGGAAAAGAAGAAGGATGAGAAGAAGGGCGGCTATATCGATACGTTTGGCGATGAGAAAAAGGACGAGAAGAAGGGTGGTAAGTAAGCGCGGCAGACGTCCCTTGTCTGATCAGATACACTGTACATAGCTAATTCTAAAGAGGCCTGTGATTTGACGATCACAGGCCTCTTCCAGTCTTCGCTCATTGACCCATCTCCGGCCTCGATGTTACCGTGAGCCATGCATACTCCACCAGGCACAGCACAACCTAATCGGCTCATCCACGAAACCAGCCCCTATCTCCTCCAGCATGCCGCGAACCCGGTTGACTGGTATCCATGGGGACCGGAAGCGTTGCAGGCGGCAAAAACACAGAACCGCCCCATCCTCCTCTCAATCGGCTATTCCGCCTGTCACTGGTGTCATGTCATGGAGCGAGAGTCGTTCGAGAATGAAGCCATTGCGTCACTCATGAACCAGAATTTTGTCTGTATCAAGGTTGACCGGGAAGAACGTCCAGATCTTGACGAAATCTATATGCAGGCCACCGTGACCCTCAATCATGGTCAGGGCGGATGGCCGATGACGGTGTTTCTGACTCCTGACCAGGAGCCCTTCTTTGCCGGCACATACTTTCCCCCTGACGATCGGTGGGGGCGTCCCGGATTCCCCAGCCTGCTCAAGAAAATTTCCGAAGCCTGGGAAACAGATTCAGCCGGGCTCACAAGCCAAGCGCATCAACTGACTGAACGGTTGAAAAACGAGCTCACCGCGGTGTCTCCCGTTTCAGTCAGCGCCTCCGTGCTCGATGAGGCCGTGATCCAGTTTCGCGAACATTTCGATGAACGCCACGGCGGATTCGGCAGCGCGCCGAAATTCCCCCCCTCGGCCGGACTCTCATTGCTTCTCCGTTGTTATCGTCGCACTGGAGAGAGTCGAACCTTGCAAATGGTCACCCGCACATTGGATGCGATGGCGGCCGGAGGGATCTATGATCATATCGGGGGAGGATTCGCCCGGTACTCCACTGACGATCGCTGGCTGGTCCCCCATTTCGAAAAGATGCTCTACGATAATGCACTTCTATGCACGACCTACTTAGAGGCCTATCAAGTCACCAAGCAGGCCTCCTATCGTCAGGTGACCATAGACGTGCTCGATTATATTCTCCGCGAGATGACCGACCTGGCCGGAGGGTTTTACTCCTCGACGGATGCGGACTCAGAAGGGGTTGAAGGAAAGTTTTTCGTCTGGACGCAGACAGAAGTCCAGGCCGTACTGCAGAACACAGAAGATACCCGTCGGTTCTGTGCTTGCTACGATATTACCGACCAGGGGAATTGGGAGCATCGGAGTATTCCGAATCGGCCGCGCCCTATCGAAACCGTGGCCAAGGAATTAAACCTCACCACCGATGAACTGTACGAAACGGTTCAACGTGTCCGTCCCCTCCTCTATCGAGCCCGCCAAAAGCGCATTCCGCCGGGACTCGACGACAAAATTATCACAGCCTGGAACGGGATGATGATTTCGGCCATGGCTGAAGCGGGCCGTGTGTTAGGAATCGCGCGCTACATTGACGGAGCGATGAAGGCCGCTGACTTTCTTCTATCCGTACACCGGACTGCCGAAGGGGCCCTGCTCCGTACCTCTCGGCAAGGGCGAGCCCATCTCGATGGAGTCTTGGAGGATTATGCCTATCTCGCAGAAGGATTGATCGACCTGTATGAAGCCTGTGGGCAAGAACGGTATCTGACAGCCGCGCTTCAATTAGGAGAGCGGATAGTTCATTCGTTTCGAGATGAGGATCAAGGAGGCTTCTATACCACCGCGAAGACGCACGAAACCCTGATCATTCGAGCGCGGGAGGGAGCCGACGGCGCCATACCCAGTGGGAACGCCGTGGCAGTCTCTGCCCTCGCCAGACTCTCCTTCCATTACGATCGACAGGACCTACGCGAAGCAGCGATCGGCGGGATTCGCGCCTATGGCCGCCAGATCGCCCGGTATCCGAGGGCCTTTGCCAAGAGCCTTGCCGTCGTCGATCTGTTAGCCGAGGGGCCGGTTGAATTAGCTTTTGTCGGAACGCCTCACGACCCTGGGCTCGAAGCGCTACACCTCGCTGTGCGCGAGGTGTTTTTGCCGTATCGTGTGATTGCCGCAAGCGATGGAATGGGCAAGCCGGCCAGTCATCCTCTGCTGGTCGGGAAAGAGTTGGTAGAGGGGAAAGCGGCCCTCTACATCTGTCGAAATTTTTCATGCCGGCGGCCTCTCACTGACCCGCAGGAGGTCACTGAGGCACTGTCGCCGACCTCACGACGGTCGAATCAAACAAGCCAGCAGACGCTCTTACAGGGAACCGCACTCCCTGGGTCCGCGAGTCCAGAAGGGACAGCCAGGTACGCGGCGCGTATGGTGAGTCAGTCACGCCATAGCAGCCACATGGAGCATGGGTATGGGCGGTTCGGCAACAGCGGGTTCACAACATCGCGACTGGGATTCGGTACCTATCGGGTCGATACGAGGGAGCCGGAACATCGAGAGGCGCTCAGGAAGGCCCTACGCGAAGGAGTGAACCTGATCGATACATCGACAAATTATATGGACGGCGACAGTGAGCGTTTGATTGGCTCAGTCCTCTGCGAGTTAGTCAAGACCGGTGAGCTGACGCGTGAAGAGGTGGTCGTCGTGTCGAAGATCGGCTATGTACAAGGCGATAACTTGAAACAGGCGGAGGCCCGTGAACGAACCGGACGTCCTTACCCTGAGATGGTTAAGTATGGCGAGGGCATCTGGCATTGTATGCACCCGGAGTTTCTGAACAATCAGCTCACACTGTCGCTCGATCGGCTGGGACTGGCCACCCTCGATGTCTGCTTGCTGCACAATCCCGAATACTATCTCTCTGAAGCTGCGCACCACGACGGCGGAGACCTCATGATGGTACGAGAGAGCTTCTATCGGCGAATTGAACAGGCCTTTGCGTTTCTCGAATCACAAGTAACGGCTGAACGAATCCGCTACTACGGCGTGTCGTCGAATACGGTCACTGCACATGCATCGGATGCCGAGGCCACGTCACTCTCCCGCATGTGCGACGCCGCGCGAGCTGCCGCTGCGGCACAAGGCAAAGGCCGCCATCACTTTGCCGTGCTGCAATGCCCCATGAATCTCTATGAGGCAGGCGCGTTGGTGACGCCCAATGCCGGAATCGATCAGCGAGAAACAGTATTGGAAACGGCGCAACGAGAAGGGATCGCCGTGCTCGTGAATCGCCCGCTCAATGCCATGCCCACGAAAAAAAGCGGTGTACTTCGATTGGCGGATTTTCCGCTCGAAGGAGATCCCGTGGACTTCGACCGCCAATGCCAGGCAGTCTCAGCGCTTGAAGACGAGTATCGCATCGCCATTGCCCCTGCCCTTCAACATAGCGGCCAAGGGATGGCCCCGGCCGACTTCTTCACCTGGGCCGTTGAATTGACACGCGTGCGGCCTCAAATCCAGGGATTGGAACATTGGGAACAGATCGAGCACCAAATGATTGCGCCGCATGTGAATCAAGTGATGCAGGCGCTGTCCCGAAATCTGACCGGAGCGGCCGCCGAGCAGTGGGAAGCCTGGCGCGATCGCTACCTGCCGCAACTGCTCACCCTGCTGAGAGGGCTTCGGAGAGAGGCCACTGAACGGAGCCATACCAGGACTGCATCGGTGTCGGCAATCCTCAATCCACTATTGCCGGAATCCAGGCGCAAAGAATCGCTGTCACGCAAGGCCTTATGGATATTGACCAGCACGCCTGGCATCACCTGTGTGTTGAACGGAATGCGTTCTCCTGCCTATGTTGACGATTCTCTTGGTATTATGGGGTGGGAACCGCTGACAGACGTTTTGCGAGTATTCAAAGCTATTGAGCAACGTGAGTCGTCTCTTTCGTAACCGTACGGGCAGGATGAGGCCTGGTGGAATAGACAGAGTCCGCTCGTTCGCTACTTGCGGCTGCCGATAAGCTGGTTGAAACTCTCGATGACGTGACCGAACCAGGACCCATGACGCGTGGTTTCCCGTTTGCCATTGACCCGACGTTTCGGCATCGGCGAGAGTTCCTTGGCTCGGCGTGCAGCATCTTTAAATAAAGGATTCGATTGCGCAATCCGCCTGTAGAGGGTTGCCGCTTCTGCCATCTGCCCGGCCGATTCGAGTGTCTGTGCGAGAAAGTACTGGACGTCAATCACGTCCTTCATCGATGCCGACGGATCGCTCAAGGCAGCGCGGAGCGTCTGAATCGCAGTTCCGTAATCTCCCAGAGACCTGTGACAGAGTCCAATCTGCGCCTGGGCCTTCAGCACACAAGACGGGCTCTTCCCTGCCAGTTCGAACATCTCAATGGCATCTCTCAATCGGCCTTCCTCTCTCATCGCAACTCCCTTTGCATAGAGGGAATCAGGGGTACCGATCGAACGAGTGGCTGTGAGTTCCGGAGATGCGCTCTCCAATTTTGGTTGCGGCAAGCTGGGTTGTGGAGGGACGGTATCGATCTCGCCGGCATCTTCCGGAGCGGTAGCCAAGACGCTGAGTTCCTCTTGTGCTGCAAGTGGCAAAATCCCGCCTTTAATCCGGTCAAATGCGGCCTGAGCAACGAGCTTAGATGTAATCACCCGCGCCTGCTCAGTAAAGCCATAGGTCAACGCGATATCACACACCTGATTGATGAGACGAGGAATACCTCTCGTCAGACGATGTACCAACACACAGGCTTTATTCGTAAACAATGAAGGATCCCCGCCGGCAATTTTTAGCCGATGACGAATGCAATGCCCCGTCTCCACCTCCAACAGAGGTTCCAAGTGATAGTCGACGACAATTCGTTGGGCAAACTGAGTCATGTCGGCTCGCTGCAACAATGTGTGAAGGTCCGGCTGGCCGGACAATATGAACTGCAGCTTCAACGTTTTTCCATCGTTCAAATTAGATAGAAGCCGCAGTTCTTCGAGCAGCTCAGAGCCAAGACTCTGGGCTTCATCGATAATAAGAATAACCCGTCGACGCTGTTTGGACTCCTGAATCAGAAATCCAGAAAAGAGGTGATAGGCCTCCACCGGGTCAAGTTGTTTTTGGCTCAACCCGAGAGAAAGTAGAATCCAGGGCAGGAGATGTTCAATATTGTAGCGCGCATTCGTGACAAGACCGATCGAGTGCTTCTCTCCATGCTCCGAAACAAGCTTCTGTAGGAGAGACGTCTTGCCCATCCCCGGGTCGCCGGTGAGTACCATGAACGGCGCCTGATGGATAAGGCCGTATTCCAAGATACTGTAGGCCGCACGATGGGTAGAGCCAGGATACAAGAAATCGCTATCCGGCAAAAGAGAGAAGGGCATGGTCCGAAGATTATAAAACGACTCGTACATGCTGTGGTCGCTTTCCAAAACAGGAATAGAAAGTTTAGTGAGAAAGCAGTTTTCGCATGCTCGCAACAGTGGTGGCCATCTTCCCTGCCTTGTTCAGGACCGTTCCTAGTACAGGCCGTGAATTCTTCACCAGTAACAAGGCGCGCTGCAACTGCTCAGCCGTGGTTTTTCCTTCTTCCACCACAAACAAAAGCGCGTCCGTGTAGGGTGAGAATGCAAGAACATCTGCGGTGTGCAGCAACGGCGGGAGATCGAAAATGACGATCCTCGCAGGGTAACGATTCTTGAGTTCTTCTACCAATGCTAACATTTTTGGCGATGTCAGGATCTCCGTTGAATTCGAAATTGCGCGTCCTCCCGGCAGTAACACGAAACGACCGATCCCGGGGTGTACCAACAAATCCTCGACCGGCTGATTGTCTAACAAATAGTCGGCAAGTCCGGGACAATCCTCTAAGCCGAACACCTCATGGATACTGGGGCTACGGAGGTCCGCATCGACAAGCAGCACCGTCTGCGATGTCTCCATGGCGAGACTCACCGCCAGATTCACGGCCGTCAACGTTTTGCCTTCCCCGTGGCCTGGACTGGTGACGCCCAGTACATTCCAATTATTTTCTCGAAGGCGATGCATGACTTGAGTCCGCAAAATCTTATAGGCATCGACAAAAGGCCCCTTTTCGTAGGCCGCCATCACACGACGCTGACGAAGTGTCGAATGTGGAATATCCAGCGATTTCGTCTTGGTGTAGACGATGGGAGGAGGAATATCCTGGCCACTCACAGCCCGTTTGACTTGAGGCCCGGAACGAGATTGATCTTGTTGGTCTTTATACAGCTGCAGCGCAGTTCGAAATCGATCCATGGGAAGTCTCCAATGACCGTGCGGGAGACACAGCCTGGTGCTTCGAAGCGTGACCCACGCCTTCGCCTTCGCGCCCGCCAGGTCTATTCGATGCCAAATCTCCTCAACGCGGTGAACCACAGGACGTCTAACGGCAGCACAAACACATGCAATAGCCCGAGGACCGTCACGGCTGCACCAACGCCAGCTCCCTGAAGAAGACGTCGTCGTTTCAAGGCGAAGGAGAGATCCTGCTCATTCGGCATGAAGGGAATCACAGCCAGCGGGAACAACTGAGTCAATTGCGCAAGCTGTTCGGGCGTGCGTATCGAATGATCCAGCGATTCCACCGCGGCGCCGGAACCGAGCCCACCAACGAGAGCGAGGATGCAGCCAAGAAGCACAATGGCAGACCGATTAGGTTTATCTGGCTTCTCCGGCAAACTGGGCGGATCAATGAGAGAAAACCGCTCGCCTTTTCGCTGAACTTCTAGACCTTCCGAGACCTTCGCTTCCAACAATCTGGACCGGATGTCCTGATACTTCTGTCCTGAGGTGTCACGATCACGGGTCAACACGAGATAGGCCGGCTCGAGTTCAGGTGTCCGTTCCAGGCGAGTGGCATAGTCCTGACGCTGCTGCTTCACATCCACACGGGTTTTCACCAGCGACCCTAACGAGGAAGTGACAGAATTCAGCTGGGCTTGCAGATTGATATAAGCCGGGTTTTCCGGTCGCTGTGTAGAGTTCTTATAGGGAGTGGCTTTGAGCTGTTGAACTTCCTGCTCTAACGCTTCGACTTTGCGCTGAGCCTGAACCACATCGGGGTGATCTTTACCCATTCGTTCCGAGTATGTCGTGAGCGTCGTGCGCGCTTCCACAAGCGCTTTTGAGGTTTCTTCAACATCTCGGGGATGACCGGTCGCCTTTTCCAACGCCTCTACTTCCTGCTTCAACTTCATGATGTCTGGGTGATCGGGGGCCAAATTGGCTGAAGCCCCTGCATACTCTGCGCGAAGAGCCCGTAAGCGCTCGACAGAATCCAAAATACGTTCTCCCGTCACGGACATGATCGGCGTATTGGGCTTGATGGTGGCCAGCTCTCCCTCGAGATAGGTCTTGCGTTCCTCGAGGCTGCGAACCTGCTGATCGATGTCCATCAATTCCCGATCAGCCTGATTCATCATCTGCTGATTGACCGCCATCAGCTCCGGCAAGGCCCCCTTAGCCCGTTGCTTGAACGCAGCGATTTTATCGTCCATCTCGCCAATGTGTTTGGAAAGATTGTCCGCCTCCTGCTGGAGAAAAGACGTCGCCTCCTGCGCCTGCCGCTCCCGGCTCTTCAGATTCTGGGCCAGAAACAGGCTGGTCAGTTCGTTGGCGACCTTTTGTGCCAAGTCGGGTGAGCTGCTCTTATACGCCACGGTGAATGCGATCGTGGCCTTCGTCTGGTGCTGGGTGCGTTTGTCGACAACGTCGGCGCTGATCACTTCTACCTCGATGTCTTTGATGAAGCGCTTCACAACTTCTTCTGCGGCGTTGGTTCGACGCGGATCAGCATAGAGATTGTATTGTTCCACAACCTTCCACAAGGTTGTCCGGCTCATAACCTGTTGCTTGATCGTTTCGATTCGCTGATCGGCATAACTGGTAATCGTCGAATGGACAAATTCTGATGGAATTTCCTGTTCCTCGATCAGAATGGTTGCCTTGGATTTGTACGTCGCCGGCCAGAGGAATGCTGCGGCCAGGCTGAGGGTCAAAAGAATCCCGCCTGTCGAGAGTATCAACGTTCGGCGGCGGCGGAATACCGCCAAGTAGTCCTGGAGGCCTTGAACCGGCTCAGAATGATGTAATGCGAGTTGAGTATTCATGAGAACTCGATTAGTTCGAAAGTGCCAGTTTCGGTGGATAATACGTCAGCATAAACATTGTGCCATTGGAGGAGGCAGAATCGATGGAGCGGTCCGTGTCACGCCAACCATAGGTATAGGACACATCCACCTTCCACCACTCCGAAAACTTCCAGGTGACCTTTGGCATGAGATTGAAATAGCGACTATCCGGTATGTTGCCGCCCTGGGCAACATCCGTGATACCTGAGACGAGAAACCCTGATCCATTGAACGATGCAGCCAGGGTTTCGGTAAGATCATGAGAAACGGTCAGTCCAGCTCGATCCCTCTGAATGAGAAGGCCGAATCCACTCGGCACAATATCCCGATCCATGTTCACTTGAATAGACGTGCTCTCAAGCTTTTTGGTGAGACTAGCGCCGAACAGCCAGACGGTATTCTGAGCCTTGATGTTATCGGTGACGGTCTGGGTGCTTGAACTCACAAAACGAGGTCCACCATAGGCCGTTCCGGTCAGGGTGTCTGTGAAAGCATGGGTCAGGCTCAGGTTGACTCCGGGAAAGCTGGCGCGAAATGGGGCGAGCGCGTTGGTCGTATGAAAATTCATGTACGAGCCGGATAATTGGATTTGGTCCTGCTCGGTTAATTGATAGAGCAATCCTCCTGATCCACCAAAAAGTTGATAATCTACCAGGCCAAGACTCAAGCCATTATCATACGTGGTATCGTTCAATTGAAAACCAGATTGGATTGATAATTTTTCAGTAATGCTTCTGGTCCAGGACGGATTGGCAGTCCATTGGTTCCGTTGTGTAAAGCGCAGAACCACACCGGTGGTCAGTAATTCACTCATCAGTGTATTGTCACGAGTGAACCCACCAGAAAATCCCAACAGATCCTTCTCGGTCTTATACCGTAGGGTAAGCGGGAGAAACACATTGGTATACTGAGTCTCCTCCCCTCCATAGTATGAGACGAAGTCAACAGCCATCCGGCTACTGACTTCAAAGCGCTCCGTCTTACCGGCAAACTCGGCAGCAGGCGTCACCCAAAAGCCATAGGTCGCTTTGTGTGGTAGTGGCGTCAAGAGCAAGTTATCGTTGTACACACCCTTGACTCCAATCGACGGCAGCAGTGACCACTCAGCAGCCCAGGCCACGGACAATTGCACCACACAACAGATCCCAATCAAAACGACAATCCGACAGAGACACCACCGCTGTATAACGCCACCCACCCCCCTCAGTGTTCCACGAGACCTCAACCTGAGCCTTTCACGAAAATCCTTAGGGCCTGCTGCGTCATTCTGCTACGGCACCATGACCGAGTCGCCACGCTGCAAGAGGATATTTTGTTCCAGATCCTGCCCTTTTCTGACATCGCCATAACGAAAGACAAATACCTGTTGTTGCCCCTTGGCACGCCTGATGACTTTGATATCGTTTTCTGCCGCAAAAGGCGTCAACCCTCCGGCTAAACTCAATGCCTGGAGCACATCTGTATAGTGACCGATCATGTATTCCCCGGGCTTATTCACACGCCCCACCACGTATACCTTGTAGCTCAAGACTTTCGTGACGGCGACCGACACATTTGGATTCGGGATATATTTCGTCAGACGCTTGACAATGTCGGCACGAATTTCTTCGACCGTACGATCTTCGGCCTGGATATCTCCCACTAGAGGGAAGGAAAACATCCCGTCAGGACGAACCACCACCTCCTTGGTGAGATGCTCATCCTTCCAGACAGAAACCAGCATCACATCTTCAGCCCCAAGGCGATAGCCTGAGTCAACGAGAGGACGCCATCCGTCCGATGCCGGCGCGGCGGATACGGCTTCCATCGCATTGGATTCATGAGACGGCGCACCGCCGATCAGCACCACAAAAAACAAGATCAAGGGTCTGAACGATGCGAGAACACCGCTGGCGGACTTTTTCAGCTTCCTGCTAGTCATAACTTCTTTGTTACCCCTTCACCTGAGAAAGAATCTGTTCTGCCTCCTCGCGCCCCTGAAACCTTTCAGCACTCTTCAGCGCTTTGGAAAGGTAGGAACGGGCTTCAGCTCTCTTTCCAGACTGATAGAAGGCCATCCCAAGATGATAATTTAACGTCGGGATCTCTGGCGATTTGGCCACGGCATCTTTCATCAGACGAAGGGCGTCCTCATGTTGCCCCATTTTGAAGCGCACCCAGCCGAGTGTATCGAGAAACAACGGATGCGGTGCCTCCTTCTCGAAATCACGACTGAGGGCGAATGCTTTCTGTAAGTTCTGTGGATCTCCTTTGTAATCGACCAGCAAGACGGCTAAGTTATTGGCCGCCAGTACATTACGAGGATTCAGACGCAACGCTCCATCATATGCGGCAATCGCATAATCGATCTGGCCTTGACCGGAATAGGCCGACGCCAAAAGCATATGCAGCTCTTCGCTGTCTGGATTGGCCTTCAGACCGGCTTGAATCACCTGAACCGCCTGTTCCGATTGCTTCTGCGAGAGCCACAACCCTCCCCACGCGAGCCACGGTGCGATCCATTTTGGGTTGATGCGGGAAGCCTCTTGAAACTGAATGTCAGCCTCCTGAGCATGACCACTGAGAGCGAGCACCTCGCCCAGTAACCCATGGCCGAATAAATGATCAGGCCTCATGGCAAGCACCGCATCGAGTCGAGTCTTCGCGCGATCAGCATGGCCTTGCACAATGTCGAGTTTCACCAGGGACAACAAGGAGTCTGGGTCGTTCGGAGCGAGAGCCATTGCACGCTCATACGCTGCGCTGGCTTTGTCGTATTGGCGCTGCGCTTCACGGAGCCGTCCTTCTGCCATGAACACGACGGCACTGTCTTTCAACAGGGCACGAAGACGATTCAACGTGTGTTCCGCTTCAACCCAGTTTTTGGTGACCAGATCGAGCATCATCAACATATTGAGGGCTGCAACATCATCCGGTCGTTGCTTTAGCAAGTCGTCGAGTCGAGCGCGGGCCTGTTGGTGACGCCCACTTTGACTGTCCAGCGCCGCAAGAGATCGTCTTGCATCGACCTGTCCTGGGTAGAGTGAGACCGCGTGCTCAAAGCTTTCCTTCGCAAGGTTATTTTCTCCAGTCAGTAGATAGGCCTGGCCGAGCAGGAAATGCACCGTTGCTAACTCAGGCTGGTCATGCAACACGGTTCGAAACGCCTGGACCGCATCTTTCCCGCTCCTCTTGGCCAGAGCCATTCGACCTAACAGAACCAGTCCATCGGACGAGCGTGGATTCTCCTTCAAGACCTCTTCTACCTGCCGTTCTGCTTCTCCCTGTTTACCTGAGGCAAGGTCCATCTCTGCCAATTTAACCTTGGCTTCAAGGCCGGACGGTTTCTCCTTGTAGTCCTTGACGACTGAGACATATTGTTCACGCGCCTTTTCCTCCTGCCCGCTCTTGAGATACAGCGCCGCAAGTCCAAATTGAATCTTCGCCAAATGCGGCAACTGAGCGACGGCCTCCAGAAGCGCCTGTTCAGCAGCACGATGGTCTTTCCTCGCACTCAGAAAATCAGCCAATAGAAGCCGGCGTTCTTCGCTGTTCGGATCGAGGGCGATGGCCTCACGCAAGATCTTCTCCGCCTTCTCATGTGCGCCTTGCGTATCGAAAAGCCTGGCCAGCCGCAGCCGGTGATCGAACTGTGTCGGTTCTGTGTCGATCATGCGGCGAGCGACCCTCTCCGCACCGGCCATATCTTTCGCCTGAGTCAGAATCGTATTCAGATTGTTCAGGAGATCCATGTCTTTTGGATGAGCCTCCAACGCCCGTTGCAACGTAGCCTCCGCTTCTCGATAGCGCTGTTGTTGGCCTTGGAGCGTAGCCAACAAAATCGCCACGTCGGGCTCGGCCGGAAATTTCGAACGCAAAGCCTCGGCTCCAGTCATCGCGTCAGCGAGTTGTCCCCCAATAGCCAACACTGCAATCTTGAGGGCCTTCGCCTGAGGATGCTGCGGATCTTTCGCCAGTACCTTATCGGCCGTTACGACCACCTGCTCGGTCAGGCGGGCTTCGAGATAGTACTTGGCAAGGGTGATTAATGCCGCGGTATGGTCAGGAACAAGCTGGACCACCTCCTGATACAGCGAGACAGCGTTGCGCCAGTTTTTTTCCTTCTCCTCAACTTGCGCAAACAGAAAATAGGCATCGGCGTCCTTCGGGTCGATCTTCAAGACATTGCGGAGGGCCACTCGAACTTTTGGATAGTTGCCGACTTCAAGATATTCTTGAGCCCGCGCGCGGTACTGAGCCTTCCGCTCCTCGGGGCCTCCACAGGCGACAAGTGAGATCGCGATCACCAGAAGAATGATATTTCGATATGTCATTTTGCTACCCTAACAGTGTGTGAAAAAGTGCGCCAGCAATTCAGAAAATTTAGAATTCGCCACGCGATGGACGCAATGAGTCACAAATCCCTTACCCTCTTGCGTTCAGTGATGCCTCGAACATTTCCTCTACAGCCACGTCCGAATTCCCAACCCGAACAAGATCCATAGAGATACCAACCCAAGTTGCTTTACACGATCCGAAAACGCGTGCAGCAACAGCTCAAACGAGAAAAACAGCACGATCAGCTTGGCGGCAAAGAGACCAAGCGCCGAGATGTCCGTGCTGACTTCCGGAAGGAAGGGGAAAAGCACGGCTAAAAACACCATTAAATAGTCGAGAGGCGTCGTCTGGAACCGGCTTTGACTATTGAATCGCATGCAGAGCAATACCATCACCGCGATCGTACCAAATAGTAGGTGGTAGGCCATCGGGAATGGAGGAATGGTCCGCATCCATGATGCATCACTGACATAGAGGAGGAACGTGCTGCCAAGATAGAGTCCCCCTCGGACAAAATATGGAGCTAACTGAGGAACGAATGAGAGACCAGCTAAAAGAATAGCGAACAGCGCAGTCGACATGTAGCCGACATCCTGAGGAATCTGCGCAGGAAGAAAGACCGTGACAATAAGAAGTAGAGGCACCACCGCAGCCAAGAATCGAATCGGCAGATCGCGTAACCAGGGACTGCTCAGAATACCCGTAAGCCACTTGTCCGAATAAACACGTGCCCCCTTCGAGGTCTGAAGAGGAATCAGTCCATGGCCTGCGGCGATAAAGAGGGCCAGCACGGCGCCGGCCAAGACAAGATAGAGTGGAACAATAAGGGTGTCCGGCTGCCATCGAAGCGCGTAGGCCAATCCCACCATCCCTGCTTGAATAGCGTAAATCACCATCACGGCCTCATAGTGAAACAAGCCGACGGCAAGAAGCTTATGGTGGATATGGGTTCGGTCGCCGATAAAAGGAGATCGCCCCTCAGCCAGTCGTTGTCCAATCACCCCTAGCGTATCCAGAAATGGCAATCCTAAGAGAAGAAGTGCCAAGGCTGGACTGAACGGCCCGCGTGATGAATCAGTGAGAAGGATGGCCAACACACCCATCATAAAGCCGAGCAATTGGCTGCCACTGTCTCCCATGAAAATCCGAGCCGGATACGTGTTAAAGCGCAAGAAACCTAACAGCCCCCCCAGGAACGGGACAGTCAATAATAGGACCGTCGAATCGTGAGAGAGGTACGCCAGGTATGCAATCCCGCATAGGGTCAAGAAAGAAAGTCCGCCCGCCAGTCCGTCGAGGCCATCCGTGAGATTCACGGCATTCGAAACGGCGACGAGAAAAAGGACCGTGACAGGGACTCCGATCCACAGCGACAGTTCACCATCGAGCAAGAACGGGAGACTTTCAACCCTGATCCCTCCAATGATTATGACCGCGAGCGCCGCGACCAACTGCCCCAATAGCTTAATCCGGTAGCCAAGATTTGCACGATCGTCCCACACACCAAATCCGAGGATAATCAATCCGCCAACGAGGACCGACCACGTAGTGCTGCTTGGGGGGCCCCACCACAGAATACTGGCTAACGCTCCAATCCCAAACGCGATGCCACCAATCCGCGGAACAGGCACCAGGTGGACTTTGCGCTCTCCTGGCTGGTCCATGATATGGAAGCGATCAGCCAGGAAGCGCAAAGGCGGAATCAAGGCCATGCAAATAAGCAGTGATGTGATGAAACTGAAAAAGAGTTCGCTATTCATCACGTCTCTCTCCCGGAAACATCAGTGAAATATCGAGACTCGTCTTTCGATTTCTAAAAATGACATTCATCGTTACGCTGCTAGCACAGCATCTCCACTTGACGTAACAGGCTGCGGAAAAACTCGAATGATACGTAAATCGCCAATGGCATCGTACCGATGGCGCTGAGATCTACATAGTCGCAGGAAGCTCAAAATGGCCGTCCAGCAAGGCCGCAGCGAGCGAAGAGGCGAGGCGTACGCTTCGGTACGTTGAGCCTCTGAGCGATGCGAGAACGCCGCTGGCGGACTTTTTCAGCATCCTGCTAAACGGTCATCGTTCATTCCTGCGTCAATCTGGCACATAGCGATGGAATTTAGGCGCAATCGTTGAGAGGAACCGACGCAGCCGTTGATCGACGATGTCTTCGGTTTCACCTGGTCCAACTAGCGAGGCTATTCGTACAAGTGCTCCATCGGTTCGTCCTCGCGATACACCATCCCAGAACAAAAATACTTTGACGAGATATTCATTGCTGAGAATCCGCTCACGCTGCTTAAACCAATACAATACGACCTGTTTCTGGCTGTCTTTTTGGATCAAGGCTCGATTAACATGCAACGGCCTATCCATCCCAGAACTCGCAGGCACATCCATCTGCGTGAGGGAGGAAATCTCCCATCCGCCTCCGGGAAGGCAGCTTTGAGGAGAGTGCGCTGATTGCCCTTTTCTTTGTGACCGATAGTAGGCGGTATAGAGATTGACTGGCTGGCCTCCCCCCAATCGGTAGTCGGCCAACACATAGTCGTCGAATCGAAGCGTATCGATATACTGTTTTTCTAGCGTAAGGGAGGTGCCAATCCACCCTTCAAGTTGCATTGGAAAATCGACAAACATAGCTCGGGGTGGTGAGACATCTTCATGCTCCACAATGAAGGTCGAGGCGAAGGCCACGGGAATCATAAGCGCGACACTGCAAAGATAGGCAGGACCAAGGAGACGCCTGTAAGAGGGCTCAAAAGAGGCTGACGCTACGGTTGAAGAGGAAGGAGAATAGAGAGGTTGGAGACCTTCAGCAGGAATCGCTTTAGAATTTGGGATGGCCCAGGTAAATCGAGAAACAAATGATGTTCGATTTCCGCTCCTCCCCATCTGAGCCAACATCCACATCTCCAGAATCAGCAGACCCAAACTCGCCATAAACAGCAACCAGCCTTCAAACAGATGGGAAAACCCTTCGGCGGCCCCCTGCCCGTACCATTCCACCAGAACTCCGATCATCCCGATGCGAAAACCGTTCACGAGAATAGAGATCGGAATCGACGAGAGGACGAGTGCCACTCGTTTCCACATCCGGTCCTTGAACAGGTAGGCGCAGAGTAGTGCAAGTGAGGCAAGAGGAAGTAAGTATCGAATACCGCTGCAGGCTTCAACGACTTGAAGTTGAACCGGCCCAAGATCGATCACATTGCCATCACGAAAGGCCGTGACCCCTACAAGCTGTAAGAAACCCACTCCGAGAGCTGAGGACCACAACTGCAACTGGCTCGACACACTGGCATACAAGAACACAGGCAACGGGATGCTGCTCAACAGATAGGAAAGGGGGAACGCGATGGCCCTTGCCCCAAGGATTCCGATCGACGCAATGACCAGCCCTACAATGACCATCCAAAGCGAGACATGCTGCAGCACATACAACGTGGCCAGCTCTCCAACCCAATAAAGAACGAGTCCCGCTGCAATTACAGCAAGACCCCACCAGGAGTTCCCAGCTCCAGCCTCAGCAATGCAATGCCGTGCCTGCCAGATCAAGAAGAGACTAATCAGCGGAACAAACATCCCATGGCTATAATCCTCGCTACCGAACCAGTAGCCGGATAGAAAAACAAGGCTATCGGCATAGAGGTACCCCAGAAGGGTAATGACCAAGGCTACGCTACAGGCAAGAGAGAGCTTGCTTGTCATAGAGAATGCTCAGGTGAACGATGATCGGAAATCGGATGTGCCGAAGAGACTTATCTGGAAACCAGATTGAAGGCCATACGCAACCTTCTCGCCATCGGTTCAGATGTATTGAGGATTACTTCGTTACTCCCCGATCTATTGCGTAGAGAAACGATACAACGAGGAAATGGTTCAACGTATACAGCCTACGTGGTACATCTACACCTCAAGTTTCCCACAGGATTCGACTACATAGAACATATTTCTTATAAAGAACGGGCTTGATACCTCTCTGCCGAGGCATCAAGCCCTGGTTCAAAGGAAACCTGTTTGCTGTCTATGCCTGATGAGGCCGGCGAAGGTTTCGCAACCCTCCAGCGCCCAGACCAACCAGCGAGATGAGACCAGCACCGAACAAGATCACGGCTGCCGGCAACGGCACTGCGGTCAGGCTGTTGATCGCCCCTTGAATTCTGACGGTTCCCCCACCGATATTCTCAAAAACAAGGCGCCAGCGGGTTGAACTCAAATCTCCAAGGCTCGGCGGATTATTAAGTGCCGTCCCAGTAATTGCCAGGCCATCTTCATCCGACAGGTCCAGGCGGAAAAGCGTCGGTTCATAGGCGCCAATCGGCGAACCGTTCACAGAAGTACTCAGACGGAACACATCCCCAGACGGGTTATCGATGATGCGAATGACATTCGTGTCACCCATGGGATCAAGATTGACCACATACGTCCCGATGGTAAGCGAAAGATTCTGCACAGCCCCCGGGTACCGACCGTTGCCAACTTGCGGGGTCGCATTATCGTACTGGAACGTCCCTGATACCGAAGACGTGAATGGGAGTGTCGCTCTCAAGGGTCTATTCACATCGCTCACGCTTCCTGAAAACGAATACGTCACCAGGGCCGCATGAGCAGCATTCCCTGAAAGAAAGAGGAAACTTAGGGCGATTGTCGACAGAATCAGCCCTTTAATCGACGACGGTTTCTTCATCTGCATAACAAGGACTCCTTGGTATAGGTGGTACATATGCACAGCGTAATAGTAGAGCACACCAAAGCAAATCCTAGACCATCAGGCCCATCTACTATCTCATTGTAAAGTCACGAGGAAATAGAGATTATTGGAGAGCACTGTGTGCACAGCCCTACAAGGACGGTTCAATTCTGAACTAAGGCAAGGGAGACACGGAAGGTTTCAGGATATTGCACATTACTGTGCAAAAAGGCACAGCCAGCGCCTTGGCGCTGGCTTGGCTGAATATAGGGTCACGTCGAACGCTACGAGGATTTTGGACCTAGAGGGAAGCTGACCGAGTGTGCTCAATACTGGAAACGCAAACTATTTCGCCAGCTCCACAACAATGGAAACCAATTCTTTCCGTATTCATGAAACCCACTCCTCTATGCCGCGTCTTGATATCGTGACGATATCGAATTCGCCGGCGCCGCGATAACGGCTTCCCACGCCTGCATGGCATATCTCATATCAAACCGCTGATCGAACAGTGCACGTGCACGCATGCCGAGGAGAAGGCATGTTTCTTGGTGATCGGCAAGCTCTCGAATAATTCGGCTGGCTTCTTCGGCCTGGCAGACCTCTATTGAAAACCCGCATTGTGCCTTCCGAAGAATACGCGGGATTTCCCCATTCTTGCTGCCAATGAAGAGAGTTGGCCGCCCAGCTGCCGCGACACCATAAAATTTGCTCGGGACGATCAATCCCTCCAGGGCCGGATTCAAAGAGATAAGATGAATATCCGGCACCGTCAGACTGAGCGTGAGTTGTTCCCTCGGTTGATAGGGCTTGAATATGATGTTCGCTAGACCTCTCCTCCGCGCCTCTTCATCTATCTCATCCCGTTGCGCACCACCACCGATAAAGAGGAAAACAATGCCCGCGGTACTTTTCAGTATTTCTGCGGCGTCGAGAATCGTATCAAACTCGTGGGCGCGCCCTAGGTTGCCTGAATATCCTACGACAAATTTATCCCGCAAATTCCACTCCAAGCGCAGCTGGTTGTTCTCTCGCGCTACCGCGTAAATGTTCTGGCCATCGGCCCAATTGTGGATGACCTGTATGGTATCAGACTGAATGCCTTCCTCAGTCAGCTTGGTTGCCATCCTGTTGCCAATGACGACATTCTTATAGGCAGTACGGAGAGACCAATTCCTTACCGATCGCAACAGACCTTCAATCCTCCCTATTCCCCCTATACCAAGCGCTTCTGCCACTTCTGGGAACAAGTCCTGAATCCAATTGATCAACTTCGCTCTCCGAATCTTCGCCACCATCGCCGCCACGACCGATATAAGGGGCGGATCAGTTTTGGCTACAACAATATCTCCCGGCTTGACCAAGGCGAAGAGGCTCCAGGCAGCACCGAGATAAAACGTTAGATAGTCCGATGTGCGCCCCAGCAAGTGCTGACGCCCAAATCGCGTGGTCCACACACGCGTGACTCGCACCCCTTGTAGAAATTCTTGGCTCTGAAGACTCGCGGTAGGATCGTCGTAAACTTGTCTACTTGTAATAACGTGAACTGATACCCCGGCCTTGGCTAGATGAAAAGCAAGATCGGTCAGTAGCTGACTGGTAGCAGAATGATCAGGGGAAAAAAACCTATTAATAAAGACAATCTTCATAGGCTATCTATGTCTTAGACGACATCTTTCAAAGAATCGGCGAAATCTTTATGTGTGCGATCTGCGAGGTCCTGATAGCCCGGTGACGAACCCTCACGGCTGGGTTTCCGGCATACACTCCGCCTGCTTCGGCATCCTTACGCAGCACACTACCAACGGTAATTACCGCATTCTGTCCGCATCGGACGCCTGGGCATACAACTACATTAGCAGCAATCCATACCCCTGCTTCTAGACAAATCTCTCCAAGAATGAGACGAAATGCTACGTCCGAATAATCATGGCTACCGGTAAGCAGGAGTGCCCCTTGAGACAAGCAGACATTGGACCCAATCTCGACTTTGACAAGATTGTCGATCCACACTCCTTCTCCAATCCAAACATGATTACCGATAGACAGTCGCCAGGGATGCTTGATGTTTACTCTGGGCTTGATCATAACGCCGAGACCAACCTTTGCTCCGAATACTCGTAGAAGTAAGATTTTTATCCGTGAGCACGGGAATAGCCAGGAATGAAATAGGATCGAATTGACGATGTACCAACATACTCGTTTGAATACGCTCGCACCTGGATCGTACTGACCTGGCTGGTAGTCAGCTAATGAAGGTGTGGGGAAATGCGGGTCTGACATTCGCGGGCCACCACATGATCACGCCGTTTGGAAGGATGAGTATATTCGCATTTGGAGAGATCGCGACAATGGGTTTGCTGCTCGGGCCCCTGCAACGGCAGAATGCCGGTCGCGCGCTTGAGCATGCCACCAAATCACCAACCTGTCCAGAGTCTTACTAAAACCGTCCGTGCTCCCAACTTTCCATGAGGCTGCAGGAATATCCGAACTCCCTGTCTGATCGCTGAGAAGGAACCTTGGATCAATATTTGATGCGACGACAACTTTCTTTCTCTGCTACCGAGATGAGTTTTCCGTCCATAACCAGATAGGCGAAAGAGTCACAGTGGAAAGCATTAATTCAAAAAATACACATCGCCAACAATCTCCCCATCATCAATTATGACTCATGACATATCATCGATCACTTAATCACTCGCTTGTAGACATCTATTGACTGCTCAGCGATCTTTGGCCATGTGTACTTTGCTAGTGCCAACTCCCTAGCTTTCTGCCCAGCTATCATTCGCCACTCGCGATTGTCCACGATTTGAAGCAGAGCATTCCCAATAGACATCGCATTTAGTTCCACCACATGCCCAGCGCCTAATTCTTCCACTTCAGGAAAATGGCAATCTTTAGATATAACCACCGGTATTCCGGAAGCGAGAGCCTCAATGATCGTCATACTGAAGCCCTCTTGCCTGCTCGGCTGGCAAAGGCAAATAGCATTACGAATCGCTGCATGTTTATGCTCACCAAAAAGCATACCGACCACATAAACCCGCCGAGAAATCCCCAGCCGACAAACACGCGCCTTAAACTGCTGAAGCATTCCAGCATCAGGCCCTGCGACAACCAAGTTAATTTCTGAATTACGCTGAGCGACTATAGCAAACGCATCTGCTAGGTAGTCGAGCCCTTTCACAAGGTGGAGGCGTCCCAGAAAAAGGATATACGGACGGTCCATCCACTTAGCCATCTCGACAGGATAGACAAGACCATTCCTACTGCAGTCCATCTTTTCAGGTGAAAAACCGTTCGGAATTACCTCTATGGGGCAGTCGAGCCAGAGACGCTCCACATACACTTTCTCTTCACTATTTAAAGCTTGTAGGAACGCGGCACGTCGTATTGCCCTCCGCCATCGAAATTTTAATGCCAATTCTTTTTTCCATCGCTTTTGTGTCAACGCCCAAGGGTGAAGCATACCTTTTGGAGCTAAGCCCCATTTCGTATTCTGCTCTAAAGCACCTTTAGCCGCCGCCCAGAGAATCGGTCGCCATAAACCATGGAGGTGTAATATGTCCCACCGATGCATGTTTCGAACAAAAAAACGTTTTGCACTTACGCCAAAGAATTTGTCCAAATAATTCTTTTGCGAAACCAATGTAATAGTTAACCGGTCGCTGCCTGGTATGTCACAAAGCAACCTATTGAGATGAAGATTGCTTTCTGAGAACTCGTTCGATACAACGGTAACGTCATGACCAAGTGCTGCTTGCGCTGCAGCTAGACTGATAGTAGATACAGGCGGGCCTCCTTGCGAGGGATCTAACGAATCAATTATGTGGCTAATTCGCATACGGGCGTAGTGCGTCGAAAAGATTCCTGGTACTGCGAGCTCTCACGAAGTTAAATCGGCACCCCTTATCACGGACCAAGTGCTGGATCCTCGCCACGCATACCCGCAGCAGGCCCCCACATTGCTCGTGGGGCTAAAATGCCCGCTCTCCATCTTCAATTTCGCAAGAGCCTTATCCTCCACAGTGAAAGAGGCATGCTCAAAGTACTAGTCAAAAAAGTCTGGGTGCGGAGCTGAATGCCTAACTCGCGTACAATTCAGCGTACCTTTCTGCAACATACCTAATGTCAAAGCGCTTCCGAAATTGGTTTACCTCGGCAGTGTCCACACTAGGCCGCTCCCTTGCCACCCAACTCAGCGCATGTGCCAGAGCATCAGGATCTCCGACAGGCACCCACAACACTTGGGGTGCCTGTAGCTCTCGAAGTGGTGCGATATCGGAGAATACACAGGGAAGCCCTGTCCCGGCAGCTTCTATGCCGGCAATGGGTAAGCCTTCATAACGACTCGGCATCACAAAACAGTCTGAGGCTAATAACCATTCATAGACGTTAGGCTGAACTCCGTGAAAGATAATGCTGTCGTCGCCTTCCGCCAAAGTCGTAAGCTTTTCACGAAGATTGCCATCGCCCAAGATATGCAGCACACACTTTTTCGCTCCTAGATTTCCTCGCCTCCATGCATCTATCAAGACGTCGTGACCCTTAGGTGAGTCCTGGAGGTTCCTTTCGTTCATCCTCCCAACGATTAGGAAGTGAAATCGATTATTCTCAAAGCCACGACTCAACTTCGCCGCTGATCCGATGTCGTCTGTTCTAACCGGCCAGTTAAAGCGCACACCATTCTCGACCGTTATCATCCTCTCTCTCAAACCCTGTCGACGAGCTTGATAGACTGCATCACCACAGGCAATTGAGATGACAACTTTATTAGCTCGTATAGCCAGCCTCATGGTAAGAGCGTCCGGTGGCTTCACACTATGAAGCGTCCTGTAGATTCTATGAGGATGTCTATAAAAGCGAGTTGCCACATAGTGTGCGAGCTCTGTATTGGGAGTATGCAAATGCACGATACTAGGACTTTTCTCGAATAGTTTATGGATGTACCAAAGAACTGTTCTAGCTCCTACTTTGGCTGTCGGGCCAGTATGCAGCTTAATCCCCGCACACTTCAGATCAAGTAGCATCTGACTCCCAACGACATCCAGTCTATTGCTCAAAATAATGAGAGATACGTCAACACTACGCTTTAGTAAATTCTGGACTAGTTCAGATACGAACCGTTCCGCCCCACCCGCGGCAAGAGCACCAATAACATGCACAACCTTCTCGGGACTGTATGGCGTAAAAGTATTCATGCTCGCGGCATCCTCGCCATAAGACTCAACATCACTATACTTTACGCTGCCATTTGCACATTTCGTACCTGTCTAGCTCAGATCTTATTCACTGTTGAAATATGCAATCAGCTGAAGAAAATATTCCGTTGGAATAAGAATCAAGGAGCGCTTTGTAAGGTTTCGGATGGCAACGAATTTTCGGCCACCCTAGTCTGCGGTGTCGCCCAGATAAGCCGACCTCCACACAATAGGAACACGAGTGCCGAAACATAGAACGCGTAGGAAAATGGAACACTCGCGATTCCGGGCGCTCCCCGAACCAACATATAGGCATGCCAAGCATAATATGGAAGCATCAGTGCGATCATGGTTGGATAGCGCATGATAAATGCTTCCCAGCCCGTCAGGATTAGTGCCCATAAGGCTGCGAGCGCAAGCCCCGCAATGCCGAAGGAAATATACGCATCAGAATACCAAAGCGTCGGATAATGGAAATATACCGGCCAATCCTTGGGAACCCCGTCCACCAGGGAGGCCATGTAAACTGGAGTATCGATAAGATGAGGACGCTCGATCTGTAATAGCTTCAGAAATGGATTTATGAAGTTCAGCCCGTAGATACTCAAACTGTTAAACCCTGTATAGTGCGTGGCTAGCTGTACAGCTTCCACGATAAGTGGCATTCCATAAGCCATGTCCGAATCCGGCAAACCGACGTAAGCACCTTTTTGCTGCATGATTGCTGCGCTTAGAAGTAACAGTCCTGCCAGCAAAATACTTGCTTTGATAAGCCGTGAAAAGAGATGGCGCTTCGTGCCCGATTCCTGCCACATGTGAAACAGGCCAATGATCACAGCCGGGACCAGGGATAGCAGAGCAAAGGACCTGACGTTCAACATGATGGCAAACAGGATGAAAGGAACTCCAGCCAAAGCAGCAGCCCAGTACCGGCGCTGCATCATAGAGATTGTGATAAACGGAGAGGATGCCCATAAAAATACCTGCGGCCAATTAGATCCTACGCCTTCAACATAGTCTCGATAACCGAGACCCTGCATCTTCCACCAGTACCATGAACCGCCAATGCACAAGAATGCGAGCAATACACCGAGGAGTGAGGAAAGGTGCCTTTGGGACCTTGGTAATTCCCAAGTCACCCGGTTCGCGGGGACACCCAGCAGTTTCCATACAATAGCTTCGGTTATCGCAAAAGTCAGATGGAATGCCGCAATGAAGTAGCAAGCAAAATCTATCGTCTGCTGCTTGACGAAAAGCGTATCGTCAGTAAACCCACGGTGTTTGCTAAAAGGGCCACCGACCATGACAAAGATAAAGAAGAAAGAAAAATACACCGTTAGTGCCCACACCACAGCAGACAGTCGTCCAGATTTGAAAGTCGACAGCAGCCGCTGAAGGCAAAAAAGCAAGTTTGCAATCGCGACAAAGAGTTCAATCTGCATTGTGTTGAATGATCAAAGACTCACTTCTCTGAGTTTTCTTCTCTGCCAACAGCGCCGCGTACTTTGCGCGATGCTGTTGAGCAACTGTCTTCCACGAAAAGTGTTCTGTCATGTGAGCTCTTGCTTTTTCGCCCATCTTTCTCGTGGCTTCTCGATCCTCTGCCAACGATCTCATGGCGTTTGCTAACGCATCTACATCACCAGGCGGGACAATCAACCCTGTCAGCCCTGCAACCACCATCTCTGGCAACCCTCCAATATCTGAGCAAATTACGGCTCGCGAGAACTCATACGCGAGTGGAATCACCCCTGACTGTGTCGCCGACACATAAGGGAGAACGACAACGCTGGCGTGCTCCAATATCCACCTGATTTCTGAATCTCCAATAAAACGATTGATCAACACGCATTGGCCAGACGGAAATCGGATGTCCTCTCTGATGACCCCAGCCCCGGCGATAACAAGTCGACAGCTAAGATTAATTGCCACTAACTTCGCAAAAGCAGACAAGAGGATGGCGAGTCCTTTGTAGGGCTCTATTCTTCCGAAAAACAGAAATGTGAAAAGATCACTTTCATCTTGTAGCTCTTTGGGCATACCTGTGCCAGACAGTACAGCTGTCGTCGCTCCACCGCCATGCTGAACGACATACAACTTATCCGCGCAGCGGTCGCCGTATTTCCGACGTATTGCAGTGACATGGCCTTTTGTATGCACATGGCCCGCAGAGCAATTGGACAATATCCATGGCATCTGAAGTGCGTAATGATAGCGCTCGACCAACACATCCCATAGCCTCTTCTTACGCTCGTGTGGATCCGGATCGTGTATTGTGTACACCACCTCGATGTCCTGTTGCCGCAGGCGCGCTATGAAAGGCATCAATCCAATCGATGAGCTGGTTATGTGAACAAGTTGAGGCCTATACTGCCTTCCTATTGCGTCTGCCATTCGACGGTAGTAGAGCGGGTTGTATTTCATTGTAAGCTTTGTTATGAATCTGTCATCTAAAGCAAAAAACCCTTCTAACTCCCCCGGTCCCACAAGTTTGCTGTCGGCAATGGCATACATTGTCGAAGATAAAGACTCAGCATAATGCCGCATACCCCCACTGGACTCAAAAACGACATAGACAATTCTTGCCGGCATTTTCGTGGAGGCGGATTCAGAAGGCATATGTTTTCCTTAACAGGTAATTGCCACTGTGGGTAGCCAACACCAATATGGCGGCAGCGAAGACAAAAAGCAGTTCTGATCCAACCAGATTTTTCACAAGTAGAAGCACAACGGCTACGGATGCCACATACAGTACTTCTCGCAACAGCCATAGGACCTGGGCGGCTAGATTTACACCTGCAATATGCAAAAGCCAAATAATCTTGCCAGTCAGTAGTATTGATGCTGCTAATCCAAGCGAACCCATAGCCAGATGTTCGCTCGCCCCCGCACTACCCAACCACAGCGCACCAGGGAGGACGCTCAGGTAAGCAAGCTGAAAAAGAAACTCCTGCTTTTGTTTTTGTAATACGGTTACTAATATGGACAATGAAGTTGAGACAAATGACACCATGATCCATGGCATGATTAATTGAGTGTAGACTCCCGCTTCACGCCATTCTTGCCCAAATACCACACCAAACAGTTCTGGTGCGACTATCGCCAGAGGCACGAACGAGTGCAGCGCGAAAGTCGTCTGAACTCGCCAGGTCTTCTTAACGACGCTTTCAAGGGAACCGTTACGATGGGCTTCTGCGGCCATGCTAAAAAATACTTGCGACAGGGAGTCACCTATGAACCTCATCGGCACCTGGAGGATGCGAACTCCGAGCGCATAGAGCCCGACAACTCGTATATCGAACCAGGCAGCGAGTGCAATAATTGGCAGCTGTGCCACGGCCGCATTTATAAAGCTTGACGGGGTGCTTACCATTGGAAAGTTCTTGTACCTTCCTGCAAGTACGAGAAATTTCGATTTGTGAGATACCCATCCACGTGTGATCTCCTGCCAAAATCCGGTCCGAGCTAAGACAAACACTGTGGCGCACTGTCCTAGGAGTGTGCCGCAGACTAAACCGTTCGCACCGAATCCCAATAATCCGCATACCATCTGGACTAGAGGCTGAACGATTCCTTGTGAAACCTTTCCTGCCGCTGTTAATCGAAAAGTTTTTGACCGGATAGCACGGTACGTTAGAACTGTAGCCAAGCCAGTTACGACAAGGCTTACAGGAATAAGGCGATCGATAGATGCCAGTTCCACCGAGCCGATCATTTCAAGCGCTGTATCACCCACAGCGATGATGACACCTAGAAATGCGAACCCCAAGGCGAAGACGACTAGCAGGGCTAGTTTTGTCAATAGCCGTGCGTGCAGATCGCATTCGGGAAGTGCAATGGCTAACTCATAGTGCAATGCGATCACAGTCGCAAATAAGCCAACCGTGGCAGTAAATATAGCGTACAATCCCATTTCGCCAGGACCGTATAGTCTAGTAATGAATGGCATAGCAGCGACAACCATCAACTGCCCCGCGGCTGAACCACTGGCAATTAAGAGCGTACTTTTCAGGCCGTACGTTCTTTTCTTACCCACCCCAACTATTTGGACCGGTTTTCGAATAATAGTCGTTGTCATGCTATTAAGTGGGAGAGGTTGAAAAGTCTGCTTCTGCGCCGGATCCTATCGACCAACTATTGTAATTTGCCCTAGCAATAGGCGCGCCTCAGTGAACCTATAACCTTCATTCGCAAACGGAATGGCGTATTCGTGGCGAGTCAGGAGTCTGGTGGCTGGATCAGGAGCAGAAAGATAAAGGGTGTATTTCCCGCTTTTTATGTCTGAGGGGAGACGAAGTGTTCCTCCGAGCCTTGTGACCTTCCCTGGTCGTAGCCGCCTGGCGTCTGGCTCTAGCTCAGCTTTCACTACTCCACCATCTGGGGACTCCAATGTCAAAATCAAAACTCGCGGGTTAAAAGGTGCGGCCCAACCAGTGTTTTCTATTGAAGCATCTATACTAAGCGCCGATCCTGATCTTGCAGATTCATCAAATACCACTTCCCGAACAACTAATCTGTATCCCAAATGCGAGGCTATGTCCTCATAACAACCCTGCGATCGCCAGCCATCGATCACTTCCTGCAGATAGTTGTTGTTGAGGTAGCTGAAGTGCAATTTCCTCATTACAGATTGTGCGGTGGCACAGTTGGTGCGGGGAAGGTATTTCTTGCAGGTTTCTCCACCCATCGGCACAAAGAGACTGTCCTGAGCAACGTAGCCTGTGAAGTACTCAATCTTATCTAATGGATAAGTTAAATCATTCTCGCTGGCAAAAAGGCAATCATTGTGATGCCCTGTCCGAGATGTGTAGCTATCCGTGTACGCCTTGTCTTCGAGAAGCGGCGCTCCGTAAAGCTTTTCCTTGTATTGAGGTGCACGCAGTTGAACGCTGCGTTCATTCGGCAGGGAATCCAGCAGCGCTTCTAATACGGCGCGGTGGGCTTCAGGATTGTCCAAACCGTGTGTTGACGCGTGCCACTCTCCCCATGCTCCTATAAATCCTGCCTGAACAACTGCAATTACATCAGCATTATTATGAAGGATGTTTCGCAACTGCGATATATGTCGTAGCATCCATGGCAAGCTGGTATCCCCTCCACGTTCGTTCCCATTGTTGTAATTGAATCGTAGAATTACTTTGACTCCTCCAGCCCGAGCCGCATCCAATCCACCTTGAATCTGCGCAAGAAAAGAATCCGGGATGTCACTGTATCGATATCGCTCTAGCGAAACTCGGGCTGAAATGAGACTAAAGCCGCTCTCTCGCACCCACGAAAAGTCGCGGTTGTTCGCAAGGTCGATGTATTCTGGAAAGCCATATCTATTCAGGCGGAAATATTTGTAGAACCCACGTTCAGGGGCTATCAGGGTGGCATTGCTCTCTTCGAATTTGTGAATTTCCGATGTACTAATACCGACGTCAACTATCGTGAAAAACGAGAAGACCCCTATCAATAGTACATATCGCCAAGGCATGGTTTCTCCTTCTCAGCATCAAGGCGACAATCAGGGCCGGGCTTTGCAACGGAACATGGGGTTCCATTCTCCAGGCTCGCGGAATGACTCGCAATGACACATTCAGGGTTTAGCATGTGGGGAAGTTAGTTCTCATGTGTGAGCCAGCACTCGCTCCAGATGCTCGGCAATCCGCTCTACTATCCCACTTGGAGGGATTGCTTTTTCCACTAGCCCGCCATCAATCACGCGACCGCTGGAGACAGCTCCCTCGGGTCAATCCCAATCAGTTCGTTCATCAAAATCGTGATAGTCTCGGAACGCTCGGTGTTGTAATGCAGCGCGAGAACTGGCCGATGGCTCAGGTCTGTCTCGTATATTTGGATGAACCAGATGAACCGACCCACGACACAAGAAGAGGCTGACCTATTGAAGAAAAACTTAACTAATTAATTCGTATCCCACAACAAAGAAATGTTTTCTGGCGACTGTTACTTTCCGTTTCGCGAGGGACTACACTTGTTTTTCCGATGAGGTCGAGGACACTTGCAGAGCGCGCCGAAAAGCCGCCACGGCCTCTTCCTGTTTTCCATTTTCTTAAGATTGAGACCCCTTTGAGCCAAACACTTCAGCGCATACGCGGGATCTTGTACGGCTTTCTCACAATGTTCTGCTGCCTGCCTGAAGAGGCCCACAGTCTTGAGCACGATTCCCTGTTCATATGCTTCCTGTCGATCCAGTGGCTTCGATTGCCTGTAGTCGTACCTCCTGACTGGAGGCACTGTCTGGTTCTTCCTACGAAACTTGCTGTGAGGCTGGATGCTTCTCTGGATCAGGTGCGCGACGTTGGTTTCGCACGGCCCTGCTTCCTGCATACCCCAACATCAACTCGCGTGATGTTCGCAAATCTTGGGCCATTCAAGGCAGTTTCTGAACTCGTTAGGTTTCAACGTCTTTGGCCTTTCTTTATCGACGTGAAAGATGGGAAGCTGTGCTGACTTTTGTAGGTTCGTGCAAATTTGCTCCCGCGGGCAACGGGAAGCTAGCAGGGGAAAGCAAAAACAGAGATTGAGGCTGGAGGGTAGGGGCGAAAGGTTAGCGGCTGAAGGCTGAGAATGAATGAAGATTGGGGAGGCTCCTGAATTCCAAGCGGCCTCAGGCCTCTCGCCTCCAACTACACATGCTCAGGATGCACGGAGGTACTGCGTCCAATCGAGGGTCTGCAATCGGAGAATAGGTTTCATGGCTTCGAAGTCAGTATCGCAGTGAATCAACGTGACCTGATGCTTCATCGCGATTGTGGCGATCAGACAATCTGCTGCCGAGGGAGACACCCCGTGTCTTCTAAGACGCCCGGCTAAGTCCCAGGCGGTGTCCCACCACTCCGGGTTGAACGGGAGCCGGGGCACCGGCGTAAACCACTGGAGGAGACTGGAGGGCTGCTCGGACTTGACTAGCCCCGTCATCAGTTCAAGAAGAATCCACTCCGTGACGGTCGTCTGTCCATCGACGATCAAGGGTTTGAGTCTGGCTTGGATCTCGGCATTCCCCGTCGGACGAAGTGCGTGGATCCAGATGGAGGTGTCAACGAGATACATGAGAGGGCCGTTTGTGCCGCTGGGAACGGAGCTGGCCAGGCGTCAGATCGAGAGGAATCGTGCCCAGCGCATTAGCCAATTTTTGCAACTGGCTGTGCTGAATGACCGTGCGGAGACTTGCCTCCACCGTGCCTTTTATCGTGTCTGTACCAAGCGTCTTCTGCGCTTGGCGCAAGAGTTGCTGATCGATCTCAATCGTGGTCTTCATGGTGTCGTCCCCCGTTCTCAGGCTATTGATACCCATACGATAACCGGTATCTATATGGGTGTCAATTGAAGAGGCACCCATATCGTGGAAGGTTGGAGGACTTCAACCTTCTTCCACCGCTTCGGCCTAGCTTGGACTAGACGCATCCCGCTTGGCCTAACAACATCGCGAACGATAAGGAGAATGGCGTGAGCGAGAACGTGACTTGTCGCAGGTGGCGGCGATCGGCAGAAAACCACTATTTCGTCTTCTTGAGTCCTTCCCTGAACGTGTGTTCTGCATGAAAGCCGAATAGGTCTTCGGCTCGGCGGAATCCAGCCATTGTCGATGGTACCCGTTGGGTTTGGCGGCGTCGCATTTGATCTGCCCTGGAAAATCGGCTCACGCAGGAATCATGATGGCAAGGTCGAGAATTCTCCCGCTTCATCCTACCTGGCATAGTACCGATCGAAGTTTTGGCTTTCGGTGCTGAAGGTTCTCTTTCATTATCTTTCCAGCAACCGCTCCAGATGCTCGACGATCCGCGCTGCCGCCTTGCCGTCCCATTTTGGAGGAATCGCGCCTTTTTTCCACTGCCCTGCCATCAACCGCACCAGCGCGGGAGACAGCTTGCTCGGATCGGTTCCAATGAGTTCATTCGTCCCAATCGTAATGGTCTCTGGCCGCTCAGTGTTGTCACGCAGAGTGAGACAGGGTACGCCAAGCACCGTCGTTTCTTCGGTGATGCCGCCGGAATCTGTGATCACACCCTTGGCATGTTTCACCAGGTAGTTGAATTCCAAATAACCCAGTGGGTCGACATAATTCAATTGCGGCGTCTTACTATCGAGATCGCGCAGGTTCTTGGCGGTGCGTGGATGCACCGGAAACACCACCGGCAAACCGCATGTGCCTTCTTCTATGGCATGCAGCAGCTGGAGCAACTGATGCTCCCCATCGACATTGGCTGGACGATGGAGGGTGATGACGAAATACTTACCCGGCTCCAGCTTGAGCGATTCCCAACAGGCCGGCTGGCGCAAGCGTGGGAGCTGCTTGAGCAGGGTGTCGATCATCGTATTCCCGACAAAGAAGATGCAATCATCGGTAACCCCGGCGCGCCGAAGATTGTCGTTGGCCGTTTCGCTGGTGGTGAAAAACCAATTCGTGATGGAATCGGTCACCACTCGGTTGATTTCCTCCGGCATCGTCCAGTCGCCTGAACGTATACCGCCCTCTACATGCGCCACCGGCACCCCCAACTTGCGGGCGGCGATGGAACAGGCCATGGTCGACGTCACGTCCCCGACGACCAGACAGAGATCACTTTTTTCTTTCAGCAGTACTTTTTCATACGCCAGCATGATGGCAGCGGTTTGTTCAGCCTGAGTGCCGGAGCCAACCTCAAGATTGATGTCCGGGTCGGGAATGCCGAGCTCTTCGAAGAAACTCCCCGACATGGCCCGGTCATAGTGCTGCCCCGTATGAATCAGACGGTAGCGCAGCGACCCTCCCCGCTTCTCCGCGGCTTTCAACGCGTCGATGATCGGCGCAATTTTCATGAAATTCGGCCGCGCTCCTGCGATCAGATCAATTCGCTTCATATTCTGATCTCAGTCGGTATGGATAGACCTAAAAATGGCATGAGCTAAAACGTGACTTCTCGAAGATTGTGGCGATTGGCAAGAAACCACTGCATCGTCTTCTTAAGCCCGTCCCGGAGCGCATGTTTCGCCTGAAAGCCAAATAATTCTTTGGCTCGACTGACATCCAGGCAACGTCGAGGCTGCCCGTTGGGCTTCGTGGTATCCCATTCGATCTGCCCTGTAAAACCAGCTTCCGCAGCAATCATGGTGGCAAGATTGCGAATCGTGACCTCTTCCCCTGTCCCCAGATTGACGGGCAAACTTCCGTCATAGTGCTCGGCTGCGAGAAGGATACCTTCCGCGGCATCCTCTGCAAACAAAAATTCTCGGGTCGGAGATCCATCTCCCCATAATGTGAGTGTGGCGTGGCCTGCTTCTTTGGCTGCCACACATTTGCGTATTAACGCGGGAATGACATGAGACGTTGCCAGGTCGAAGTTATCGCGAGGGCCGTAGAGGTTCACCGGGAATAACACAATTGAATTGAACCCGTATTGCTCACGATAGGCTTGCGACTGAACCAGCATCATCTTCTTGGCAAGGCCATAGGGTGCATTCGTCTCTTCGGGATAACCATCCCAGATGTCGTCTTCTTTAAATGGGATTGCCGCAAACTTGGGGTAGGCGCAGATGGTACCCAATGCCACAAATTTCTTCAGCCCCCGTTGGCGCCCAACTTCTATGAGCTGGCTGCCCATCATGAGATTGTCATAGAAAAACTTTCCTGGGTTGGCTTGGTTCGCGCCAATCCCTCCAACCCGAGCCGCAAGATGGATGACCATATCGGGTGCATGATCGCGATAGAGTTGCTCCACCGCATCCATGTGCACGAGATCGTAATCTTGACTGCGAGGCACAACGATATCGCGGCAGCCTTTGGCGCGAAGCTGTTCGACGACAAACGATCCCAAAAAGCCTGCTCCGCCCGTGACGACGATACGTTTCTCGTTCCAAAATGATGTCATAGCCGTGTGCGTGCCTCCAACGTTCAACACTTAGCCTCGCTTCCGAGTCCCATCCAATTTTTCTTTTTCTGCAACCAGGTCAGCATCCACCATCATAGCGATCAACTCGTGGAACCGCACCTTCGGTTCCCAGCCAAGTTCTTTCTTCGCTTTGCTTGCATCGCCGATCAGAAGATCCACCTCGGTCGGACGATAATACGATTGATCAATCTTGACATGTTTCTTCCAATCTAATTGCAGACGGTCAAACGCCAGCTCGAGCATTTCCTTGACGGTGTGTGTTTCACCAGTGGCGATAACATAATCGTCAGGGGTCTTCACCTGCAACATCATCCACATGGCTTCGATGTAGTCGCCGGCGAAACCCCAATCGCGCTTTGCATCGAGATTTCCCAGGAACAGATCCTGCTGGACACCCAGCTTAATGCGGGCCGCGGCTTTCGTAATCTTGCGCGTGACAAACGTCTCGCCGCGCCGAGGCGATTCATGGTTGAACAAAATGCCGTTACAGGCAAAGAGGCCGTAGGCCTCCCGATAATTCACCGTCACCCAATAGGAGTAGACCTTGGCAGCTCCATAGGGACTGCGAGGATAGAACGGCGTCGTTTCGCGCTGAGGGACGTCCTGCAC
>Ga0163150_10001641_pt1 | contig 36880 bp, 28 predicted proteins | sample OliLakLV19P2IB_FD_148628 | JGI IMG/M metagenome (GOLD analysis project Ga0163150, IMG submission 148628) | Freshwater microbial mat bacterial communities from Lake Vanda, McMurdo Dry Valleys, Antarctica - Oligotrophic Lake LV.19.P2.IB | ecosystem: Environmental > Aquatic > Freshwater > Lake >... | reverse complement strand
CGCAGCTTCGCAATGATCTCTTCCGCTTTGAACTTTTGACCTCGTGGCATCGAATGCCCTCCTTCGTGTGTTGCCCAACTCTTGGATTCTCGCTCCAAACGTGGACTCGGGTGAAGGGGGCAGGTCACATCAACGACAATGAAAGCGGCCTCCACCGCGATTACGACAAGTGGCTTGAAGAGCTAGCACCGTTCGATCCGTCACCGGAACGGTATCACCATAACCGCACCGGCGAGGATAACGCCGACGCTCATCACAAGCGGCAGATTATGGGCCGCGAGGTAGTGGTGGGGATCACAAAAGGTCGTTTGCACCTTGGCCCGTGGGAGCACATTTTTTATTATGAATTTGATGGCCGCCGCCAAAAGCGTATTCTCGTAAAGATCATTGGCGAGTAAAGAATTGTGAACAGACCTCCTGCCAAGCCACGCATACGCCCTCTCGAAATGTTTCCGCATGGTTCGGAAAGTGACGGCAGCTATGTGCTCCGCGATCCGCGCGGGTTTGCGCGCACGGTGGTGTTGCCTCCCGTGGCAGCGATTCTGGTCTCTTTTATGAATGGCAAACGGACGCTCGACGAAATTCGTATCGAGTTTCAACGTGCCGTCAGTCAGCGAATCGATGTTGTCGAGATCGAAAAATTGGTTGCTCAACTCGATGAGTTGTACTTCCTCGATAGTCTGCGATTCGCCACGCATGAGATTCGCGAAGCGGAAGACTATCTCGAACTGGAAGTTCGGCCCGCTGCCCATGCTGGGGGCGCCTATCATGGCGAGGTTGCGGGATTACGAGAGCAGCTTGGGGATTTGTTCACGCGCGAAGGGGGGCCGGGGCTCTTGCCATGTGAAGGGAATTCGTCGAATGGATTTAGCGGCTCGTCCCAACTGTCTGCTGTGATGAGTCCGCACATTGACTTCCATCGTGGCGGATCGAGTTTTGCTTGGGCCTACGACCGCGTGGTGACCGAATCGCAAGCGAAATTGTTTGTGATTCTGGGGACGGCCCACACGCCGCTCAAGAGTTTTTATAGCGTGTCGCGCAAGGATTTTGACACGCCTTTGGGAACCGCTCGGACCGACCGCGAGTTCGTTGATGCTTTGGCCAAACGACTCGGCAATCCCGGCAACATATTCCGCGATGAAATGCCGCATCGGCATGAACACTCCATCGAGTTTCAGGCCCTCATGCTGCAGTATGTGCTGGGAGGGCGGCGCGATTACCACATCGTGCCGATTTTAGTCGGTTCATTCCATCCCTTCGTCGAACATGAACGATTGCCGAACGAATCGCCGGCGGTGGCTGAGTTCATCGAGGCCCTGCGTGAAACGGCGATCGCAGCGGGCAAAGAGGTCTGTTTCGTTGGCGGGGTCGATATGGCCCACATTGGTCAGCAATTTGGCGACCCCGATTTGCTCGAAGATCTGCGGCTCAAGGCGCAGTGGACCGACGATCAGAATCTGCTGGCCAAAGCGTGCGCCGGTGATGCGGCCGGTTGGTTTGAACACGTCGCCAAGCAAGGGGATGCCAACCGAATTTGCGGTCTCGCGCCGATGTATACGCTGCTGGAGACCGTGCAACCCAAACGCGGGGAACTCTTGAAATACGACCAAGCCGTGGCAGAAGATCGCACTTCGTGCGTGAGTTTTGCCAGCGTGGCGTTTTATGAGTGAGGCGCTAGGCGTTAGTAATTGGGCGCTAGTTTCAAAATCTAGCGCCTAGCTCCTAGCAACTAGCGGCTACAACCGGCAATTCGCGATTGAAGTTTCCAAAATCGCCGTCGCGCCGAGGGCTTCGAGCTGTTCCATGATGCCGATGACCTCGTTGCGTTTGACCATCGCCCGCACACTGCACCAGTTTTTGTCTTCGAGGTGATTCACGGTGGGTGAGTTGTAGCCCGGAGTAATCTTCTCCGCCTCGGCGAGCTTTGTCACGGGGACATTATATTCGAGTAGCGAATAGGCCCGGGCGATCACCACGCCTTCAAGACGCCGCACGACACGGTCGCAGAGGGCTTGGTGCGAAGTCTTGGGATTCTGGATGAGCACCGTCTCGTAGCGGCCGATTTCATCGAGAATCCGCAGCCGATTGGCGGCCAGCGTGCTGCCGGTTTCCACGAGATCGACAATCGCATCCGCGATGCCCAGGGCGATCATCACTTCCACCGAGCCGGTAAGTTTTACCGTGTGTGCGGTTACGCCATGCTTGGAAAGATAGGCTTGCGTGACGTTGGGGAAACTCGTCGCGATACGCTGGTTAGCCAAATCCTTGGGGCCTTTGATCCCACCGTCTTCGGGCACGCACACAGCCAGTCGACAGCCGCCCACGCCGAGGTTGAGCCGCTCGACCAATTCGACGCCGCTTTCAGCGACGAGATCGGCACCCGTGATCCCCAGGTCAATGGCCCCTTCGGCACACAAGACGGGGATATCATCGGTGCGGAGGAAGGTGACATCAATCGGCATTTCCTTCACACGCGCGAACAAGCTGCGGTCCTGGCGGCGAAAACGCAGTCCCGCCTCCAGGAGCAACTCCGTGGAGATTTCCGCCAAGCGGCCTTTGCTGGGAACACCGATGCGTAAGTTTTCTGTCATGATCTAATGTTTCTCTCGCAAAGGGGGAATTATTCATTAAGCAAGATTACTTAGCGCCTTAGCGAGAGACAATCTCATGAAGGTTTTCGCGACGCTTTTTCTTCTAATCCTGAGACACCGAATCGGCGGGCGAGTTCGGCTTCCACTTCGGCGAGCTTCACGTCGCGACTGGCAAGCAACACCATCAAGTGGTAAATCACGTCTCCAGCCTCGTAGATCGTATGCTGACGGCCTTCTTCACCCTCTTCGCCAGCGGCCTCGACCACTTCGGCGGCCTCTTCAATGAGCTTGCCACCGATCTTCTCGACGCCCCCCGCGAGCAGCTTGGCCGTATACGATTTTTCGTCTGGCGACGCCTTACGCGCGAGGATCGTTTGCTCAAGATGATTGAGTGGTCTGATGGAATCGGTCATGGTTCTCGTGGCTTCACGACTTTCGCAAAGAGTCTCCGCACATCACAATGAAATGCCGAGAGGAACGTAATCCTCTAGTTTAATCAAGGCGAGCGGGCTGCGTAAGCTCCCTGCAATTGTTTGAACCATCGAGAAACCAAGTGAACGAAGCAGAGCCTGTCCGCGATTGTTGGTTTCTCACCGGGGCGACGGCGGTGGGAAAATCACAGGTGGGGCTGGCGCTCGCGCGCCAATTGGGGGCCGAGATCATTTCGCTCGATTCGATGGCGATCTATCGCGGCATGGACATCGGCACGGCCAAGCCGACGCTTGCGGAGCAGGCCGAGGTGCCGCACCACATCATCGATATTGTCGATCCCAGCGAAGATTATAGCATCGAGCGCTATCTCGCTGCCGCGCAGGCGGCTATTGCGGACATCAAATCGCGTAACCGTGAAGTGTTGTTCGTGGGAGGCACGCCACTGTATTTGAAAGCGCTGCTCCGAGGTATGTCGTCGGGACCACCAGCCGATTGGCAGATGCGCGACGAGATCGCCGCCGAGGTCGCCCTCGTCGGAAACGATGCACTCTATGAGCGACTCGAACAACTCGATCCGCTCGCCGCTTCGCTGATTCATCCCCACGACATGCGGCGGTTGATTCGGGCACTGGAGGTGTTCCGCACCACGGGTTCGCCGATCAGCCATGAGCAACTCCATTTCGATCAAGGTACACTCGCCGACGATTGCCGCGTGTTCGTGTTGCGCCGACCGCGTGAGGAACAGCACGCGCGGATCAACGAACGGGTGGAGCAGATGTTTGTTCGTGGATTGATTGATGAAGTCAAGCAACTCACGGCTGATGGCAAACAACTTGGCCGCACGGCGAGCCAGGCGGTCGGCTATCAAGAAGTGATCGAACATCTCGCCGGCGGCGATTACGACAAGATGGTCGCGAAGATCAAAACCCGTACCCGCCGGTTTGCGAAGCGACAGGGGACGTGGTTTCGCAGTTTATGCGAATGCCGGTTCGTCGACATTGAGGGTGAAGTTGATGCGGAAGCGGTGGCGAGTCAAATTGCAAAAAGCGCCTAGCCGCGATCCGACGGATCGCCGGTATACGCCACAAATGCGGTCACTCACCCGCCGTAGGAATTGTCAAAATATCGTTTTGCGTTAGACAGATTCGTGTAGCCAGGCCACTTGGAGTTCAATTCGGTGACAAGACCGAAGTCATGGGAGTTTGGCGTACACGAATAGTCGAGTTCACACCATGCATTGAGGTAGTTTTCCTCTGCGTCTTCAATGTTGTATCGCAGCAGCCACTCGAATGAATCAGGGAAAAGTGCGATTCGCACTTCCTCGTCTGAGTCGCGGCTCTCGTAGAGAGATTTTGGGTTTGAGAGTCTGGCAGCAAATTCATTCCAGGAAATCTGCTTCGGTTTCATCACAAACCCATCGTGCTCATGCCAGTCAGAAAATATCCATATGTTGTTTCTCTCATGTCGAAGTCGTTCGAAAGCTAAATACAACATTTCAAGAACAATAGTCAGAATCGGTTCGTCACATATAGCGACGACGACCGTTCCATCGAACGGCGCTATTCCTGTTTGCCATCGTCGCTGCAATTCAGGCGTCAATTACTTCTCCACCGCCCCATAAATCACCGGTTTGAGCTTCTCTTCCGTCTCCGGCGAATAGGGCATGCGTTGTTCCATCATGACGACCACAAGATCGTCGTCTGGCGAAAGCCAATAGTGCGTACTCGCCGCGCCGCCCCAGCCGTACTCGCCCTGCTTGGCATGAGGGTTGTTCTTATGAGCTTCGGTCGTCACCGAGAAGCCGAGCCCGTAACCCACGCCGGTTCGCTCTTCCTCGCCGAACTTCACCCAGCCTGCCAGCTTCGGCACCTGATCGGTACGCATGAGATCCACCGACTCTTTGGACAGGATGCGCTGGCCGTTGAACTCGCCGTCGCCCGCGATCATTAGCAGAAACCGCATGTAGTCCGAGGCCGTTCCGACCAAGCCGCCGCCTCCGGAGAGGAGACCGGGTTTGCGTAAGTATCCGCTCCGCTGGGGATCGTCGCGGATGATCATCCGTCCTTTGCCGTCTGAGTAATAGTTCGCCGCGAATCGCTCGACCTTTTCCGCCGGCACGTAGAACCCCGTGTCGGTCATCCCCAGCGGTTCAAAGATTCTTTTTGAGAGAAACTCATCGAGCGGTTTGCCTGAAACGATTTCGACCACTCGCCCGAGCACGTCGATTCCCGCGCCATATTTCCAGTCGGTCCCCGGCTCGAACGGCAGCGGGATTTGGCTCAACTTGGTCGTCATCAACGCCAGATCGGATTGCATGTCGAGCGCTTCGGTTAGCTCCATCATCACTTCCGTCTGATTCCCTTGCGGGTTGCCATACGTGATGCCCGACGTGTGCGTGAACAATTGTTCCACGGTCATCTCGCACTCGGCGGGGCGTTGCTTGTCACCGTCGATAATTTTCATGTTGGTGAACTCGGGGAGGTATTTCGCCACGGGGGCCTGGAGGTCGAGTTTGCCTTCATCATGCAAGATGAGCGCCGCTGCCGAGGTGATGGCCTTGCTCATCGAATAGATGCGGAAGATCGTGTCCCGCGTCACGGGCTGCTTGGTTTCCAGATTCATCAGACCGTAGGGCTCGTGGAACAAGACTTTGCCGTTGCGGGCAACGAGCACAATTCCCCCGGCGATCTTGTGGTCGTTGATGAAGCCGTTCATGATTTTGCCGACTTCAGCGAGCTTTGCAGCCGACATCCCCTCGGCTGCGGGCATCGAGGTGGGCAACTCCGCGGCAGATGCACGCATTTCAACCACAAAGGACACAAAGGACACAAAGACACAAAGGAAAAGGCGAAGCATGGCGGGAACTCCGAGAGAGATTGGACAAGGGGAGTCGCCATTATAACGGGACTATTACACCGTAATAGCCGGCGAGCTACGTCTCGCCGAGTGATCGAGTCATTCTGATGGAGCCCTAGCGACTGAAGAATCTGGTTTGCCTTGTTGCGAGGCCTAAACACCTGTGAAAGTGGAAGCTAGATCCTTCGGTCGCCTAGGCTCTCTCAGGATGACATTCTTACTCCCGCACAAACTTCCCGCTACGGCCGCCACTTTTTTCTTCGAGCTGAATTTGCTCGATTCGCATTTCGCGATCGACCGACTTGCACATATCGTAAACGGTCAGTGCCGCGACGCACACGGCGGTGAGGGCTTCCATCTCAACGCCCGTCTTGGCGGTGACTTCCACGGTGGCCTCAACCCGTAAGGCATCATCATCGACTTCACTGAAATCAATGCACACCGCATCGAGCGGCAGCGAATGGCAGAGCGGAATTAACTCGTCCGTGCGTTTCGCGGCCATAATCCCTGCCAGCCGCGCGACTTCGAGCACGTCGCCTTTGGCCATCTGGCGATTCATGATAAGCGTGCGAGTGGTAGACTTCATCCGCACCAAGCCACTGGCCCGAGCCACGCGATGGGTGATCGGCTTCTCGCCGACGTCCACCATGCGGCTGGCACCTTGTTCGTCGAAGTGGGAGAGCTCGGTCATTATTTGCTAAGAGCCCTCACCACGGAATAAACAAACGAAAACCCGGTGGCGATTAATCCCGCGATGACAAGCAAACGGCAAATCGTTTGCCAAGCTGAACGAGTATCGGCTTCCTCGTTGCTTGGCATGTCCTCACTTTGCGGGTGCAGTGCAGCAAGAACTGATCGAGCCCGCTCGAAATCAGACACACGGACTTCGACCTTCGGCCAGCTTGGTGCTTCAGCACGAAAGCCGGCGGTATACTCGCCCTTCATAAAAGCCTCGATTCCTTCGCGCTCCAGGGCGGCGATAATCATCGCGGCTTCCATATCGGTCGAGAGTTCAGTGAGCGTGACGAGATTATCGGTAGGTGCGTTCATGTCGTTATTGTAACGCCGCCCGCTGCGGAAGTCACACACCCAGCGAGCCGCTGGGCTTGCACCGGCGGTCTTCCGGCGGGATGAACCCGCCGGCTCGCAAAAACTTGCGCAACAAAAAAACCTCGCCACCGTTTCCAGTGGCGAGGTTCTTGTTCGGGGAGGGACGACTGTTCGGGAGAGATCAGCCGCCCGGCAGTTGAATCATTCAACAGCCCCTATCTTGCTATGTAAACCGCCTATGCGGATGTGTTCTATAAAAAGATCAACCGGCCGCGGTGCGACCGGTTGATCTCGGGAAGCAATCGTTGTTCTAGACCAACTCTTTCTTGGCACCGATGAGCGTGCGGAGTCTTTCGGCCAGCAAGGCGGCGTCGAAAGGCTTTTTGAACGTCTCATTGATGCTCGAGCGGTCGAAGCTGGCCGTGGTGCCATCATCCGGCAACAAGGCAATCAGAATCGTTTCGGCAAAGTCGCTGGAGCGACGCAGATTTTGGCAAATCTGCAGGGCTTCGAGCTGACCAATCGAGAAATCGACGATGATGCAGTCGGGGTGGAAGCTTTCGGCTTGGATGCCCGCTTCGAAGCCGCTGGCGGCAGTCGAGGTGCGGAAAGCACGTTCCACGGGTAGTTCACGTTTGAGGTTTTCGATCAGCACTTGGTCCTGGGCGACAATCAGAACCTTGGCCATCGCTTCGTCTTCAAGATCGCCCAAGGGCATACCATGCTCTTTGAGGAAGCGGATCAAGTATTCGCGGGGGATCCGACGGTCCTGGGAACCGGGGATGCGATAGCCCTTTAGACGCCCTGAGTCAAACCATTTGCTGACCGTGCGCGGGGCCACTTTGCAGATCTTGGCGACCTGACCAGTTGTAAAGACCTTCATCACGGGTACTCCAATATTGTCTCGCGTTAACGCTGGTCGCGCTATGGGCACTTGCCCAATAGCCGCATATCCCGGTTGTGTGTGTGTCAGCCTGGCTTCGGCTTCCCTTCGGCCAGTACGGTGTTCTGTTACGCACACCTGGGTCGGGATATTAAATTCGCATGTAGGGTTGGCTCAGGTCCTTCTGATCCTCTCCGCCATGGTGTTCCATCGGCAATGCAAGCACTGGAAGATTGGCAAAATTCGTTAAATTGGAGACTATAGTTAACAGTCGTTCCAATCACTTCGATCGCGCAAACTTCCCGAACTTGCCCTCCCGCTGGAGCGGCAACTATGTCTTGGCGTGGAGAGAGCGTACCGCTACTCGTGTGGTAGGTGGGCTCTACCGCTTGCGCGGTCATACCCGTGGTTGGCAGGCTCCCCCCTGCGTGAATCACTCTCACCTGGCTGATTCGTAATCTGCCCGGTCAGAATAATCCTTCCGAAGGATAATTTCGATTCAAACGGGGGTCCGACTTTAGAAACTTTCTCTAATCAGGCAGAGCCGGTCGGTTATGCCGCTTGTGAGCAGGCTGTCGATTCTGTGTGTCGCAAGCATCGAAACGACGCTGATTCCCCAGCAATCAGGCCGCTTGAGCACCATCGCCGGAACCATGAAACTGGCCATCGGCGGTCACATCCTCAAAACGGACCGAGACCCGCTTCGAGATTCCCGACTCTTGCATGGTGATGCCGTAAAGCGTGTCGGCGCAGGACATGGTGCGCTTGCTGTGGGTCACGACGATGAACTGCGTTGAGGACATGAACTGCTTCAAGACTTCCACAAAGCGGTCAATGTTCGCTTCATCAAGGGCGGCGTCGACTTCGTCTAACACGCAGAACGGCGTGGGACGACTGCGGAAGATTGCTAGCAATAGCGCCACGCATGTCATCGTGCGCTCGCCACCTGATAGCAGTGAGATGCTCCGCGGTTGCTTGCCCGGCGGGCGGGCGATGATTTCGATACCGCATTCGAGCACGTCGTCGGTTTCACTTTCCTCGACGATGATGTCGGCTTCTCCCCCGCCGAACAGGTTGCGGTAGAGCTCCTGGAAATGTCCGCGGATCACGTCGAGCGTTTTTACGAAAATGTCGCGGCTTTCGGCGTTGATGCTCACGACGAGCTGTTCCAATTTCGCTTTGGCCGTTTTGAGGTCGAGATATTGTTTGGCCAAGGAAGAATGCCGTTCCTCAATGGCTTCCAGTTCCGTGAGGGCATCGAGGCTCACTGGCCCGATGCCGGAGAGTTGTTCGCGGAGTGTGCGGATTTCGTTTTCCACTTCGGCACGCGAAGCCAATTCGACGGGAGGCTCGGTTACCGCCAGCACTGCCAGCTCGATTTGATAATCTTCTTTCAGCCGTTCGGCGAGTTCTTTACGTTGGTGCTCCTGCTGCTGAAGCTTGAGTTCGATTTGCTGGAGCCGCGACTGATTCTCTAAGAGTTGCGAACGCAAAGCCTCCACGGTTCTGCTTGCTGTCGTACGCTGCGTGCGAAGCTCTTCGTGCTTGGTGCTCCACTCCGAAAGGCCCGTGGTGAGTTGATCCTTGGCGGCGTAAAGCTCGGCGAGTTCGCTGGTCAGCTCCAACACCGATTGCTCGAGTTGTTTGCGCTGAGTACGACATTCAACCACGCGCTGCCGCGTTTCGGCGAGCGCCCGATCGTGCTCGGCATGGTCGAGATGGAGTTGTTCCATCTGTCGACGCAAACCGTCGCGGCGTTGTTCGCTGCGGGCGAGGGCCACGCGACTGTCGGTCACGCTGGGCTGGAGGGCAGTGACTTGCTCTTCGAGTCGGGCCCCTTGTTCCGTGCGAAGTTGCAGTTGCTTTTGGAATTTTTCGAGATCGGCTTGCCTTTGCGTAAGTTGGCTGCGCAGGTCGGCGAGTTCGTTGTTCGCAGCGGTGGCTTGCTCATCACTGGTCCGCAATTCCGCTTCGGCGCTGGTGAGTTCTTCGTTGGCTCGGTCAAGCTTTTCGCGAACGGAGGCCACGCGCAAGCGAGTTTCGTTAAGAATTTGCGAGGATCGCTGCGCTTGAGTCGTCAGCTCGCCGAGCGCTTGTTCGTCGTGTTGGAAGGTCGCTTCCAAATGAGCACAGCCGGCACGTTGCTCGCCGATCTTCTGCTCCATGTCGCGGATTTCGTCAACGAGGGCCCGCAGTTCGCTTCGTCGGGAAAGCAGACCGCTCGCAGACTGACGCGGCCCCACGGTGAGCGTGCCGTCCGCCGAGACGACTTCGCCCACGACGGTGACGAAATTCAAACCCCGGCCAATGCCGCTGGCCAGATTAAACGCCGTTTTGAGTGAATCGACGAACCAATGTCGCCCCAAGAGCCGGCGCGTGAGAGGAGCCAAGTCGGCGGCGATTTCGACGAATTGGTCGGCCCGGCCCATCACGCCCGGTTCGCTGGATAAGTCGATGCGATCCACCGCGCTGGCCACCACCGGCACATCGAGACGTAGAAAACTGGTTCGCCCCGGCCACTCGTTTTCGGTCATGCTGACGAGTCGTGGATCGACGCGCTCGATCACCAAGCAATTCGCCCTTTCACCGAGGGCGATTTCCACGAGCGAAGCCGTATCGGCGTCGACGTGCATGAGGTCCGCCACGATGCCACGCACTTGACCAAACGGCCCGTGCGGTTCGGCACGAGCCAGCCGCAGAACTTCCTTGGTTCCCGCGCTCAAGCCGTCGAGTTGGCGTTCGAGTTCTTCCAGTACGGAGGATCGCTCGCGCGCTCCCGTGAGTCGGCCATTGAGTTCGGCAAGTTTAGCTTGCGCCTTGGTCAACTGAGTGCGATGTTCCCGTAGCTTTTCTTGCGCTAGTGTGATCTGTTGTTGCGATTGCCCGGCGGCTGTTTCTTGATGGCGGAGTTGCTCGTTGGCGACGGCGAAGCGCTCGGCGAATTCGGTTTTGGCTTGGTGGGCTTGTTCGACTTCCTGCCGTACACGTTCACTCACCGCAGTAGCCGCTTGATATTGCGATTCCAGCGTTTGGATGTGATGTTCGAGTTGTGTGGTATCGCGGAAGGCTTGCGTATGATCGATACGGCACTTCTCTAAGTCGCCGCGACACTGAGCCAAGGCGACTTGCGCTAAGTCGAGTTCGGCTTGCTGTTGCCGCACCTGACCATCGAATTCGGTAAACTGGGCTTCCGCGGTTTGCAATTGTTCGGTTGTATCGGCGACCAATTGATGGGCGTTGCCAACGCGCGAGGTCGTGTTCAGCAATTGCCGTTCGAGTCGTTCGGTTTCCTGTTCGAGTTCATCGCTGCGGGCGAGTTGACTACGACGCGTTGATTCGCATTGGGCAATCCGCTCACGCACCGACGCGGCTTTCGCGTTGGCTTCTTGCGATTCGCGCTGCAATTGATCAAAAGCTTGCTCGACGGCCTGTAATTCGGCCTCACGCGAGGCAACATTCTCGCGGGCAGAGATCACCGCACTGCGGAGAGCCTCAGTTTGTTGATTTTGTTCAGTGAGTGCGGCGGTCAGTTTTCGCCAATCAACAAGCCCCAATTCCGTACGTAATTGCCTTAGCCGATCGGAATGTTCCTTGTATTTCCGCGCCTTGCCGGCTTGGGAACGGACGCTCCGCAGGCGAGATTCAAGTTCCTCGACGATGTCGGAAAGCCGCAGCAGATTTTGCTCGATACGTTCCAGCCGTCGGGCTGCTTCTTGCCGTTTGAGCTTGAAGCGGCTCACGCCGGCGGCTTCTTCAAAGATCAACCGGCGTTCCTTGGCCGAGGATTGCAGCAGCGCGTCGACTTTGCCTTGCTCGATGATGCTGTACGCGCCGGTGGTGACGCCGATGCCCGCGAAGATTTCGCGGATGTCGCGGAGCCGGCAGACTTGGCGGTTGATGAGGTATTCGGCTTCGCCACTGCGGTAGACCCGGCGGGTGACGTGAACTTCCTCGTCGTCGACGTTCAACACGCGAGTTGAGTTGTCGAACGAGAGCGTGACCTCGGCGGCACCCGCTTGCTTGCGAGTCCGTGATCCGCCGAAGATGACGTCGGTCATCTCATTACCACGGAGGGCCTTCGCGCTTTGATTTCCGAGCACCCACTTGATGGCGTCGACCACGTTCGACTTACCCGAACCGTTGGGCCCCACGACGGCGGTGATGCCGTTGGGAAACTCCAGCCGCGTACGATCGGCGAAGCTTTTGAAGCCATTGAGTTCGAGCGCTTTGAGCATAATCTGTTAGCCGCGGGGCGGAGCGACAGCGGAGCCGAGCGGTCTGCCCAGCAGTGCCAAAAATAGTGGCGGAGCTTACCAGATTCCCACGGGGGGATGCAGACCAGAACGCGGCCCGAAATGGGGCTGCTAGCAGCGAAAACACGGGATTTGACGTGGGTAAAAACCCACCGACTTGCGCCGGCGGCTACCATGACTACGAACTATACTTGGGGTGGTTCTCGATTGTTTTCATGCTTAGGGGGGTGTGTTTATGAAATCACTGATTCAATGTTTCGCTCTGCTTGCTTGGCTCTGCTCAACATCGTTTGTAGCTGCTCAAGTTGTGTCCGCCGATGACCATGAGGGGATTTTTCGTCCGCATCCCGATTTGGAGAACGTAGAACTTGTTCGCGTGACGGCCGAGGAAATCAAACCTGGGCTGGTGTACAACTATTACAACACTCAACTGAACCAACGTGCGTGGGGCTTTGCCAAAGAGGGGGGCGGGTTTGAATACGCCTTCGGCGAGGGGACCATCATGCCCACCAATAAGTTCGATTTGCAGCTCTCGCGCGAGATGCAGGCCCGCGTGTTGAATGAACGAGCCCCCGGTTTGTTGCGGCAACTCAACAATGTGGGTCGCAGCGCGGCCGTCCAGCTTAATGGCAAAGGGGTGTGGGAACTGCTACAATTTCCGTCGTCGGCCCGCGTGTTTGACTTGACCACCGGCCTGCGCTGGGAGTGGCACGGTGACCGTCGGCTAGCGGTCTTGCATACTGGGGGCAATCTCTGGCACATCGTCACTGGCGAGTATTATCCCGTGACGATTGCGACGACGCTCAGTTGCCGATAGTGCAAGTCTTGTGAACCACAACGACACGACGGTCACGACGAGGGGGAAGCCTAGCGAACGAGTCGTGGTGTTCGTTGTGTCGTCGTGGTTAAAATCTTAATTGGTCTTCGGGGAAACTTCGCTCGACAAGGCTTGTTTTCGACCACACAATGGGTCATTGTCTCATCGCACAAGTGATGGGAGAATGACCTTTTTGTTTTGCGCTGAACCGTTGTTTCACTCTGTGTGTCGAATATCTGATGTCCAACCTGAAAGACCTGCCCGCCCAGTACGATCATGCTGCGGCTCAAGCAAAGTGGTATCCCTACTGGGAAAAACAGGGCTATTTCCACGCCGATGCTGACGATCCCCGTCCGCCGTATTGCGTGGTGATTCCGCCCCCCAATGTCACCGGCGCGTTGCATTTGGGTCATGCCCTTAACAATACGCTGCAAGATATTCTGTGCCGCATGAAGCGGATGCAGGGTTATAACGTGCTTTGGATGCCGGGGACCGACCATGCGGGGATCGCCACGCAGGCCGTCGTGGAGCGTCGGCTGTTCGAGGAAGAAGGCAAAACGCGGCATACATTGGGCAAAACGCCGCAAGAATCACGCGAGAAGCTGGTCGCGCGCATCTGGCAGTGGAAAGAGCAGTACGAAAAGCGAATCCTCTCGCAACTCAAACAACTCGGTTGCAGTTGCGACTGGCAGCGGCTGCGGTTTACGCTCGACGACCAATGCGCCCGCGCGGTGCGCGAGACGTTTTTCAAGTTGTTTGCGGACAACAAAATCTATCGCGGCAAGCGGCTCGTCAACTGGGACACATTCCTACAAACCGCCGTGAGCGACGACGAAGTTTTTCACGAGCCGACCAAGGGCCACTTCTGGCACTTTAATTACCCGGTGGTGGATCCCCGGCCCGGCGAGCCGACACATGTCACCATCGCCACGACGCGGCCCGAGACGATGCTCGGCGACACGGCGGTGGCGGTGCATCCTGATCCGGCAAAGGCGCTGGATAAGGCAGAAGAAGCGCTAAACCGCAAGCGATTGGACGCGCCGGAAAAGGAGCAAGCCGAGATTCAAGCGCAATGCGACTCCATCGCCGCGCGGAGGAAGACCAAGCTCCAGGAACTCGAAACCTTGCGTGACATGGCCAAGCGGGGCGTGAAGTTGGAACTGCCGCTAACGGGCCGAACGATTTCGCTGATTGCCGATGAATGGGCGAAGCCGGAGCTTGGCTCGGGGTGCGTGAAGATCACTCCCGCGCATGATGAAAACGACTATCAGGTGTGGCAACGAAATTTGGCGATTGGCGCGATCAACATCATGAACACCGACGGCACGCTCAATGACAGCGTGCCGGAGAAGTATCGCGGTCTCACGATGAAGAAAGCTCGCGAGGCGGTGATTGCCGACATGGAAGCTGCCGAACTGCTCGTCGAGACAGAGGATCGCGAGATTGAATTGGCCCACAGCGACCGCAGCAAAACGCCCATCGAACCGTACCTCGCGGATCAGTGGTTCGTGAAGATGGACGAACTCGCGCAATCAGCGATGGATGCCGTGAGCGATGGATGGGTGAAGATCATCCCCGAGCGCTACAAGAAAACGTATATTGATTGGCTCAGCGAAAAACGCGACTGGCCCGTAGGACGCCAACTCTGGTGGGGACATCGCGTCCCTGTGTGGGAAATTGTTGTTCATACAACAAAGAACGTGACGTCTGAAATTGAACGCGAGATCGGAGATTTCCGCGACGTGTTCAATCGTTTCATAAAAGCGTGTGGGATTGAGAATGACATCTGCCTAGTCCAGGATGAAAGGCGGAGAGTCGTCTTTCGAGTTTGCGCTCGCTCCGAAGAGGCTATGAGTGAATTAGAAGGCTTCCGCAAACGATACAAATCCCTGTCCGACCCTCCTTCAACAGATCCTCGTTTCGAGCCTGAACTTTCCTTACGAAGTATTGCAACGATTGAACCACAATCCGAAGAAGTCCTCGACACCTGGTTCTCCTCCGCCCTCTGGCCGCACTCGACGCTCGGTTGGCCCGAGCAAACGCCCGAGCTCGCCCACTTCTATCCTACAAGCACACTGATCACCTCGCGGGATATCATCACGCTGTGGGTCGCGCGAATGGTGCTCGCTGGGCTCTACAACATGCACGAGATTCCGTTTCACGAGGTCTTCATTCATCCGAAGATTCTCGATGGTTACGGCGAGACGATGTCGAAGTCGAAGGGGAACGGCGTTGATCCGTTGGACGTGATCGAGAAATTCGGGGCCGATTCGCTGCGGTTTGGCATCGCGTATCTCTGCACTGAAACGCAGGATGTGCGGCTGCCGGTGGAATTTGAATGTCCGCACTGCCACGCCCTTATTCCGCAGACCAAAAAGAATCGCACGCTGCCTCGCGTCGAATGCGACAAATGCAAACAGCCGTTCGGCACGCAGTGGTCGCAGTCGCACGGCACGGCTGAGGATCAGGCTTTGCCGCGCGGGGCGGCGGTGAGCGAACGGTTCGAGTTGGGCCGCAATTTCTGCAACAAACTGTGGAACGCCTCGCGGTTCGCGCTGATGAATCTCGAAGATTTTTCCGCAGCGCCGGTAAAAGATTCCGAATTGTTGCTCGAAGATCGGTGGTTGCTTTCACGGCTCGCCACGGTGACGGGCGAAGTGACTCAAGCCCTCGCAGAGTATCGCTTCGCCGATGCGGCGCGCTCCCTGTATGGTTTCGCTTGGGATGAGTTTTGCAGTTTTTATATCGAGATGGTGAAGGCGCGGTTTGCCGTGCCCGAGCAGAGAGCTGTTGCGCAACAAGTGCTCGCGCATGTGCTTGATTCGCTGTTGAGGTTGTTGCATCCAATGACACCGTTTCTTACCGAGGAGGTTTGGCAGTTGCTCGGTGAGGTGGCACCGCATCGCGGCGTGCTGAAGCACGACCGCGCCACAAAGAGTGTGTGCGTTGCGGCGTGGCCCGAGGTTGACGAACAATGGATCGATAAGACGATTGAAGCGCAGTTCGCCAAGTTTCAGACTGTGATGGGGGCGGTACGGAATATTCGCATGGAGAAGAACATCCCGCCACGCGAGCCAGTTCAATTTTCCGTGAAGTGCGATGCGGAGACGGTGAAGCTTTTGAAACCGATGGAACCCTATTTTTTGTCGATGGCAGGTGCAACGGCCACCGCTTGGGGGCCGAACGTGCTGCCTCCCGAACGCGCTGCAAGCAAACCGCTCGAAGGGATGGAAGTGCATGTCGACATCAGTGCCTTCTTCGACATGGGAGCCGAACGCGCGCGGCTGGAAAAGGAGCGGGATCAACTCGCCAAGTTTGTCAATTCGCTCAATGCGAAGCTCTCGAACGAGAATTTCGTGAGCCGCGCGCCGGCCAATGTGGTCGAGGAGCAACGCGCGAAACTCGCCGAAGTGCGGGAGCAATTGCAGTCGGTCGAGGCGGCGCTGGGGAAACTAGCGTGATCGCAACTATTCGCCGAGGATGGCTTGAAGTTGGGGAATCAATGCTGGCAAATCAACCGTCGCGACGTCCCAAACGATGTCGTAGTTGACATACAAATAGTCGTGAACAACTTTGTGCCGCATGCCCACAATTGTTCGCCATGGGATCACTGGAGATGTTTCGCGAAATTCATCGGATACTCGGCGAGCGGCCTCGCCTACGGTTTGAATCAAATGCACGATTGCCAAACGCAAGTTTTCATCTTGGTCAAACGCCTCACGATCCACATGTTCCAGCTTTGCGGCTATTGACTGGGCGGCATCAAGCCTATGGCCGACGAAAACAAGATCATCTTTCTTCATACTGAACCTGAGCCGAATCGAGAATTCGATCTTTGAGTCGATGATTGAGATACTTGGGATTCACCATATCCACCTTACGGCCGTCAAAAATGTGAGATAGCTCTTCTTCAATCTCGACAATCTTCCAGCCAATAACCTTATTCGGTTGGAATTCCACCAGAACGTCGATGTCGCTCTCGGGACGAAAATCGTCCCGCAGCACGGACCCAAAGAACGACAGCTTGCGGATGCCGTTGCGTCGGCAAAAGTCGGCAATTTTTTCGGTGGGGACGGCAATGGCTGGAGCGACCATGGTTCAACTCGACGAATATGTGCGGAACAACGAAACCTCTCTCAATTCTAGCACAACCGACACGGGTGAGACCACAACGGTTCGGAGACAAAGATTCGCCGGACTCTAGCACACGACGCGGAATCAACCGTATAATTGAGGAAGCAGTCCTACCACGCGGAACTTTTGTCGGAGTTTTCCCATGCCAGTGGCCATGGAATTGTCGCGAATCATTATCAGCGAAGTCACCGCCGAGCAGGTGATTTGGTTGCGCGAGATTGAAGGCACCCGAACCTTTCCGATTTTGATCGGCATGTTCGAGGCGATGAGCATCAACCGCCGCGTGAATGGGATCGAAGCTCCGCGACCGCTCACGCATGATCTGGTGGTGAATGCGGTGGAGAGCATGGGGGGCGAGTTTCAGGACGTGGTGATCAACGAGCTCAAGGATCACACCTACTACGCGCAGCTCCGCGTAAGGCAAGAAGGGGAACTCATCGAGATCGACTCGCGCCCAAGTGACGCGATTGCCGTGGCCGTGAGTTGTGACCCGCCGCTGCCAATCTACGTGGCGGAAGACGTGCTGCACGATATCTCTAACGGTGCTGAACCGTAGTGAGAGCGCTCCGCTACGCGTCGCGGCTAACCAAGTGATCGCGTTGCGGTTAACCGATCACGTCGGAGAACGCGGTTTGAAGTGCTTTAAGTCCGGCTGGGCCTTTGTCGGCGGCGACGACCACGTTGACGCGCATTTCGCTCGTGCCGACCATCTCGACGTTGATACCTGCTTGTGAGAGAGCTTGGAATGTGCGTACCCCGACGCCCGTGTGAGTGCGGATGCCGATGCCGAAGACCGAGAGGATTGCGATTTGCGCGGCGGTCGTCACCGGACCGCATTCGAGTTGCTCGGCGACCTTGCTAACGATTTCGGCGGCAGCGGCGACCGACTGCTTGGGGACGGTGAAGCTGAGATTCGCTTGCCCATCGCGGCCGGTTCCTTGCACGATCATGTCGACCATGATGTCCTCGGCGGCGACCGCTTCAAACACTTCCGCCGAAATTCCCGGCTTGTCGGGAACTTGCGAAAGCGTGATGCGGCCCTGGGTTTCGTCGAGTTGAATGTTCTCGATCGTGAGGTCTTCCATCCGCTGCAGACGAGCCACTATGTCGATGGGACTGGGCGGACTGGCGGCGGTGTGCTTGTCGCCAAAAGCGGCGCGGTCGCCGGGCGGTTTCTCCAGTTCAAATTCGCTGTGGACGGCCCGTAAGGCTTGCATCGCTTGTTCACGTCGGACGAGGGCGGAAATTTTGATTTGGCTGGTGGTAATCGCCAGGATGTTGATTCCCTCATCGGCCAGCGCCCGAAACATGCGGTCGGCCACGCCGGTTTGGGTGGCCATGCCGAGGCCCACGATGGAAACCTTCGACACGTCGGCTTGATGGGTCACTTCCGCCCCGCCAAGCTCTTTGGCGGCTTCTTGGGCAGCCTTCAACGTCGCGGGGAGATCGGCCTCGAGGACCGTGAACGAAATCTCGGCTTTGCCCCCTTCGCCGATGTTTTGCACGATCATGTCGACAGCCACGTTTACTTTACCGAGTTTCGAGAACACGGTTTCCATCGTGCCCGGTTGATCGGGGACGTGGCTGATCGTGATCCAGGCTTCGCTCTTGGTGAGGGCCGCGCCGCTCACGGGGCGATCCATGCTCTCGGGATGCAGACCAATCACCGTGCCGGGATCGTCGCTGAAACTCGCGCTATTACAGACATGGATTGGTACGCCAAATTTCTTGCCAAACTCGATGGAGCGGCTGTGCATCACGCCGGCACCGAGGCTGGCGAGTTCCAGAATTTCGTCGTGACTCACCTGATTCATCTTTCGCGCTTCGGCGACGATGCGTGGATCGGTGGTGAATACGCCATCGACGTCGGTATAGATTTGGCAGGCGTCAGCGCGTAGCACGGCGGCCAGAGCAACGGCGGTGGTGTCGCTACCGCCGCGGCCGAGCGTGGTGATATTAAAATCGTCGTCAATGCCCTGGAAGCCAGCCGCGATCACAATGTTGCCATCTTCGAGATGCTTGCGCATGCGGTCGGTGGAAATCGATTGAATGCGGGCTTTGGTGTGCGAGCTGTCGGTCTTGATGCCGATCTGGCCACCGGTGAGGCTGACGGCTTTGCTGCCGAGTTCGTGAATGGCCATCGCCATGAGGGCGACGCTCACCTGCTCGCCGGTGGAGAGGAGCATGTCCATTTCCCGCGCGGAGGGGTTGCTCGAAATCTGGCCGGCGAGGTCGACGAGCACGTCGGTATTCTTGCCCATGGCGCTCACGACCATCACGACTTGATGGCCCTGCTGCTGAACGCGAATCGCCTTACGCGCCGCCGCCAGAATTTTCTCCGCGTCCGCGACGCTAGTCCCGCCAAACTTTTGAACGATGATACCCATTTTAAATTTCGGATTGTGGATTTCGGATTGTGGAATAATTGTTAACCACGAAGACACAAAGGGCACCAAGTTAAAAAATCAATTTGTATTACTTTGTGCTCTTCGTGTCTTTGTGGTTATTATTTGTTAATAAACCAACCCATTGTGCGCCAGCCTTCGTCGAAGGCTAGTGTTGAGTTGGCGGCGTTGGTGTCGCCGTAGGTTGTGAAGCTATCGGGGTCGATGCCCGTGCCGGCCATGGCTAGGGGGACATTGCCGTGGGTGTGGGTTTTGGTGGCGAGGAATGTTGGGTGATCAGGGGAGATCATCACGCGGTAATCGCCGTACGACTTGAGCGCCTCCACCAACGGTCCGACGACGTGGGTGTCGATCTCTTCGAGCGATTTCACCTTTTTGCCGCAGTCACCTTCATGCGAAGCTTCGTCGGAGGCCTCGATGTGGACGCAGATGAGGTCGACTTCCTTGAGGGCGTCAATCGCGTAGCGGCCCTTGGCGGCGTAATCGGTATCGGTGTAGCCGGTCGCGCCAGGGACTTCGATCCGCTGCCAACCGATGAGAGCTGCCAAGCCGCGCAGCAAATCGACGGCCGTGATCATCGCTCCGCGTGGGCCGTAGGCCTCGGTGAAGGGTTGCAATTTGGGTGCCTTGCCGATGCCCCAGAGCCAGACATTCGTCGCGGGTGGTTTGCCAGCGGCGATACGGCGTTTGTTTACGGGATGGTCGGCAAAGAGAGCGATGGTTTCGGTCATCAATTCGTTGAGGATATCGCTACCGGGACCGCGAGGGAAATTGTCCAGTACTGATTTGTCGGTGAGATCGTGCGGCGGGGTAGCTCGCATTTCCATGGTGAACGGTGCGGGCCGTTCTTTGCCACGCCAGATCAGCAGATTGCGATAACTCACGCCAGGAACGAATTCTAAGCCGTTGCCACCGAGCTTTTCCTGCACTGTGGCTAACAATTCGGTAGCTTCCTCGGTGGAGACATGCCCGGCCGTGAAACTGTTCATGATTTGGTCTTGGACTGTGACCAAGTTGCAGCGAATCGCCCAATCTTCGGCGGAGAGTTCGATCCCTTGCGCGGCGGCTTCAATCGGTGCGCGGCCTGTGAAGTTGGTGAGTGGGTTGTAGCCCAAGAGGCTCATATTACCGACTTCGGACCCAGCGGGGAGCACTTTGGGGGTGTGACACGCGCGAGCGATGACCCCCGAGGCGACCACGGCATCCATCGCCGATGTGTTCGCGGCCTCAAGTGGCGTCAACCCATTGAGTGACGCTTGCGGCTCATCGGCGGCACCGTCGGGGATGATGATCGCGTATTTCATAGTTAATTAACCACAAAGGCACGAAGGGCACAAAGTTTAATCGGTGTTAAAGAACAATTTTTTTAAGCCCATCTTTAAGTAGTCGGACGTTGAAATTTATCAGAAGTCCTAAACGATTGTTCGATAGTTTCAAATAAGTGATTAGTTGGGCTTCGTGCAATGGGATTAACTTGTCACAGGATTTCAATTCTACGACAACACAATATTCGACTAAGAGATCAATTCTTAAACCCGATTCCAGTACCAACCCATCATAAACGATTGGCAGTGTCCCCTGTCTTACAAATCTCAAATTAGATTTCGTCAGCTCATGACACAGGCACGACTCGTATACCGATTCGAGAAGTCCGGGGCCTAATGCTTTATGGACTCGAAAAGCACCTTGAATGATTTCATGCGCAATCTTCTCAGTGTCGTCGGGTATTGGTTCGTGCATAGTACTTGAAATTCTTCGTGCCCTTCGTGACTTTGTGGTTATCAATCTCTCACCCACATACGGACGAGGTCGCCTTTGATACAAGCGAGGGCGCTGATTTCTTTGCAAGCCTTGGCTGCAGCGCCTTCCGTGGTTTCGTGGGTCATGATCACGAGCGGCAAAACTTGGCTGCCAGCTTCAGCTTCGTGTTGTAAGACCGATGAAATCGAGACCTGTTGCTTACCGAGTGCCGCCGTGATTTGGGCGAGCACGCCGGGGTGATCTTGGACGTTGACGCGCAGATAAAATCGACCCTTCGCTTGGGCGTAATCGTTGGGGGTGACGCGAGCTTCGCGGCGGGACCAGAGTTCGAGCGTTTTGAAGGTGATTTTCGTGCGACCGACGGCGGTATCGATCATGTCTGCCACGACCGCCGAGGCAGTTGGCATTTGCCCCGCGCCGGCACCGTAAAATAGCAGTGGCCCTACCGCATCGCCAACAACGCGGATCGCGTTGAACGGTCCGCCCACTTCGGCGAGCGGTGTGCCGGCTTTTAAGAGTGTCGGTGAAACGTGAAGTTCCAGGCCGTCGCCAACCAACCGTGCGACGGCGAGCAACTTAATCTTGTAACCCATTTCTTGGGCGTAGCGCACATCGGCCACGTCGAGTGTGTCGATTCCCGAGCGGGGAATGTCCTGCCAATCGACACGGGCACCAAAGGCGAGGTGTGCGAGAATGGACAATTTCTGGGTGGCGTCGGCGCCATCGACATCCATCGTCGGATCGGCTTCCGCGTAACCCAGCTTCTGCGCCTCGGCGAGTACCTCGGCATAGGCGGCACCATCTTCGTGCATCTTGGTGAGAATGAAATTGCTTGTTCCGTTGAGAATGCCGTGGAGCGATTCAATTTGGTTGGCCGAGAGGCACTGGCCGATGTTGGCGATGATGGGAATGCCGCCGGCAACCGAGGCTTCGAAGGCAATCGAGCGGCCTAGTTCACGGGCGCGGTCAAATAGCTCGGGGCCGTGTTCAGCGAGCAGTGCCTTATTGGCAGTGACGACATCTTTGCCGCGTTCCAGCAGCTTGAGCATGATCGTACGGGCCGGCTCGATGCCGCCAACCAAGTGGGCAACCACTTCAATCTCGGGATCGTCGAGCACTTCGTCGAGGTCGTCGGTCAGAATTCCTGCGGGAAGATCGCAGGCGCGTGTTTTTTTCAGATCGCGAACGACCGCCTTTTCTAGCCATAAGGTGCGACCTGCGTGGCGGGCGGTGCGGTCGCCGTAATCCAAAAGCAGCTTCGCTACTCCGGAACCGACGGTCCCCAAACCGATGATCGCCACCTTGGTTTTATCCATTTTCCTCAAAACATGGGCAAAGAGCCATGATCCCCTGGTCAGGCAGGAAGTCGCTACAAACTGGCTATCGTACTTAGCTGAGCCAATAAACGTCAACGGCTGCGCGGTTCGCGCGAGGCTCAAACTGCGATAGAATGAGCGGTTTTGTGCGTCTCCCACAGTCGCGGTGTAATCGGGGTCGAGACGACCCGGCTCGCTTTTTATTCCGCAATCCGAATTCCACACTCCGCAATTTAATATGCCTCGCTACAACCCCGCCGTCGTCGAACCCAAATGGCAAGCCTATTGGGACGAGCACCAGACCTTCGCCGCCCCGCGCATGCCGCAGGGCGACAAGCTCTACGCGCTCGACATGTTTCCCTACCCAAGCGGCGATGGCTTGCACGTCGGGCACCCCGAGGGCTACACGGCGACCGACATAGTCTGCCGCGCGGCCCGCATGCAGGGTAAGAGCGTTGTGCATCCGATGGGGTTCGATGCGTTTGGCTTGCCGGCCGAGGAACACGCGATCAAGACGGGCGAACATCCGCGAATTCAGACGGAGAAGAACATCGCCACATTTCGCCGGCAGTTGAAAATGCTGGGGTTCAGTTACGACTGGTCGCGGGAACTGGCCACGACCGACGTGGAATACTTTCGCTGGACGCAGTGGATATTTTTGCAACTGTTTGACACGTGGTTCGATGAAGAACAGCAGAAGGGCCGGCCGATTGCGGAACTGCCGATTCCCGCCGATGTGGCGGACGCTGGCGAGGATGCGGTACGGACCTATTGCGATGAGCACCGCTTGGCGTTTCAAAGTTTTGCGCCAGTGAATTGGTGTCCCGCATTGGGGACGGTACTCGCCAATGAGGAGGTGATCGATGGCATGAGCGAGCGAGGTGGGCATCCTGTAGTACGGATGCCGCTGCGGCAATGGATGCTACGAATCACGGCCTATGCGAGTCGGCTCGAAAAAGATTTGGAGCTGGTGGATTGGCCCGAGAGCGTGAAGGCGCTCCAGCGGAATTGGATTGGGCGGAGCACGGGGGCGGAGGTGGATTTTTGGATCGGTGCCCAAGCAAACTGGTCGCTGAAGCGACCAGTCCAGGGGTTTCCTCGTAAGCCGAGTGATGATGTGCTGCGCATCTACACCACTCGGCCTGATACGCTGTTTGGCGCAACATATATGGTCATCGCGCCCGAGCACCCGTTTGTTGAGCGACTCACCAAGCCTGAAAATATTGCGGCAGTAAAAACCTATTGCGACAAGGCGGCGGCTAAGAGCGATCTCGACCGTACGGAACTCGCCAAGGAGAAAACAGGCGTCTTTACCGGGACTTACGCCATCAATCCCGTGAATGGCGAGCAGGTGCCGATTTGGATCGCTGATTATGTGCTCATCAGTTACGGCACGGGGGCGATCATGGCGGTTCCCGCGCATGATGAGCGGGATTTTGAATTTGCCAAGCAGTATGGGATTCCGATCAAGGCGGTGGTTGATCCCGGCGAAACCGCCAGCGATCGGGCGCAGGTTTTGGCAGGGGAGAAAGTCTATTCTGAACATGGTAGAGCCATTAACTCTAGTGAGTTTAGTGGTCTCACCACGGCTGAGTTCAAGAAAAAAATCACGGCTTGGCTGGCGGAGCATGGCGTAGGCAAACAAGCCGTCAATTACAAACTCCGTGATTGGTTGTTCAGTCGGCAGCGTTTTTGGGGTGAGCCATTTCCGATTTTGCATGAGCTCGATGCGGCGGGAAAAGCAACGGGTCGGGTGCGTGCGGTGGCCGAAGCAGACTTGCCGGTTGATCTGCCGCACCTCGAAGATTTCAAGCCGCACGGCCGGCCTGAACCGCCGCTCGACAAGGCTCCCGAGGAGTGGCTGTATCCCGTGATCGACGGGGTGCGTTACAAGCGCGAAACCAACACAATGCCGCAATGGGCGGGGAGTTGCTGGTATTACTTGCGGTTTCTCGATCCGACAAACGCGAGCGCGCCGATTGATCCAGCAATTGAAAAGGCGTGGATGCCGGTCGACTTGTACATTGGCGGTGCTGAGCACGCAGTGCTGCATCTGTTGTATTCACGTTTTTGGCACAAGGTGCTGTTTGATCGGGGCGTGGTCTCTAATCCCGAGCCGTTTCACAAGCTTGTGAATCAAGGGATGATTCTTGGTGAAAATAACGAGAAGATGTCGAAGAGCCGTGGCAACGTCATTAACCCAGACACGGTGGTGAAGGAATATGGCGCGGATTCGCTGCGGCTTTACGAAATGTTTATGGGGCCGTTGGAAGCCGCGAAGCCGTGGAGCATGGAAGGAGTGAGCGGTGTGTTTGGGTTCTTGAACCGTGCCTGGCGGATGATTCTCGACGATCATGCCGACGGCAACACGCTCAACGGGGCGGTCAGTGAGGAGACGCCCACGACCGAGCAACTTCGCATGTTGCACAAAACGATCAAAGCGGTGACCGAGGATATTACTAAGCTCTCGTTCAACACGGCCATCGCTCGGATGATGGAATTTACTAACTTTTTCACCAAGGCGGATCGACGGCCACGGGCCGTGATGGAGCCGTTTGTGCTCTTGTTAGCACCATTTGCGCCCCATATTGCAGAAGAATTGTGGCAATCTTTGGGCCATAAAAATAGTCTGGCTTATGAAGCGTGGCCAGCATACGATGAATCTTTACTCGTCGAATCGGAACTGGAAATACCCGTGCAAATCAACGGTAAGCTGCGCGGTAAGATCACCGTCGCCGCGGATGCAAATGCTCAAGCGTTGGAGCAGGCGGCTCGGTCGGATGAGAAGATTGCCGTGCAGTTGGTCGGTAAGGTCATCAGCAAGACGATTGCCGTTCCTGGACGGATGGTTAATTTTGTGGTCAAAGGTTAGACAGAATTGCATCGCTAAGCCGCAAGCGGTCGCTGGCGGCTTAGCGATGCCTCATGAATTAGGATTCACTTCTCATGCGTGATGCAATTGCGGTGGTGTTGGGTGGGGGCCAAGGGACGCGGCTCATGCCGCTCACGAAATATCGTTCCAAGCCTGCCGTGCCGCTCGCCGGCAAGTATCGTTTGATCGATATTCCCCTTTCTAATTGCCTGAACAGCCACCTGAACCGTATTTACGTGCTGACGCAGTTTATGTCGGTGAGCCTGCACCGTCACATTCGCGGCACGTATCGCTTCGACAATTTCAGTGGCGGGTTCGTCGAAATCCTCGCCGCGCAGCAAACCATGGCGGAGGGGACGGATTGGTATCAAGGCACCGCTGACGCGGTGAGAAAGAATCTCCGCTACCTGACGCAGCCGGGCATCAAATATGTCGTGATCTTGTCGGGAGATCAGCTTTATCGCATGGATTTTGGCGAGATGATCAAGACCCATTGCGATGCGGAGGCCGACATCACCATCGCGGCCAAGCCGGTGCATAGCAGCGAAGCCTCGTCGTTGGGCATCATGCGCACGAACGACGCGGGTCAAGTTATCGGTTTTGCCGAGAAGCCCACTAGCGAGGAAGTGCTGAATTCGGTCCGTACCCCGCCCGCTTGGATTGATGCCCAGGGGATCGAGAGCCAGGGGCGTGATTGTCTGGCGAGCATGGGGATTTATGTTTTTAATGCCAACGTGCTCGCCGAACTTTTGCATGAGACTCATCACCACGATTTCGGCAAAGAAGTGTTTCCCACTTCGATCGACACGCACAAGGTGCAATTGCATTTGTTCGACGGTTACTGGGAAGACATCGGCACGATCCGTTCGTTCTTCGAAGCGAATTTGCAGCTCACCCGGCCTAATGCTCCTTATGAACTCACCACGCCCACGGCCCCAATCTACACTCGTCCCCGGTTTCTGCCGCCAACGCGCTTTGACGGGGTGAAAGTCGATAGCAGCCTCGTGGCCGATGGCTGCATCATCGAGCCGGGCACGCATATCGTGAACAGCGTGGTCGGTTTGCGTTGCAAGATTGGCCGCAACGTGACGATCCGAGATTCGATCATCATGGGTGCCGACTTTTACGAAACCGCTGATGACATTGCTCGGGACACCGATCGCCCCCCAATTGGCATCGGCGAAGGGGCCCTGATTGAGAAGGCGATCATCGACAAGAACTGTCGCATCGGTGCCCGGGCCCAGATCGTCAATCCCGGGAACCAGGAGGACTGCGAGATCAACGAATCTTGCTCACTGCGGGACGGTATTCTGGTCGTCGAAAAAGACGCCTGTTTTCCCGCAGATTGGCGAATTTAGTGGCTTACTGGCATAACCCAATCAGCCCGCACAAACGCATCGCACGAAGTTGCGTTTTTGCTGCTGGCCCAGCGTCCAGCCAATTGGTCTCCGGCGGGAGGCATGTCATACTGAATAGTCTGCCCAAGCCCTTGGACCAGCGTTGACATTTTGTCGATTCGTTTTTGTTATCATCAATTTTTTCAGGATTGATCCATGTCGTTGTTGAAGTTGTTTTCCGTACTTTCCGTTCTGATTGTCTCAATTACGTTCGTGTCACCGACCTCCGCACAGGAAGCGAAGTCTGACGCCGTTTATCTTGACGAGCCGGAAGTCGATCCGCCGGCGCGGGAATCCCGGCGTCAGAAGGTCGAAGATAAATACGAGAACGGCAAAGTCCGCTTCGAGCGTAACGTATCAATTCTTTCAGACGATACTTACGTGAACGATGGGCCGTATATTGAATATTATCCCGATGGCCAGAAGTTCTGCGAAGGCAATTACGTTCAAGGTGTGATGGAAGGCGAGTGGAATTATTGGCATCCCAACGGCGAGCTTTGCAAGACAATTACCTTGAAGAAAGGAAAACCTGACGGTGCGTATGAGGTCCGTCGAGCCGATGGCACGCTGGAAGGCAAGCAAGGCTTCAAGAACGGTATTCGGGATGGCGAGTGGAGCACTTACTACGCTGATGGCAAAACTCCCAAAGTGAAGGCCAATATCGTGGAGGGCAAAGTGGAAGGCGAGCGGACGACTTACTACGAGAACGGCCAATTGCGTCAACAGTCGCAATTCAAGGCCGGCCAACTCGACGGACTGATGACCGAGTTCGACGAGAGCGGCAAGAAAATCGCCGAGGCCACGTTCAAAGATGGCAAGGTTCAAGGGCAGGTCGAACGCTTCAATTAGTGACCCGGGTCATGTCTACCCCGCTCGAATTTCAGAGACGCTCCGCCTAGAATGAGGTTGCTTGCTCATTCGATCCCCAGCTATTGAACCCAGCCTCTCTAACCCCGCGATTTCATGGCCGACAAGGAACAGAACACCGACTCCGCGAAACCACCTGGCCCACAGCGGAATCCTGCGCAGTGGTTGGTGTTCCTGTTGCTGGGCTTCGCGACCTTGTTTTTGTTGTTTTCAAGTTGGGGGGCCGACCCCACCATTTCTTATAGCCAGTTGCTCGATCAGATTGACGAGAACAACGTGGCCAAGATCAACATCCAAGCGAGGCAGGTTGTCGGCGAGTTCAAAGAGCCCGTGACGATTCCGAACGCCGAGGCATTGGCCGACAAGCCGCCGGCTCCGATCAAGCGTTTCCAGGCCACGTTGCCCCCGCAAGTCGGCGAGGAATGGCTGCAGAAGCTACGCGCCCAAAAAATTGAGATCCGTGCCGAAAATCCCGCGAACTACGACGACGTGTTTTTCTTTGTGTCGCTGCTTGGGCTAGGGCTTCTCGTTTTTTTTGCCTGGAACATGATGCGCCGCACGCGCGACCAGATGATGGGTGGTGGCATGTTGGGGGGTGTCATCAAAAGCCCGGCACGTCGCTATGATGCCAACGATAAGAAAATCACATTCGACGATGTGGCCGGCCTCGATGGGGTCAAAAAAGACCTCGATGAGATCGTGCAGTACCTCAAGGACGCTCCCAAATTCCAGCGCCTTGGTGCCCAAGTTCCCAAGGGTGTGCTCCTCATGGGGCCACCGGGAACAGGGAAGACTCTGCTCGCTCGTGCCGTGGCTGGAGAGGCGGGCGTGCCGTTTTTTTCGATCAACGGTTCCGAGTTCATCCAACTTTTTGTGGGTGTCGGCGCGGGCCGAGTGCGTGATATGTTCAAGACGGCACAGGACAATGCGCCGTCGATCTTGTTCATTGATGAAATCGACGCCGTCGGTCGCCAGCGCGGCGCGGGACTTGGTGGCGGCCATGATGAACGCGAACAGACGCTCAATCAAATCTTGAGCGAGATGGACGGTTTTAGTCCCACTTCCACGGTGATCGTGCTCGCAGCCACGAATCGTCCCGATGTGCTTGATCCCGCCTTGTTGCGACCGGGCCGTTTTGACCGGCATGTGACGGTGGATCGCCCCACGGTGCGTGGTCGCAAAGAACTGTTTGAATTGCACAGCAAAAATGTGCCGCTGACCGAGGAAGTCGATTTTGACAAACTGGCGCGTGCCACCGTGGGCCTCACGGGGGCCGACATTCGCAACCTCGTCAACGAAGCCGCGCTGTGGGCTACTCGGCAGGACAAAGACAAGGTTGGCCCCGACGATTTTGAATACGCCCGTGACAAAGTGCTCATGGGGTCGATGCGTGAAGATATTCTGACCCCCGAGGACAAGAAAGTCACGGCGTATCACGAATCTGGCCATGCACTTGTGGCTTGGTTGCTCCCCGATTGTGAGCCAGTCCACAAAGTGACCATCATCCCGCGCGGCCGCGCGCTGGGTGTGACGCAACTTGTGCCCGAGGAAGATCGCTTCAACGCCAATCAGACTCAAATGCAGGCGATGCTCACGATGATTCTCGCCGGGCGCACTGCGGAGAAGCTGCAGTTTGATCAATTTAGCGCCGGCGCGGAAAATGACCTCAAACGTGGTACCGAACTCGCCCGTAAGATGGTCACGCGGTGGGGCATGAGCGAGCGGATTGGACCCGTGGCCTACAGCAATGGTGAGGAGCATCCATTCCTCGGCCGTGAAATGGCTCACGAGCAACGCACATTCAGCGAGCAAACGGCCCAGATCATTGATGAAGAAACGGCGAAGATTTTGCATGCCGCCGCGGATCGAGCAAGCCGCCTCATCACCGAAAACCGCGATAAACTCGAAGCCCTGGCAGGTGCCCTCCTGGAGCGGGAAGCTCTGGATTCGGACGATATGACGCAACTTATCGGCCCTGCGGTACGCCACAATCGCAACGTGATTAAGGTTCCCATTTAGCTTATCCCTTTTTCCGCCTCAAGTGCCTCTGGCCGGATTTCGGCCTGTCAATAAGCTATACTGAATAGGCACGTTATGCCGTTTGGGCTGCCTGAGAAATTGCCACCTGTTTTTTGCTGCATCATGTCGGAATCGCCGCTCACTTTTCTGCCCGAGCACTTTATCAACCGCGAGTTGAGTTGGCTGGAGTTCAATGCGCGGGTATTGGAGGAAGCCCAAGAATCGTCCAATCCTCTAATGGAGCGGGCGAAGTTCTTGTCGATCTTTAGCTCGAATCTTGATGAGTTCTTCATGGTCCGCGTGGCGGGACTGCGCGAGCAAGCCTTTGGCGGCGTGGCTCCGCAAGACATCACGGCAGATGGGCTCACCCCGCTCGCACAATTGTTGCGTATTTCGGAACGCACCCGCCAAATGGTCGACGAGCAGTATCGATGCCTCAACGATGCGATTTTGCCGGAGCTTGCGCAGAACAACATTCACATTTTGGCTGAAAAAGATTTGGACAAAGCCCAGCGAAAGACCGTGAACGAGTTTTTCCGCCAACGGGCGTTTCCCGTGCTCACGCCGATGGCCATCGACCCTAGCCACCCAAGCCCACGGTTTCACAATCGTGGTTTCTATTTGGTGGCGCTGTTGCACAGGTCGAGCGGTTTTGGCCCGACCGATATTTTCGCTGTTGTGCAATTGCCGACGGTGTTGCCGAGGTTTATCGACGTCGGCCAACCGGGTGAAAACAAATATGTGATGCTTGAAGAATTGCTTGCCGCCAAGTTGCCGGAACTGTTTGGCGGCTATGAAATCTCGCATCATGCGTCGTTCCGCATGACTCGCGACATGGACATCGACGTGCTGGAGCACGAATCGGACGACATGCTGCGGGCCATCGAATCAAAACTCCGCGTGCGGCAGCACTCCGAAGCCGTGCGATTGGAAGTGCAAGCGGGGATTAGCAACGATTTGCTCGCCATGCTGGTGAACGAAGAGAACCTGCACGTCCGCGATGAAGTGGATGGCCGCGTTTATTCCGACGTTTACCATATCAAGGGCATGCTCGATCTCACCTGCATGAACGAATTGATTCGTATCGCCGACAAAGATGCCTTGCGCGATCCACCGTTTGTTCCAAGGATACCGACCGAGTTGCGGCGGACCGACAATTTGCTGAATGTCGTCGGGCAGCGTGATATCTTGTTGCATCATCCATTTGATTCGTTTGATCCTGTGGTGCAGTTTATCCAGGAAGCGGCGGAAGACCCGAACGTGCTGGCCATCAAGCAAACGCTCTATCGCACGAGCGGTGGCGACAGCCCGATCGTCCGCGCTCTGATTCAGGCCGCTGAGAATGGCAAGCAAGTTACCGCACTTGTGGAGTTGAAAGCGCGTTTCGATGAAGCAAACAACATCATCTGGGCGCGGCAGATGGAACGGGCCGGCGTGCATGTGGTGTACGGGTTTATGGACCTCAAAACCCACTGCAAGCTGGCGATGGTTGTGCGGCAGGAAGGCAAGAAGGTGCGCCGTTACGTTCATTTCAGTACGGGGAACTACAACCCTACGACTGCCCGATTGTACACAGATCTCGGGCTGTTTACCGCCGACAAAGCCTTTGCCGAGGATGCTTCGGCGCTGTTCAACTTTCTCACTGGTTATTCGCAAGGCCACGAATGGCAAAAGCTGATTATCGCTCCCCAGGATATGCACCGCCGGACGATGGAATTGATTGACGAGCAAGCCGTGCGCGCCCGCGAGGGGAAGAAAGCGTTCATTTTTGCGAAGCTGAATTCGCTGGTCGATCGGGAAACGATTGAAGCGTTGTACCGCGCCAGCCAAGCCGGCGTGCCGATTGAACTGGTGATTCGCGGCATCTGCTGCCTTCGGCCAGGACTCGAAGGAATCTCCGAGACGATACACGTTCGCAGTATCGTGGACCGTTTCTTGGAACACAGCCGCATTTTCATTTTCGGGGAAGGGGCCAAGGCACAAGTGTTTTTGTCGAGTGCCGACTGGATGCCGCGTAACTTCGACCGTCGTGTGGAAGTGATGTTCCCCATCGAGGCGGAAGAACCCCGGCAGCGGATTTGCGATGAAATCGTGCCGATCTACATGCGGGATAATACCCGGGCACGCATCTTGATGTCGGACGGCAGCTACGTCCGCGCGGCGGCTTGGCAAGGAGGCGACGAATTCCGCTCGCAACGCGATCTCTTAAATTCGACCCAGGGAAGCTTGTTGCCCGTCGATACGAAAAAGGATTTGCCTAACGGCCAGATGGGGGAAGTCACTTACAAGTTCCACGGCGCGAAAGTAGAATAACAGCGACTCGCCCCAACCTACCACAAACTTAAGGGGATTGCTGCGATCCGCCCCTCCGCAATTTACTCTGGCAAGCTACAATTAACTTGACCTCCTAGTGATGTGTCAAAGCCAAAACTGGGGGGTAGACAAATCAGCTGCGGGGCGCTAGCCCTCGGTTTTTCCCGCTCCAACCGTGGGCTAGCGCCCAACGGCTAATCCTATAATCAAGCTTTGACAACGCACTAGGTCTTGCGGCCTCAACCATGCCTTCCAGCGCTAACCGACTGTCGACCTCCATCGACGCCATCAAACTGATGGAATCGAACGCGGAATTACCCGCGTCGATGGAAGAACGTTCTCGCCGCTTGGCCCTGGCTTGCCGGGCGGGCGCGGCGATCGCGCGTGATCGTCGTCGTGGGAGACTACCCGAACCCAAGCCTGAACCCTGGCCCGAATCCACCTGGCACTTCCTCGCCGAGCATGCCCGGATCGCCCGTGAATCTTCCCAGTAACCCTGACTCGTACCAAGTCGCCGAAGAATTGTCCGCCCGCTTGGAAGCGGCGGAGTGCGATTACGCGCTGGGTGGGGCCATCGCGCTCGGTTTCTGGGCTGAGCCCCGCTCTACCCTAGACGTAGACGTAACACTCTATCTGCCGCTCGACGATCCCGACGGCTGTATGCGTATGCTCGATCAGATCGGTTGTGAGTTCGACCGCCTGCGAATCGAAGAAACGTTGAAGGAGCATACCTTCTGCCAAGTGCGGCTTCTGGGGCTTCGCCTCGACGTGTTCCTTCCCATGTCGCCGTTCTATGAACTGGCGAAAGCGAGGCGCCGCGAAGTGCCCCTGGGCAATCGGCAGGCATACATTTGGGACGCCGAAACCCTCTGCGTCTTCAAGATGATGTTCTTTCGACGCAAGGATCTCGTTGACATTGAGTCAATTCTGAGATCGCAAGGCGCTACCCTTGACCGGGCTTGGATCGAAAACGCGCTCCTCGAACTCTACGGCCACCGCGATCCACGGATCAACCAATGGCGAGAACTTTCCGTCGAAACACCGGCCTAGCGCGTGTTGGCCGAATTCGATCAAATCCATTTCCATGAGATGTGGAGGTGGAATCGGTTACGGCTTTTTTGCGGGCTCGGTACGGCCCTTTTCCAAGTTGGCGGCTTGCTCGTCGGCTTTGCGCCTCCAACGGTTAGCTTCCTCTTCGTCATCCACTTCATCGAACGCCGCCGAAATCTCGGCGAAGGCGCTTCGTAACAAATCTGGGTCAGTCGCATTCTCGGCCTCGTCGAGCTTCAAGCGAACGCCTGTGATCCGCTTGCGGAAACCAGGGTCTTCGAGCAACCGGCGGCATTCGTCGCCTGTGCAACCAAAGAGTACGCCGGCCAGTTTGTCCCATTCCCCCAAGAATTCTTTGCCTTTTCGCTGCAAGACCAAGCGAACTTGAGCCGTCTCGCCAGCGATGAGTTCGACTTCTACGTCCCGCCGCCCTCGGTTGATCGGCAACTCATAGTCATCATTTCCAGCATACAAATCTTCCTTGCCAACGGGCAAGAAAAGTCGCGTCCTTCCCTTTTCATCTGTTGTTACAGTGAACGGAGCGGGCAATGTTGAATCGACACTCAAATCTATGTCCCGGGTGACGAGGTACTTTTCGGAGGAATGCAAGTAACCGCAATAAATTTGCGAACCATAATTCCACCATCCCACATTCGGACAGGATGCGACCTCGACTCCCGACAAAGGGGTATTATCTTCGTTCACCACGTCCACCCTGCACTCGACCATTGGCACCATTTTCACAATGAGTGGCTCGCTTTGTGAGTCTGGCAAGAACACTTGGGGACGATTAAATGGATCAGGCTGACGAGGCGGCTTGGCCACTGCCGGGGCCACGCCCGATTCCGCGATATAACCATCACTCAACGCAATCAATTGAAGTGTCTCGCCTGCTGGCCAAGCCTCAATCTTAAAACTTCCATCTTCAGCAACAGTTGACCATGCCACCCAGTTGACATTCTCTTTCGACGGATCCTTCTCAAGAGTGAGGATCGCAACCCGACCATTTTTTACTGGTCGCGGAACATTGTCACTTAACATACCGCTGATTTGCACGGCAGGACGCAGGTCGACTTCGCGCTGCAACCTCTCCTGTGCTTTGAGTTCCAGATCGATGATGGAGCTAAAGTGAGTCGCTCGTCCATCGATGATTCGAGCCAAAAGCACCTGCCCCGAACCTGGAGGCATGGCCGGTCTTTGCAAGTGGCCATCTTGTGTTTTGACGGGCACGCCATCTGTTTGCGAAGGACGATTATCTGACCAGACTGCGTAAAGCCCCTCGAATTCTGCGGGTTTGCCATTTTCAAGAGGTGTGATTTCCACCGTCGCACCGCGATGGAGAGTAATCTCGTGGGGTACCTGCTCCCCCCGTGGTACATTGACATTCTCGTGGCTGATATAAACGTAGTCTCTTTGATCGACGGAGAGCGTCACCTCGGTGGTCCGCACAAATTCATCGGGGCTGACATAGCGCGGATAAGTGACCTCAGCTCGACCTTCGTCATCCGTCGTGAATTCAGGAAGCTTACCCAGAGTTTTCTCATGCCAACTGCCGTGCCCTTGCGAACACCGCAATGCCCAGGGAATGACTTTCACTCCTGCGACTGGCTCCCCTGACTCATTTACCACGCGCACGGGTAAGGTAATCATTTCTTGAGGAGGTCTTTCCTCAAGTCCAACTGCAATGTTGGCAAGGAATGTCACTATCAGAACCGTTTGACAAACAAACCACTGTCTTTTGAGTATGTTCTGTTCCAGAAAAGCCATTGAGGTAGCCTCCAAGGCAATTTGAGTAGTCCAGCCGTGTCCAATCGCTGAGGAAATTCAGTTTAACATTACTCAGCATTGGCTTTAGAGAGTAAATCCTCCCAATAAGTGGATGCCGTGGCGATCTCTTTTTGTCTCGCTTTGTTGTCAGAAAATTCAGCTTTCGCCGCGTCGAGCCATGCGAGGAAGAAATCCACACTGCGGCGGCTGATGCGTGGCTCGTTGTTGCGTTCCACATAGTAGGGGCCGGTCGTGGCGTATTGGTAATTCTTAGTGTTGCCGGTCATGGCTCGCACGGCAAACCAGCCGCTCTCGGCGAATTTGAGCGTTGGCAGTTGGCCTTGTTTCGCTGCTAAGTCCTTGAGCCGAATTTGATGCATGACTGCACCATTCTTGAGGATTTCCAAGTACTCGACCGCTGCCTTTTCGTAGAAGGTAAGGCTCAGCGCGATCTGGAATTCGCGTTCTTCGCCAATGGCAATCGGGAAGACATGTCCAGGGACGTGGCCTTCCACTTTCGTCCGCAGGAGAGGCCCGTTGGTGACCATCACTTGGCCGGAACGCAAAGAGGCAAGCCATGCTTCTGGCGAACACTGTTCGCCGCAATAGGCGTAGACTCGGTTGGTGCCGATAGGATTGCCATTGTTTCCCGAGCCGCTGCCGGCGGTGGGAGGGATACGAATGCCACAGTTAAGGAGATGATGGTAGATTGCTTCGCTCCAACGGCCGTTGCCCATCGCGCCTGGGAAGAATTTCTTGTCACGGGGGTAGCCGTTTGTTTCCTTGGCAATCGCTTTGTCGACGAGTGCCTGGCGGTGAATGATTTCCACCGCGTCGAGCTTGCCCGAGGCGATCCACAAGGGCAGCTCCCAGGCATAAGGACTGAGGGCAATCGCGCGTGTGTTGGATTCGCTGGTCGTTGCGAGAATTGGTAGCGACGATTCATCCGCGGGGAGTTCACAGACTTGCGGCAGATCATCCTTGCCGACGAATAGTAAGCCGCCGCCGCGCCGGTTATCGACCACGGCCCATGGTCCAAAGAGGGGCGGTGAGAATTCCGAAATCACTGCCGCGGGCACTTGCTTCACCACGCGGCATTTGCCGTTGTCGTTTTCTTGCATCGTTACAGGCACGTAGTCGAGACCTGCGGCGCGCATCAAGAGCGGGATGTTGTCAAACTTCTGAGCAACATCCAGATCGCCGGCCCACCAGCCCTCGCTCCGCATGTTAACCCGCCGTGTCAGGAGAACTTCCGTCTCATCCTCGGCATGGCGCTCGATTGCGAAATGGCCTTGGCGAGTTTGAAATTCCGGACCCGCTTCGATGAAGAATTCGTAGTTACCTTTCTTTAACTCGAGCGTCACCGAACCTTCAAAGACTAAGTAGCCATCAATGGCGATCGCGCCCTCGGGACGGATGCGGATTGGCCGGCCGGCCTTGCGGAGTTCCATTCGCACGGGGATCGCTTGGCCGGTGCCTTCCTCGGCGACGGTGATCGTAAGTACGCCGTCGTAACCCGCCGCGCGCGTTCGATCACAAATCGTCGCGATCAGCACGAAGGCAAGACAGGCTTCAAAAACTCGTCGAGCGAACAACGGCAACTCCCCGCAAAACACAGCAAAACGGCACATTCGGCATGGTCTCCGACATATTGCAAGTCTAGCACGCTCCCTCGAACCGCTGGCCGCTATCCTTCGTAGTGGCAACCGGTAAAATGAGGTGGATTCGGGCAATTCTTCATTCCTATCCGTTCCAAACGCATGGCAGCAGATCATTACGAAACTTTGGGGGTGAGTCGTCAAGCGACGCCGGAGGAAATCCAAAAGGCGTATCGCCAGATGGCTCGTAAGCATCACCCCGACCTCAATCCGAACGATGCCAAGGCCAAGGAGAAATTCCAGCAGGTCCAGGCTGCGTTCGACGTGTTGAACGATCCGCAGAAGCGCGAGCTTTACGATCGGTATGGCAACGCGTACGAAACATTTGGGGGTGGTGGCGGCGGTCCACGGCCGGGAGGGAATCCGTGGGCTGGCGCGGGGGCTCCGGGTGCGGGCGGATTTGAGGTAAATATTGATGATCTTTTCGGCGGTGGGGGGA
>Ga0163150_10001638_pt1 | contig 36917 bp, 33 predicted proteins | sample OliLakLV19P2IB_FD_148628 | JGI IMG/M metagenome (GOLD analysis project Ga0163150, IMG submission 148628) | Freshwater microbial mat bacterial communities from Lake Vanda, McMurdo Dry Valleys, Antarctica - Oligotrophic Lake LV.19.P2.IB | ecosystem: Environmental > Aquatic > Freshwater > Lake >... | reverse complement strand
ATCCCCTAACCCCTAATCCCGACCCCCGCTCCCATGTCGCACGTCATCAAGGCCACCGATCGGAACCGCGGCATCCACGGCGTGGCCTTTAATTTCGACGACATGGCGCAACAGGCCTCGGGCTACTTGGACAAAATCCGCGGTGAAGCCGGACAGATCCTCGTCAAGGCCACGCAAGAAGCCGAATCGATCCGCAAGCGGGCCGAGGTCGACGGTCGCAAAGCGGCCGAGCAAGCCGTCGAAAAGCGGGTCGACCAAAAGATCGCCACGCAGATGCAAACGCTGTTGCCGGCACTTAAATCGGCCATCGAGCAGATTGAGTGCAGTCGCCAGGGCTGGCTCGCCCATTGGGAAACGCAGGTGGTGAAGCTGGCCGCGGGCATCGCGTCGCGGGTGATTCGACGCGAACTTACCAAATCGCCCGACATTCCGCTCGCACTGGTGCGCGAAGCGTTGCAGCTTGCCGCCGGAAGCGGCCAAGTGCGCGTGCTGATGAATCCGGCCGACCACCAGGCATTGGGCGGAGAGTTGCAGGCATTGATCGCCGAGTTTTCGCGACTTGCACCGGCCGAGCTTTCTGCCGATGCGTCGATCGTGCCGGGTGGCTGCCGCGTGGAAACTCAGTACGGCACGATCGATCAGCAATTCGACGCACAGCTTGCCCGCATTGAGGAAGAGCTCACCTGAGAACTTAGCAATTCAATGGAACCGCGGATGAACGCGGATGAACGCAGATGACTTTTCGATTGAAGGAGTATTAGGAACTGGTTCAATGTAAAAAGCCTCAATCGGCGTTCATTTGCGTTTATCCGCGGTTTCTATCATGTGGTTTAGGATTTCATGCTCGCACTCACCGACCAACTCGAAGCCATTATGCCCACCGCGCTCGAAGGCAGCGTCGTGCGCACGCTCGGCATGATGGCCGCGGTGGCCGGTTTTCCCGCGCCCATCGGCGCCGTGGTCGAGATCGATCGCGAAGGGGGCGGTTCGCTCGAGGCCGAGGTCATTGGCTTTCGCGACGAATTGACGCTGCTCTATCCCTTGAGCGATATGCAGGGCGTGCGGCACGGCAACCGCGTGCGGCTCAAACGGACCAAGAACTGGCTGCGAGTCGGCCCAGAGCTTTTGGGCCGGGTGATCGACGTTCGTGGACAAGTCATCGATTCCCGTCCGCAGCCGGCGCTGGCCGACCGGACATTGCTCGATCGCAGACCGCCGAATCCCGTCGACCGTCCACGAATTCAGGAGTCCCTGTCGACTGGCGTCCGCGCCATCGATGGTCTGCTCACCTGCGGCAAGGGACAGCGGATGGGCATCTTCGCCGGCTCGGGCGTCGGGAAGAGCGTGACGCTGGGCATGATGGCCCGCTACACAACAGCGGACGTGAACGTGATCGCACTCATTGGCGAACGCGGTCGCGAGGTAAACGAATTCATCGAACGCGACCTGCGTGCCGAGGGCCTCGCCCGCAGCGTGGTCGTCGTAGCCACGAGCGACGAGCCGGCGCTCGTTCGCACACGGGCCGCCTTCGTCGCCACGGCCATCGCCGAATACTTCCGCGATCGCGGTCGCGACGTGCTGTTGATCATGGACTCGCTCACTCGGTTTGCGCTGGCCCAGCGCGAGATTGGCCTGGCCGCCGGCGAGCCACCGACAACTCGCGGCTTTCCCCCCTCGGTCTTCGCTCTCTTGCCGAAGCTGGTCGAGCGGGCCGGCCGCAGTCCACTGGGCAGTATTACTGCCTTCTACTCGGTGCTGGTCGAAGCCGACGACCCCAATGAGCCGATCAGCGACGCCGTGCGCGGCTTGCTCGATGGCCACACTTGGCTTTCGCGCAAGTTGGCCAGCCGCGGTCATTACCCGGCCGTTGACGTGCTCGAGAGTCTGAGCCGGTTGATGACGGAAGTCGCCACGCCCGAGCATCGCGACGCGGCCAACCTCGTTCGCGAAATGCTCTCGGCTTACCGCGATCACGAAGACCTGATCTCGATTGGCGCCTACCGCCGCGGTGCAAACCGCGGAGTGGATCTGGCGGTCGAAATGCTGGATGGCATCAACCTGTTTCTCCGCCAGAAAGTAAAAGAGTCGTGTACCGTGAAGTCGGCTTGCGACGCACTCGTGCAATTGCGGCAGAAAGCGATCCAGCGTGCCCAGACCATGCAGACCAATCAGCAACCCGTGGCGCCTGCACCGGCGAACCACACGTAAACTGACTTCCAGGCACAAGCGATGCGCAAGTTTACCTTTCGACTGGCGACCCTGTTGAGGCTCCGCGAGGCAGCCCGCGACGAGCGGCAGACGCAGTTGGCCGAGGCGTTCCGCATCGCCGATTCAATCCAGGAACGTATTGCTGAACTGAGCTTGGAACTCGACGAACTCAAACGCCAGCAAGCGGCATTGCCCGGTCGCATCGACGTGGATCGACTGGTGGCCGCGCACCGCTACGAGATGGTGTTGCGCATCGAGCAGCACCAGAACGAGGAGCAGCGCACCGCAGTGCTGGCCGAGATCGAACGTCGTCGCGAAGCGCTGACGGCCGCCAATCGCGAGGTTCGCACGCTCGAAAAGCTCCGAGAAACGCAGCAGCAGCGGCATCGGTTCGAGGAGGAGCGGCAACTCATGAAGGAACTGGATGAGATCGCAGGGCGCAACCACGCGCGAGAGGAGGTCGTATGATCGGAAAGCTGGCGCGCCTCTTCGGGGCGTTGCTGGTCTACTTCGCCATCGGCACGACGCTCTCGCTTTTGGTCGGAATCGTTTGGTTGAAACAAAGCGGCGGGTTGGAACGCGACAAGCTGATGCGGATGGCGGCGATCGTCAGGGGCGTTGATCTGACGGCCATTCGCGAGGAAGTCGACGCGCAACGCGAGAAGGTCAACGGCACGCAAGTGTCGATCGAGGACGTTGCGCGCGCCCGTGCGCTCAAATCGTTCGATCTCGAACTGCGCGAACAAGCACTGCGCACCAACTTTGCGCGCGTGAAAACCGAACAAGACAAACTTGCCGGCGAAAAAAGCCGATATGAAACCGTTGAGAAAGAGTTTCAGGTGAAGCTCGATTCGATGCGCTCAGGCGCGATCGCCACCAACGTCGAGAACGCCCGCCTGTTTCTGGAGAACATGAAACCGAAGCAGGCCAAGGAGCAGGTCGTGTTGATGGTCAAGGACGGCCAGATGAAAGACGTCGTCGCACTGCTGACACCCATGCCCGTGACCAAGCGAGCCAAGATCATCGCCGAGTTCAAGACGCCGGATGAAGCCAAGATGGTCGCGGAACTGCTGGAGTTGATTCGAGAAGGCGTCCCCGAGACCCCGCTGGTCGACGAGACCAAGAAACAGTTGAGCCAACAGACGCCGGCCGCGCCCTAGCGATTGCGACTTCAAAAATTGGAATGGTCGGGCGAGACGATCGCCCAGCTAAACAATAACCATGCAATTCAACCTCAACATCGATCGATACTCTGCGACGCTGCCGCCGATCGAGGCATCGTCGTCGGGCGCGGCGGCCGACCGGTCGCGCGAGCGCGAGTCGTTCGATCGGCATCTGGAAGAGGCGCGGCGGCGACCGGCCGATTCGGAGCGGAGATCGACGACCGACGATGCGCCGCCCGAGCGGAAGGACCCTCTGCCAGAGTCTCGGAGCGGTGAAACATCGGCCGAAAAGCGGCCCAATGCAAGTACCAGTAAGAGATCGGAAGCCAAGCCATCCGACGGCCACGATTCAGACACGTCCTCGACCGAATCCGCAGGCGCCGAAGCAAAGCCAGCGAAGAAAGATCAGGAAAAGCAGAAGGCCAGCAAAACGGACGAAGCCTCGGCGGAGCAACCTGCAATCGCGGTCAACGCCGCACAGATTGCGGAGATTGTCTCGGCGGACGACACAAGGACGAGCCAACGGTCGGACGAGGACGCAACCTCTCCGGTGGTCGAACCGTCTGAAGGCAAAGCGCAAAGTGCGAGCAACGCCAAACAGGCGCGCATTGCTAAATCGTTCGCCGGCAGCGCGGCCGTGGATGTCGAAACTGCCCCCGCGGATACACAACCGACTGGCGATCGAAAGCCGACCGTCGACGTTGCCGTGGATGGGCTTGCCATACCTCCAGTCGCATCTGAAGAGGCGGGAGAGATTAAGTCGGATAACGCGTCAGACGCGGAATCGCTCCCCACGAAAGACATTACCGCGACGGGCGCAGTGCCAATTCCAGGTACGAGCGATTCCACGACGGGAAAAAAAGGCGACAAATCGGTGGCAGCCGATAAGGTTGACGCCGAGGTCGCGGGTATAGCCGAACCGAGTGAGACGACGAGTACGCCCCGCCGCAATCGCACGGCCAAGTCGTCCGATGCCGATCGCCCCTCCGCAAGCGACGCGGTTCAACCCAATGCGGACCCGTCCGTTAGCCCTGCCGATCAAGCGTCGGCTGAGCGAGTCGTGGCGACGTCGAACCAAACGACGAGCGACGCGGCTGCGCAGATCGCCGATCGAACCGCCGATCAACTTGGCGACCAAGTCGGCGCTCCAAGCGGCCGACGCGACGCATCGCCTGCTCCGGGGGCCAGTTCGGCGACGGACAGCCGCTCGACCGACGGGCCCTTGAGCACGTCCGAAAAGCAAGCGTCAACGCTTTCTTCTCGAGTCGCGTCGGGCAAGTCGGAGAACGGTTCGGGTACGACCGACGTCGAGCGTGTGCGGTTTGTGCAACGTGTGGCGAAAGCCTTTCAATCGGCCGCCGATCGTGGCGGCCCTGTGCGGTTGCGATTGAGCCCTCCGGAATTAGGGGCCTTGCGGCTGGAGATTACGGTTCGCAACGGAACGATGACCGCGCGCTTAGAAGCCGAAACGCCGGCCGCCAGGTCGCTGTTGCTCGATGGGCTACCGGCCCTGCGCGAGCGGCTGGCACAGCAAGACATTAAGATCGAACGATTTGACGTGGATCTGATGGGCCAATCGCCCAACGATTCTCCGCAGACCCGCGACGGCGCCAAGGATTCGCAGGACCGCGGCGCCGCGCTGCCTCGAAAGCGGTCTGCCGTCGCGGCCGTTGCCGCGCCGGTGAACGGACCTACGGCAAGTTCTGGTCACGGCGATGGACGCTTGAACGTACTGATCTGACGCAACTTGAGGATGCGGTTCCAAGGGCCATGTGTGCCTGCCGGCCGCGACCAATGTTAGGGAGACCGAACACATGGACACGCCCTCAACCTCCGGTACTTCAGGCAGCAACGGCGTTCAGCCACAGCCCGCGACGAAAGCGACGGGAATCTCGGGCGTCAAGCTCGACGACTTCCTCAAGCTCCTGATCGCCGAGCTGCAAAACCAGGACCCGCTCAATCCGACCGACAACGATAAGATCCTGCAACAGATCAGCCAAATCCGCTCGATCGAATCGACGACCCAACTGGGCGAGACGCTCGAGTCGGTCAAGCTGGGGCAGAACCTGGCCAGCGCCAGCGCGCTGATCGATCGGCAGATTCGCGCCCTGGCCGACGACGGCGCCGAAGTCGAGGGCAAGGTTAGTCGCGTCACCGTCGATAAAGGTATTGCCAAGCTGATCGTCGGCGACAAAACGGTGACGTTGTCGAACCTGCGCGAGATTGTCGCGCCGACGGCAACGGCGGCTCCAGCTCCGGTTCCGCCAACCCCGACTCCGACTCCGACGGCCAAGCCGGGCGACCTCAACGGCGACGGGACCGTCGACGTGCTCGATGCCTACAAGGTCATCACGAATTGGGGCGCAACAGGCGCTGCGGCCAAGGCGGGCGATGCCAATGGCGACGGCAAGGTGAACATCTTCGACACGAACGCGATCTCGGCAAAATTGGGCGCCACACCGTGAGTTGAATGCACGGTCCCCCAATGATGTACGCGGAGCAAACAGGAAACCAAGCCCTGCGCTCTTGGTAGTTCGTACGTCATCCGACTTAAAATCGATGCCAACCATCCCTCAAGGGAGATAATTCATGGGTCTGTCATCAGTATTCAGCACCGCCGTCACCGGCTTGCAAGGGGCGGAAACGACGATCGACGTCGCCGGCAACAACGTGGCCAACTCCAGCACCGTCGGCTTCAAGGCCTCGCAGGTTTTGTTCGCCACGCAGTTTCTGCAGACGCTCAGCCTCGGTTCGGCGTCCTCGACGAATTCCGGCGGAACGAATCCTCGTCAGATCGGTTTGGGCACGCAGGTGGCCGCGATCACGCCGAACTTCACGCAAGGCACGTTGCAGATTAGTTCCAGCCCCGCCGACCTGGCCATCCAAGGCGAGGGATTCTTCATCGTCCAAGCCAACACCGGCGAACAGCTCTACACGCGAAATGGAAAATTTCAGCTCAATGCGGCGAATGAGGTCACCACGATCAGCGGTGCGCGGCTATTGGGCTACGGCGTGGATGAGGATTTCGTCATTCAGTCCACAACCCTCCAGCCGTTGAGCATTCCTCTCGGGCAGGCCGCGGTGGCCAAAGCCACGGACAACGTGGTTCTCGAAGGCACCTTGACGCCCCAAGGCGATATTGCCGACACCGCGGAAATTATTCAATCCGGAATTTTAGGCGATGCGAATGACACGGCGCCCCTCTCAAGCACGACGCTTGCGCAGGCCAATGTACCCAATGTTGCCGGCGCACCGCCAACAACCGCGACTGAAAGTACTACGGGTGGAGGACTGACGCCGGGCGTGTACCGGTATAAGGTCGTCTTCGCCGACCGGGCCATTGGCTTGGTTCCCGACACGAGTAGCCGCGAATCGCAGGAAATATCAATCACCGTGACTGGCGCCAACGACACCGTGACGTTGGCCAATCTGCCGACCAGCGGCAACTATGACTTCATACGTATTTATCGCACCGAGGTAGGCGGTTCAACGTTTAAATATCTGGACGAACGGCCGATCCCGACCGCGGGTTACGTCGACATCACGTCCGACGTCGTGCTCGATGCGAATCTGCCAGCCGATTTGCCCGCGGTCGAGGCGACGCTCACCGGAAACTACAGCTACTACGTCACCTTCGCCGACAGTCTCGGCGGGCCGCCCAACGGAACCGAGAGCCGTCCCACTTCCGTGATTGGCCCGCAGATTATCGCTAACGGGCGCGTCCAACTTACCAACATTCCCGTCGATGCCAGCGGACAGTGGAGCGTGCGGCGGATCTATCGCAATTTGTCGACCGACGACAGCAAGTTCTACTTTGTCGGGGAGATTCCCAACAACTCCGCGGCGGAGAACTTCACTGACTCCACGAGCGATATGTCGATTCAGTCCAATCCCCAGATCGACTTGGACGGGCCGCGCATCAACACGAGCACGCTGTTGACCGACGTCCTGCGGCGCGACGGCGCTGTGTACAACTCGGTGTTCAAACTCGGCGCGCTGACATTCAACGGACGCAAGGGCGGCAGCCTGGTCGACCCGAGTAGCCCTCCGCAATTGCAGATTACGGCGACCACCACGGTGTTGGACCTGGTGAACTTCATGACCGACGCCCTGGGCATCCAGACGCCGCCTGGACCCGATCCTCTCAACCCAATTCCGCCGGACATTGTCACGGGCGATAACCCGGGTGGCTCGGTGACATCCGACGGCCAAATTCGCCTGGTGAGCAATAACGGAATCAGGAACGCGGTCGAAGTTGCTCTGTCCGCGTTCACGCTGATCCCGACCGGCAGCACCACGCCTGAAGCCGTCTCTATGCCGTTTAGCCAGGCACAGGCGGCGCAGGGTCAAAGTGCCGTGGCCGACGTGGTGGTATTCGATTCGTTGGGCATTCCGCTGAACGTCCGGATCACGGCGGTCCTGGAAAGTGTGACCGGCACCGAGACAACTTATCGCTGGTTTGCCGACTCGGGCGATAACGACCCGGTTTCGGGCGTCGATATCGCCGTCGGCACGGGGTTGATTCGCTTCGACGGAAAAGGAGACCTGATTGGCAGCACCAATTCCACGGTGTCGATCGATCGGGCCAACGTGCCGTCGACCAAGCCGCTAGAAATCAACCTCGATTTCAGCGGCATCAAGGGGCTGGGCTTAGGTTCCGATTCATCGGGCGTGGCAAAGCCGCCCGATATGTCGGTCAGCCGCCAAGACGGTTTCCGTCCTGGCAAGCTCACGAGTTTCATCATTGGCGAAGACGGAGTGATCCGCGGCGTGTTCGACAACGGAACGCAGCGCGATCTGGGCCAGATTCGGCTGGCCCGCTTCGCTAACAATCGCGGTCTGTCGCAGCGCGGCCAGAATCTGTTCTCCGACGGCGTGAACTCCGGCTTGCCGATCGTCGGCAACCCAAGTGAGCAGGGAATCGGCCAAATCATCGCGGGCGCCGTGGAGTTGTCGAACACCGATATCGGCCAGAACCTGATTGACCTGATCACCGCGTCAACGATGTATCGAGGCAACGCTAGGGTGATCACCGCGGCTCAGCAATTGCTGGACGAACTGCTGAATCTCCGCCGCTAAGGACTTGTACAGAGAAAAGCTTGAGCAGTTCTTTAGCCACGGATCAAACGCAGCGCGGGCTACGCGCGGGCAACCCAAATGGACGGTGGCAGTGGACAGCGGGTAACGCATGGTAAATGGTGATTCGTGGTTCGATCGCCACTTTTCCCTGGCCCAGGCATTTATGCCTGGGTTTTCGACACCCCTAGGAAGTCGTCGTCCGTTGCGGGCAAAACCTTCCACCGAGTCCATGCCGCCCTGAAGGGCGTGCAAAACAATAACCTTTACGATCGATTTCCCAGGCATAAATGCCTGGGCTAAGGAAAAACCGGGTGTCAAAATTCGCGCAAGGCGCGTGCAAATTCAACGTTAGTAGTACGGATTTAAGGAAATCGATTGTACCGCGGATGAACGCCGATAAACGCGGATGAAAACGGACGAGACTATTGGGTTTCTTGTTCCAGACTTCATATCCGCGTTCATCGGCGTTCATCCGCGGTAAAATTTCTTCTTCAATTCCGTGTTCGATCCGTGGCAAATTGAACAGGTTATTCATGCGCGGATCCTTAGTACCCGTTCGACTTCGACGAAGAGAACCACCAAGGGCGCGAAGATCACAATACGAGATGATTGCGTCGATTGGCTGGAGCGATGCGTCTGGACTGTCCTGCTGATCTTGTGCCCGTACGGCCGGTCGCGGTCGGAGATGGTTTTGTCGTATCCTTTGTGGTGAGCATTCCGAAATACCAGCGGCCCATCCGCTAACTGTTGGCCGCCGATAGCAGAATGTTGTGGTCGCGATGGCCCAATCGGGTCGTTGCACGCCATCACTGCTGCCACTTCTTAGGCCCTTGGCCCTGCGGCCATTCAGGCCACCGGCCCTGTCCGTCGCGGCCTGCGAAATGCCCCCGTTTTCGTAACCTATGCTTTGGGGGGAAGACTCGCCCATTGCAGGGCTGAGTGACAATCCGCGCACGCTCAGAGTCGAGCGCGGATGACTCCCCTTTGTTTCTAGACCAACCGAGGCAACGATTATGGCATCGCACGAGGTGGCTGCGGAAGCGCCTGCCGAACAGGCCGAGGGCGCCGCGCCCAGCAAACTGGGTAAGCTCATGCCGATCATTACCATGCTGGGCGTGGTGCTAGCAGTCGTGACCGTGGAATGCCTGACGGCTTACTTCTGTATTCCGTCGGCCGACGACCTGGCCGCGGCGGCCGGGGTTAGCATTGCGGCCGAGGCCCCGCCCGAGCCGGTCGCGGAAGAGCCGGAAGAACCGGTGTTGGTCGAGGTCGACCTCGGCGAATACCGCGTCACGGCCCTGCAACCGCTTACCAACACCAATCTGCGCATCGACTTCAAACTATTCGGCATGGTAACTGAGGAAGGCCACGTTGAGTTCGCGGAACTTAGCGAGGCGCACAAGCACCGCCAGCGGGACCAGGTCATTTCGTTGATTCGCGGCGCCGACATGACCGATCTGACCGACGCCGGGTTGGGCTTGATCCGCAGGCGGATTTTGGAGACAACTAACCACACGCTGGGCAAGCCACTTCTGCATGCAGTCATCTTTAGCGATTTTTCCGTGGTCGAACAGTGATGCCGTCAAACCCAGACGCACTGCCGCGCGTTTCGGGCGCAGCGGTCACTGCCCGTGGCCGCCATGACGACGACAGGAATGGATTCCAATGTCGGACGAATCGAAGCAGGTTGGCCAGGACGAAATTGAAGAGCTTTTGAAGCAGGCGAAAGCCGGCGCTGCCAGCTCTCCCGCGCCACCGTCGGCCGCGGCTTCGAGCGTCGTCGAGCAAGACGAAATCGAGCAACTGCTCAAAGGCGCCGTCTCAGCCCCCAAGCCCGCCAAGGCCGAATCCAAGCCGGCCGCCGCCGCGGACGACGGCAACAAAATACTCGCACAAAGTGACATCGAAGCTTTGCTCAACAAGTCCTCGCCCCCAACGCAAACCGCCAAGCCGGTGCATGTCGAACCAGCCGTGTCGCACGCCGTCGGCGAGAGCAGCATGGCGCAGGGCGACATCGAGCTTCTGCTCCACCAGGCCGAACGTGCCCTGGCGTCGATCGACCAACCCGCCGGCGCTGCGCCGCACGGTGTGCGGCCCTTCGAGTTGCAAAACTTCTCCGGAGCGCCGCCGTCGAGCGAAGTGGCCACGCTCGAATTGATTCGCGATGTCGAGCTGGATCTGAAGATCGAGCTCGGCCGCACGCACATGTACCTCGAGGACGTGCTCAAGCTGCGCCGGGGATCGGTCGTTCCGTTGGACAAACTGGCCGGCGATCCGGTCGACATCTTCGTGAATGGCCGCTTGATCGCGCGCGGCGAGGTTCTGGTCCTCAACGATAATTTTTGCGTCCGCGTCGCCGAACTAGTTGCGGGTGAAACCGCGGGCGTGTGATAAGGAACTCTTAACTAACCTTCCTCAATGCCACGTCATTCCCGCGCAGGCGGGAATCCAGCACACCACAAGTCGGTCCTACACCGCAAGAATTACAATCGTCCCGCACGAGTCTCCCCTGCTACCCTACTTCTCGAGTCCCTGGATTCCAGCCTGCGCGGGAATGACGTCCGAGCGGTAAGGTTAGGGGTTCTAAGGAAAGAAAGGCAAGGATGCCTTCGATGGTGACACGACTCGCGCTGGCTGCCATGTTGGTTTGCTGCGCCAGCGCGGCGGCCGACGAAGCTGTGCCGCGCCAAAAATCCGGGCAGCGGTATGCGGATCGAGACACAGGTCGCGCGGCGCCGCGTGTATTTGAGGCGGCGAAGGATTCGGCGCCACTTGAGGCTTCGCGCGGCCGAGCCACGGAAGCCGGATATCCGCTGGACGTCGGTGCGACACATCCAGCGACACTCGAGTCGTCGGGTAACGTTAATGTGCCCTACACCGAACCTCCGGCAGCGAAGGAACCATCCGCGACTCCCGAACCACTGCGTATTTCGCCGTCCGGCGCGCACAAAACTCGCGGCCAGGGCGGTCCCGCCGGTGAATCTGGTTCGACGTCGCGTACCGGCGGCCGCATGTCGCTCGTGCCCGTCTTTGGCAGCTTGGGCGTCGTCCTGGGGTTGTTTTTCCTGGTGATGTGGGTTCTGCGGCGGGGGATGCCCAAAGGCAGTCAATCCTTGCCGACGGAAGTAGTTGAAGTCTTGGGCCGCACGTCATTGGGCTCGCGGCAATACGCGCACCTGGTGCGCTGCGGCAACAAGCTGCTGCTAGTGTCACTATCGGCCAGCGGCGCCGAGACGCTGACGGAAGTCATCGATCCGATCGAAGTCGATCGCCTGGCGGGTCTTTGCCGGCAATCGCAACCCCACAGTGCGACGGCCACATTTCGCAATATCTTTCAGCAGTTCGGCCGCGACCGAACGGCGCGGGGCTTTCTGAGCACTACGGAGCGGGAGAGCGTGGCGTCGCTGGCCGACTTGCACGACGAGCCCTTGGATGGGTCAACGGAGGAATTCCATGCCTGATCGTTCGACCCCAAAGCCCAGCCGTGCGGAGATTCTGGCGCGGTGGAAATCCAGCCGCTCGCGCCGACTGCTGGCGGCCGGATCGTGCCTGCTGGCGCTGGTCTGCTTATTCAGCCCAGCCGGCGCGCAGGAGCAGCCCAACACGCCGTCGCGCATCGAACTTCCCGCGGGGCTCACGGGCGGGCCGCAGTCGTGGACAAGCCCCGAAGGTTTGAGTTCGACGATCCAGGTCATGCTCCTGTTGACCGTGCTCAGCCTGGCGCCGGCCGTACTGCTAATGACGACCTGCTTTGTGCGGATTGTCGTTGTACTTGGGCTGTTGCGACAGGCGCTGGGGACGCAACAATTGCCGCCTAGCCAGGTCATCACTTCGATGGCTTTGTTTATCACGCTGCTGATCATGGCGCCCGTCTGGAAGCAGGCTTACGACGATGCGATCGTTCCGTACACGAATCAACAGATCGGACTGGAGGAGGCATGGCATGCCGGCGTCGCTCCGATTCGCCGCTTCATGAGTGCGCAGATTAACCGCACGGACAATGGCGAAGACGTCTTGCTGTTCATGGAATACCTGCCCGAGTCGAAGACCAAAGACGTGCAGTACTACGACGACGTGCCGCTCGAGGCCCTGCTGCCGGCGTTCATGCTGAGCGAATTGAAGACGTCGTTCTTGATAGGATTTCAGATCTACTTGCCGTTTCTGATCCTCGACATGGTCGTGGCCAGCGTGCTGATCTCGATGGGCATGCTCATGCTGCCGCCCGTGTTGATCTCGCTGCCCTTCAAGTTGTTGTTATTCGTACTGGTCGACGGCTGGCACCTGATCGTCGGCATGCTGATGGAAAGCTTCCAGCCATTTGGGTGACGGTGCAAGATGTGGGCGCCACGGCAAGGCAATTGTCAGCAGCACAGTGACGGTTTCAGAATAGGTCTTCGATCATGGAAGTCCAAGACGCGATCGACCTGGCGCGCGAAGCCATGTTTGTCACCATGCTGATCAGCTCGCCCGTGCTGATCGCCGGCATGGTGGTGGGACTGGTCGTCGGCCTGTTGCAGGCGGTGACGCAGATTCAAGAACAGACGATCTCTTTCGTGCCCAAACTAGTGGCGATGGTGTTGGCGTTGTCGTTGAGCTTACCCTGGTTACTGGCGCAGTTGTTGCAGTACTTCCGCGACCAGATTGTGAATATCCCGGATAATCTTTAGGGGCCGTCGGTCTTCGCCTCATGCCCTTGTTGCTGGACTTACTTTCGAGCCAGTTTCTGGTCTTCACCCTGGTGCTGACGCGCGTCAGCGGTTTGGCCATCGTTGCGCCCGTTTACGGAACAAACGAGGTCCCAGCACAGGTTCGCGGACTGCTCGCATTCGCGCTCGCACTGCTGCTCACTCCGGCCCAACTGGGCGTTGCCATCGATCCGCCGCGGACGATCTTAAACTACCTGGTGTTGATCGGCGGCGAAGTGCTCATCGGACTGACGCTGGGCGTGGGCGTCTTAATCCTGTTTTCCGGTGTGCAATTGGCCGGGCAGGTGATCGCTCAGATGAGCGGGCTGTCGCTGGCCGACGTGTTCAATCCCGGCTTCGACACCAGCGTGCCGTTGATCTCGCAGTTCCTCTACATGTTTGCCTTAGCCATTTACGTCATCTCCGGAGGTCATCGGATCCTGATGGCGGGGCTGCTGGGGACATTTTCGTCCATTCCGCCGGGCTCAGCAGGGATGTCGACGTCGATCGCTGACGCCATGAGCGTTTTGGTCACCGAGAGTTTCACACTGGGCGTGCGCGCCGCCGCGCCGGCGACGGTCGCACTGCTGCTGGCCACGTTGGTGATGGGACTGATCAGCCGCACGTTGCCGCAGTTGAACATCATGGCGGTCGGTTTCGGCCTGAATGCGATGGTTACGTTCGGCTCGATAGCCGTGTCGCTCGGCGGACTGGCCTGGATGTTCCAAGAACAGATTGAGCCCGCCGTTGAAATGATTCTGGAAGTCTTTCAAGGGAGCGGTTGACGAATTCCGGCATCTGGGTGCCATGCCTTCACGGGCGCTAGCCCGGGTAGGCATGCCGCGCGGCACCTGAATGCGGGCAGGCTTACCCGACGCGGGGCGTCGTGAATGCATGGCACACGGTCGGATAGATTGTTTCCCGGGCTCTTCCGCGGACGCTGTGCTCTCCTCACCTCTCACTCCTCACCCCGTCACTCTCCCCTCGCATGGCCGACCAAGACAGCGACAAGTCGCAAGACGCGACACCGCACCGCCGCCAGCAAGCGCGCGAGCAGGGGCAAGTCGCCCGAAGCCAGGACTTGGGTTCGGCCGCTGTCTTGTTGGGCAGCGTGGTGGGACTGATGTGGCTCGGACCCGATCTCGTCAACTACCTTGCCGTTCTGACACGGCAGCAGTTGGGCGGCGATCCGTGGATGTCGGCCGACGTCTCGTTCACGACGTACGAGTGGCATTCGGTTGCTTGGGGGCTGGGTAAAGTCATGCTGCCCATTCTGGGCCTGATCACATTCATGGCGATTGCCAGCAATGTTTTGCAAGTCGGCCTGCTGTTCTTGCCCGACAAGCTCGCGCCCGATATCAGCCGGATCGATCCGTTGAAGGGGTTTGGGCGTTTGTTTTCGCTGACGAACTTCGTGCGATTGGCCTTTGGGATCATCAAAGTCATTATCGTCGCCGCCGTGGCCTACGCGAGCTTGAAGGGTCACCACGACGAGATCCTTGCGGCCTCTGGTATGTCATTGCCCGAGCTGGCCGCGTTTCTTATCGATCTGCTGCTCTCGACGGCACTGAAGGTCGCACTGGCTTTGCTGCTGTTGGCGATTCTCGACTTCGGCTTTCAATGGTGGAAGCAGGAGCAGGACATGCGCATGACGACGCAAGAGGTTCGCGAGGAAATGAAGAACCTGCAGGGCGATCCGCAGGTCATCTCGCGGCGGCGCGCGGCTCAGCGGCAACTTGTCCTCAATCGACTCTCGTCGACCGTTCCCAAGGCCGATGTGGTTATCACCAATCCCACAGAGTTGGCCGTCGCCATTCAGTACGACCCAGAAACGATGAACGCGCCCGTCCTCGTGGCCAAGGGGGCGGGCGTGATGGCGCAGCGAATTCGCAAGCTGGCGCTAGAACACGGCATTCCAATCGTCGAGAAGAAGCCGCTGGCCCAAGCGCTCTTCAAGGAAGTCGAAATCAACCACCCGGTCCCGCACCAGATGTACTCCGCCGTGGCCGAGATTCTGGCCTACGTGTATCAGCTCAAGGGCAAGTCGATGCCGACGCTTCGCTGAGGAAACGAGGCATCACGCCTCACGAACGCCGCTCGCTCGCCACGCTCACGGCCGTATGCGGGCTGCGAATGGTTCGGCCGTCCGTTTGAGTAACGGTCTCCACATCGCGCTGCTCGATTTCCGCACGCTCCGCCAGGCCACCCGAGTAGCCGTACTTATCGATAAAGCTCGCCCACCGCTGGGCAATTTTGGCACGCAACTCGGGGGGAAGGTCGTAGCGATTGGTCTCGTAGCCGGTCGTGCTGGCCACATAGGCTTCCAACGCGGGCAGCAGGCGCTCGAATTCGCCCAGGTTCAACTGATCGTACACCGTCCGCATTGAAGCGATCGGGTCGCGCACCAATTCTTCGTAACGCAGCTCGCAGAATCGGCCCGGACCAATCAGGTGCCGCTCGGCCTCGAACTTGTCGTACATCCGCGTGAATGTGTCAAAGACGCGTTCCTCCAGCCCGGCAAATGTCGGCGCTTGCAGCGCGGTCTGCGAGTAGAGTTTCTTCCACAGGTGGACCGTCGAGGGATACACGACGAATGGATCGCGCACGATATGTACGAACCGCGCCTGCGGAAACATTTCCAGCAACGTCTCGATGCGGCAGGTATGCGGCGGCGATTTGAGGATGATCCGCTTGGGCTTGAAGTACGAGACCTCGCAAAGAAAACGCAGAAAGGTTCGCCTCCAGCGGGAGAGCTCCTGCGGTGACAGTCCTTCGAGCGTGAGATACTCCTGATCCAGCGGCGGATTATTGGGAAAGGCAATCGTCAGGTAAGGCGACGGAATCCCCAGATTGCACAGTGCGAACTCGTCTTCTTGCGGTCGCAACCAGCCGGCCGGCATATTGTCCATCGGTCGACGTGACGGCAGCAGGAACTTCAAAAAGCGAACGGCAAACCACTGGGTCGCTAGAAAATGGGCCGGCGCGAAGCACTCGTAAGTCGTCGGGTACGTGTGCCGTGGATCGAGCACCAGCAACTCGTGCAACAGCGTCGTCCCCGATCGCCAATGGCCCAGGATGAACAGCGGTTGCCGATCCTCAGGGATGGACTTGATACGCCAGCCCCAGCGCAACCACTGACCCTTGCGATAGAGCGAATTGAAGATGCTCATCGCCGTCATGCCGGGCAGGTGGTGCCAGTTCTGCCAGCCGACGCGAAACCGATTGCGGACCAATAACCGCACCCAGCCCGTGAAGCACATGCCGTACCAGAACTTGAGCATCCATTCGCGCTGTTTAGTCGGCTTCCTCGGCGGAGTTTTGGATTCTTCCTGTGTGTCGACCATTGATTCTACCGCCGCGGCAACAAAACCGACCCCCTGGTGCAAGTTCCCACCCACGGCTGCATTTCAGAAGACGGCAATCCAACTGGCGACTTCGCGTGCCCGCTGGCCCGCGAGCACCCAGACGCCCCAACTTGCGGCTTCATCCTACTCACCCGCAGGGTGGGCGGGCAAGGAGGCGGAGGGTGCGGAAATCGCCAATCGTAACAAGACGTCCTAAATCGATCTGCCGGCGGTCGTCTGCCCGCGGCCTACCGCTTGCTGCCCACGTTCTGTCAGTAGACTTTCGGTGAATCGGCTCGCTCGGGCCGACGGGCGACGGCCTGCAGTGCGGCCTGCATCTCGACCACGAGTTGATGGCCCGGACGTTTGCCGGTAATCCGATTGAGGGGCAGCCCACCTGGCGAGAGAAACTGGATCGTCGGATAGCCGCGCACGCCGAAGTTGCTGCACACGTTGGGCTCTTTGTCGGCGTCGACCAGCACGCACAGGAATCGCCCCGAGAGGCGGACGACCTGGTCCTCAGAAAATGCTTCCTTTGCCATCTGGTGACAGTAGTCGCACCAGGTGGCAGTGAAGAAAACAAGCATCGGGCGGCCCTCGCGCCGCGCGATTTCGCTCCCTCGGGCGTAACCTTCGACGAACTGAATGCGTCCCCGCGCGACGCTCGGTTCTGTTCGCGAAGCCGCGGCAGTTGTTGCTGCTGTGTTATCGTTGGTGTGGTCGTCGCTACAACCTACGAGCACAACAGAAAGGGACATGGCCCCGAGCACGGCACATCGCAACGCTAGCATTTCATTGTCCCAAATCATTGTTGGTTCGACGAAGCAAGCGACCCCTCGTTTGGCGCATCGCCGCGAACAGCAATTTCAATCGTGCTGGCAGCTAGCACCGCCGTCGGTGCGACGCGTTGGGCGAAAACGCCGTGGGATGATGTGGTGAATGTCGCACAAGTTACTGCGACGCGCTACTTATCGCCCTGTGCGGCCAGGCAACTTGAACCGTCTACGCAAGTCGTTTGGCGGCGCTTCCAACGGCGAGCGCAATTGGCGAGTCGGATGCGTCAGCTTGGCAAGCCGGATGCGTCAGCTTCCGGGTTCGTTGCAGCGAAGCAACGCTTTACCTCGGCGCGCTTGCCGTTGGCTCGCGGCTAAACGGGTGCGATGCAACAAACCCGCTATCCGCTCTCGACTTTCCGACCCCCCCATTCTTGGCAGCGGGCTGCAACGGCTATTCTCCATTGCCGTTGACCGCCGCGTCGCAAATCTGGTAGCCTTCGCCCCGCTAGCTGGCGTTTCGAGGGCCGTTCGCGCTCTCGGAGTATTTTGGGCATCTCTGTTCGTAGCCGGAAGTTGTCGATGAAATACGCGGCGGTCGGCCCGATTGCCATCCATCTGCCCGAGGCGGTCGAGACCAACGATCATCTCCAATCGCAGTTCCCCAAGTGGGACATGGACCTGATCTATTCGAAGACCGGCATCCGCGCGCGGCACGTGGCGGCCGACGGCGAGTGCGCGTCGGACCTGGGCGTGGCGGCCGCCGAAAAGCTCTTTACTCAACACTCGATCGACCGCGGCACGATCGATTTCTTGCTCTTCTGCACGCAAACGCCCGACTACCCACTTCCCACCACGGCCTGCCTGATGCAACATCGGTTGGGGCTTCCCACCTCGATTGGAGCGCTCGATTTCAATCTCGGCTGCTCGGGCTTTGTCTACGGACTGTCGCTGGCTGACGGATTGATTCGTTCGGGTGCCGCTCGGCGGGTGCTGCTCATCACGGCCGAGACATATTCCAAGTACATTGCCGCGGACGACCGCTCGCTGCGGACGATCTTTGGCGACGGCGCCGCCGCCACGCTGGTTGAGGCAGCCACGCAGCCCTCGCTCGGTTCGTTCGTCTTTGGCACCGACGGCCGCGGCGCCGATGCGCTGTTTGTCGCCGAAGGGGGCGCGCGGCGGGGCGAGCACGTCTTGCAGTCGCGGAAGCGCCGCCGCTGGAGCAGCCCGCTCTATATGGATGGGCCGGCGCTGGTGGACTTCACCGTCGAGCAGATTCCAGCGATGGTCAATCGCGTTCTGGATGCCGCGAAACTCGAGTGGGACGCGGTCGATTTTTTCCTAATGCACCAGGCCACGCACTTCATGCTCTCGAAGCTCCGCGAGCGAATGCAGTTGCAGGAAGACCGCATGCCGCTGGTGCTCGAGCAATTTGGCAACACGGTCAGCTCGACCGTACCGATCGTGATGCATCAGTTGCGCGAGAGCGGCCGGCTGCGGCCCGGCACACGGTCGCTGCTGGTCGGCTTCGGCGTGGGCCTCTCTTGGGCCGGCTGCCTGTGGACGGAAACGTGGTGTGCAACGGCGGCTGACGCCGCGGATACCGATGCCGCGAAGCGAAGTGCGGCTTGAGATGTCACGCCGACACCTCGGCAATTGGAGGTCTGAGGAAGGCGGTCGGATCCTCTATTTCGTGATACGGCAATTCGGCAGTGCCTGCTTGAGCTTCTGAACCTGTTCGTCGCTGACCAAGCTACCGACGAGCCAAAGCGACTCAAGGTTCTTGAGACTTAATAGCGGCGAGACGTCGCTTACTCGCGTGTTTCCAATAGCTAGAATTTTCAGTTTTGTGAGTCTAGAGAGCGGCGAAAGATCGTGGACTGGAGTGTCCGAAATGGCTAGCCATTCAAGCGCCGTCAGATGTGCGAGAGGCGACACGTCGCTGACTCGCGTGCCCCAGAGAGAAAGCGTCTTCAGTTTCTTGAGTTCTGCAAGCGGCGAAAGGTCGCCGACGGTTGTTTGGTCAAGATCAAGATACTGCAGGTTCGTAAGCGTGGCAAGCGGCGAGAGGTCACTGGTTTTGGTGCATTCGAGATCGATCCTTTTTAGGTTAGTGAGTTCTGCGAGAGGCGAGAGATTGTTGACGGGCAACCCGGGTAGATCAAGTGATTCTAGGCTTCGAATCGCAGCAAGCGGCGACAGATCATTGACCCCTGTATCACGAAGCTCAAGCCCTAGCAGGTGTTTGAGGCCAACGAGCGGCGAAAGGTCGCGGACGTGCGCGCCGTAGAGATGAAGGTATTGCAGTTCAGTTAGTCCACTGAGTCCCGAGAGATCGCTGAGTGACGGGCCGCCAAGATTTAGCCTATGCAGTCTCTCCATCCCGGAGAGTGATGAGACGTCGCTGCTCGACGTGCATTCGAGCGAAAGCTCTTCCAAATCTGTGAGCCCCGAGAGCGGTTCGAGATCTCCAACCTGGGCGGATCGGATTTCAAGTATTTGTAGTTTCTTTAGATTGGCGAGTGGCCTGAGGTCGCCGATTGGCGAGCCAATGTCGAGCAGGACCAGATTCTTGAGCCGAGAAATCGGCGAAAGGTCGCTCACTGACGCATCCCAGAACATGAGCGTTCGCAAACTCGTGAGTTCAGAGAGCGGCACTAGGTCATTTACATTCGGGCCGTTGAATTGAACCAGTTGAACTCTTCGTCCAAGGACGTTTCCCAAATGCGTTCGCCACCAGGATTGGTGCGCCGGATCAGAATCGGGATCGTCTAGCAGACCTGCGAACCCAACACTTGCACCCTTGCCTTCTAGCTGTTCCGCGATTCGGATTTCACGCCGCGACTGATTGCGCTCGCTCGCGACCCACGCCACGACGATGGCCGCGAGCGTAATGAAAACCAGCAGCGATTTCAGACTGAACGCAAGCCAGCGGCGAGGCAGGTGCGTTTCTGATGCAGGATTGTCCATCGTTGCAGAGAAATCCCGCAGGGAAGCGAAACGCGAGCATCGAACAAAATGCCTTTGACGTACTTCAGTAGGAGAACCCCATTCAAATTATCTCGGACGCAACTCACACTTTCGGCGTGAAGCCTAGCACGATCTCGAAGCGGGCCGCCAGTTCGCCGATGCGCGAGTCCTTGAGAGGCGCAAAATCAACGGTCAGTGCCTCGCGGCCTTTCGGATCGCGGACGCTTTTGTAGACGAAGTCTTGCTCGTTGGCCGGTTCGCCCTTGATGTAGCACTGCGTGGTGAACTTCTCGCGGCCCTTCGTCTTGACGGCGAAATGGATGTGCGGCGTGCGCTGGGGATAGGCCACCGGCTTGATCGTGCGGAAATAATACTCGCCCTTCGAGCCGGTGAGGAAGCGGCCGAACCCCTGGAAATTAGCATCGCGCTTGTCGCAGTTACTGCTGCCCGAGTGCAGATACGCGCCGGCGCTATCGACCTGCCAGATTTCGACCAAGGCGTTGCGCACCGGCTCCCCGCGAGCGTCGAGAATGCGGCCGGTGAGATGCGTGATCTCGCCCACCGACGGCGTGACGGCGTCGTTAATCACAATCAGATCGTTGTCGGTGTCGAGCGGGAGCTTGTCGGGATAAAACGGCCCTTCGGTTTGGGCCGGCGTCCGCGTCAGTTCTTCCGCGAATGCTCCGGGCGCACTGAAAGCAACGGCCCCGACGGCCAACCCGCCCAAGAATCCGCGCCGCGTGACGCCCAGAGATGGAATTCGACTATTGAAGAATCGTGTTGTCGGCATGGCGGCTTAGCTCCTCGTTCGGTTGAGCGGACGAATTGCGATTCGTCCTCAGTCAAGACGCTCTGCCTATTATAACAAACTCAAAAGGTGTATGGGCAGAGTTTCGCGGCACGGATTTATAGTGCGGCAGCATCAATTGGCAGGCTGCTGTCGCAACCAGTACTCCCGGAACGACTTCAAACGTGGCAGCGACTCGCGATCCTTCGCGCGACCGGTCGCCTCTTTGCTGGCAATAATGTCGTCGATATGGCACACGGGAAAACCAGCGACTTCGACTCGCCGACGCCAGGCGTCCTCGAAGCGTTCGATTCCATCTGGCGCGAAGATTAGATCCAAGTCGAACGGGCCATTCTTCAACTGCACAAAGTCCTTGCCGCCCTCGATCTCGGCAGCCTGCCAATCGGCAAGGGAAAAGCCCAAGCTTCGCAGGGCATGGACTAACGCGCGGCCATTTTCCGGCGAACGCTTGACAAACAAATCGGCGTCTTGCGTTGTGTCGGGAAATCCGAGCAGAATCGCGCCAGATTTTCCCAGGAATAGATATTCGACCTGGTGTTGGGCCAGAACTTCGCGGATTTCCTCCGCCTGGCGATATTCAAACGCACCCATAACCTAGCCAGTCGGGCAAGTGTTCCTGGCACCAGCGGCGATACTCCGCCGTCGTGTCGAACGACCGGTACGACTCGTCGTCGAGCACCGGCTTGTACGTCTTGATAAAGCTATAGCGAAAGCGAGTTTCAAGCGGTCGGCGAGCATTCGCTTCAAACTCGTCGAGCCACTCGCGCGGAATCGCGGTCGACTGCCCGATTGCACTAACAGAAGCAGTAGTTTCCACCATGAATCGCAAAGTCCTGCGAGTGATCGACTACAAAAAGTTGGTCGGTGTTATTCAGTTCAACCGAACGATGCGCTACACGTCGGGCAAGAGTAAATTGACAAGCAGGCTACCTCATCAGTCTACTATGCAGGCCACTGTGCGACAACTTTGTGTCGCCGTTTCGACATCTCGGTTGCAGATGTCCGCGATTTTCCAACATTCGACTACCGCTACTTCATCGCCGCCGCGGCCCGCTTCTCCATCTCCTCGGGCGTCACGTCTTCGACGTGTGTGGCAATCCACCACATATTGCCCGAGGCGTCCTGCACGCCGGCGCTGCGATCGCCGTAGAACTGGTCCGTAGGGGCCATCAGCGACGTCGCGCCGGCGGCGACCGCTTTATTGTAGATCGCGTCCGCGTCATGCACATACAGGTGGATCATCGACGGCATCGATTTCCACTGCTCGTTGGCCTGTCCCATCATGATTGGCGAGTCACCGATTTTCACCTCGGCGTGCCTGATGTTGCCCTGAGGGTCAGTGTGACGGTTGATTTCGGTGGCGTCGAAAGCCGCCTTGAGGAACTCGATCAGCTCGGCCACCTTCGGCACGATCAGGTAGGGCGTAGCCGTGTGATAGCCCTCGGGTATCGGTTTGACTGCCATAACGTGCGGCTCCCTTCTCAAGAGTTGTTTGAAATCGTCGCGTTGAAATTGCCACGTTCGGATGGTTGCCATGCGCGGCCACAAGTCCCGCAACTGCTGGCATTCGCGCTGCTGGCATTGTCGCAAATCGCGGGGTGCATGCCAGAACCTCGTTCAATTTCGACCCAAATCGCCTAGATTCATGGGAGTGGCCATCGACGGAGTAAGCTGGGCAATGCGTGCCGATTATGCCTAGCGTAGTGAAGATGCCGATGGTAGCGGTCGAAATGAATCGTATGGATTCTAACGAACAGGCGGTCCTTCCGGGGCGCGTTCCGTATGGGGCGCGGACGATGATGCACCTTAAGATGAAGGCCTTTGCACTGCTGGCGCTTGGCGTCGCGCTGGTGTGCCCAGACCTGGCCGCGGCCCAACAAGAGCCCCCGTGTGCCTCCTGCTCGACAGGCTGCTCCACGGGCAGCGGCTCAGACTGCCCGCCGGGACTTCCCGACGCGTCCGAGTTCGATGGCCCCTCGGGTTTCTGCCCCGGCGGCTGGTTTACGGTTCCCGATTCGTGCGCGCCGCCCTTGAGGTTTTACGAATCGCCCCGTCGCAGAGTTTATGGCGCCGTGGAGGGAGTCGCGTTCAAGCGCAGTGTGTCGGGCAATCAGGATTTCGCCACGATGAACTTGCCCGGCCGAGTTGTGTTGAGCACGCGAGATCTGGACTTTGCGTTTCAAGGCGGCGTTCGAGGATTGCTGGGCGTGCGAATGAACGATCGATTCGCGCTGGAAGGTTCGTACTTTGGGCTCCTGCAATGGGACGAGTCCTCGGCCGTTCGCAACGACCGGGTCAATATCCTTGGTACGGCCGGAAATCTTTTCTCGCCTTTCACCAACTTTGGCATACCGCCGCAGATCGGATTCGATTTCAACACGACGGTCTCCGTCCGCGTGGAGTCGAGCTTCGATAACGCCGAGTTCAATTTGCGGCAGGTGCTCGACACCAACCCGTCGACGATGCAAGCCAGCGTGCTGTACGGCTTCCGCTATATCAACGTCGACGAAAAGTTCGAGTATCGTTCGCAATCGTTTGCTCCCACGCCGACGGGCACGGCCAATGCGGTCGACGTTGGTGCGGACAATCAACTGTTTGGGTTCCAGCTGGGCACGATGCTCGAGTTCAATGTCGATCCGCGCTGCTGGATCAACGGCGAGTTCAAAGCCGGTGTGTTTCACAACAACGCCCGCCAGAACACCAACTTTGTCACCGGTCCGCTGGCCGGCCCGCCATCGCTGATCAATACCGGGATCGCCCGCGAGGCGACTACGTGGATGTTGGATGGCTCCGCCTCGGTCATGTATCAGTTCACGCCCGCCATTGTTGGTCGTGTGGGCTATCAGGCGATTTGGCTCGACGGATTGGCGCTGGCGAGCGAGAACTTCTCCGAGAACGCCACGCTGCTGGGACTGGGGCCGGCCATTTTGGCCAAAGACGGGGCCGTGTGCTACCACGGTCCCTTCGCGGGCCTGACCTTCACGTGGTGAACGGCAACCGGTCGTGCCGCGACAATTGTCGACGCTCCACAGGCTCTAATCGCGTTGACGTCTCGCCTCGGACCGGCGCTTATGTCCTCGTGCCACTGGATTGTGGAAGTCTGCGCAATCCCGCCGAGCAGCGTGATTGACTCCAGCGTTGGTCCGATTATAGTCGCCAACAGGCAAAAAACTCGCCAGTGCGCGGCGCGAGAACACGCGCAGCCTGATTTGGGAGTCGCTCGATAACGCGACTCGCGACGCCCTTGGTGGCCCGTCGCACGCTAACTCGCAATCTCCTGCGATTGGTCACGTATTCCTGAGAGAATTCCATGTCGCTGCCAACGGTTTCGTCATCGGATTGGACCATCGCCTTTGAGGGGGACTTTCGTACCAGCTTTTGTCAGACGCTCCGCGATCTGCGCCTGGACGAGCTACAACGGTTTCCTCCACCCAAGGTCGATGGCCTTCCGATTGGTCACGAGTTGCGAATTGCCGGGAGATTTCTCAGCGGCGGCAGTTCCATGCTGGACCCATCCGCCTTGTCAGGAGTTTACAGGCGTTTGACTTCAGCAACGCAACAAGCGCTCTATCGCGGACTCGCGCTGGGTGAACCATTAAGTCGACCGCAGTGGGAATCGCTCATCGGCCGCGAGGCCGTCGATCAATGGGTCGAGCGAGGCCTGCTCACAACGGCTGCCGACGACCGTCTCGCATGCCGCTTTCGCGTCATTGTGTTGGGACCGTTGCGATTCGTGATCGACCATCCCGACCCGTCAATTCTGCTCCGCATTCACATCGGGCAGGACTCGCTCAATATGGTGGAATTCCTAGCCCACCACGCCCGCGATGTCGACGGCACGATGCTCGATGTCGGTACGGGCAGCGGTCTACAGTTGCTCACGTCCGGTCGCAAGCGATCGTCGGCGCTGGGCGTCGACATTAATCCGCGCGCGGTCCGAATTGCCCGGCTGAACGTAGAAATCAACGCTGCTTCGACGTGCAGGATCGAGGAACGCAATGCCTTCGACCGCGAGTGGAAGCCGGCGCCGTTTCGACTCGTTACCTGGAACACGCCGTTCATGTTCTTTCCCGACAGCGAGGTGGCGAACAACTTGGACGGTCATGGGGGGCATCTTGGCATCGCCTTGACGTTGTCGTTTGTGGAACGGCTAGTCGAGTTGCTCGATCCGGCCGGCGTTGCTTTCCTGCTCTCCGCCGCGCCGGTAATGTTCGACGGCCAGAATCAACTGGAGATCGAACTTGCCGATCGAGCGCAACGTTGCCGTCTCGACATTACGACTTTCGTCTTGCAAAAGTTTTGGGATCGAGACCATATCGAATTCCATCACGCGCATTCAATTCGCTCGTTTGAGAGCGTGATGATTCGCATTCGTCATGGCGAAGGCCGGTTTCAAAGAGTTCCGCCCGGCCCTTTCCAACGCTCGGTCGACGCGCTGCGGACCCTGCTGCACGGTCGACACGGTGGCATTGCCAGGCCGTCCAAGCGAACGACGGGCTGATCTTAGCGATTCAAAAATGCACAAGACCAGTCTCCCCACAGCGGGAATCCTGGTCTTGTGCGAACCCAGCGGAAAACGATGATGGCAGTCGGGCAGCTTACTACGATCATGGGGCGGCTACAATAAACCGGTTGGGGGGAATCGATCCAAGTCCCGGTTTATTCCATAAATCATGCTAATTGCCAGCCCTGCCTGTACTGGCGTCGGATGAGCGGCGCCGCCTCGGGGGCGTTGGTGGCCGTGAGCTTCTCGGCGTCCCATTCCAGCTTCTTGCCCACGCGAAAAGCGACATTGCCCAGGTGATTGGCCTCGGTGAGCCAGCCCGCGTATTGGAAGTTGCAAGTCGTGGGCTCGCCCGTTTTGCAGGCATGGATCCACTCGGCGTAGTGGCCGCGCGAGGGTGCGATCGTGGGCTCGGGCCGCTTGAAATCGGCAAATTCCTTCTCGGGCAACATCGTGTGCTTAAAATAGTCGGAGAGGACCATGCCTTTGTCTCCGATGAATAGCGTTCCGTCCCTCCATTGGGGGATGCGGCCTTGCGTCCAGATCTCAGGCTTGTTGACGCCCTGGTACCAGGTAAGCTTGAGCGACGGCTGATCGCCACGCGGAGCGTATTCATACGTAACTTGCATTGAGGCTGGGGCCAATTCAGGGTGCGGTGGCGGACCCTTGGCTTCGATCGTCAACGGGTGTTTTAGGTCCAGAGCCCAGAACGCCAAGTCAATGCGGTGGCTGCCAAGGTCCGACATCGTCCCGCTGCCAAAATCCCACCAGCGGTACCATTTGGGGCCGGGCACGTAAACGCTATTAAACGGTCGCTCGGGTGCGGGGCCCAGCCAAAGGTCCCAGTTGAGCGTCGATGGCACTGGTTCGGACCCGGTGGGCCGGTCTTGGATATCAACAATGTCGCCGTGCTTGCGGGCCTCTTCGGGCGACGATTGCCAGCCCCATGCCCGCGAGACCCATACGTGGACTTCGCGAACGGGACCGATGGCGCCGCTTTTGATCAACTCGACCACGCGGCGATAGTTGGGGTCGGCGTGAACTTGCGTGCCCATTTGCGTCGCGACGTTGGCTTTTGCTGCCGCTTCGCGAATGACGCGGGCTTCCCAGATGCTATGCGTGAGTGGCTTCTCGCAGTACACGTGCTTGCCCAGTTGCAATGCGGGCAAGGTCGCAAAGGCGTGCGTGTGCTCGCAGGTGCTAACCACGACCGCATCGAAGGGCTTCAGCTCGTCGTACATCCGACGGTAGTCGGTAAACTTGCGGGCCTGAGAGTGCGTCGCCGCGGCCGCATTCAAGGAGTTCTCGTTGACGTCGCAAAGCGCCACAATATTTTCTTTTTCCTTGGCAACTCCCTCCAGGTTGCCACCGCCGCGGCCCCCGCAGCCGACGATGGCGACATCCAGCTTCTCGTTGAGATTCCGACCCCGAAGCAGGGCCGGCGCTGCAAACGCGGCCAGGCCCCCGGCGGCGCTGGTCTGCAGGAAACGCCGACGCGAGTAAGGCGCCAATTTGGAACCCGAGTCGGCAACGGTTCGTTGGGTCATGGGATCGATTCCTCGGTGGGCCATGCGGGGGGCGGGAAGGCATTATCGTACCGCGTCGGCCAATTTGGTTCAAACTTTTGCGATCTCTCCGCGCCGATGACTTGAAATGTTCGCACGGGCGCGTATCATCCTAGGGCCGGGCGCGGTGGTCGTGATATGGTTCCTGCCCCACCATGTCGCATCCTGCGCCCGGCACTTTTTTGATATCAGGAGATCGATCTGCCGGTGTCGGATCGGGTCAAAACGTGCCCGACTAGGATGCGGCGAGCGCATGGCGCCAGAACGGCGCATGGCGTGACGGGCAGCTTGACACATCGCATACCCTTGCAGACCCTACTTCGGTATTGTCATGACAACGCTTGTGACGGGCGCCACGGGTCTGTTGGGCAATAATCTGGTCCGGCTGCTGCTGGAACAGGGGGCCGACGTGCGTGTCCTGGTGCGACCTCAGAGCGACCTGCGCTCGCTCGCAGGATTGGACGTCCAAGTCATCGAAGGCGACGTCCGCGACGCCACGGCCGTCGATGCGGCGTGCCACGGAGTGCAGCGCGTCCTACACGCGGCGGCACGCGTCCATATCGGCTGGAGCGGAAGCCAGCATCTGTGGTCCGTCAATGTCGACGGCACTCGAAATGTTTGCTCGGCCGCGCGAAAAGTTGGCGCCCGCATGGTGCATGTATCGAGCGTGGATGCCCTCAATCCAGGAAAGTTGGAGGCACCGGGGACGGAAGAGTCGCCCGCCGCGTGTCCCGTGGATTGCCCTTACGTCCTCACCAAGCGATCGGCGGAACAGGTCGTGCTCGAAGCGGTCGGTCACGACCTTGATGCCGTGATCGTCAATCCGGCGTTCCTTTTGGGCCCTTGGGACTGGAAGCCCTCGAGCGGCAAGATGCTGATCAGTGTCGCCTCGAATTGGGGAATCTTTGCGCCGCCGGGTGGCAACGATTTCTGCGACGTTCGCGATGTCGCGACAGGGATCATGCTGGCCGCACAGCATGGCCGCGTAGGGCAACGGTACATCTTGGGTGGGCACTCTTGGAGTTACCTCGAGGCCTGGCGATTGTTCGCGCGCGTAACGGGCGCGTTCTCGCCTCTACGCGCGGTCCGTCCCTGGTTCCTCCGTTCGATGGGCGCCATCGGCGACCTGGCCGGCTGGGTTCGCGGTCGTGAGGGGGACTTCAACTCCGCGGCGACGGCTCTCTCGATGCTGCCCCGGCATTCTTCCAGTGCGCGGGCGATTGCCGAATTGGGGTACTCCTTTCGGCCGCTCGAAGTGACGGTCCGCGACGCCTGGCATTGGTTTCAGGAGCACGGGCATATATTGGCCCGACAGAAGAGTCCGCAAACCGACTCCGCCTGGTCCTGATGTGTCGACCGCTGGACCGCCCCGCTTTGCCTGCTGTAAGATCGCCTCGGTACTGGCCGCAACGGTCGTTCGAGATAACCTCAGGCATTCACGATGTCCTCCCAAGCATTGGCTGGCGAATTTGCGCAGGTGCCCGTGATCGACGTGGGACCGCTGTTGGCCGGCAATTCCGGCCGCGTGGACGTAGCCAGTCAACTCGGCGCCGCCTGCCGCGAGTGCGGGTTCTTCTACGCCATCGGTCACGGCGTGCATGAAGGGCTTTGCCAACGCCTGGAAGCGCTCAGTCGGCAATTCTTCTCGTCGAGTGCGCCGGAGAAAATGCAAATCGGCATGTCTCGCGGCGGCCGGGCCTGGCGAGGATATTTTGCAGTCGGCGATGAACTTACTTCCGGTAAGCCCGATCAGAAAGAGGGCCTGTATTTTGGCGCGGAGCTGCCTGCCGATCATCCGGCCGTGATTTCCGGCACGCCGTTGCACGGCCCAAACCTCTTTCCCGAGATCCCGTTATTTCGCGAGACCGTGCTTGAATACATGGCGGCCCTCACGCTATTGGGTCATGCGCTGATGGCCGGCATTTCGCTCAGTCTGGGCCTCGAAGAATCGTACTTCGCGGACCGTTACACCGGCGATCCGCTCGTTCTGTTTCGCATCTTCAACTATCCCTGCTCGTCCGGGCGAACGGCCGCCGATAGCCCGCGATGGGGCGTTGGCGAACACAGCGATTACGGTCTTCTGACCATCCTCAGGCAGGATGACGTGGGTGGCTTGCAAGTCAAAAGCCGCAGCGAATGGATCGCCGCCCCGCCAATCCGCGGGTCGTTCATCTGCAATATCGGCGACATGCTCGATCGGCTCACGCGCGGGATCTATCGCTCCACGCCGCATCGCGTCGTAAATACGGCGACGCGCGACCGGCTCTCGTTTCCCTTCTTCTTCGATCCCGACTTTAACGCCGAGATTCGTCCCATCGAGGCGCTCGCTGGGCATGGAATTTCCGATGACCGCAACGAACGATGGGATCGTGCGAGCGTTCACGAGGTCAGCGGAACCTACGGCGACTACTTGTTGAACAAAGTCTCCAAGGTGTTCCCTCAATTGCGCCGTAGCGTATTGTAACGAATGATCGGAAAATGAATGTGGATGCATGCTTATTGTCATTCCCGCGCCGGCGGGAATCCAGTGAGGCGCAAGATGGCGCTGCGGCACCAGGTTGGAGAGCCGCCACGCACGAATTTTTTTCCATCGCGTTCCCCGTGTCCCTGGATTCCCGCCTGCGCGGGAATGACGGAGGCGATGCCGGACGCACATGGGCAATTCACGGATTCAAGGGGTTAGTTTAGGGACCACTAGAAGCTCATTGGAGTAACCGCATGAGTTCGACTCCGTTCTTGCCCCATTCAGAGCTCTCCGCGCCGATCATCCAGCCGCCAGGCGGAGGCAAGGTCGTGGGCGTGATCGGCGGCCGTAGCTACTTCAAGGTGCAAAGCGCCGATACGGGCGGCGCCTATGCCATCCTGGAACAAGAGGTGCCGCCGGGCCACGGACCTCCGCTGCACGTCCATCGTCACGAGACCGAGGTCTTCTATATCCTCGAAGGCCAGTTCGAGCTGACGATCGGCGACGAGAAGGTCGCGGCGCCGGCAGGCGCGATGATGGTCGGTCCGCGCGATATCCCCCACACGTTTCGCAATGTGGGCACGCAGCCCGGTCGCATGTTGCTGACCGTGATTCCGGGCCGATTTGCCGACTATTTCAGCGAGGTTAGCAACGTGCCCGACGCCGAAATTGCGACGATCCGCGGATTGTGCGCGAAGTACGACGTGGAAATCTTGGAGTGAATCTGACCGCGTTGCCGGCAACGTGCATCTTGACGGTTCAGGCCAGAATCTCGGTGATCGCCTTGCCGTGATCGATTTCCAGACGCTTGCGGCCGGGGATTTCGAGCCTGCGTGAGTCGAGGCCCATTTGTTGCAGAATTGTCGCGTGAATGTCGGTGACGTAGTGGCGATTCTCGACGGCGTGGAAGCCGATCTCGTCCGTCACGCCGTGAATAATGCCCCCCTTGATGCCGCCGCCGGCCATCCAGACCGAGAAACCGTAAATATGATGGTCGCGCCCGTCGGTGCCTTGGGTTCCGGGCGTCCGGCCGAACTCGCTGGCGAATAGCACGATGGTCGAGTCGAGCATGCCGCGTTGCTTCAAGTCCTTGAGCAATCCCGCGATCGGCTTGTCGACTGCTTTGAAATTCTTCTCATGGTTCGCCTTCAAGCCGCCGTGCGCGTCCCACGCTCCCGCGCCCCCCGCGCCGTGTTGAATCTGGATGAAGCGCACGCCGCGCTCGACAAATCGCCGCGCGGCCAGCATCTGCATGCCAAAATCGCGCGTCGTTGGCTCGTCGAGACCGTACATTTCACGCGTGGCAGCCGTCTCTGAGGCAAACTGCAGCGTCTCGGGAACGGACGTTTGCATGCGAAACGCTAGTTCGTAGGCCTCGATTCTTGCGGCCAACGCCGGATCGTCGGGGTACTCAACCGCCTTGAGCTGGTTTAATCGGCCGACGAGGTCGAAGCCGAGTTGCTGTTCCTCGTTGCTGATGCCGCTGGTCGGCCGGCCGAAATCGAGCGGATTGGCCGGATCGACGCGAATGGGCACGGCGTCGTGGGCGGGCCCGAGGTAGTGCCCATCCTTTGCGTTCCAGTATTCGCGGTTCCCCATCGAAATAAACTGCGGCAGGTTGTCGTTCACTGAACCGAGCCCATAGTGGACCCACGCGCCCAAGGTTGGGTACTCGCCGTCGAGCATGTGGCGCCCCGAATGAAACTGCGTCTGGGCGCCGTGGTTGTCGTCGGTCGTGTACATCGAACGAATGACGGCAATATCGTCGATGCAGCTTCCGGTGTGCGGCAGCCAATCGCAGAGCTCGATGCCCGATTGGCCGTACTTGCGAAATCCGACTTGCAAGGGGTAGAGCTTGTTGCGCTGCTGACCGTTGGCGTCGTTCACGACTGTCACCCGGGCCAGCTTCAGCTTCTCGGGATTCTGTGCGTCCTTGTATGGCGTTTCGTCGATCGATTTGCCCGCGTACTTGGTCAGCTCGGGCTTGGGATCGAACGATTCTGCCTGAGAGACGCCGCCGTTCATGAACAGCCAAATCACGCTCTTGGCTTTGGGAGGAAAGTGGGGCTGGCCATTGGGCGGTTGCCAGGCCGTCGTAGGATCGGCACGAACGATGCCGTCTTGAGCAAGCAGCGCCCCCAATGCCAGGCCAGTAAAACCCATGCCGACATCGGCCAGGAATTCGCGGCGATGACTACGGCAGTTCGTTGACGCAGGGCGAATGGATGGCATGTCGAAATCTCCGCTAGCGCGGCACATGGGCCACTAACGCACGGTAACAAAATCGTTGTGATTCAACAGCGCATGCACCAGGCTAGTCCGGGCGCGGTTCGCGGGGTTGGGCCGGTTGTTCTTGCGAGCGAGGTCCGTCAGTCGCTGAAGTGCGTCGAGCGCCGTGGCTTGCTCAATCTCCGACGGTTCGATCGCCAGCACGGTCGAGAACGCCGCCCGAGTGAAATCGCGATCCGACGCGCCGGGACTTGCCGCGGCGATACGTTGGGCGATCTTTTCGGCCATTTTTTCCGCCAAGGGACTGTTCTGCAGCGTCAGCGCCTGCTGTGGGACGATGCTCTCGGCCCGACGGTAGCAATCCAAGACGCTCGCGTCGTCGAACATCGACAAGAACTTGTGATGCTCGTTGTGCGAATGCACGAAGTACAAACTGCGGCGGCGCGAGGTTTCATCGCCGGCCGGGATGGACGGGCCGCCACGCGTCGGGTCGAGCTCGCCCGCGAGATGCAGCAAGCTGTCGCGCACGAGCTGAGCTTCCATGCGGATCGGATTCGAGCGCCAGTAGTAGCGGTTTTCGGGGTCCGCCGCGAGCGTATTCGCGGCAGCACCCGCGCTCGACGACGTCATTCGATAGGTGTTGGAAGTGACGATTAGCCGATGGATGTGCTTCATGCTCCAACCGTGTTCGGTCAACTCGACCGCCAACCAATCGAGCAACTCAGGATGTGTCGGCGGAGTGCCCTTGCGGCCGAAGTCGAACATCGTGGGCACGAGCGGATGGCCCATGTGCCGTGCCCAAATGTGGTTTACGGCGACCCGAGCCGGTAGCGGATTCTTGGCATCGGTGATCCACTTCGCCAATGCGGTGCGGCGGCCGGTGCTCGTCGTTGGGAATGGCTTGCCGCGGGATTCTTCGGTTTCGAGGTTCGATTCGAGCGTTTTGAGCGAGCCCGGCAGCGACGCGTAGGAATCGCCCGGCTTGTCGAGTTCCTTCTTGGCGGTTTCTAGCGCCTTCTTAGCGGCGTCCAGTTGCTTCTGTGTGTCGTCTCGCTTTTTCTTGTGGGAGTTTTCAGCCTTCTCGCTGCCGTGGGAGAGTTGAAAAAGCTCGTGCTCGGCTCGTAGGACTGCTACTTCAGCGTCGACGATCGCGGCCCGCCGTTGTCCGCGTACGGCACTTGCAATCACGTTCGCAATGCCTTCCGGCCGTGGTTGCTGAATCTTGGCGTGATCCGCCGCGGCTCGCGCTTTGATCGACGCCGACCTAGCTTCGGCCGCGACGAGCACCTTCTCGGCGATTGCGACTTCCAGTTTCGCGCGATCGACGTTGTGCGTGTCCACGACCGGCTTGCCTTGATTGCCTCCATCGCCAAAACCAGTCGTCGATGCCTTCGCGACGGCGTCGTGTGCCATTTGTTCCGCTTGCGCCAGTGTCGCTTTCGCTCGTGCGAGTTCGTCTCGGGCCTGCGCGATCTGGTACTCGGCGGCTTTGACATGTGCGGCGACCACGAACGGTCGAAGGCCCGGTTGAAACGCCTCGAGTGGCAGCTTCACCGACTCGATGGGCGTTTTCTCCACCGCCAAGAACGTCGGAAAGCTGGGCTCGATTGCGCGACTTTTGTCCGGATTGCGATCGTCGCCGCGAATATGGACGAAGGTCTTGGCGTCAAGATTGCAGTCGTAGGCCCGCGGAATGCCGTCTTTCTCGAAATCGGTTGCACCTGGCAGCGCGTCCGTGCGAACTTGATACGGCTCGAACACGGCCCTCAGTTGGTAATACGCAACCTGAGAGATCGGATCGTACTTATGATCGTGGCACTTGGCGCAATTGAACGTGAGCCCGAGCATCGCCTTCGACGTGTGCTCGACGGTTTCGTCGAGCCAGCTCGTGCGATTGAACTTAAAATACTGTCTGGCGAGAAAGCCCGAGGCTCGCAAACGGTCTAAGTCGTTTGGATACAACTCGTCGGCCGCGAGCATCTCGCGGAGCATCTGGTCGTACCCTTTATCGGCGTTGAGCGACTCGACGATCCAATCGCGCCAATGCCAGATATGCTTCTGCGAGTTGCGTACTTCGGCCCCGAGACCCCACCAATCGCTGTACCGCCAGATGTCCATCCAATGCCGGCCCCAGCGTTCGCCGTGTTGTGGACTATCGAGCAAGCGGGTCACGACTTTGTCGTAAGCCTGCGCGGAGTTGTCGGCCAGAAACGCGCTGACGTCCTCGCGCGTCGGCGGTAAGCCGACCAGGTCGAGCGAGACGCGCCGCAACCAGAGACGCTTGTCGGCAGGGCGCTGTGCGATGAGGCCGTGCTTCTGATGATTGGTTGCAACGAATGCGTCAATTGGATTGTCGCGCCAGTCTGGGTTAGCGACCGACGGTACGGCTGGTCGAACGGGCGTCTTGAAAGCCCAATGATCGCGCGGGTTGCGCTCAGGTTTGTCATCCGGTGGGGCTTTGGCGCCCTGAGCGATCCAGACGCGAATCGCAGCGATTTGAGCACTCGAAAGTGGTTCGCCTTCCTGTGGCATCCGCTCTGATTCTTCCGTGGCCATGACCCGTGAGAGCAGAGGACTTGCGGAGGGATCGCCGGGCTTGATTGCCGCGCCGGAGTCGCCCCCTTTGATTGCCAGTGCTACGGCATCCAGCCTCAATCCGGCTTCTTGCTTGAGTGCACCGTGACAGGCGAAGCAGCGACTTTGCAAAACCGGCTTGACCTGCGTCGCGTAGTCGAGCGTGCCTTCGGCCCGCGCGCTCGAAGAGCCCGTGACCACCAGGTGAGCGGCCAGCAGTGCCGGGATGATGGATGCCGTGCGAGTCATGACCATATGCTATCAGAATCGCGATCGGATGTCCTGCCAATCGAGCCGGAGGCATCCGTCGGGCATCGGGCGCTAGACGACGTGGAGATTCACCGCTGCGCCTATTTGTCCGTAGGGCTTGAAATTTGTCCAACGGGACCAGACGAGGTACCCGTTCTGCCGAAATCGACGGATACTAGGATTTCTTTCTGCGGGCCAATGAGTTGAAATCCGTTCAGACGCGTGCCGCCTATGCCCGCGGTCGTGGTGCCAAAGACCTCGAGCGCATCAGTCGTCGTAGTGAGTTGAAGCGTTGCGCCATGTTCGCTCATTGCGACTGGCCGCGGCTTGCCAAAGTTAGTAATCGTGGCCTTCGTTCCGCTCGTATTTCCGTGCGGTTCCCAGGTCGTCGGGGTCGACGACACCCATTGGTCCGCGTCGTAAGTCCACAATTTCAACTCGTACGCGGTGTTGGGACTTACACCACCAATAGACAGCGTGACTCCTTCGCCAGGCTGCGTGGAATTATTGTAATAGTAGTCGCGATACAGTCCGCGCGTACGGACATCGACCTGCTGGGCCGAAAAAGCATCGAAGAAGCCCTGACCCACGAGTGTGACGACGTACTTGCCGAAGGTAGCCGTCGCCACGGCCTGAACCTCGTCGCCGGCCATTTCCAGAAATTCACTCTGGCAGCTGCCGCTTTCCTCGGAATCAGGAATCAGCGCCAAAGGACGCTGAACCGCCAGCACCGCCGCCACGGACACCAGCGAGCATACGAGCGCCAGCGGCACAGGTCGTGAAAAAAAACTCTCCACTTGCAGAAGCCCGCTTCCCAGCAAACTGACGATGCGAGGAATTGCCCCGGGCGCCGAAAAGGCATCGGCACTGGTCGCAGGTCCTTGCCCAAGCCCGTTGAACTCGAGAGGTAGACCATTCAAGTGCGCTTGCGCCGATGGGTTTATCGCGGGCCGCGATGCATCCGAGATTCCATTGAGTAGGCTGAGCAGGGACGGATCCCAAGGGGTCGCGTCCGATGCGGTCGTGGTAAGGGCATCGCTGTCGTGCGGATCGAAGTAGGCGTCGAGCTGCATGAAGCGGACGTAGATCTGCCGCGCTTCGGCGCTCTCGCGCAGCAGGCATTCCAACCGCTCGGCCTGCTCGGGAGTCAAGCGGGCATCGCGGACGACTCCACAGAGCTCCAACAACTCGGCGTGCTGGTCGTTCGAATGCGGTGTCATGAGATGGTCTCCTTCGCGGGACAATCCAATCGTCGTTGGATGCAGTCCAACAAGTTGGAATAAATGCGATTCAATGCGCGGCTGATCGCGGTCTCACTTCGGCCTGTCTGCCGCGCGACGCCACGATTCGTCTTCGACTCGCCAAACCGTTGCTGGATCAGTTGGCGGTCAGGGTGCGACAACTTCTGCAAACACGTTTGCAGAGCTTCCTGCCGATCGCTCCACAAGTCGTTCTGCCTTGCCGCCTCATCCGCAATCGTCGAAAAGAGGTAATCGGCGAATGCCGATGCCTCGCGCCGCTGGCGACGAAAGAAATACAACATGCGATTCTTGGCAACGCGATAGGCCCAATGGTCGAAGCGCGTACCCGGCTCGAATTTATCGAACTCGCGCCACAGCACCGCAACGACGTCTTGGAAGATCTCTTCGGCGTCCGCTCGGTTCGCGACCAGTGCGCGGACATAGGCGTCGATCTGCAACTGATGTTGTCGAAACACTCGCAGGAATTGTTCTTGCCGCAGGTTACTCATTGTCCGCCCACTCCGGCGGGAAGCCCCAAAGGGCCCGTACAGAAATAACTCGAGCAGTTTTATAGCCACGGACGAAACCCAGCCCGGCCTAGCCGGAACCAAATACGAAAGGGAATCGAGGGGAATTGAGCGTCATTACGGCCAAGCGCCACATCGTCTGCTCGATGTTGCCTTATAAACCACGAGAATCGCGAAAGCCCGAAAGAGCGAAAACCAGAAGTAGTTTCGCATTTTCGCTCTTTCGGGTTTTCGCGATTCTTGCGTAAGTTGCCTACCAACCCAATCCCGTCCTCCGACTGCACAGGGCGACAAGAATCCGCGCAAGACGCGTGCAAATTCAACGTTTGTAGTACGAACGGGAATCACGAAAAGTTAAAACCACAAAGGTCACGAAGCACACGAAGAGAGAGCATGAGGATCCACCAGGGCGATTGCGTCATAAGTTACGTGTCGAACAAGACTTCCTCCAGGTATTCTTCGCTGCAGGCGGCGAGGAGGCGTTTGTTCTTGACGCCGACTTTCTCGGTGTGATTGTTTTTCAGCAGGCTG
>Ga0163150_10001636_pt1 | contig 36970 bp, 45 predicted proteins | sample OliLakLV19P2IB_FD_148628 | JGI IMG/M metagenome (GOLD analysis project Ga0163150, IMG submission 148628) | Freshwater microbial mat bacterial communities from Lake Vanda, McMurdo Dry Valleys, Antarctica - Oligotrophic Lake LV.19.P2.IB | ecosystem: Environmental > Aquatic > Freshwater > Lake >... | reverse complement strand
CGCGATCTTGCCCAGCAAGCCGCCGATCAGCTTGCGGCCGAACTGTTCCAGATATTGCGAAGTCAACCCCACCCCGAGCGTGGCCAGAAAATCCTTGATGTGGCCGCGATCCAGTTCGTAACCGTGCACCTTGCCGATGCGGTAGACCATTTTCATCTGCAGCGGAATGATCGCCATCGAGGCGAGGTTCTGCGGCAGGAGTTCAAGCGCGCCGTTGAGGATGGCGTAGTTGAGGATCATCGGGTCCATTTCGGCCTGGGCCGGGGTAGTGGCCGGCGCGGGATCCAGCGCACTGCCCGCTTCGAGAGGCGCCGATGCCACCTGTGCGGCCTCGGCGGCGAAGGTTTCCGAGCGCGCGGCATCCAGCCCGAGCGCGGCGCGCAACCGGTCGAGAAACGTCTTTTCCGCGGCGCAGTGAGCGCCGTCCGCATCGCAGACGCACACGGCCATCTCATAGGCGTACTGTCTGATTTCTGGCGCGGTGATCGCGCGCGCCACGTCGTCGAGCGCCCGGCGCTTGAGCAGCACGTCCTGATACAGCGCGGCCGCATTGAGATCGGCGCTGGACAGCGATTCGGTGATGCGTTTCAGTTCGGCGCGTTCGAGCTCGTCCTTTCGGCCGTCGGCAAACGCCGCCATCAGGCTGATGGTGAGAATGGCTTGTTGTTCTTCGCGGTTCATCTGTCGTTCCCTTCAAAAGTCGGTTGTGTGCCGTGAAGCTGGAGAAACCGATCCAGACGCTGGAATGAGTGCGGATCGATGTGGACGCGAAACGGCCCGCCGCGCTCCAGGGCATCCGCGAGCCGCCGCAGCTTGGCGATGAAGACATTTCCGGCATAAACCTTCTCGACATCGCGTTTCCCGGTCTTTCTCGAACCCGGCATGTTTCACCTCTCAAGTGTTCAATGGCGTGGGGCTTTCAGTCGAAATCTTCGAAACGAGTCTTTTGCAAAAAGCTCCCTCAAATGTGCAAGCCGTTTCCAGGCTCCCCTATCGCTTAGCTCTTGGTTTCTGGCGCCGCCTTCGGCGCCGGCTTCCAAGCCAGGCTAAGTATCAGCGACGTAAGCAGAATCACCCCAACCACACCCAGCGACCAGAAAACCGGGATCTTGTAGAACTCGACGACGAGCATCTTGGCGCCGATGAACACCAGCACGATGGCGAGCCCGTAAGAGAGCAGGCGGAAACGATCGGCCATGTCGGCGAGCAGGAAGTAAAGTGCCCGCAAGCCGAGGATCGCGAAGATGTTGGAGGTCATGACTATGAATGGATCGCTGGTGATCGCAAAGATCGCCGGGATCGAATCCACCGCAAACACCACGTCCGTCACGCCGATCAACACCAGCACGATGAACAGCGGCGTATACCAACGAACGCCATCCTTCATGAACGTGAACCGTTCGCCGTGGAATTCCTTGGTAATCGCGAGATGTCCGCGCATCCATTTCAATAGCGGATTCTTTTCGAGGTTCGGCTTGTGATCGGCGAAGATCAGCATCTTGATGCCGGTGGCGAGCAGGAACAGACCGAACAAGTAGAGAATCCAGTGGAACGTGGCGATGAGCCACGCGCCGACGAGTATCATGATCACCCGCAGGATGATTGCGCCGACCACGCCGATGATGAGTGCCCGCTTCTGGTATTCGGCGGGCACCGCGAAGTAGGTAAAGATCATCAGGAAGACGAAGATGTTATCGACTGACAGCGATTTCTCAATCAGATAGCCGGTGAGAAACTCCGTCGCTTTGAGATTTGCCATCTCGCGGCCGGCATTCACGTCAAGATGCCACCACAAGAGGCCGCAGAAGACGAAGGATAACGATATCCAGAGGACAGACCAGTTGAGCGCCTCCCGAACCGAGACCCGGTGCGGGCCCTGGTTCTTCATGACCAGCAGGTCTATGGCTACCGCGACGACGACAAACGCGGCAAAGCCCGCCCACATCCACCCGTTAGCGATGCTCTCAGACAAGATCTTGTCTCCGGGTAGTCTCACGATAGCGCAGCAGGCAGCCGACGCCGCCCAGGGCCATCAGCGGGTCACAGTACTCCACCACCTCGACCGGGCAGTTCTGCTGCCCGGCCAGCCTCACCAGTTCCTCCGCGGCGTTGATGGGCCGCAGCGTCGCTTTGCCGCACTGGGGGCAGGCGGCAGGCACGTCCCGCTCGATGTGCAGCGCGCCGCACGAGGCGCAGCGCCATCCCGACTCGGGCAGGTGATCCCGGGCCAGCAGGAGAACGTCCGCGCGCCGCTGTCGTAGCGCGTCCAGGCAGGCTGCCACGCCGGCCGCTGCCAGGCCCTGAGTGCGGATGCCTTGCACGAAACGCGCGGCGACCGCCTGCGACTCCTGCTCCTCCCACTCGACGAACGCCGACAGGGTGGCGGCCACCACGTCCTCCTGGGCGTGGCGGCTGGCGGCCGGAATCGTATCGACCAGTTTGGCCGTCACGGATTTGGGCAGCGCGCGCCGTATCTCGCCCGTTAAACGCGGGTCGCCAGCCAGGATCAGGTGGGTATGCCCGCCCGCCGCCATGAGGCGCTCGAGCAGCTCGATCTGCTCCTTCAGAAAGAGCGAAGTACGCTCCCGGCGGTAGCTTTCATAGTGCGTCTTGGTCCACTTCCCCCCGACTCGCTCGCGCAGTCTCGGCTGCTCGGTCCAGGCCTGGACCGTCGCCGAGCCCAGACTCACCTCAATAATCCGCACCCAGCCTTGCGTCGCGATCATCACAACGTAACGGTGATAGGTGTCCTTCAACGCCATCAAGTGATAAATGTGGGGCGAGGGATTGACCGCAATCCAATCGGGCACCGGAACCGCGAACTGCATCGGCAAAAAGAAGGCGCCAGCGCGGAACTCTCGGGCGAACAAGGCTACGCCCTTCGCTCCTGGCCGCAATTTCGCGTCCAGGTAGGCTTCGATCCGGCCCATCGCCGCTTCGAAGTCGGCGCGCGCATCGCCGTCGAGTACGGCACGCAGGAACGAGGCGCGGTCTTCGAGCGCCTTGCGGTAGGTGGCCTCGCCCTGCTCCAGATTGAGATAGCAGCTCACGAAGGGCGCTTCCGTCTCATCGATGCAGGCCAGCACCCCGATCTGGCGTCGAAGTTCGTCAAGCGTGGTCAGTTGTTCCATCCGGTGCTCCTGTCGGGTTGAGGGCGGGTTCGTCGACCAGCGGGTCGATCGCCGTTTCTTTCTCCTGTCTGGTCAATCTCTCCGAGAAGCCGCAGCGCGGGCCACCCCATCGGTGTCCGTCCCGAGGCCATCGACGGTCGGTCCAGGAGGGGACGGGCGCGCCGCTTTGCCGCAGAATGTCGGTCGCCTCGTGAATCCCCGCGGTGAAACTGCCTTGGCCGCGTCCTGACGCGGCTAGTTCGTCGCACTTCGAAGCGCCGCGATGCGCTCGTCCAGCGGCGGGTGCGTCAGGAAGAGGCGCTTGATCCCCAGACCCTGACCTCCGGAAATGCCGAAGGCGGCCATTTTTTCCGGCAGAGGCGGCTGCTCCTGCGAGAGCTTGAGCTTCTCCAGCGCGGCGATCATCTTCCCGCGCCCGGCCAGGCGTGCGCCGCCGGCGTCCGCCCGGAACTCCCGCCGACGCGAGAACCACATGACGATGATCGAGGCGAGAACGCCCAGCACCAGTTCGGCGACGATGTAGGTGACGAAGAACGCCGGGCCTTGGCCACGCTCGGTCTTGAACACCAGCCGGTCCACCACCTGGCCGACGACACGGGAGAGGAAAATAACGAAGGTGTTGACCACGCCCTGGATCAGGGCAAGAGTCACCATGTCGCCGTTGGCGATGTGGGAGACTTCGTGCGCCAACACGGCCTCGGCCTCCGCCTTGCTCATCGAGCGCAACAGGCCGCTCGACACGGCCACCAGCGCATTGTTCCGGCTCATGCCGGTGGCAAAAGCATTGACCTCGGGCGCATCGTAGACCGCCACTTCAGGCATGCCGATACCGGCTTGCTGAGCTTGGGCACGGACCGTCTGCACGAGCCAGATCTCCATGGGCGTTGCCGGTGTTTCGATCGGCACCGCCCCCGTCATCCGCTTCGCGCTCCACTTGGAGATGGCAAGCGAGATGAACGCGCCGCCCATCCCGAATACCGCCGCGAATACCAGCAGCGAGCCCAGGTTCAGCCCCTGCTGGGTCAGGTAAGGCTCCACCCCCAAGACGCGCAGCGTGATCGAGAGCACCAAGACTATGGCCAGGTTGGTAGCCAGGAACAATAAGACGCGATTCATTTCTTTTCCTTAGTCATGCGGCTCCAGCGGCTCGTCCTCCGGCTACGGCGCTGCTTCTTGCTGCTGCCCCCGTTCCTGCTCCGGCTGCTGCCGCGCCTTCTTCGCGAGCCGCTGCATCACGTAGTTGAACAGCAGGAAGCCGGCGATGAGCAGGCCGTAAGAGCAGCAGCTCCGAAGTTGATTTCGGCATGTCGGCCCCGGCTATTTCTTCGGCGCGCCGGCGGGGTCATCCCCGGTGCCCGCGATCACGCCGCGCATGTCCGTGTCGGCCTGCAGGTTCTTCATGCGGTAGTAGTCCATGATGCCGAGATTGCCCTGACGGAACGCCTCGGCCATGGCCCGTGGTACTTCCGCTTCGGCTTCCACGACCTTGGCACGCATCTCCTGCTCGAGGGCGACGGCCATGGCGCGCCGCTCCTCGGCCTTGGCCTGGGCGATCTGCTTGTCGGCGTTCGCCTGGTCGATCTGCAGCTTGGCGCCGATGTTCTCGCCCACGGTGACGTCCGCGATGTCGATGGACAGGATTTCGTAGGCGGTCCCGGCGTCCAGGCCCTTGGAGAGGATGTGCTTGGAGATGTGGTTCGGGTTCTCCAGCACGCTCTTGTGGTTCGCAGCCGAGCCGATGGTGCTCACCATGCCTTCGCCGACGCGCGCGATGATGGTTTCCTCGCCCGCGCCGCCCACCAGCCGGTCAATGTTGGTCCGGACCGTCACGCGCGATACGGCGATGAGCTGGATGCCGTCCTTGGCGACGGCCGCGATCCTTGGCGTTTCGATCACCTTGGGCAGTACCGACATCTGCACCGCCTCCAGCACGTTGCGTCCCGCGAGGTCAATGGCCGCGGCGCGCTTGAAGGGCAGGGGAATGTTGGCCTTGTCGGCCGAAATCATGGCGTTGACGACCCTCACAACGTTGCCGCCCGCCAGAAAGTGGGCTTCCAGGTCGTTGATGGAGATATCGATGCCGGCCTTGGCCGAACTGATGCGCGCCGTGACCACCGTGCTGGGCGGCACGCGCCTCAGGCGCATGGCGATCAGGGTGAACAGTCCCACGTAGGCGCCGGAAGCCCATGCCGCGATCCAGAGCGGAATCGGCACCAGGTATAGGACGAGGACCAGCCCCGCCGCCGCCAATATGATCAAGCCTAGGCCTCCCGTGAGGCCGGTTGCAATTTCCATCATGTGTCACTCCCTTTCATGGGTACTGGTTGATCTGGCGATCCGTCAGCGCGCCGCGAGCGTCGCGTAGTAAATACGATAACGACGACTGGGGATGTTGACAATTCGAATATAATTACCAATCTGTTCGAAAAAACCGAATAACGATCAGCCGATGGCTAATAGCGCAGCAGGCAGCCGACGCCGCCCAGGGCCATCAGCGGGTCACAGTACTCCACCACCTCGACCGGGCAGTTCTGCTGCCCGGCCAGCCTCACCAGTTCCTCCGCGGCGTTGATGGGCCGCAGCGTCGCTTTGCCGCACTGGGGGCAGGCGGCAGGCACGTCCCGCTCGATGTGCAGCGCGCCGCACGAGGCGCAGCGCCATCCCGACTCGGGCAGGTGATCCCGGGCCAGCAGGAGAACGTCCGCGCGCCGCTGTCGTAGCGCGTCCAGGCAGGCTGCCACGCCGGCCGCTGCCAGGCCCTGAGTGCGGATGCCTTGCACGAAACGCGCGGCGACCGCCTGCGACTCCTGCTCCTCCCACTCGACGAACGCCGACAGGGTGGCGGCCACCATCGGCCCATCGCCGCTTCGAAGTCGGCGCGCGCATCGCCGTCGAGTACGGCACGCAGGAACGAGGCGCGGTCTGCGGTAGGCGGCCTCGCCCTGCTCCAGATTGAGATAGCAGCTCACGAAGGGCGCTTCCGTCTCATCGATGCAGGCCAGCACCCCGATCTGGCGTCGAAGTTCGTCAAGCGTGGTCAGTTGTTCCATCCAGTGATCCTGTCGGGTGGAGGGCGGGTTCGCCGCGTGGGGCGATTGCGTCTCTGTTTCCGTTCCTTGCGCGGGTTCGCAAGAAAAGCGGTTGTCTTGCCTTTGCGGGCTTGTGCGGACGCCGCCTAAAATTTCTCCGGCCGCAGCACTTCCACATCCACGCTGAACAGGATCATGGCGAAGTTGTCGTAGTAGTGTTTCTGCAGGTGCTCGGCGATCTGTTGCGCGATGCGTTCCTCGCACACCACTTCCAGACGGATGTTGGCGGCGCTATCCCAGGCGGCGTCGCGCGCGCCCCGCGAGCCGCGCCCCCGGGCGTCGGTGACGGTGTAACCGTGGGCGCCCAGACGGATCAGGTCCGCCGCCAGGCGGGATTCCAGCCTAGCCTCGCAGATGACTGTCAGGAGCTTTCGCGTCGTGCCTGGCATGGGCTAGCCTCCGATACGGTGAATCGCCGTCGCCATCCAGTGATAGAGCGGGATGCCGACCAGCAGGTTGAAGGGGAAGGTGATGCCGAGGGATGCGCCGATGGACAGCGCGGGATTCGCCTCCGGTACCGCGATGCGCATCGCCGCCGGGGCGGCGATGTAGGAGGCGCTGGCGTACAGTGTCGCCAGCAGCATGGTGCCACCCGGCGACAGCCCGATCAGCCAGCCGGTCGCGGCGCCCAGCGCGCCGGAGACGAGCGGGGTTACCACTGCAAAGGCAACCAGAAGCGGGCCGAAGCGGCGCAGATCGCCGAGCCGGCCCGCCATCACCAGCCCCATCTCGAGCAGGAATAACGCCAGCACGCCCTTGAATAAATCGAAAAACAGCGGGGCGAACGAGCTGATGCCCTCCGGCCCGGCGATCCAGCCGATGGCCAGGCCGCCCAGCAGCAGGAAGACGCTCTTGCCGAGGAACACTTCGCGCAGCAGCTCGCCCCAGGCCGTGGGCCCCGCTGTTGGACCCTCGGCGCGCCGCGCCAGCGCAATGCCGATCAGCAGCGCCGGGAACTCCAGCAGCGCGAGAAACACCACCATGTAGCCCTCGAAGGGCTCGGCAAGGCGGGCAAGATAAGCCGATCCGACGGCGAAGGTGACCACGCTCACCGAGCCATAGTGCGCTGCGATGGATGCCGCGTCCGCACGGCTCATCTTTCCCAAGCAGCGCAGCACCGGGAACGCCAGCAGCGGGATGGCCGCCGCCACTATCACCGCCGCCAGCGCCTGGGGCAGCACCGCCGCAAGGGAATGGCGCGCGAGTTCCGCCCCGCCCTTCAAACCGATGGCGAGCAGGAGATAGATGGCGAGCGTCTCATAGAGCGCGGCCGGCAGCTTGAGATCAGAACGCAGGAGCCCTGCGGCCGCGCCCAGCACGAAGAACAGCACGACCGGTTCGAACGGCATCACCGAGCAGTTCCGTGAGCGGCGCGCTGGCGGCATTTAGTTCCCATCGGCGGCCTCCGCCAGAGCGGGCGCCGTCATCCGCTCCAGTTCCTCCCTGCTATCCTCGCGTACTGTGGCGTGGCCCACCTTGCGCCCCAGCCTCTCTGACTTGCCGCAGGCATGCAGATGCTCCTCGGTCAGCGCCTCGGCGATGCAGTGCAACATCATGGAATGATCTCCGTTATCGAGATTCAATAGAGCGACTGCGTCGGCGCCATCGCGCAGCCGAATTCCTGAAATTCCTGGCGCTTGAGTCAGCCCTGTCATGGTTTTAATCAGTCACGGCCCCCGTGCTCGCCGACGACACCAGCTTGGCGTACTTCGCCAATACGCCGCTCGTGTAGCGGGGCGCCGGAGGTTGCCAAGCAGCGCGGCGGCGCGCGATTTCTTCGTCGGGCACATTGAGTTGCAGCAAGCGTTGTTCTGCGTCCATGGTAATCGAGTCGCCCTCCTTGACCAGCGCGATCGCGCCGCCCACCGCCGCTTCCGGCGCGACATGGCCCACCACCATGCCGTAAGTGCCGCCGGAGAAGCGTCCGTCCGTGATCAATCCCACGCTGTCGCCCAGACCCTGGCCGACGAGGGCGGAGGTGGGCGAGAGCATCTCGCGCATGCCGGGGCCGCCCCTGGGGCCTTCGTAGCGGATCACCACCACGTCGCCCGCCTTGATCTTCTGCGCCAGAATCGCTTCCATGCACGCCTCTTCCGAGTCGAACACGCGCGCGGGGCCGGTGATCCTGGGTATCTTCACCCCGCTGGTCTTGGCCAACGCCCCTTCTTCGGCAAGGTTGCCTTTGACGATGGCAAGATGGCCGTGCGGGTATAGCGGCTGGGTCCAGGGCCGGATGACATCCTGATCGGCGCGCGGCTCCTCGGGCACGTCGTTCAGCGTCTCGGCGATGGTCCGACCGGTCACGGTCAGCGCGTCGCCGTGCAACAGGCCGTGGGCAAGCAGCATTTTCATGATCTGTGGAATGCCGCCCGCGCGGTGCAAATCCGTCGCCACGTAGCGCCCGGACGGTTTCAGATCGCACAGCACCGGCACGCGCCTGCTGAATGCATCGAAATCATCGAGCGTAAGCTTCACCCCGGCGGCGTGCGCGATGGCGGGCAGGTGCAAGACCGCGTTGGTGGTGGAGCCGCCCACCGCCATCAACACGGCGATGGCATTCTCGAACGCCTGGCGGGTGAGGATGTGGCGCGACAGGATTTGCCCGCGGATTGCCTGCACCAGCACCTCGGCGGATTGCGCGGCGCTGTCGGCCTTTTCCGCGTCTTCCGCGGCCATGGTGGAGGAGTACGGCAGGCTCATACCCATGGCCTCGAAGATGGAAGACATGGTGTTGGCGGTGTACATGCCGCCGCAGGAGCCCACGCCCGGGCAGGCGCGGCGTTCGATTTCCAGCAGCTCCTGTTCGTCTATTTTATGCGCGGTGTACTGACCGACGGCTTCAAACGCGCTCACGATGGTGAGATCGCGGCCTTGGTAGTGGCCCGGCTTGATGGTGCCGCCGTAGACGAAGATCGCGGGGATGTTCAGGCGCGCCATGGCGATCATCGCGCCCGGCATGTTCTTGTCGCAGCCGCCGATGGCGAGCACGCCGTCCATGCTCTGGCCCTGGCACACCGTTTCGATGGAATCGGCGATTACCTCGCGCGACACCAGCGAATATTTCATGCCCTCGGTGCCCATCGCAATGCCGTCCGAGATGGTGATGGTGCCGAACATCTGTGGCATGGCGCCGGCTTTTTTCAACGCCGCCTCGGCGCGCGCGGCGAGCGCGCCGATCCCCATGTTGCAGGGCGTGATGGTGCTGTGCGCGTTCGCCACGCCGACGATGGGTTTGTCGAAATCCCGGTCGCCGAACCCCGTGGCGCGCAGCATGGCGCGATTGGGCGAGCGCTGCACGCCCTGGGTGACGATTTTGCTTCTGCGGTTGTCAGGCATGATTTACCCCTTGAGAATCTGCATTGCGGCTGAAGCAGTAGTGGACACCCATGTCTGAATGCACGCGCCCGGCGCGGATGTCGCGAGCCTTAGTGGATGACATACAGCGCGTCCGAGACCAGGCAGATGCCGCCGAAGCGCTTGAGGTACGGACCCACCATCTCAACGATCGGCTCAACCTGCGCATCCTCGCAGGTGATCAGCAGGTAATAATACTTGAACACGCCCAGGCCGATGCCGGCACGCAGGCCGCGCTCGCCGCGCCCCAGAACGTCCTGAATTATCGTGTATCCCGATACCCCGAGCGTGTCCAATTTCTTCGCGATCTCCCCGATGACGTCTTGCTGGAGGACCATCTCGATACGCTTCATCGGTTTTGAAGTCATTGCTCCCATCGTGTTCTCCTCTTAATCGACTGCCCACTGCGCGGCGTTCATCCCCAGATCAGGGCGACCATGCTGTAGTAGAGCGGTATGCCTACTATCAGGTTAAAGGGAAAGGTGATGCCAAGCGACATGGTGAAGTAGATCCCTGCTCGCGCCTCCGGTATGGCATAGCGTACGATGGCGGGAACCACGATATAGGAGGCGCTCGCCGCGAGCACCGCGAGCAGCGTCGCATCGCCCTTGGGCAGACCGAAAGCCCAAGCGATCCCTATGGCGACAGTGCCGTTCACCACTGGCATCACGAGGGCAAAAACCACCATGAAAGGATTGAGGTCACTCCGCGACTCGCGCAGTTGGCGAGCCACCAGCAGCCCCATCTCGAGCAGAAAGAAGGCCAGGATGCCGCTGAAGATATCCACGGCAAAGGGCGCCATGATTTTCTTGCCGTCCGCCCCGGTAATGAAGCCGATCAGCAGGCTGCCGATCAGCAGCAAGTGCGCGCCATCGGTGAAGGCCTCGTGCAGTACCTTTTTCAGCGACAAACCGGGCGCTGCCTGAGCTGCGTTGACACCGGGCGAAGTTTGCCTGGCGGCTTCCTGATTGCGGATCATGGCCGCCAGCAGAACGGCCATGATGATGGCGGGCGATTCCATGAGAACCATAGCCACGGTCATATACCCGCCGAACTCCACCTCGTTGTGGCTCAGGAACTTCTGTGCGGCGATGAAGGTGACGGCACTGACGGAGCCGTAGGTTGCTGCCGTAGCCGCAGCGTCATAAGGCTTCATAAACCGGCGCAGGATCAGGAAGCTATAGGCAGGTACCAGCGCCGCCATGATGATCGCGCCGAGCAACGCCAGCACGGCGGTTGACGGGAGCCCCTTTTCCGCCAACGCTGCGCCGCCCTTCAGGCCGATGGCAATCAGTAAATAAAGCGTGAAAAATTTTGTGATGGCCGGCGGGATATCGAGGTTCGAACGAACCGCTGCGGCAAACACGCCGAAGAAGAAAAACAGGATCGGCGGACTAATAAGGTTCTGCAGCAGACTCAAGTCCATGATGTTGCCCTCTCGTGATGAATAGCCCCGCGCCGGTTCATTCTGCCAGTCTCCACGCAACCGTTTCTCCGGCGCGCAGCGGCACGCCCGTTTCCTCTCCGAAACCCCGCTCCTCGGGCACCGTCCAGCTCTTTCGCTCCAGCGTGATCGTGTCCCGGTTGCGCGGCAGCCGGTAGAAATCGGCGCCGTGGAAGCTCGCGAACGCCTCCAGCCGGTCGAGCGCGCCGGCCTGCTCGAACGCCTCGGCATAGAGTTCGAGCGCGGCGTGCGCGGTGTAGATGCCGGCGCAACCGCAGGCCGACTCCTTGGCGCGGCGCGGGTGCGGGGCGCTGTCGGTGCCGAGGAAAAACTTGGGATTGCCGCTGGTCGCCGCGGCGACCAGCGCCTGACGATGCGCCTCACGCTTCAACACCGGCAGGCAGTAGGCGTGCGGACGGATGCCGCCACGAAACATGGCGTTGCGGTTGAGCAGCAGGTGGTGCACGGTGAGGGTCGCCGCCACTCCCTCACGAGCGCTGCGGACGAATTCCACCCCCTCGCGCGTGGTCACATGCTCGAGCACCACTTTGAGCCGTGGGAAACGCTCGACGATGCGCCGCAGATGCCGCTCGATGAACACCGCCTCGCGATCGAAGATATCGATCTCGCCGTCCGGCACCTCACCGTGCAGGAGCAGCGGCAAGCCCACCTCTTCCATGGCCGCGAACACCGCTACACAACGGGCGAGGTCGGTGACGCCGGATGCGGAATTCGTCGTCGCGCCCGCAGGGTAATACTTCACCGCGTGCACGAAGCCGCACGCCTTGGCGCGCGCGATTTCTGCGGGCGGCGTGTTGTCGGTGAGATAAAGCGTCATCAGCGGCTCGAAGCCCACGCTCGCGGGCAAGGCGGCGAGAATGCGCCCGCGGTAGGCCCGCGCCTCGTCCACCGTGCGTACGGGCGGATCGAGGTTGGGCATGACGATGGCGCGCGCGAAGCGCCGCGCCGTGTCCGGCAGCACCGCGCGCATGATCTCTTCGTCGCGCAGGTGCAGATGCCAGTCGTCCGGGCGGATGAGTGTCAGCCGCTTCACGGCGCGAGCCTCGCGTCAACCGCTGCGCGCCTGCTGCCCGAGACCGCGCGAGGGTTCATCAAACCGCCACCGACATTTGAATCGGCGGATGCGCCCGATAGCCCACGAACTCGAAATCCTCTAATCGGTACTCGAAAAGAGTGGTGGGCCGGCGCCGGATAATCAATCGGGGAAGCGGATAGGGTTCCCGCATCAACTGCAGCTTGATCTGCTACACGTGGTTCAGATAGATGTGGGCAGTCGCCGCCGGTCCAGATGAGATCACCGACCTCGAGATCGCATTGCTGCGCCGCCAAGTGCGTGAGCAGGGCATAGGATGCCAGGTTGTACGGCACTCCCAGCCCGGCGTCCGCGGAACGCTGATACACCTGGCACGACAGCCTGCCCTGCGCTACGTAGAACTGGAACAGCACATGGCACGGCGGCAGGGCCATTTGGTCGATCTCGCCGACGTTCCACGCCGACACGACGAGACGGCGCGAGTCGGGGTCGATTCTGATCCGGCGGATCACCTCGCCGAGCTGGTCGATCGTGCGCCCGTCGGCGGCCTCCCAGCGGCGCCACTGCTTGCCGTAGACCGGCCCGAGTTCGCCGGTATCGCTCGCCCATTCGTCCCAGATCGTCACTCCGTTCTCTTTCAGGTAGCGAATGTTGGTTTCACCGTTCAGGAACCAAAGGAGTTCGTGGATGATGCTTTTCAAGTGCAGCTTTTTCGTCGTGACAAGCGGGAGCCCTTCCTGGAGGTTAAAGCGCATCTGGTAGCCGAATACGCTCAGCACGCCCGTGCCGGTACGGTCCGGTTTTCTCGCGCCGCGCTCAAGGATGTGCGTCAGGAAATCCGTGTATGGCTTCATGCCCACTCACCGATCAATATCAAGGGTTACAGTAATCGCAGCGCCCCGGATCGGCGGATTGCCGGTCGGTGCGCTCGCGGGTGATGCGGTGCGCGCACTTGAGGCAACCGTGAACCTCGGCGCGGGTCTCGCGCGTGGGCGCGCCGCAGTCTTCGCACGGCAGCCCAGCGATGCGCTCGACGATCCAGAAGCCCGGCAGGCCGCAGGCCGGGCAGTGCGAGTTGAGCTTTTTCACCAAGTCCTCGGCCGCGAGGCGGATGTTCTCCATGCGCGTCGGATTGGCGTGGGCGCGCACGTCGGTCTCGAGGAACACGCGCCGGCTGTCGGAAAGCGCATGCGCCGCGCCGTCGGCGATGCCCTTGCGCAGGCGTGGGTCGTTCTCGTGCTCCGGGCGCACGACCAGATGATGCTCGGGAAACCCTGCCCGGCGGGCGAAGGCCTCGGCCTCTTCCCAACTCGCCGTGAGCACATGGGCGAAATTGGTCTTGCCTTGCGCGACGCCGACGACCTCGATGTCGAGCCCGTCGTCGATCCAGATCAGGAATTCCACGTTCCAGGGGAGCATACCCATCATCGGGTCCGGCCCGAACGAGCCTTCGCTGGCGAGCCCGAGCGGCAGCCCGGCAAGCTCCATGCCGAGGCGCGCCTTCTGGCGCGCCGCCTCGAGCTGCGTGCCCGCGCGCGGGATGTCGCGCGTGAACGTGCCCAGCAGATCGGTGTCGTAGCCCGCCATCCGCTCCACCCGGCAGTCGAGCGCTGGCTCGAGTACCGGCGCGAGCACGCGCTCCTTGCCGTGCTGGGTGAGCAGGGCGATCCGCTTGCCCGAATAAGCGCCGCCGTCGCTTGAGGTTGTCTGCATCACAGGCCCGCTCCCCGCGCTATCCGCCATGAGACCCGCTTCCCCCCGCGGCGCGGCCCGACCGGCTGGTCAGCAGACTCATGACCGTCGCCACAGCATCACCAGCACGAAGCCGATGAAACCCGCTCACATCCACCATCCACCATTCACCAAAGGAGGGTCCTCATGGATCGATAGCCGTAACTGTCCAGCCAGGCGCGCAGCCGATCCTCGAGCGCCTCCCATTGAGTACCCTCGTCCGGCAGGATGTCATTCATTCCTTTGACGCCGGCCAATTTGGGCGGCGTCGCCTGCGTGTGCTCTTGCACGGGCTGTGTCACGGAGCGTGCGAAGCGGCGCCGAATCGCTTGCGCACGTAAGCGTCGACGATTGCCTCGAATTCCCGCGCGATTCCCTCGCCCTTGAGCGTCACTGTCCGCTCCCCGTCCACGTACACCGGCGCGACCGGAATTTCGCCTGTGCCGGGAAGACTGATGCCGATATCGGCGTGCCTGGATTCGCCCGGACCGTTTACGACGCAGCCCATCACGGCCACGCGCATGATCTCGACCCCCGGGTAACTTTTCTTCCATGACGGCATCTGCGCTCGCAGGTACGCCTGGATGTCGGCTGCCAGAGACTGGAATACCGTGCTTGTTGTCCGTCCGCATCCGGGGCATGCGATCACCATGGGTGCAAAGGCCCGCAACCCCATGGTCTGCAGAATTTCCTGCGCCACGAGCACTTCCCGCGCACGATCGCCGCCAGGTTCTGGTGTGAGTGATACGCGAATCGTATCGCCAATGCCCTCCTGCAGCAGCACGGCCAGCGCCGCAGTCGATGCAACAATCCCCTTTGAACCCATGCCGGCTTCAGTGAGGCCCAAATGCAACGGATAGTCGCTGCGCAGCGCGAGATCGCGATAGACCTTGATCAGGTCTTGCACCCCGCTGACTTTGCAGGAAAGCACGATACGGTCGCCGCCCAGGCCCAATTGCTCGGCGCGGGCCGCGCTTTCAAGCGCGGAAACAATCAGCGCCTCCCGAAGCACGACATCGGCCGGCGCGGGTGTTGCCCTTGCCGCGTTCGCATCCATCAGACGCGCCAAAAGTTCCTGGTCCAGGCTGCCCCAGTTCACGCCTATCCGCACCGGCTTTTCGTACCGACAGGCCACCTCGATCATGCTCGAGAAATTATCCTCGCGACGCGCACCCTTGCCGACGTTGCCCGGATTGATGCGGTATTTCGACAATGCCTGCGCGCATTCGGGATGCCGTGCCAGCAATTTGTGCCCGTTGAAATGGAGATCCCCCACCAAGGGCACATCAATGCCCATACGGTCGAGCCGATCGCGAATTGCAGGCACCGCGGCGGCGGCTTCGGGCGAATTCACGGTAATGCGCACCATTTCGGAACCGGCACGTGCGAGGTCGCGTACTTGCGCCGTCGTCGCCGCCACATCGGCCGTATCCGTGTTGGTCATGGATTGGACCAATATCGGCGCGCCGCCGCCGATCGCAACTTCACGCGCACCATGCGTGATGCTCACGCGCCGCGTCGCGCGCGGAAAAACCGGGCCGGGAGGTGAAAGCATGAATTGTCGCTATTTCAACTCAAAACGCGCGACCGAGACCTTGGTATGGGGCACAAGATCGACCTCCGCGCCACCATAGAATACCCTGACTTCACGGGCGTTGCCGACCACAAGCTCAAACGGCGGTTCGCCTTCCACCAGCTGCTCTGTGTTGGCACCATTATTCCGCGAAAACACCACGCGACCGCCGGCCTCGCGGATCTCGGTCCATGATTCACCCTTGAATACCAGTTTGATCTTGCCTTGGTTGGTAGCCGCCGCGACAGGCGTCCCGGCGAGGCCGCCAGCCGGAGTCGCGCGAGTGCCGGGGCCACCTGCGCCGGGTCCCTCGGATTGTGCCTGGCTCGTCGCCACCCCGCTGGATGTAGCGGGAGCCGCCCCGTCTGCAATCGCGACAGGCGACACAGGCAATATGGTGCCAGCAGGCGGCGTCGTTGTTCCAGTATCGAGCTTGCGCGCGCGCCGGGCTGCCGACGACGAAGAAAGTGGCGCACATGTTCGCTTCTGCCAGGATGTCGAGAATGCGTGCCGTCCACTGCGCGTCCGGGCCGTCGTCGAACGTGAGATACACGCGATCGCCGTCAGGCGCTTGCGCGAGCGAGCCGGGGGTCACTTTTTGCTGTCTCCCTGGTGGTGTGCGTCAGCGAATTGCCGCAGCAGTTCCTGGCGGGTGAGCCAGTAAATGGTCGGCTCCGGCCTGGCCGAGTCGCGGGTCTGCGCCGCGGGCGCAAACGCCCAGACCAGCAGTCGAAAGTATGCACCAAGCAGGCGCTTTTTCGCACCACTCGGGAACGGCTGGGTGATGAAACCGACACGCTGACCGTGAGGCGGCAGCGGGCTTACCGCGTGGTAGACGGCCAGGTCCGAGAACACCGGATCGCGGCGTGTCTTGTTGGCCAGGATCTGCAGGGATTCCAGCATCAGCCGCATAAAGTGCAAGGCCGCTCTACCGGACGTCTCGCCGTCAATCTGCGGAAACCGCGCGTTATTGAAATGCAGCGTGCCGATGAAATCGCCGGCGGCCAACCGCGTGCCGTCCGCGAACGCCATTGCCGGGCCGCGATAGCGGGAGCGCCCCACCACCAGCACCTCACCGACCGGCTGCAAGCGATGCCGCAAGCGATAAAGGCGGTCCACCTTGAGCAGGCCGTATTGGATGATTTGCCGCAGCCATTCCATCAGCGTTTGCCCGCTGCCTGATCATGGCTTCGCGCTTGCGCGAACGCCAGCACCGATTCCGCGATCCGCGCCGCGGCGTCGCGTTTGCCGAGCGTCCATGCACGCTGCTGGATTTGCGCGAGCTCACTGCGATTCGCGAGCAGGTGGCCCACGCCGTGCTGTTCGAGAAAGCGCACGTTGAAGCCTTCCTGTCCGCGCAAAGAGCGCGTCGCCAACAGCGGCCGGCCGCATGCCAGCGCCTCCGCGACCGTCAGTCCGCCGGGTTTGCCAACCATGACATCCGCGGCACGGATGAAGACCTCCATCTGCTCGGTCCAATCCCACACGCTGAGCCTTCCCGGATAGCGGCCGGCGAGCGGAGCGAGCGACTTGCGCGCCGCGGCGTTGCGGCCCACCAGTACCAGCACTTGCAGGTGACCGGGGCGCGCCAGCAGACGTTCGGCGATTGCGTCCACCCCCAAGCCCAGACCACCGCCCAGCACGATCACGACCGGGGCATCGGCATCGAGGCGCAGTTGCAAGCGCACCTCACGCGCGCTGGGCGGGTTGCGGAATCCGGGCATCAGCGGGATGCCTGTCGCCAGCAGCCGCGTGGGCTCGCTGGCAAGATTCCGCAAGCCGGCGATCGATTCGTGAGCGATGCAATAGCCATCGATGCCGGGCTGAATCCAGAAGTCATGCATGCCGAAATCGGTCAACACGCCGAGCGCGGGAATGCCGAGCCCGCGGCGTGTTTTGATGGACGAGAACAAGGCGGCAGGAGGCATTGACGTAGCCACCACCACATCGGGCCCGAATGCCCGCAAACGCGCGTCCAGCCGCCGCGCGAGGCGCATCCGGCCCCATTTGACCAGCGCGCCCCACACCAAGGCCCGATTTCCGGAGCGCGCGCGCTTGGGAAGTGCCGCGCAAAACAGGCGGAACAAAACCCGGTCCAGCGCATGGCGGCCGCCGTTCGGTTCCGGCTGTGCCTTACTGACGCCGCCGGTGGCCGCGAGCAATGCCAAGCCCTCGGCAAGGGACGGCGGCGGCGCCTGGTTGTTCTCCAGCATCCGCCGCCAGGTGCGTTCGTCGAGCCGGAAGATGCGGTCGTAGAGTTCCGGACGCTCTTGCACCAAGCGCAGGTAGGATTGCCGCACGGCCTGTGCGACGCCTGCGTCCATCAGCGACCAGAAGTCGAGCGTTTGTACCTTGGCGGCTGGGCACTGTTCCAGGAGCGCGGCATCGACCGCCTGAGTGGCCCGCAGATGACCCGAACCCAGCGTGGACGTCAATAGCAGCACGCGCGGTGCGGCGTGTGCCGGGGCGCCGTCCTGTTCGACGCGCGGTGACGTGGGCGCCGGGGTCGGCGATAAGCGCCCCGTGATGGTTTTGAGCGCTGTATTCGACGCGCGCTGCATCGCATCGACACGTGTCATCGCGCCTCCGCGCTGACTCGTGCTGAAATGGCCGCCGCGAAAGTTTCGCCGCGCTGCGCACTGCGCGACTTGGCCGTCCCGGTATCCTTCCCGGTTGCGACGGCAGGGGGTTCGCGCTCCAGCAGCAGCAGGTTCACGACACGGAACAAACGCCAGGCATCGGGCAGCTCCTCGCGCCATAACTGCAGCGAGAAGAAATGAGAGAGCGTAAGGTCCACGTGGCCGAGAATCCGGTTGAGGATGAACACGCGTGTCTGGCGTGGCGCGACAGCGTTACTCAACGCGAGGCTCTCGGGGTAAGGGATCAGCCTGTCGTTCCTCCCGTGCACCAACAGGAGCCGCGCAGTGAGCCTTTGCAGTTCCTTGTTATCCAGGGTGAGCGCATCGATCATCTCGACGATTGGTTGCGGCAGTGCGGCCAGCAGGCGCGGAGTTTCTTTCCTATCTGTATTGGTGAGCAGGCGGTAGACCGCAAGACCCTCGGGGCCGAGTTTTTTCGCGAGAGCAGAAAGCTCAGCGCCGGGGTCTTTCAGTCTGGCCGACACAATTGCGTCCAAAGTCACGCGGTCATTCCGGCTTCTGATATGGTCCAGCACACTCTTGATGAAGACGAGTTTTCCGTAGTCGTCGGGTTTGAGATACCGCGGCGCGCCGTTGTCTTCGAAGTAGCCGGTGGTGAAAAAGCGGATCGACGCGCGGATATCGTGATAGCCGCCGACGCCAAGGACGAAGCGCACCCGGCCGCGCACGTCGTCTTCCAGAGCCGCGAGCACCGCCGGGCCTGCGCCATAGCTGAAGGCGGCGATTCCCGCCCGTCCGCGCGGCGACAGGTCCTCGCGCTCCACAAGGTGGCGGAACGCGTCAGCCACCTCGCGAGCATGAGCGGGCTGGACCTTGAGTTCGCGCTGACCGCTCAACTCCGGCGTGAGCACGGCAAAACGCGCACGGGCCAATGTCATCGCGAAGGCGACCAGGGGCGCGTTATCCTTGCCGTCCGGGACCGCGCCAGGAACAAGCACGATGCCAGCTTCGGGTGTGCCGTTGCCCGGGAGATAGAGGTCAGCCGTATGGGTGCGCCCGGCGATCGTGTACGTAACCAGTGTGCGCGAAGGCTCGGGGGTGCGCTGTTTCAGGAGGCTGTTGCCCCCGCCGGAAGCGATATCGCTCAGCACAAGCAGCGCATCGTAGTGCCGTTGCGTCGCGCAACCGGAGAGAAAGAACAGGCTCAACACCAACGTGCAGCCCGCAGCGAGCGGGCGGCCGGTGAGGCGCGTTGTCACGATACCCATCGCGGAAAAAGCTTTTTCACCTTCATCATCCCGCTAAGGATTGCAGTAGTCGCAGCGCCCCGCGTCGGCGCACTCTTTATCGGTGCGCTCGCGCGTGACGCGGTGCGCGCACTTGAGGCAGCCGTGGACCTCGGCGCGGGTCTCGCGCGTGGGCGCGTCGCAGTCTTCGCACGGCAGGCCGGCCACGCGCTCCATAAGCCAGAAGCCCGGCGTGCCGCAGGCTGGACAGAGGGAGCGGAGCTTCCTGGCCAGATCCTCGGCCGCGAGGCGGATGTTCTCCATCCGCGTGGGGTTGGCGTGGGCGCGCATGTCGGTCTCGAGAAAAACCCGGCGGCTCGTCGATTGCGCGAGCGCCGAGGCAAAGGCAGCCTCGAGCGCCGTCCAGGCGACGATCCCCTTGCGGATGCGCGCATCCTCCTCCCCTTCCGGGCGCACCACCAGATGGTGTTCGGGAAATCCCGATTGGCGGGCAAAGGCTTCGGCGGCGGCCCAGTCCGCCGCCAGCAGGTGGGAGAAGTTCGCCTTGCCCTGCGCCACGCCAACGACCTCTAACCCTCGTTCGTCATCGATGAAAACCACAAGCTCCACGTTCCAGGGAAACATTCCTACCATCGGGTCCGGCCCGAACGAGCCCTCGCTCGCGAGCCCGAGCGGCAACCCGGCGAGTTCCATGCCGAGGCGCGCCTTCTGGCGCGCCGCCTCGAGCTGCGTGCCCGCGCGCGGGATGTCGCGCGTGAACGTGCCCAGCAGATCGGTGTCGTAGCCCGCCACCCGCTCCACCCGGCAGTCGAGCGCTGGATCGAGCACCGGCGCGAGCACGCGCTCCTTGCCGTGCTGGGTGAGCAGGGCGATCCGCTTGCCCGAATAAGCGCCGCCGTCGCTTGAGGTTGTCTGCATCATAGGCCCGCTCGCCGCGCTATCCGCCATGAGACCCGCTTCCCCCCGCTGCGCGGCACGGCCCGGCCGGCTGGTCAGCAGACTCACGACCGTCGCCACAGCATCACCAGCACGAAGCCGATGAAACCCGTCCACATCCACCATTCACCGATTGATTGCATCTTCCGCTTTTCCGTTATCCGTTAATTTTGCCTGACTGACGTCGGCGTGTTTTGGTGGCGAGCAATACGAGCTGCATCCGTTATGCGCCTGTCGCCGAGCGGTTTAGCCTTCGACTACGTTCGAATTCTCCCTGTCGCGCTGCGGCTCAAAAACCGACACCGGCCGGCGTCCCGGTACGGAAATGGAACTTGACCCAGTAGCGCTCGTTCTGTCCGTTGATCAGGCTGAAGGTGTGCGAGCCAAAGCCGTGCATGTGGCGGTAGGAGGCCGGGATGCCACGATCGCTCATGACGATGGTTACCTGGTGCAGCGCTTCGGGCAGAGAAGTCCAGAAATCCCAGTTGTTCTTCGCGCTGCGCAGGTTGGTGCACGGGTCGCGCTTGACGGCATGGCTCAGGTCCGGAAACTTGAGCGGATCGCGCAGAAAGAACACCGGCGTATTGTTGCCGACAAGATCCCATGTTGCCTTCCTCGGTCTAGAACTTGAGAGAGAATCCGCGAATGTCGCGCTCGGCGCCCGCGGCGCCGCGCGCGCCGGCCACGGTGGAAAAGCGCAGGAAAAGATCGGTCTGCTTGCCCACCTCGGAAAAGATTCTCGCGCGAGTGTAGCGGGTGATGTCGTGGGTGACCGTGAAGGCGCCGAAGGCGCCGGAGCCCTTGGCGTGCATGCGCCGCTCCGGGATCACTTCGCGGTCGAAGTGGGCGAGTTTCTCGAGGAACCAGATGTCCTGAAGCAGCATCGGGCCCCCCGGCCCCGCGGTCATCACATTCTGGTTGTCGACGACAGGCGCGCCAGCGGCGGTGGTCAGATTGTTTTCATCTTTCATTTTCGCTTTCCCTCTCAGTATTGGGTTTGGTTCGGCTAACCAATTGGGTGCAGCGATAGTGCGTGAATCTGGCGATGGCTAGGGTGTAATCGCCACTTTCAGAACGCCGCCGCGCTGGTTGGCGAACAGGTCATAGGCCTCTTCGATCTGGTCCAATTTGAAGCGGTGGGTGACCAGAGATCCGAGGTCCACGCGGCCGGAAGCCACGACATTCATGAGTCTTCGCATCCGTTCCTTGCCGCCAGGGCAAAGCGTCGTCACGATCTTGTGGTCGCCAAGTCCTGCAGCAAACGCGTCGACGGGCAACGACAGCTTCCCTGAATAGACTCCCAAGCTGGAAAGTACTCCACCCGGTTTGAGCACCCGCAGGCAGCTTTCAAACGTTTGTTGGGTGCCCAGCGCTTCAATCGCGACGTCCACGCCACGGCCCTTCGTGAGCCGCATGATCTCGCCGACCGGGTCGGCGCTCCTGAAATCGATCGTGATATCGGCGCCCATTCGCCTGGCCATTTCCAGGCGTTCCGGAATGCCGTCCACGGCGATGATGCGGGTCGCACCCTTGAGCTTTGCCCCGGCGGTCGCGCACAGACCGATCGGACCTTGCGCGAACACCGCCACCGTATCGCCGATCTTGATCTGGCCATTTTCCGCTCCGCCAAAGCCGGTGCTCATGATGTCCGGGCACATCAGCACCTGTTCATCCGTGAGCCCGTCCGGCACAGGCGTGAGATTTGCTGCTGCGTGAGGCACCAACAAGTATTCCGCCTGGGCGCCATCGATCGTATTGCCGAAGCGCCAGCCACCCATCGCTTTGCCGCCGCATTGAGCGTGGTGACCGTCTAGACAGGGGTGGCACTGGCCGCAAGGCGTGATCGCGCCGACGATGACTCGTTGCCCGATGTTGTAACCCACTACACCCGGTCCTAACGTCTCGATGGTGCCGACCGGCTCATGCCCGACGGTGAGGCCCGGGACGACCGGATACTCGCCTTTGAGGATATGAACGTCGGTGCCGCAAATGGTCGTCGTGGTGATGCGGATCAAGGCATCGCCGGTTCCGACGGTTGGCACAGGTTTCTCGTCGAGGACAATCCGTCCCGGCGCGACGAAAACGGCAGCTTTCATGTTGCGCATTGCACTTTTCTCCTAAATTGTATTCGTCTTCAAGTTGTCTTGTTTCGTCCGCGGCTATTTCGCTAACTGGCCGTTTTCAAGATTTGAGGTGTCGTATGGGAATACGATCCGCGCGTCCGGTCGCGTCAGCCGCTTATCCTTATTCGCGTATTGAAGGCGGCCAAGTACATCTTTGATGATATTGAGCCGCGCCCGGCGCTTGTCGTTGGCGCGCACCAGAGTCCATGGCGCCATCGGGTTGTGCGAGCGCGCCAGCATCTCGTTGCGCGCCGCGCTGTAGTGCTGCCAATTCTTGAGTGCCTGGTCGTCGATCGGACTGACTTTCCACTGCTTGAGAGGATCCGTTCTACGGTCCTTGAGGCGTTTCTTCTGCTCGGCTTTGCTGATATCGAGGTAATACTTGAAGAGCTTGACGCCTGAGCGAACCAGCATGTGCTCGAAGTTCGAAACCGAGCCCATGAACTCTTCATGCTCAGCCTCGGTACAGAAGCCCATTACCCGCTCGACGCCGGCGCGGTTGTACCAACTGCGGTTAAAGATCACCAGTTCCTGGGCCACCGGCAAATAAGGGACATAACGCTGGAAGTACCACGCCGTACGGTCCCGGTCCGAAGGCTTGCCGAGGGCGACGACACGGGTTTCGCGCGGACTCAAATGCTGGACAATGCGCTTGATCGTGCCGTCCTTGCCAGATGCATCCCGGCCCTCCAGGATGATCAATATCTTGTCATTGCATTTGATGAAGTGCCGCTGCAGCTTGACAAGTTCGCTCTGGAGCTTACGCAAATTGACCTTGTAGTCCTCTTTCGAGATTGATGGCGCGCGCCCGTTCGATTCTTTTTCGCGGGTTTTCTTGCTCATAGTTATCGCCTCATAATTTTAGATAACCGAACTTTATTGCGATGGCGCCCTGTCAGCGCACGAGTAGCACCGGAACGCTCGAGCGGTCCATAGCTCCGTTTGCGATGCTTCCTAAGAGCGCCCATTCGACTCCGCTGGTTGCGCGCGCGCCGAGGACCAAAACGTCTGCGCGATGATCTTCGGCTGCGCCGAGCACGTTTGCGAGAGACGCACCGACCCGCACTTCGCCTTTTGCCGCCCAGCCACAGCGAATCAGCCGAGGGATGGCTGCGTCAAGCGTTTCCTGCGCCTTCCGGTGCCGCTCTTCGTTCATAGCACTCGCTCCGCGCCGAATGTGTCCTCGCACCGAGGTAGGGAGACGTGAAACGGACGCCGGTACGGAAACCGGTTCGACGACGTTGACGAGTACAACACGACTACCGGGCGTCGGCTCGAGCGAGCACAGAAAATCGAGCGCGCGTTTGGCGTTGGGACAGCCGTCGAATGCAAGCACAACGCGGCGCACTGCACGCGGTGCTTCGCGCACGACGAGCACGGGACACTTTGCCTGCGCGGCCACAGTGCGCGAAACGCTGCCTGCAAGCAGTCGCTGAAACGTGCCATGCCCGCGCCAACCCACCACGATAACGCTCGCGTTGAAGCGCTGCGCTTCCGCGAGGATCGCATCAACTGGACGCTCGTCCAGACTGACAACAGCAGCCTTGCCCCAGCGCGGTGTAAGTGCGCGGCGGGCGCTGTCGGCCGCCCCGACGGGGTCCGCCGCCTCGGCGATGGGCACAAGGACTGCGCGAGCGTCGGCTGAATTCCCGGTCAGCCAATCCGGGCGCGCGACCACAGCGCGCGCTCGCGCGGATGCAGACCATGGAAACTTGACCGCCGTCGCGAGCGCAGCCTGAGCCGACGGCGACCCGTCAGTCGCGATCAGTATTCGGTGTCGTTTCGAGATTGCCATGCTTTCTCCTTTATCCAAAAGGGTTTGATGCTGCGTGATACCCCGGAACGGGCGCCGACACGCCAATCTAGTTCGAGGACGAATCGGACTTATCCAGCGCGCGGCAAGGACCGAGGATCGTCATGAGTACGATCCCGCGGCGTACATCCTGCAGGTTCCCAAACTGCCAGCGTACTGGCGGTCGGATCGCCGGCAACGCCATCGCGCCCAGGTGGGGCGGTCTTGTCGGTTCCTCGCGGCGCAAGGTCAGTAGCGGATCCAGCAGCGGTGACGGCATTGGCGTAGGCGCCAGCATCTCGGGCACTTCGGGCTCGATTTCGTCGCGTTGGCCCTCGTGGCCCTCGTCGCCCTCTCGGCGTTTCCTGAGCCAGGGCAAGATCACGTTGACAAACGCAAAGGCGAGGATCGCCAAGACAACGAGCAGGTTTTCGAGGGTCATCGTGGGTTCCCCAGAGGCGGCGCGTCTTCGGTGCCGGCAATGGCGTCACGCATCGCCGTGTCGGCCTGCACGTTCTTCATCCGGTAGTAGTCCATCACGCCGAGATGGCCCTGGCGGAACGCCTCGGCCATCGCGCGCGGAACCTCGGCCTCTGCCTCGACGACCCGGGCCCGCATCTCCTGCTCCAGGGCCACGGCCATCGCACGCCTCTCCTCCGCCTTGGCTTGTGCGATCTGCTTGTCGGCGTTGGCCTGGTCGATCTGCAGCTTGGCGCCGATGTTCTCGCCGACATCGACATCGGCAATGTCGATGGACAGGATTTCATAGGCGGTCCCCGCGTCCAGGCCCTTGGCGAGGATGTGCTTGGAAATGTGATCCGGGTTCTCCAGCACGTTCTTGTGCGACACCGCCGAGCCGATGGCGCTCACCATGCCTTCGCCGACCCGCGCGATGATCGTCTCCTCGCCGGCACCGCCTACCAGGCGGTCGATGTTCGTGCGTACCGTCACGCGCGAAACGGCGATCAGCTGGATGCCGTCCTTCGCCACGGCCGCGATTCTCGGTGTCGTGATCACCTTGGGGATCACCGACATTTGCACCGCCTCGAGCACGTTGCGTCCCGCGAGATCGATGGCCGCAGCCCGCTTGAAGGGCAACGGGATGTTGGCCTTGTCCGCCGAAATCATCGCGTTCACGACCCGCACGACGTTGCCACCCGCCAGGAAGTGGGCCTCCAGGTCGTTGATGGAGATATCGAGGCCGGCCTTCGCCGCGCTGATCCGTGCCGTCACCACCGTACTGGACGGCACGCGGCGCAGGCGCATCGCGATCAGTGTCATCAGGCCGACGTAAGCGCCCGACGCCCACGCAGCGACCCACAAGGGGATGGGCACCAGATAGAGGATGAAGGCGATGACCGCCAACACCAGGATGAGCAACCCGAAGGTGCCCAACAGCCCTACAACTTCCACGATGCCCATGACTTACTCCTTGGTTGATAAAGTTGATTTGGTTGATTTGGTTGATCTGGTTGATTTGGTTGATTCGGCGTGCGGCCGTCGCACCACGACCCGATTACCGTCTACGCGGACCACCTCGATGGGCTCGCCCGCCTCGATGAACTCCCCGTCCGAGACGACATCTACCCGTTGGCCCCCGAGATCGGCAACACCGGACGGACGCAGGGTGGACACTGCCGTTCCGCGCTTGCCGAGCCAGCCCTGATCGGTCTCGGGCGCCGAGGCGTATCCCTCCTTGGCTGACAACCCACTCTCGAGAACGAGGCGCCGGCCGAACCGCAGGCGCGGCAGGAAGCGCAGCAGGACCAGGGCCGCGCCGAGGGCCAGAATGAGCGACAACACCACCTGCCAGACCCCCGCCAGCACGACCTCCCATGTCGCCCCGGCGCCCACCAGGCTCAAGCCGAGCCCACCGACCAGTGCACCGAGGCCAAGGATGCCGACAATGCCGAATCCCGCCGTCACGAACACTTCGACCACCAGAAGAAGCAGGCCGACGCCCAGCAGCAGCAGTTCCTCGAAGCCGGCCAGTTGCACCAGCCAGTGACCCCAGAAGAACAGGCCGAGGCTCGACAAGCCGATGGCCCCGGGTATCCCGAAGCCCGGTGTCCGGATCTCGGTGATCACGCCCAGGATGCCGACCGTCATCAGCAGCGAACTCACGACCGGGTTCGTCAGGAAACGAACCAGCGCCTCGGCCCAGGTCGGCACGGCGTGACGCACGTCGGCGCCCGCCAGGCCGAGAGACTGGAGCACGGCATCGATGCTGTTGGCACGAAAGTCGGCGAGCTTGTGCTGCATGGCCTCATTGGTCGTCAGCGTCAGCAGCTTGCCCTTGTCGATCACGCCTTTGATTTCCACATCGGTGTCGACCATCGCCTCGGCCAGCAACGGCGGGCGCTTGCGGGCTTCGGCCGTCGCGCCAAACTCCTTGCGCATGTACGACACTGTCTTTTCGGCCACAGGCAGGGGTGCTGCGCCAGGCGCTCCCATGGCCACCGGGGTGGCGGCGCCGATGGTGCCCCCGTCCGCCATCGCAATCTTCTCGGCGGCCAGCGCGATCAGGGCGCCCGCGGAGATGGCCCTCTTGTTGACGAAGGCTACGGTCGGCACCTTGGCGTGCAGCAGGGCATCGCGGATGAGGACGGCGGCATCCACCCGCCCCCCGAAGGTGTTGATGTCCAGGATGACGGCCGCCGCGCCTGCCTCTGCCGCCTCGTCCAGTACCCGCGCGACGAGCGGCGCGAGGCCGAGATCGATGACGCCGTCGATCGGTATAACGTAGACGACCTTGCGCGTGTTCTGAGCGTGGGAGGTTGGGCTGGGGGGCAACAAGGCGAGCAGCCCCAGAAGCCCGAGCATCCCGAACGCGATCACACGCCATCGCTGCGGAAAGCCTCTGCTGCGCTTGGCGCCGCGCGTTGTATGGTCAGTACTCGACAATGGATCAATCATTCCGGTCTCCTGGCTCTAGACGCATGCCGTGCGTGGCAGCCACTTTTCGTCACCGCGGACACGCCCTGCGCGTTGCGACGCGGCATGTCCACCGAGTCGAATGTGCTGTAGTTATGCGTGATCCCGCGAATCCGCTCTGCGCGTTACCGTACTGAGCCACTCGATGTGCGTGACTTCGTGCCCAAGCACCGCCTCCGCCTCGCCTTTTTCCATAGCGGCAAGAAGGCCGGTGGAAACGGCCACCAACGCCTTGTTCTTGTTCATGCCGGTAGCAAACGCGTTGACCTCCGGTGCGTCAAAAATAGCCACCTCCGGCATGCCGATCCCGGCCGCTTGTGCCTGCCGGCGCACCGTGTCCACCAGCCATCGTTCGGTGGGGGTGGACGGCGTCTCGATTACCTGCGTCCCGACCATGCGCTTTGCCGCCCACTTGGAAATAGCGAGATATGAATGCGTCCCCCATTCCGAATACGGCCGCGAACAAGAGCAGCGGCCCTAAGGCGAGCCCCTGCTGTGTGAGATAAGGCGCCACTCCCAGCAGCCGCAACGTGAGGGCAAGGACCAACACGATAGCGAGGTTGGTGGCGATGAGCAAGACGGTGCGTTTCATGGTCAGGTCGGTGTGAGGCGTATCGACTTCAGTCGTCGCTGTTCTTGAAGCCGAGCCGCTGCAGCAGGCTGGTGAACTGGTTGAAGATGGCGAAGAACGGCGTGACCGTGGCCATCACGTAATTGGTCTCGCTACCGCGCATGAAGTTGCACGGAGCTGGCGCGCTCAATGAATTCTTCATTCAACGCGCTACTTCACGTCTTGCGACGCGTCCTTCCCATTTGCCGGGTAGGCCACGCGCTTCCTTGCTTTCCTCCGCTTGCGTCATCTGCGGCGCTTTCTCCAAGTATCCGATTTTCGCGAGGTAACCGATGCCAAAGGCAGTCGTGATAAATAGAACAGTGAGCAAGATTAAGACTTGGGTCTGGGACATGGTTGCATTCTCCGGTTGGTTCGTGGCTCCAAACAGGGCGTCTTTGAACAGAAGACCTGTCGAGGTCTTGGAATTCGCGCGCAATCCGCGCAAAAGATAGATTGGCTTTCAGTTTTTCGATTCATGTTTACTGTTTCAGTCGTCGCTGCTCATGAAGCCGAGCAACTGCATCAGGCTGGTGAACAGGTTGAAGATGGCCACGAAAAGCATGACCGTGGCCATCACGTAGTTGGTCTCGCCGCCGCGGATGATGTTGCTGGTTTCGTACAGAATCAGCCCGGACATCAGCAGCACGAACATGGCCGACGCTGCCAGCGACAGCGCGGGTATCTGAAAGAAGATCGCGCCCAGTCCAGCGAGGAAGGCCGTCAGGATACCGACCATCAGGAAGCCGCCCATGAAGCTGAAATCCTTGCGCGTCGTCAGCGCATAGCCCGACAGGCCCACGAAGATCGCGGCGGTCGCGCCCATCGCTGTCATCACCGTCTGCGCGCCGTTGGGCAGGCCCAGATAGGCGTTGAGGATCGGTCCCAGGGTGTAGCCCATGAAACCAGTGAGGGCAAACACGAACGCAATCCCCAAGCCGCTGTTGCGGAACTTTGTCGTCAGGAAGAGCAGTCCGAAGTAGCCCACCAGGGTGATAATCAGCCCCGGGTGAGGCAGCGTCAGGGCCATGGAGGCCCCGGCGGTAAGCGCGCTAAACAACAGCGTAAGCGACAGCAGCAGGTAGGTGTTGCGCACCACCCCGTTACTTGAGATAGCGGATTCAACTGAAAGATCGGCGCTTGTGGCGGCGCGGATCAACTGGGCCTGGTTGCGCGAATTCATTTGCGTGCCTCCTGTTGCGTTAAAGAAGCGGGCTGGTCCGGCTCGGGTGAAACTTCCGGTTCGATGAAGTCTGGTTCGGCGGGAAGATGCTCGTGGCTACGAGCCAACAGGCGCGCGACGCTGCGCCCGGTGCGGTCGGCCGCACGGTCGATGGCAAGGTAAAGATCAGCCTCGGTATCCTCGATCACCACCGCGGTAATGCCGTTCATCGTCACCTGGATGCGGCAGCGTTTGTCAATCCCGCCGCGCGGGCCATTGACGTCAGAAAGGCGCACCGTCACTCGCCGGACGCGGTCCCCGGCGCGGGCCAAGGCGAACTTCAGACGGCGCCCGGTATATTCGCGCAGGGCATCGGTGAGCACGAAACCGCGCGACTGCATCTCGAACCGCATACTGCCCGCCCCCTCTATTGTGTTGAACGCACGGTCACCATAGCGCCGAGTGGATGTCACGACAATTCGTATATACTGTGATTTCTCTTCGAGAAACCCGAATGAACTGCGGTCAATGAGCTTGCTGAACTTCAAGCACCTGCGCTACTTCTGGGTGGTCGCCAAGGCAGGCGGTATCACTCGCGCCAGCGAGCGTCTACACCTCACTCCGCAGACGATCAGCGGGCAGATCAGCCTGTTCGAGCAACTGCTGGGCTACAAGCTCTTCGCGCGCGTCGGTCGCCGTCTTGAACTCACCGATTCTGGACGAACGGTATTGAGCTATGCCGATGAGATCTTCACCCTGGGCGAGGAACTGGAGGGCGTCCTGCGAAGCCCCGCTGAAGCCCGCCCGCTGCAGTTCAGCGTAGGGGTCGCCGACGCCGTGCCGAAGGTCGTCGCGTACCGGCTGCTGGAACCGGCGATGCGCCTGCCGGAACCGCTGCGTATGATCTGCCGGGAAGGAAAGTTCACCAGCCTCCTCGCGGACCTGGCGGTCCACCGCCTGGACATCGTGATTGCCGACAGTCCCATGCCTGCCACGGTCAATGTCAAGGGTTTCAACCACTTGCTCGGCGAATGCGGTCTCACGTTTTTCGCCACGGCGAAACTGGCGCGAAAACATAAAGGTACATTTCCGCGCTTGCTGGACGGTGCGCCGCTGCTCCTTCCGGGCGAGCATGCTGCCGTTCGGCCTAGGCTAATGCGCTGGTTCGACGCGCAGCGGGTTCGGCCGCGCATCGTCGGCGAATTCGACGACGGCGCCTTGCTTAAGGCGTTCGGCCGGGCGGGTGCGGGCATCTTCGCCGCGCCCTCGGCGATCGCCGAGCAGGTACGCCGGCAGTACGGCGTCGCGGCCATCGGACGCACCGAGGCGGTGACCGAGGCGTTCTACGCCATTTCGGTGGAGCGCCAGCTCACGCACCCGGCGGTGGTCGCGATCCGCTCCGCCGCGCGCCAAGATCTTTTTCGGCGGAGAGCACGCCGCAACGGCCAACCACGGTAGCCGGCACCCTATCGCCGACTGCTGAGAAATTTTCGAATTCGCGACGGCTCAAAGGAAGCAAAGCCGATGGACAAATTACTCGTTCCAGTCGACGGTTCTGAGCCGGCAAGGCGGGCGCTGCGCTTCGCGGTCGATTTCGCCAAGCGGTGCGGCGTGGCTGAGATCGAGCTGCTGAACGTGCAGCCTCGGGTCGATTCCGGCCTGGTGCGTGCCCAGCTTTCCGCGCAGGCGATCGAAGCGGCACTCAGGAGTATGGGAGATAGAGACGCTGGGGACATTCCGTGCGCTCCTCGACGAAGCCCGGATAGGCTGCCGCCGCACGTCGCGATCGGGCATTTCGGCGCGACTATCTGCCGCCGCGCGATCGAATTGGGCTGCTCGCAGATCGTCATGGGCTCGCGCGGCATGGGGGCGATCGGCAACATGGTGCTTGGCTCGGTGGCGACGCAGGTTATTCACCTTTCGCCGCTTCCGGTGACGCTGGTCAAAGAAACGGACGTATGGAGTTCGTTGTTCGACCCCGTGCTGGTCCCGACAGACGGGTCGGACAACGCGGTCCGCGGGGCAAGGTACGTCGTCGAATGCGCGAAGCGATCGCAAGGCAGCGCGAGAAATATGCCGCGCAAATCTCTGAAACTGCGCGTCGCCAGCTCGATGACGCGGGCGTTCCTTACGTCTTCGATTTTCAGTTCGGCGATCCGGCCGAGACGATCGCGCGCGAAGCGACGACACACGGGTGCAGTCACATGGTAATGGGCACGCGGGGGCTTGGCTTGGCCGCCGCCCTCGTCCTCGGATCGGTCGCCTACAAGACGATTCACGCCGCTAGCGTTCCTTTAACGCTCGTCATGTAGCCCGGCAGTTTCCAAGGAGAGCGCGTGCTGAAAATACTGCTGGCGGCGGATGGATCCGAGGGCGCGCTCGCGGCGGCCCGGCATGTGGTGCGGCTCGCGAAGGAGTGCTCCGCCGTGGATGTCTGCGTCACGTACGTGCAGGAGCCGATCCTGAATATCGAACTGATGCTCATGCCGGCGGATGACGTCCTCGACCGATGGACACAGAAGTCCGGACGCGTTGCGACCGCCGGAGTCTGTGCGCTGCTGGACGACGCGCGAGTCCTCCATCGGGTGGAAATTACGTCGGGCGAGCCTGCCCCCGCAGTCATCGAACTGGCCACGAGCCAAGGCTCGGATCTGATCGTCATGGGCGCCCGTGGCCTGGGCGCGTTGAAGGGACTGCTGCTCGGGTCGGTGTCGATGAAGGTCGCGCAGCACTCGCCGATCCCGGTCACTATCGTCAAATAGCTGTTTCGGAGAAGATGCGACATGCCCACTATTCTTGTTCCATTCGACGGTTCCGAACCCGGGTTGCGGGCGATCGAATATGCCGCGAAGCTGGTTAAGACCAGTGACAACCCCCTGGTCATCGTCCTTAACCTGCAAGCGCCGGTGCCCTAGTACTGGCCCGAGAAGCTGGTGAACGAAGACATGCTGCGTGCGCACTACGAATCCGAGGGCGCAAAAACGTTGGAGGCAGCCGAACGCCTGTTGCGCGAGGTAGGCGTGCCCTGCCGCAGCGAGGTGCGGGCAGGATTGGCCGGCGACACCATCGCGGATTTTGCGCGAGACGAGCGTGTCGACGGCATCGTGATGGGCACGCGCGGCATGGGTGCCGTCGGCAGCCTAGTGATGGGGTCGGTGGTACAGAAGGTCGTGCATCTGGCGCCTGTGCCGGTGACTCTAGTCAAGTGACAGGCATGCAAGGCGCGTTCACAGCCAGGGTATTCATCGGGAGTGCACCGTGACCGGCCTGTGGCTAATCGGGGCCAAGCTCGCCCTGTGCGGCGGAACGATCGCCGTCGCCGGCACCTTGCTGACCCGCTATGCCGACGTGATCGCCGACAAGACCGGCTGGTCGGGCACCTGGACCGGGCTGGTGTTGCTGGCCACAGTGACCTCGCTGCCCGAACTGGCCACCGGCATCAGCTCGGTCACGCTGGCCGATGCACCGGACGTCGCGGTGGGCAACGTGCTGGGGGCCTGCGTGCTCAACCTGTCGTACGTGGCCGTGCTCGATGTGCTCAAGCGCGACGAGCCGCTGTTCCAGCGCGCCGGCCTGGGCCACATCGGCCTCGCAGGCTTCGGCATCATCATGCTGGCCGTGGCCGGCCTGGGGCTGGCGCTGTCGCGGTTTCCGCTGGCCCGATCGCTCGGGCATGTCGGGCTGTATGCGCCGGCGTTGCTGGTCCTGTACCTGCTGGCGGTACGAATCACCTTCCGCTACGAGCGTTCACAAGTGGCCGCAGGCGCCGAGCAGGCGGCGAGCCGCTACCCCGACATGTCGCTGCACCAGGCCGCGTGGCGCTTCTGCCTGGCTGCTAGCGTCGTGGTCGCGGCGGGCGTCTGGCTGCCCTTCATCGCCACCGATCTGGCGCTGGCCATGCAGTGGACCCAGAGCTTCGTCGGCACGCTGCTGGTGGCCATGGTGACCTCGCTGCCGGAACTGGTGGTCACGCTGTCGGCGCTGCGGCTGGGTGCCGTCGACATGGCGATCGCCAACCTGCTCGGCAGCAACCTGTTCAACGTCCTGATCCTGGCGATCGACGATGTCTTCTATGGGCAAGGCCCGATCCTGGGTGCCGTCTCGCCCGTGCATGCGGTGTCCGCCATGTCGGCGATCCTGATGAGCGGCGTGGTCGTCGTGGCTCTGCTGACGAAGCCGAGTGGTCGCGTCCTGCGCCTGGCCAGCTGGGCCAGCATCGCGCTCGGCGGTGTTTACGTTCTCAACGCCTACGTGCTGTTCCGCTACGGCGGCTAGCCTGAAACGGAACCCCCATGAATCAGACATCCACACCCCACCTGCAGGGCCTGACCGCGGCGCAGGCCGCTCAAGCGTTGTCAGCGCATGGGCCAAACGCCCTGCCCGAAGCGAAGCCGGTGACGCTGCTGCAGCGCCTCGTGCGCCAGTTTCGCAGCCCACTGATCTACATCCTGCTGGTCGCGCTGCTGATCGACATCGGTATCTGGATCGGTGAAGGCGCCGCGGGCGCGCCGGTGGAATCGCTGGCCATCGCGTTGATCCTGCTGCTCAACGCTGGTCTGGGTGTGTACCAAGAGAGCAAGGCCGAAGCGGCGCTGGCACGCCTCAAGAAGTTGGCCACCTCGCTGGTGTGGGTGATGCGCGACGGCCGGCTGCAGCACCTGGCCGGCACAGAGCTCGTGCCGGGCGACGTGGTGCGGGTCGAGGCTGGCGACCGCATCCCGGCCGACGGTGCGCTGCTCGAGGCGCAGGGTGTGATGGTCGACGAATCCATCCTCACCGGCGAGTCGATGCCGGTGGACAAGGACATCGGCGCCGACACCTTCAGCGGCACGCTGATGGTGCGCGGCAAGGGCTACGCCGAGATCACCCGTACCGGGTCGGCCAGCGCGATGGGCAAGCTGGCGACGATGATCGGTGGCATCGAGGCGGAGAAGACACCGCTGGAGCGCCGCCTGCACGTATTCGGCACGCAGATCGCAAAGGCGGTGCTGGCGCTGGCGGTACTGCTGTTGGTGGGCGGGCTGCTCATCGAAGGTGTGCACCGGCTGGGCCACATCTTTCTGTTCTCGGTTGCGCTGGCGGTGGCCGCCATTCCGGAAGGACTGCCGGCGGTGCTCACGCTGGCGCTGGCGCTGGGCGTCGGGCGCATGGCCAAGGCCAAGGCGGTGGTGCGCCGGCTAAGTGCGGTCGAAGCACTCGGTTCCGTGACGGTGATCGCCACCGACAAGACCGGCACGCTGACCGAGAACCGCATGCATGTGAAGGGCATCGACAGCCCGGACGAGGCACGCGCGCTGCGTGCGATGGTGCTGGCCAACGACGCCGAGATCGACACCGGCGCCGGCGACCCGCTGGAAGTCGCGCTGCTCGCGCATGCCCAGGCACAAGGCGTGGACGCCGCGAGACTGCGTGAACAGCACCCGCGCGTCGGCGTGCTGCCGTTCGACAGCGCGATCAAGTTCATGCGCGTGACGGTCGCGGAGCAGGACCGGCGCGTGAGCTACCTGAAGGGCGCGCCCGAGGTGCTGCTGGCACGCAGCCGCTTCAGCGACGACGAGCACCAGCATTGGGAAGCCAAGGCGCTGGCGCGCGCCGCCGAGGGTTACCGCGTGCTCGCGGTCGCCGCCAGCGACAACGAAGACGACCGCGACCTCGACTTCCTCGGCCTGCTGCTGTTGTGGGATCCACCGCGTGCCGAGGTGCCTGGCGCCATCGCCCGTGCGCAGGCCGCCGGCATCCGCGTGCTGATGATCACCGGCGACCATCCGGCCACGGCCGGCGCGGTGGCGCATGCCATCGGCATCCAGGGTGATCGCGTGCTGACCGGCGCCGAACTCGACGCACTGCCGGCCCCCGACCTCGCGGCAGCCGTGCGTGAAGTGAACGTCTTCGCGCGCGTGGCACCGGAACACAAGCTGCGCCTGGTCGAAACACTGAAAGCGGACGGCCAAGTCGTGGCGATGACGGGCGACGGAGTCAACGACGCCCCTGCGCTCAAGCGCAGCGACGTCGGCGTGGCGATGGGCCAGCGCGGCAGCGATGTGACGCGCGAGGTGGCCGACCTGGTGCTGCTCGACGACAATTTCGCCACCATCGTCTCGGCGGTCGAGGAAGGGCGCGGCATCTACGAGAACATCCAGAAGTTCATCCGCTTCCTGTTCTCGACCAACTTCGCGCTGGTTCTTCTCGTTTTGCTGGGCCTGGGCGTGTCGTATGCGTTCGGCCTGCAGGAAGTCGGCGGCGGCTTGTTCCTGCCGCTGACCGCGGTGCAACTGCTGTGGATCAACGTCATCGCCGACGGCCCGCCCGCGCTGGCGCTGGCGCTCGACCGCAACCCCGGCGTGATGCGACACCGGCCGCGGCCGACGAACTCACCGCTGCTGGACAAGGCGTCGCTGCGCTTCATCATCGTCACCGGCGTCATCAAGGCGCTGGCCGGCGTGGCTCTGTTGGTGGCCTTGCCGCAGTTCGGCTACAGCCTGGACCAGACGCGGACCGCGGTCTTCGTTTTCGAAGCACTGGCCCAACTCGCCTTTGCCTACCCAGCACGGCGGGTCAGCGTTGTGCCGCTGCCGAACCTTGCGTTGCACGCGGCCGTGGTGCTCGGCGGGGCCCTGCAAATTGCCACCGTGTTCGTTCCCGGCCTGCGCGAGTTGCTCGGTCTCGACATGATCGATGCACCGGTCTGGGCAGCGATCACCGGTGCCGTGCTGCTGTGCTGGGGCGCCGCGGAACTGATCGGGCGGCGCAGCTTTGCGCGGCAAGCGCAAGCCTTGGCCATTCCAACGGAAGCCCCATCATGAGCGTACGCAACCTTGAATACCTCTTCCAGCCCGGCTCGGTAGCCGTGATCGGCGCTTCCGACCGGCCGCAGAGCCTGGGCGCAACGCTGATACGCAACCTGCTCGAAGGCAGTTTTGCCGGGCCGATCTGGCCGGTCAAACCCAAGCACGCCAGCGTGGCGGGGCGGCCAGCCTTCCGCGATGTCGCGAGTCTGCCTCAAGCGCCCGACCTGGCGGTGATCTGCACACCCGCACACACGGTGCCGGGGCTTATTGCTGAACTCGGCCGCTGCGGAACCCATGCCGTGGTCATCACCGCCGGCCGGCCATGGACGCGCACATCCAGGACATCAGCCGCCAGCACAGCACCGTCGAGCGCGCCGTGAAGGCGGCCCAGCGCATCGCACCTCTGCGCCAACTCGGGTAGCTTGCACACGGCAAATGCATAACCATCGCGCGACACCATGACATCAAGCCCGTTGCCTGTACACCACCTCGAGCTGCGCGTGCGCGAGCTGGGGCAGATGTTCAACTCGATGGATCCGACGCCCTTCCTCAACAAGGATCTCGATCGCGAGGCCGAGGCGTTCATCGAGACCTGGGCGCTGGGGCTGCCACCCGACTGCCGGCTGCACATCACCATCCACCTCGAGCACCTGCCCGCCGAGGGTGACCCGAGCGCGCTCATGACCGACGCCATCCACAACTATTTCGAATACAAGGCCGGCCTCGTGCGCGGCGATCTGAAACAGCTCCTGAAACAAGGCCGTATCAGCCTGTTGATCGGTCTCTCCTTTGTCACTGTGTGCCTGATCGCGGCCGATGCCATCGGACAGCTCGGCACCGGCACGGCCTTCACGATCGCGCGCGAAAGCCTGACGATTGTCGGTTGGGTGGCGATGTGGCGGCCGTTGCAAACCTTTCTCTACGACTGGTGGCCACTGGCCCGGCGGATCCGGGTCTGCAAGACTTTGACGCATGCACATGTTCGTGTGGTGCAAGGCAAATGACGGCGACCGCCATCATGTGGGAAGATGGTTACGCAATGTCTCTCTCGCCTGACCTGCCGCCCGTGATCTGTCCAAGTCAATCGGCTCTTTCAAACGAAGCGAACATGGAAAACGCACCCAATTTAGCTTTCTAAACGCATCGTCTTTGAAGGGACACCATGCTAAAAACCCTGAGCAAGTTCGAGTACGCTCTCAACGGCACATTGCTCTTCATGCTCGCCTTCGTGGTGCTGTTGGCAACGATCGATCTTGGCTAGTTGGTGGACCTTTAGCTGACAGAGCAGCGTGTTGTGGTTGAGGTTGTTCTCAGACGAGGCCAGGTGTGGGCTGACCCCACCGACGACACCAAGAGAGCGCACGTCAACGGCTGGAGCGAACGCCAGTGGAGACACTTGGAT
>Ga0163150_10001633_pt1 | contig 37009 bp, 34 predicted proteins | sample OliLakLV19P2IB_FD_148628 | JGI IMG/M metagenome (GOLD analysis project Ga0163150, IMG submission 148628) | Freshwater microbial mat bacterial communities from Lake Vanda, McMurdo Dry Valleys, Antarctica - Oligotrophic Lake LV.19.P2.IB | ecosystem: Environmental > Aquatic > Freshwater > Lake >... | reverse complement strand
GACGAGTGCGCTCAGTTGCTCGATCCCGACCGCACTCGTCGGAGCCGCCCGCTCAGTCGCGGCCGCGCACGTGGCCGGTGTACCGGTCGTCGGCGGTGGCCGTGCGTTCGCCAACGAACGGCGCGCGACCCGGATCGGCCTCGACGCGTTCGCGCGTGTTCCGCGCGAAGCCGTCGATCACCTCCGAGCCTGGGAGGGCGCGCCGCCCGAACATTTCGGTTCCGTACCCGAACCTGTTCCCGAGCGGCGGCCATTGGCCAATCGGAGCCCGAGACTGATCGCGACCGTGCTCGAAGCGACCGCCGACGGCGAGACCCGGCGAGTCGACCTCGCCGATGAGCTCGAGCGCGTGCTGATGGTGGTCGAAGGCGCGCTGCTGCTCGATGAGCCCGGAATGATCGAAGATCACATCCAGTGGCTACGTGCGACCGGACCCGCGCACGGCTTCCAACGCGAAATGGTCGACCGCGCGCTCCTCATGCTGGCCGCGGCGATGGACGACGACCTGCAACGCGCGGGTGTCGCGCTCCGGGCCGCGCTGAGCTGAGCTGAGCTGAGCTGAGCTGAGCCGAGCGCGCGTTAGGCGCCTTGGAGGTCTTGTGCCGCGAGCGCGACGCGCAGTCGTGCCAATCCACTGCGGATACGGCCCTTCACCGTGCCCTCGGGCTCGTCGAGCATCGACGCGACGGTCCGGTAGCTGTGTCCGCCGAAGTATGCGAGCTCGACTGCTCGTCGTTCCGGTTCAGGGATCTGCGACAACGCGTTGCGCACAGCATCGGCGACGGTTCGGGCCACAACCTGCGCTTCGGCCTCGTGGGCCGGACCCGCGGTGCGGGCCACATCGCGTTCCTCGCGTCGAAGTCGGGCCAAGTCGGATCGTACGACGTCGAGCGCGCGTCCGTGGGTCAAGGCGAGGAGGAACGCGCGCAACGCTCCGCGCTCGGGGTCGAAACGCTCCGACCTTTGCCAGAGCCGCAAGAAGACCTCCTGGGAGACCTCCTCGGCGCGGGCACGGTCGCCGACGAGCCGACGTGCGAACGCGAGGACGGGCTCACGATGGCGCCGCACGATCTCCGCCATCGCGACTTCGTCGCCGAGACCGATCGCGAGAACAAGATCGCTGTCGTCAGCCTCGTCGAGGTGATCCCTCGCCACGTAACCCACCAGGTCGTCTCGTCCGCATGGCAGCGACCACGAACTACGTCGAGCGAACGTGCAGCTGCGCACCAAGGGCGAGGCTACTCACGGGCGATCCCCACCGGCATGCGACGGTTCGCGACTTCGGCCCGCTGTCCGATGCGCCGGGCCAGCGGCCCGAAGACGAACCGATGGAACGGCGCGACCGCATACCAGTAGACCCGACCCCATAGTCCGCGTGGCTGGAACAATGCGCGCTGCACGAGCACCGTGCCGGCGGGGTCTGAAGTGATCGACCACTCCAGCCAGGCGTCACCTGGTAGGCGCATCTCGGCTCGAAGGCGAACGAGCCGCGCGGGTTCGAGCGCCTCCACCCTCCAGAAGTCGACCACATCACCGACGCGGAGTTCGGTCGGATGACGTCGTCCGCGGCGCATCCCCACCCCGCCGGTGAGGAGGTCGATCCACCCGCGGATGGTCCACAGCCAACCGTTGACGAGCCAGCCTCGCGCACCGCCGAGCGCGCAGATCTCGCGGTAGAGCGCCTCGGGTGCCGCGCTCGTGCGGACGACCCGGCGGTCCACAAGAACCGTCGCGCCTGCCCACTCGGGATCGGTTGGTATCGGATCCGCCGGCGATCGTCCGTACAGCTCGGCGTCGGTCCAACGGGTCGACACGTCGAGCTCGCCGACGCGTTGCAACGCCAACTCGATCGCCTCGCGACACCCGATCGGCTGGTGGGAAACGACATGGTCGATCGCGTGGTCATGCACGACGACCTCGTTGACGAGACTGTCGATCAACGGGCGTGCGAGATCAGCCGGGATCGGCGTGACGAGGCCGACCCACAACGAAGACAGCCGAGGGCTGAGCACCGGAACCGGCAGGATCACCCGCTTTCGCAGGCCCGCGACCGAAGCGTAGAGATCCATCAGGCCGCGGTACGTCACGACGTCGGCGCCGCCGATCTCGAACACTCTCCCGTACGCGTCGCGATTGCCGAGCACTCCGGTGAGATACGCGAGCACGTCGCGCACGGCGATTGGTTGCACACGGGTCTCGACCCATCGGGGCGTCGTCATCACGGGCAACACCTCGACGAGATGACGCAGCATCTCGAAGCTCGCGCTCCCCGACCCGATGACAACCGCCGCGCGCAGTTCGGTAAGTGGTACCGGTCCGGCACCCAGCACGCGCCCGACCTCGTGCCGGCTGGCGAGATGCGACGACAACGCGCCGCCCGCATCATCTCCGAGGCCACCGAGATAGATGATCTGTTCGACGTCCGCTTCGGCGGCCGCGTCGCGGAAGTTCTCCGCGGCGAGGCGATCCCGCGTTTGCCAGTCCGTCTCCGACCCGATCGAGTGAACGAGGTAGTAGGCGGCGTCGACGTCACGAAACGCGGCGTTCAGCGACGCCCGATCGAGCACGTCGGCGGCCACGACCTCCACGTGATCGCGCCACGGCTCGGCATCGAGCTTGGCGGGCGTGCGGGCAAGACATCGCACGGCATGACCCGCCGCGACGAGCTCGGAAACCAGGCGACGCCCGATGTATCCCGTGGCGCCGGCGACGAGCACGCGCCCGCCGTGTTCGCTCATCGAGCGCAACCCGCGCCGGTCACGCGATACCGGCACGCCGGCGCAATGACGCTACGAACCGATCGGGCTCGGCGAGCGTGACGGTGACGCCAGGATGGCGAAGGGGACCGAGAGGCGTGAGACCCGCGACCGGTTCGCGCAACAGCACGCAAACGCCTCCGTGGGTGGAAGTGCCGAACGTGACTCCGCGATCAACGAACGACCCGCGTGGCCCGATCGCCTTGTACCACTGGTACGGTCCCGTCCGGCACACCTCCCGCACGTTCGTGAGCGCCGTCTCACACGACCACGGACCGAAACGGACCAGCAGCCGTTCGGGTGTGAGCGTGACGCACGCAGTGCCGGGAGTGATACCTGCGACCGCGAGGATCGGCCGGAACCGCCGATCGAAATCGAACGCGAACTGCTCGATTGGCCGCAACACGCGCGCCTTTGCCGTGGGTTTCGGTGCGGCAAGAGCGCGTCGGAGGCCGGAGCCGGCGGATCCGTTCGCGGGTCCGGTGGTGCGCCAACACACGCGGCCGTCAGAATCCACGAGGAGCACGGTGACGACGCTCGTGTCCTCGATGGCGAGTGCATCGGTGACGCGTCGGACGTCGGTGTAGACAGTGAGCGTGCGGCGCCGTGCCTCCCGCTCCCGCACGGCCCGGGCCATGCCCCCATCAATGAACGGGCGCGCCGGCGACCAGCGCGTCGCGATGACCGGAAGCTCGTAGCAGCGCAGGTTGGGATGTTCCGCGGCGATCTCCCGGAACCACGCGATCCAGGTGTCGACGATGGGTTGTTGCTCACGGCGGAAGGCGACGAGCACGAGGTTGACCTCGCCCGCGAAGTCGTCGGGCAGCGAGACGGCACGACCTTCGAGATCGCGGGCCGAGAGACCGGGGAACTCGACGACGGTGCAAACGTCTGGCGCTTCGACCGTCATGGATAGCAACCCTCCCGTCGGCACCCGAGCACGAAGCCTACGGACCTCGATCCACACGTGGATTCCCCGGCTACCCGGGCTCGGTCCCGGCCGGGACTGTTTTTAGTGCTAAACTCTCTCCATGCTTCAGTATCTCGCTCGAATCACCTCGGATATGGGCCGGGACGAGGCCTTTTCCGATCTCAGTCACTTCGATCGGGCGGCCGAGTGGGATCCGGGTGTCGCCGAGGGGACGATGCTCACGCCCGAGCCGGTCGGGCGGGGATCACGTTTCGGATTGCTCTGCCGGTTCCTCGGCCGGTCGGTGCCGATGGAGTACGAGATCGTCGAGTTCGAGCCGAGCGCTCGCATTGTGCTGCGCGCCGAAACCCCGTTCGTCCGCTCGATCGACACGATCACCTTTGAATCAGCGTCGGGCACCTTTGAATCAGCGTCGGGCACCTTTGAATCAGCGTCGGGCACCTTTGCATCAGCGTCGGGCACCTTTGCATCAGCGTCGGGCGAAACGATCATCACCTACGACGCGCGCCTCGAGCCGAAGGGCGTCGCCCGGCTTGCGACGCCGCTGCTCGCGCTCACCTTCCGTCGCATCGGCGATCGCGCCGCGGCCGGACTCCGTGAGCGCGTGCACGCGCCGTCGAGATGAAGCCGGCATCACGCGTGGCGCGCGCCGCCGACCGCGCGCTGGAGCTCACCGTCGTCGGGAGCTTCAGCCGTCTCGGCTTCGCGGCGCGGCGAGCACTTTTCGGTTGGGACACTGAGCGTGAACCGGATCTCAGTGGCCGAATCGTCGTCGTCACCGGCGCGACGGGAGGGTTGGGGCTTGCGGCTGCCCATCTTCTTGCGCGGCGCGGGGCGCGCCTCTGCCTGATGGGCCGAGACGCGGCGCGAACCGTTGCCGCACGCAAGTCGATCCTCGACGCGGAGCCGCGTGCGAGCGTGGAAACCTTCGTCGCCGACCTCGCTTCGTTCGATGCGGTCCGATCCGCGGCGGCCGAGCTGACGGCATCGGTACGCCACATCGACGCGCTGATCCACAACGCCGGCGCGCTCGTTCACGAGTTTCGGCGAACCGACGACAACCTCGAGCTGACTGCGCAGGTGCATGTGGTCGCGCCGTTCCTGCTCACGTCACTGCTTCTTCCACTCTTGCGCGAGAGCGGCGAAGCTCGCGTTATCAGTGTCTCGTCCGGCGGGATGTACACGCAGCGCCTCGATCTCGGCGCGCTCGATGCGCCGCCTGCGTCGTTCGACGGCGTGCGTGCCTATGCGAACGCGAAACGCGCCCAGGTCGTCATGAACGAGCAGTGGTCGCACCATGCGGCCGGTCGCGGGATCGTGTTCCACGCGATGCACCCGGGTTGGGCCGACACCCCCGGAGTGCAGGTCTCCCTGCCGGGATTCCGACGGGTCATGCGCCCACTCTTGCGCTCGCCCGAGCAGGGAGCCGACACGATGGCCTGGTTGGCCGGGGCGCCCGAGGCGCTCGAGTCGAACGGCGCCTTCTGGCTCGACCGACAGCGCCGGCCCACGAGCGTCCTGCCCTGGACCCGTACACCCGAAGCCGACGGCGAGCGGCTCTGGGATTGGTGCGTCGATCGTTCGGGATCGCGCGCCGCGATCGAGGCGTCGTGAAGATCGCCCTCGTCGGAACCGGCGTGTCGGGACTCGTCGCGGCGCACGAGCTCCACCGCGACCACGAAGTGACCCTCTTCGAGGCCGACGCGCGCGTCGGTGGCCACGCCAACACGGTCGACGTGGAAGTCGACGGCAGCTCGCACGCGGTCGACACCGGATTCGTCGTCTACAACGAAGCGAACTATCCCGGTTTCGTCGCGCTGCTGCGTGAGCTCGGCGTCGCGACGCAGCCGACCGAGATGAGTTTCAGCGTCACCGACGCGGGCACGGGTCTCGAGTTCGGTGGATCCAATCTCAACACGCTGTTCGCCCAGCGCCGCAACCTCGCACGACCAACGTTCCTTCGGCTGATCACAGAGATCGCGCGTTTCAATCGCGCCGCGCGGCGCCTCGTGGCGAATGAACCGAGGTGGCAGGGTTCGGACCGCCTGCCCGGCTCGGACGGCGATTCCGATGACGAGTCGATCGAGAGCTTCCTCCGGCGCGGCCGGTTCTCCAGTTCATTCGTCGATCAGTTCCTCGTGCCGTTCGGTGCGGCGATCTGGTCGGCTGATCCCGCGACCTTCACGCGCTTCCCGATGCGTTCGTACGCCCGCTTCATGAACAACCACGGCCTCCTCGGCGTCTCGGGCCGGGCGCAGTGGCGCACGATCACCGGCGGGTCACGCCAATACGTCGACGCGCTGATCGCGCCGTTCGCCGACCGGATCCGGCTCTCTACCGGCGTGCACAAGATCGTCACCCGCCACTCCGCCGGCAACGAAACAGTCGTCGAATTGCTGACCGATCGCGGGCCGGAACGGTTCGACCGCGTGATCGTCGCCGCGCACAGCGACCAGGCCCTGCGGATGCTCGGCGACGCGACCTCGGCTGAACAGTCGGTCCTCGGCGCGATCGGCTACCAGCGCAATACCGCCACGCTGCACACCGACGCCCGCCTTCTGCCGAGCCGGCGACGCGCCCGTGCGAGCTGGAACTACTGGGTCGATCCCGCCGCGCGGCGAGCCACGGTCACTTACTGGATGAACAAGCTGCAGGCGATCGACTCCGCGCGGCCACTCCTCCTCACACTGAATCGAACTCAAGCAATCGATCCGAACCGCGTGCTGGCCGAGTTCGAGTACCACCATCCGGTCTTCGACACCGCGGCGATGCACGCGCAGCAAAGGCGACACGAGATCCAAGGCGTCCGCGGCATCTACTTCGCCGGCGCCTACTGGGGGTACGGGTTCCACGAGGATGGCGTGCAGAGCGCGCTCGAGGTCGCACGCGCCATCAGGAGCGAACAGTGAGCCAACTCGCGATCTACGAAGGCACCGCGCGCCACCTCCGGATCACTCCGACCAGGCGCGAGTTCGCGCCGCGCCTGTTCCTGGCGTACCTCGACGTCGATGCCCTTCCGGGTTCGCTCGACCCACTGCCGGGCTGGTCGGGCCGGCGCCGCGCCCCGGTGCATTTCCGGCGCCGCGACTTCTTCGACGGGGGTAGTGGCCCGCTCGGCGACGCCGTCCGCGACCTGGTCGACGAGCGGCTGGGCCGACGTCCGGAAGGACCGGTCCATCTGCTCGCGCACGTGCGCACATTCGGCTGGCTGTTCAATCCGCTGGCCGTCTACTACTGCTGGAACCGCGAAGGGCGCGCCCTCGACGCACTGGTACTCGAAGTCACCAACACGCCGTGGAACGACCGCCACTGCTACGTGATCGACGCGCGCAACGCCGACGGAACACAGACCGTGGCGAAGTCGATGCACGTATCGCCGTTCCTTCCCATGGACCTCGACTATCGCGTCTCGTGGACGACTCCCGGAGAGAGATTGCGTCTGGACATCGAGGTGATGCGGAACGGCACGACCGTGTTCTCCGCCGGCCTCGCGCTCCGCCGGTCCGTGCTGGACCGGCGCCGCGCTGTCAGTGTCCTCCTGCGCCACCCGGTCGCGCCGCTGCGCGTCTCGCTCGCGATCTACCGACGAGCGCTGGCACTGTTCCTTGCCCGGGTTCCCTTGTACCGTCACCCGGCCGAGGCGGCCGAGCCGGCTGAGGACGTAGCCGCGTGAACCGGCGAACGAAAGACCCGACACGAGCACGCGCGGCCCGCGCGATCCTCCGGCGACTCCTCGAACACGTGCCAGGCGGCACGCTCGACCTGGTCGACGCATCGGGAACAGCACACTTCGGTACCGGCGAACCGGACTGGGCTGAGTCATCTCTCCGCGCCCGCGTCGACGTACACGACGCGCGCGTCTACGAACGCGTGCTGCGCAAGGGCGGCATCGGATTGGGCGAGTCGTACGCCGACGGTTGGTGGGATGCCGACGACCTCGCGGGCTTTCTGAGGATCGCGCTCCGCGGCCTCGGCCCCCTGAACGCGCGCCGCGACGACTTCCATCGGCTCGCGACACCGATCTTCGACCCGATCGCTCGTTTACGGCGCGCCGATCCCCAGCGTGACGCGCGCCATGTACGCGCCCACTACGACCTCGGCAACGAGTTCTTCGCGCGCGTGCTCGACGAGACGATGGCGTACTCTTGTGCGATCTTCGATGCGGACGATATGACGCTGGCCGACGCGTCGATCGCGAAGTTCGACCGTCTTGCCCGAGCGCTCGACCTGTCGCCCGGCGATCGCCTCCTCGAGATCGGCACCGGGTGGGGCGGCTTCGCCCTGCACGCCGCACAACGCTACGGCTGCCTCGTGACCACGACCACGATCTCGCCCCGCCAACACAACTTCGCGCTCGAGCGCGTGCGCGCGGCCGGCCTCGACGACCGGATCGTCGTGCTCGACACCGACTACCGCGATCTGCGCGGCACCTTCGACAAAGCCGTCGCGATCGAGATGATCGAAGCCGTCGACTGGCGCGAGTACGACACGTTCTTCGAACGGATGCGTGGGCTGCTCACCGACGACGGCGCACTCGCTATGCAAGCGATCGTCGCGCCCGAGAGAAGCTTCGATCGACTCAAGCGCCGCACCGACTTCATCAAGGCCCAGATCTTCCCCGGCGGTTGCCTGCCATCGGTCGGAGCACTCACCGCCGCCGCGAAACGCAGCGGTCGACTGACACTGCGCAACGTCGACGACATCGGCCCGCATTACGGAGAGACGCTGCGCCGCTGGCGCGTTAACCTCACCCGGATCGCGCCCGATCTGCCGGCACTCGGCCTCGACCCGTCCTTCGCCCGGCTCTGGGCCTTCTACTTCGCGTACTGCGAAGCGGGCTTCGAGGAGCGCTACATCAGCGCCACGCAGCTCTTGTATGCGACGCCGGGCTTCCGGCCGCGCCCGCCGGTGTATACACGTAACAACCTCGACGCGAGCGCCGCCTGAGGCCACGAATGGTGAGACCGAGCGACGAAACTGACGGCGAAGACCTGCTCAGCCTCCAAGAAGCCGCTGATCTCCTCGGCGTCCACTACATGACCGCGTATCGCTACGTGCGAACCGGCCGCCTCGACGCCGGACGTCGAGGCAACCAGTGGTACGTACCAAGATCGAGCATCGCGTCGCTGCGGGACGCCAACCCGCCCGGACGAAAACGAAGCGGGGCCGCGAACCGTCATCGTGACTACGCCGGTGAGCTCGCAGGCTTCCTCGTCGAGGGAGACGAGGCCGAAGCCTGGCGTCTCGCGCAAAACGCGCTCGCGTCGGCCTTCACCCCAGAGCAGCTCTACCTCGAGGTGCTCGGACCGGCGATGCGCTCGGTCGGCAACGAATGGGCGGCCGGCCGCATCAGCATCGCCGAAGAACACCAGGCCAGCACGCTTGCGTACCGCCTGATCGGTCGACTCGGACCCTCGTTCACGAAACGCGGACCCACGCGCGGCCTCCTCGTGATCGGAGCGGTCGCCGGCGATCGCCACGGCCTCGCGACCGCGCTCCTCGCCGACCCGCTCCGAGGCCGCGGCTTCACGGTGGCCGACCTCGGGGCCGACACGCCCGCCGAGTCCTTCGCCGAGATCGTCGCCCATGAAGACCGAACCCGCGCGGTCGGGATCGCGGTATTCATCCCCAACGGCGACGAAATGGTCGCAGCCACGATCGCCGCGATCCATTCGACCCGAGACGTGCCGGTGCTCCTCGGCGGCCGCGGAATCGACGGCGCGACACACGCAACGAACCTGGGCGCGGACGCATACTCCGAGACGGCGGCAGACGCGCTCGCCTGGTTCGACACCATCGAAAGGTGACAGACGTTCCTCGCGCTTCGTGACGTCTGCAGATCTCGGGCGCCGAACTTCGGCACAACTCCTTCACAGTGGTGACTTGTTCACCGGTTTCTGCAACCCGCCCCAAACGCGGGGGGTGCGCGGAGGTCGCAACGACCGCTCCACAGGCTAAGGGAACGTGAGGCCAGGGTTGAAGGGCATCGGGCGAAAGGGTGTAGTCGACTCAACTCCCCGGTGCCGCCAATGCCTTCAATGGCATGCGCCCGGGGTGTTGTATTTTCCGACGCGGTCCTTCGGCGACGCGGCACCTGGCGCGTACACAAGACCGACAAGCGGCAGCGCACCCGCGCCGGGGATGACGCCACGCGGACATCGCCGCGCGGGTCGCCCGCATCGAGGAGCCCGAGCAGCTTCGTGCGCCCCTTGTCGTCGAGCCGTTCATCGGCCTTGCTCAACAGGCGTCGACACCGATAGAGCGGATCGTCTTTGCGGCCCCGATTGTTAGGCGCCGCGTTGGATGAGCGTGTGGGCGTCGTTGGTGGTGGGGACGGCGGGGTGCCCGGGGAGGGAGTCGAACCCTCATAGTCCCTGAGGACTCGGCGGGTTTAAGCCGCCTGCGTATGCCATTCCGCCACCCGGGCGCAGGCCAACCGTAATGGGCATCCGGCTAGGCGGCGGCGCTGCCCGGCGGGTTCTGTACCGCCGCGAGCAACGCGTTGCGCACCCGGGCCTCGGCCTCGCCCGACAAGCGGTTCGCCGCGATGACCCCGTCGACCATGTCGCCCACCACGTCGCAGAATGCCCGGCCCCGCAGCGCGACCGCGACCACCGGGCCACCCGGGAGGCGGCGGATCGTACGCGGGGCTCCGGGGCGACGCGGTGGTGTGCGGAACACGGGAACCGTCAGCCCCGCGGCGCGGGTCGCCGACCCCAACCGGCGAGCAACGCTCGCGAACTGAGCTGCCGGCGGACGGTCCACGTGTGGAGTCAACACCTCGGGTGAGACAACTTCCTTGGTCGGGTTCCGACTGTGGGGCTCGCTGCGCTCGCGGGTGAGGTCGTCACCGCTCCCGGCGAGCTCCCGGCGCTCCTCCGTCGCTCCGGTCGCCGCTCAGTAAGGTCGCCGGCGTGCGTCTTGCTGTGCTGCGGCGCCATCCGCACGACCGTGAGATCTGGCGGCTGGCCGTTCCTGCGTTCGGGGCGCTCATCGCGGAACCGGTGTACGTGCTGGTCGACACCGCGATCGTCGGGCGCCTCGGCACGGAGCCGCTGGCCGGCCTGGCCGTCGCGGGCACGGTCCTCGTCAGCGTCTTCGGCGTCTTCAACTTCCTCGCGTTCGGCACCACCGCCGCCGTCGCCCGCCGCTACGGCGCCGGCGACGAGCGGGCTGCGGCCGAGCACGGCATCGCCGGACTGTGGCTCGCCGCCGGACTCGGGATCGGGCTGACGCTGCTCGGTCTCCTGTTCGCGGCGCCGATCGTCGATGTGATGGGCGCGTCCGACGCCGTCACGCCGTATGCCCTCACCTATTTACGCATAGGCATCCTCGGCGCGCCGTTCATGCTCGTCGCGCTCGCCGCGACCGGCTACGTGCGCGGCCTCCAGGACACGCGCACACCGCTCGCGATCGCCGTCGGCGCCAACGTGCTGAACCTGGCGCTCGACATCGTGCTCGTCTACGGCCTCGACCTCGGGCTGGCCGGTTCGGCGTGGGGCACGGTCACGGCCCAGATCGTCGCCGCCGGCGCGTACCTGTTCGTGGTCAGCAAGTCAGTGCGGGCCACGCACGCGACAGTGCGGCCGCGGCGCGACTACGTACGCGACGCCGCCATCGTCGGCAGCCACCTCACCATCCGCACCGCGTCCCTCCTGGTCGCGTTCCTCCTCACCACCGCGATCGCGGCGCGGCTCGGCGACGTCGAAGTCGCCGCCCATCAGATCGCGTGGCAGCTCTGGTACTTCCTCGCGCTGTCGCTCGACGCGATCGCGATCGCAGCCCAGGCCATCGTGGGTCGGTCACTCGGCGCGGGCGACTCCGAAGGCGCACGCGCGAGCACCCGCCGCATGTTGGAATGGGGTGTCATCACCGGCATCGGCGCCGCGGTCGGCGTGCTCGTGTTGCAACCGGTGCTCGCGACCGCTTTCACCGACGATCAAGCCGTGCAGAACCAACTCCTCGACGTGCTCTGGGCGGTTGCGCTGATGCAGCCGCTCGCCGCGGTCGTGTTCGTCCTCGACGGCATTCTCATCGGTGCCGGTGAAAGCCGGTATCTGGCCTGGGCCATGGCCGCGGCGTCGCTCGCGTTCATCCCGGTCGCGCTCCTGGTGCTCGCAACGTCGGCCGGGCTGCTCGCCCTCTGGGGGGCGCTCTACGTCTTCATGATCGGGCGGCTCATCGGCATGATGTGGCGCTATCGGGGCGATGCCTGGATTGTGACGGGCGCCGTGCGGAGTACTTGAATACACAGCTTGCAACCGTGCCTCGATTCCGGTTTCCTGGCCCGGTGAGCGATCGCCCCGACGGCCCGGCCGACATCTCGGCCCACTTCCTGTCTGATCGCATCGCCGCGCTGTATCCCGACGCCACCGTCGCCGACGCCGACGCCGACGAGATAGCCGACATCACCGACGCCGAACTCGTCATCGAGACGGGCGAGCTGGTGCCGATGCCGCAGCGAGTGCGCGCCGACGAGGACGACCCGGCACGCGAATCCGACATCGACCGGTGGGGCCGCAGCGAGAACCTGCGGGCGCTGACCCGCAAGCTGTACGACCCGCTCTACAAGCACTGGTTCCGCGTCGAGTGGGAAGGGTTCGAACACCTGCCCCGCGAGGGCGGCGCGTTGCTCGTCTCGAATCACGCGGGCGCAATCCCCTCGGACGCGCCCGCCATCATGCACGGCATCGAAACCGAGTTGGGCCGCAACGTCTACGGCCTCGCCGAGAACCTGTTCCGCGCCATGCCCATCATCGGCACGTTGTGGTCGCGGTCGGGCGGCGTGCCCGCGCATCCCGACAACGCGTTCCGGCTGCTGCACGACGAGCGCCAGCTCGTGCTCGTGTTCCCCGAAGGCACCAAGGGCACCGGCAAGCACTACTCGAACCGTTACCAACTCAGCCGCTTCGGTCGCGGCGGCTTCGTCGAGATCGCCATGCGCGCGGGCGTGCCGGTCATCCCCATCGCGGTGGTCGGGGCCGAAGAGTCGATGCCGATCGTGTTCAAGAGCCCGCGCCTCGCCAAGATGCTCGGCCTTCCGTACTTCCCGATCACCGCCAACATGTTGATGCTCGGTCCGCTCGGGCTCGTCGGCTACTTCCCGGCCAAGTTCAAGATCCGCGTGCTGCCGCCGGTGCACTTCGACGTCGCGCCCAACCAGGAGCGCTACTCGCGCAGTCGCGTCATGGACGAGTCGGAACGCATCCGGCGACTCGTGCAGGACGCCCTCTACGACATGCTGCGCCGGCGCCGCAGCGTCTGGTTCGGCTGACGCGATGAGAGTGCTCGTCACGGGACTCAGCACGTATTGGGGTGGGCGCGTCGCACAGGCGCTCGAAGACCGCGACGATGTCGAAGTCGTCGTCGGGGTCGACACGCGCGACCCGAGCGTGCCGCTCGAACGCACAGAGTTCGTCCGCGCCGACTCGTCGTACTCGATCCTCTCGCGCATCGTGCGCGCCACGAACATCGACACGATCCTGCACACGCACCTCATCGTCGACTCGACGCAGACCAGCGGGCGCACGCTGCACGAGATCAACGTGATCGGCACCATGAGCCTGCTCGCCGCGGCCGGCATGGCCGGCAGCCCGGTCCGCCGCGTCATCGTGAAGAGTTCGGGCCTCGTGTACGGATCGAACTATCAGGACCCGTACTTCTTCCGCGAAGAGATGCCGCGCACGCGACCCGCCCGCACCGGCGTCGAACGGTCGCTGCTCGAAGTCGAAGCCTTTCTGCGCGATTTCGCCGACGACAACCCACACATCAGCGTCACGTTGCTCCGTTTCGCGAACGTGCTCGGCAACTTCATCGACACGCCGTTCGCGCACGCGCTCCGGCGTTCGGTCGTGCCCGAGATCCTCGGCTACGACCCGCGACTCCAGTTCGTCCACGAGGACGACGTCGTCGGCGCGCTCATGTACGCGACGATGCACGACACCCCCGGCGTGTTCAACGTCGCGGGCGACGGCAACCTGCCGTGGAGTGACGTGTGCGCGATCGTCGGCAAGCGCCGCATCGCCCTGCCCCCCGTGCTTACCTCGTTCGCCAACGAAGTGCCCCGGGCACTGCGCATGTGGGACCTCCCGCCCGAGGCGCTGATGCTGCTCCGGTACGGGCGCTCGGTCGACAACTCCCGGTTCAAGCGGGCCGGGTTCCGCTACCGCTACTCGAGCGCGGGCACCGTCGAGGCATTCGCCCAGGGACTGCGCCTCGAAGGCGCCATTGGTGACACCAACCCGACCTACAAGTACCAGCGCGAGGTCGAAGACTTCTTCCGCCACTCCCCGGCTGTCGTCCGCCCGGACTGACCGGCCAGACTGCGGCGATGGAACACGTTCGCCTCGAACAACGCGAGCAGGTCGCGATTGTCACGCTCGTCGACACTGCCCGCCGCAACGCGATGACCGCGCCGATGGTGCGCGAGATCGTCGAGACCTTCGACACGATCGAAGGTGACGAGAACGTCGGGGCGGTCGTCGTCACCGGCGAGGCACCCGCGTTCTGTTCGGGCGCCGACGTGTCGAGCCTCGGCGCCCTCTCCCAAGCCGAAAGCGACCAGGACCGCGGTCAGATCGTCTCGATCTACGAGGGGTTCCTGCGGGTCCTACGTTCGCCCCTTCCCACGTTGGCTGCCGTCAACGGCCCCGCCGTCGGAGCGGGCATGAATCTGGCCCTCGCGTGCGACGTCCGCTTCGCCTCCGCCTCGGCCCGCTTCGACCCGCGCTTCCTTCGCATCGGGCTGCACCCCGGCGGCGGGCACACCTGGTTGCTCGAACGGGCCGTCGGCGCATCGGCCGCGGCGGCGATGGTGCTGTTCGGTGACGCGGTCGATGGTGCGCGCGCCGCCGAGATCGGGCTCGTCTGGCGCTGCGTGGCCGACGACGCCCTGCTCGACGCGGCGACCGCGTTCGCGGGCCGGGCCGCCTCGATTCCTCGCGCGCTGAGTGCTCGAACCAAAGCCACGATGCGGGCCGTGCCCTGGCAGCCCGACTTCGACGCCGCGCTCGCGACCGAGGTCGAGGCCCAAACCTGGTCGCTCGGCCAGGGATGGTTCGGGAGACCCAGGTAGAACGGGCTATTAGCAACCAGATGAAGGCTGGGGTACGATGCCTTCACGCTGCGTGGCAGCCGGGCGGTATTTCACGGGCGAGAACCTCAAGGATGAGGAAAGGCTGGGGGCATGTTTCGCTGTCCGACCTGCATCACCGTTCTCCCGGATCCGAGAGCGCGTCGGTGCCAAATCTGCAGGCAACGCATCCGCCGCAGCGGCCCGCGCATTCTCGGCGAGGAGTACCGGCTCGGCGTCAAGCTGCTGCCGATCGACCGCGCCCTGAACGAGCGACTGCGGACCCGGACCTTCCAGACCCATCACCCGCGCCAAGCGCCGCACGGCGACCCGTGGGACAACCGCTTCACGACCGACCGCCCGTACGCGCCCGGGCCGCAGTTGCCGGTCACGACTGCCCTGTCGTTCGACCTGCCGCCCGCGTTCGATCCGGAGCGCACGTTCGAACCTCCGAGCGAGACCAGTCTCGAAGTCGCGATCGCGAGCGCCACGATGGCGCCGCCCGAGACCGAGCCCCGCTGGGAGATGCCCGAACCGATCGAGCCCGATGTCGAGATCGATCTCACCGCACCCGAGCCGGCGGAAGAGTTCGAGACGCACCTGGTCGCCGCGCCGGTGTACGAGCCGTTGCGGGTCGAACCGGGCCCGCTCGACCCCGACGTGCAAGCACTGGTCGACGATCTCTACCGGCGCGCCCGGTCCGAGATCGTCGGGACGATCGACACCGAACCCCTTCCTCAGGAAGAGGAACCGGTGCTGACGCATGACCCGCAACCGGCCCGCCGGCGGGGCTGGGTTCCGGCCGTGCTCGCCGACCGCAAGCGCAACGAAGGCGGCGGCAACGGCAACGGCCGCCACACCGAAGACGACCTCGACTTCTAGTCGCCGAGAGCGCCGCGCTCAGCGGCCGATGAAGCGAGCGAGGATCGGGCCCGCAGCGGCGAGGATGAGAACATACGCGGCCGCGAGCGAACCAAGGTCGCTGTCGACGCCCGCGGCCGCGCCGAGGCCGGCGATGACGATCGAGAACTCGCCGCGCGCGACCAGGGTGGCACCGGCCCGCGCCTGACCGCGGGGGCCGATGTCGTTGCGGCGCGCGGCCCACACGCCCGTCGCATACTTCGTGCCCGCGGTGACGACCGCGAGGGCAACGGCAGGCCCGAGCGCCGAGAAGAAGTCGCCGGGATCGATCTGCAACCCGAAGAACAAGAAGAACAGGGCGGCAAAGAGATCTCGAAGTGGATCGATCAACACGGTTGCGCGCGACTGCACCGGCCCCGACAGCGCAATACCGACGAGAAACGCACCGACCGCCGCCGAAACGTTCAGCTCCTGGGCCGCACCGGCGACCAGCAACGTCAACCCGACGACACCCAGTAGCAGAGCCTCGTCCGAACGAGACGCCAAGGCCCGGTTGAGCACGTTGCCGTAGCGCAGCGCACCGAATAGCACGACGATCACGACCGCGACCGCGACGACGACGGCCGCGAGTGCCTTGCCTGCGCTCGCGCCCACGATGACGGCCCCGACGACCGGAAGGTAGATCGCCATCACGAGGTCCTCGAGGACGAGCACCGACAGCACCGTCGGAGTTTCGCGGTTTCCCAACCGATCGAAGTCGCGCAACACCTTGGACACGATGCCCGACGACGAGATGTAGGTGATACCCGCGAGCAACAACGTCGCCTTCGCGTCGAAGCCCAGCAGCAGGCCCGCGATGACACCCGGCGTCGCGTTCAGCGCGATGTCGACCGCACCGGCCGGTGCGCCCGTTCGCAACGCGTGGCCCAGCTCGGCCGACGTGTACTCGAGGCCGAGCGTGAGCAACAACAACACGACACCGATCTCGGCCGCGACCTCGACGAAATTCTCGCTCAGGTCGAGGTGCGCAACGCCCCCTTCACCGAAACACAGGCCGGCCACGAGGTAGAACGGGATCGGACTGACCTCGACCCGGTCCGCGACGCGGGCCAACAGCGCGAGGCCGAAGACCACCGCCCCGAGTTCGAGGAAAACGAGCCCACTCATGGGGCTACGCCCCCCGGCGCTCCATCTCGCGTGCGACTTCGCGCTGCGTCCCCGCCTCCGGTCTGCGCCTGTGCCCTCATACGGCTCGGGCCGCCGGGACCGTCACTCCCCCGCGAACTCGCGGTCGAGCTGCGCGACACCCTCCGGTTTTCCTACCGCCACCAACCGGTCACCGGCGAGGAGCTGTGTCTCCGCCGCGGGCGAGGAGATCGTCTCGCCGCCGCGCAGTATCGCGACGATCGACACGCCCGTGCGCGTGTGAATCGCGGCCTCCTCGAGCGTGCGGCCCACCCACTGCGACGCGGCCGCCACGTCGAGCCAGTCGATCGAGAGATCCGCAATCTGCTGTTGCATCGCCGCGAGATGTTCCGTCACGCGCGACGCGCCGAGCAGTTCGACCAACGTGAGCGTGTCGGCGGCCGTCAACGCGAGCGCGGTGTGGCACTTGTCGGGATCGGCGGCGTCGTACACGAAGATCTCGCGTCGGCCCGTGCGGTGTACGAGCACCGCGACCGGGTCCCCCTTTTCGGTGCGGAAGTCGAACCGTGTACCAACGCCGGGCAAATCCGTTTCACGAACCTCGGACACGTCGACCTCCTGCGGTCAGGCAAGTTCCTGCGGCGCCAAGAACCTGGCTACCAGCTCGTGACCGCGCTTTTCCCACTCTTCGATGGTGATCGCGTAACGAACGTGGTCCTCGTAGACGTCCTGGATCTGCAGGAAGCGTTGCGCGGTGCCTTCCTCGCGCATGCCCAGTTTCTCGGCCACGCGGCGGCTCGCGTCGTTGCGGGGCACGATCGCGGCTTCGAGCCGGTGCAGGTTCAGCGCGTCGAACGCGTGGCGCATGAGCAGCACCACCCCTTCGGGCACGTACCCGCGTCCCGCCAACGCCTCGTCGATCCAGTAGCCGATGTAGCCCATCTGGAACGGGCCGCGCTGCACACTGCCGAGACTCACCTCACCGGCGAACCGACCGTCGACGAGGAACAGTCCGTAGCCGTAGGCCGCGTCGAAGTGCCGTTGCCGCTCCCACGCGCCGCAGCGCGCGCGGAACGCCTCGCGGTCGGCAACGGGGTCGGCGCTGCCGAGATCGGGCTTCGGCTCCCACCGTTCGAGCCAGTCGCGACAGCGGATGCGGACCTCGCGCCACGCCTCCCAGTCTTCGGCGCGCAGCGGACGCAGGAACGCGCGGGCGCCGACGAGTTCGGTCGCGCTCATGCTTGCCCGCTCTTGGCGCTACGCGCCGGGCCGCTCGGGCCCCGCTCACTGTTCGGCGATCGTGCGGCTTCGGTTATGTAGGCGCGGCATAGGTCGTGGATCACGGGCGCCTCACGACGTTCGCTCATACTGCACTCGCGATCGCGTCGAGCGTGGCCGGGTCTTCGAGACCCGACAGGTCACCGTGGGCAGCGCCCGTCGCGACGGCCCGGATCGCCCGCCGCAGGATCTTGGCGCTGCGTGTCTTCGGCAACGCCGTCGTGAACCGCACGGCCGCGGGCCGAAACGCCGAACCCAGGTCCGTGGCGACCAACGCCGACAACTCCGCCCGCAACGCGTCGGTCGCGTCGACACCGGGCGCGAGCACGACGTACGCCCACAACGCTTCACCCTTGACGTCGTCGGGCACACCGATCGCGGCCGCTTCGACGACGGCCGGGTGCGCGACGAGCACGGTTTCGACTTCGGCCGGGCCCAGGCGCTTGCCCGCGAGCTTGATCGTGTCGTCGGAACGACCGTGCAGGAACCACTGGCCGTCTTCGGACACGCTCGCGAAGTCGCCGTGCCACCACACGTCGGGCCAGCGCGACCAGTACGTCTCGATATAGCGCTCCGGGTCCTTCCACAGACCCCGGGTCATCCCCGGCCACGGCTTCGTGCACACGAGTTCGCCAACCGTTGCGCGCACTGATTTCCCGTCGTCGTCGAACACGTCGATTGCCATACCGAGCGCGGGCCCACCCAGCGAACACGGCGACAGCGGCTGCACGACGTGGGGCGAGAGGAAACACGCGCCGACTTCGGTGCCGCCCGAGATGTTGATCACGGGGCACCGGCCGCCACCGACGACGTCGAAGTACCAACGCCACGGCCCTTCGTTCCACGGCTCGCCGGTCGAACCGAGGATGCGCAGCGACGACAGGTCGTGCGCACGCACCGGTGCGTCGCCGTGGGCCATCAACGACCGGATGAGCGTCGGGCTCGCGCCGAGAATGGCGACGCGTTGCTGCTCGACGAGCGCCCAGAGCCGGTCGGGTCCGGGGTGGTCGGGCGCGCCGTCGTAGAGCACGAGCGTGCCGCCGTTGGCGAGGACACCGACGATCTCCCACGGCCCCATGATCCAGCCGATGTCGGTGAGCCAGAACAGCCGCTCCCCCGGGCGGATGTCCATCTGGAACGCGACTTCTTGCGCGATCTTCACGAGGAACCCGGCCTGCACGTGCACCGACCCCTTGGGCCGACCGGTCGTCCCGCTCGTGTACGCGACGAACAACGGCTGTTCGCTGTCGACCGGAACTGCGTCGAAGCGGTCGGCGCGGCCGGCGCAGAGTTCGGCGAGGGTGATGTCGCGCCCGGCCGTCATCGGCACGTCGCCACGGCCGAGGCGCGGTACGACGACAACCGTCGTGACCGACGGAACCTGCGCGACCGCGCCGTCGGCGGTTTCCTTCATCGGGATGGCTTTGCCGCGGCGGGTGAACCCGTCGGCGGTCACGAGCGCGACCGCGCCCGCGTCTTCGAGGCGCACCGCGACGGCGTCGGCGCCGTACCCCGAGAAGATCGGCAGGAAGATCGCTCCGAGCTTCGCGACGGCGAACAGGGTCGCGACCGTTTCGGGGATCATCGGGAGGAACACGCCGACGGCGTCGCCGGGGCCGACACCGCGTGCCGCGAGACCCGATGCGATCTGGTCGGTGAGCTCGCGCAGTTCCGACCAGCTCAGCTCGCGGACCGTGCCCTCTTCACCCTCCCAGACGACCGCGGGCTCGGCCGAGGGCGGGTTCGCGGCATGGCGGTCGAGGCATGTCGCCGCGAGGTTGAGGGTCCCGCCGGTGAACCATTTCGCCCACGGGATCCCGTCGGAGACGTCGAGCACGTGCTCGTACGGAGTCTCGAACTCGATCCCGAGGAACCCGACCACCGCGTCCCAGAACCATTCGGGCTCGTCGATCGACCGGTCGACCAGATCCGCGAAATCGGTGATGCCCTCCGCGGCCATGAAACGCGCGACGTTGCTCTCCTGCAACAGCGCGTCGGAAGGCAGCCAGACGATGGAAGGCGCGACCATTCGGGCGCGAACGGTAGCGTGCGCGCCATGCCCGAAGGCGGCCCCGACGACCTACTCGTGTGGATTGACCTGGAGATGACAGGTCTCGACGTCGAACGCGACGTCATTGTCGAGATCGCATGTGTGATCACCGACGCCGCCTTGGAGCCCATCGACCCCGGGATCGACCTCGTCGTCCACCAGCCCGACACCGCCCTGGCCGTCATGGACGACTTCGTCCGGACGATGCACACGAAGTCTGGGCTCCTTCCCGAGATCGCGGCGTCGACCACCGACCTTCCGACCGCACAAGCGGCAGTGCTCGACTACGTGCGTGCGCATGTGAACAAGGCGGGCACGACACCGCTGTGCGGCAACAGCATCGGGATGGACCGCCGCTTCCTCGCCCGCTACATGCCCGACCTCGACAACTACCTGCACTACCGCAGCATCGACGTGTCGTCGCTCAAGGAGCTGTGCCGGCGGTGGTACCCCGAGACCTACCGCAAGCGGCCCTCGAAGAACGAGCAGCACCGGGCGCTCGGCGACATCCTCGAATCGGTCGCGGAGCTGCGGTTCTACCGCGAGAACCTGTTCACGCCCCCGACCGTTTGAGGAAACGGCGCCGGGGCGGGTGCGGCGGCTCGTCGTTCGCGTCGGCGACCACGACACCGTCGCGACCCTCCTGCTTGGCGCGATAGAGCGCCACGTCGGCGGCGCGCATGAGCGCCTCGGGATCGCGACCCGAGTCCGGATACAAGGCGATGCCCACCGTCGCGCTGATCTCCCATTCCTCGGGAAGGACGGCGCGACACGCATGCCGTATCGCAAGACGAATGCCGTCGGCGAGGCGCAGCGCGTCGAGCACGTCGGGCACAGGCGCCACGACGACGAACTCATCGCCCCCGAACCGTGCGCACTCGTCGTAGGTGCGTACGCGTTCGCGTAGCGCGTCGGCGCACGCAACGATCACTGCGTCACCGGCATCGTGGCCCAACCCGTCGTTGACCGCTTTCAGCCGGTCGATGTCGATCAGCAGCACCGCGACCTGTTCGCCGTACCACTGGGCGCGGGCAGTCGCGGTCGTGAGCGCCCGTTCGAGGCGGCGCCGGTTCCCGAGCCCGGTGAGCGGCTCGGTCTCGGCCTCCTCGCGCAGACGTTGCGTATCGGCGAGCCGGTCGAGGGAACCCGACAATCGCTCGAGCACGACACGGAGGTCGTCGGCCTCGACCGCGCCCGCGTCGACCGAACGCAAGCGCCCGACGAGATGCCCGACCCGTGCGAGTTCGACGGTGACCGACTCGATGGCGTGCGGGTGACCGTCGTCATCCCAGAAGCCGGCGCGGAGCGAGATCGGCGGACCGACCGCACTGTGGTCGACGAGCAACTCGGCGCCGACCGCACCCGGGAACGAAGCGAGCGCGTCCACGAGGTCCTCCAGGCGTTGGGCCACGTCGTCATGCACTTCGGCCGCGATCCGCGACGCGGTCTCGGTGGCGGCGTCGCGGCGCAGGCGCTCGCTGTCGATCGCAGTTGCGAGACCCTGCGCGACGAGCGCGGCGGCCCGGCCGAAAAAGCCGTCGTCGACCTCGATGTCCGTCGACAACGGGCCCGTGAACAGCACGCCGAGCGTCACCTCCCCGGCAACCAACGGGTGCTCCTTGCCGAACTTCGCGTCGCCGCCCGACGAGACGTCGATCGCCCGTCCTCCCGGTTCGACGATCGACGCGGCACACCCTGCGATCGGGTACAAGTCGGTGAGCACGTCGAGGGAAAGCTGCAGGTACACAGCGGGGTCGAGTGTGCTCGGCTCGATCTTCGCCAGCTCGAGCAGGCACGACGCTTCCAACAACTCGACCAGCAGGGCGCGCTCGGGGCCGCTGGTCTGCAGGTGCACGATGCTCCGGGCGTGCGCGATCTCGATCCGTTCGAGCGCTCGCCTCGACCGGTCGCTACTCATGCGGCTACGACCTCCGGCGCTCCATCGCCGAGCAGCACACCCTCCGCCCCACCACCGCGCCTCCGGATCTGCGCCTGGATCACGGCTCGACCCCGAGGAAATCGGCCAGGCGTTCGAGCTGCTCGTCGACGTCGCTCGTGATCGCGTCGTAGTCGCTGTCGTGCAACCGCACCGACGCGAGCAGGTGCTCGAGATCGGGTGCGGTCGGGTAACCCGGCATCGGGGCGAGTTCGAGCGAAATCGCCTCCGCCACCTTCAGGATCCGCCCGACGGCGAACTCCGCCAACTCGACACCGTGCTCGTGCAGCGCGACAGCCTCGACGAACGGGCGCGGGAAGCCCCACGCGTCGAGGGCTTCGGCGCCTTCGTTGGCATGCGTCACGCCGAACGCCGCGATTTCGGCGGACACGACTCGCGACATCGACGGCGCCTGCATGGCCTCGGTGAACTTGACCGGGTCGCGGCGGTGCAGAAGGACCGCACCGATGTCGTGCAACAAACCGACGGAGAACGCGTCCGCCGGCGAGACGCCCATCTTCTTCGCGATCGTCGACGCGGCGGCCGCGGTCGTCACCGAATGGCGCCAGAACCCGTCGGGCCCCATTTCGCCGCGGCCGTCGAGGAGGCTGAACGCCGCGCTCACCGCCAAGCCGCGCACGGTGTCGAAGCCGAGCATCACGATCGCGTGCTGCGTGCTCGCCACTCGACGCGCCGCGCCGTAGTACGGACTGTTCGCGAGTCGCATCACACGTGCCGCCAGCGCCGGGTCGGTCTCGACGACGCGGGCCAGATCCGATGCCGAGGAGCGCGGGCTCGAAACGAGACGCAGCACCTGTTCGGCAGCTACCGGCTGCGTGGAGAGCTCGAACAGCTCCTTCGTGTACCGGCTGGCCATGAGGCTTAGATCGGCGGATGCGGGGTCTCAGGTGAGGTTCTCGAACAACGAGCGCAACGCCCCGAGAAGTGCGGTCACCGACCCTTCGCGCGCACCGTGACCCATGAGACCGATGCGCCAGCCCTTCCCGGCGAGATCGCCGAGGCCGCCGCCGACCTCGATGTCGAACCGGACCCGCAACTCGCCCCGGACCTTGGCGTCGTCGACGCCCTCCGGCAGCCACACCGACGTGAGCTGCGGCAGGCGCCTCTCCTGCGCGAACGGGCGGAACCCGAACTCCGCCAACGCGTCCTGGAGCAGCGAACCGACGTGTCGGTGGCGCGCCCACGAGCTCTCGAGACCTTCGGCGAGGAGCACGCCGAGTCCGGCATGCAATGCGTACAACATCGAGATCGGAGCGGTGTGGTGATAGCGGCGCGCGGTTCCCACGTAGTCGGCGAGCAGCGCGAGGTCGAGGTACCACGACTGCGCGGGGGACGTACGAGTTGTGATGCGCTCGACGGCGCGTTCCGAGAAGCTGACTGGCGCCAACCCGGGAGGCACGCCGAGGCACTTCTGCGTTCCCGAGTACACGGCGTCGATGCCCCATGCGTCGACTTCGACGGGTACGCCGCCGAGCGACGTGACTGCGTCGACAAGCAAGAGCGTGTCCGTGCCCTGGAGCGCGCGCAGCGGCGCGATGTCGTTCTCGACACCGGTCGACGTCTCGGCGTGCACGACGGCGACCAACCGCGCGCCCGGGTGTTCGGCGCGTGCGTCGAGCAGGCGCTGCGGGTCGATCGCCTTGCCCCAGGCCTCGTCGACCCGCACGACCTCGGCCCCGCACCGGCGCGCGACTTCGCACATGCGCTCGCCGAACACGCCGTTGACGCCGACGATCGCGGCGTCGCCCGGCTCCAAGAGGTTGACAAAGCATGCCTCCATGCCGGCCGACCCGGTGCCACTTATAGGCAGAGTAAGAGTGTTTGCCGTCTGGAACGCGGCCCGCAGCCGGTCGCCGATCTCGTCGAGCACGACGAGGAAGTCGGGGTCGAGGTGGCCGAGGACCGGGCGCTGGAACGCCTCCATCACCTCGGGATACGGGTTCGACGGACCGGGCCCGAGGAGCAATCGCTGCGCGTGTGTCACGCCGTGAATCGTAGTGAGGGGCCGCTCGGGCCCCGCCTCGCTACATCACCGAGTTCCTGCGATGACGTGCGGACGCTCAGCTCAGGCGGATCGTAGTGAGACCCGGTCGAAAGCGGTTGCGAGCAGGCGCGCGTCGCGCTCGGACGCAGGGCCGCCCACCAGCGCGCGAGCGACGAGCTCGGCGGCGCGGGCGACCCGGGTGACATCGCGGTCGGGCAGTTCGACACCGGCCCGCCGAGCCGCGCCCTGCACGAGTGCGACCACCGTCAGGCCCGCCATCGCGGCCTGGTTACGGCGTTGCGTTGCCCGCAGCACGCGCTCGACGTGCAGCGTGGCACGCCGCACTTCGACCTCGCCGGCGATCGAATCACGCGATGCGGCGTCGTGCGCGGCGATGGAGCGGATATCCGCGATCCGGAGTGCGCCGAGCGACTGACCGAAGGCGAGCAAGTCCACGGGACTTCACTCGGCCGCGATCGCAACGGCGGGAGGACTACCCGATGCTCAGGGCGAGGCCGTCGAGAATGTCGGCTTCGGAGACGAGCATCTCGTCGAACCGGAAGTGGCGCATGACGGCCACGATCACGATCGCACCACCGACGATCACGTCGACCCGGCCTTCTTCGAGGCCTGGATTGTGGCGCCGGGTCGCAATCGGTTCGGTTGCGAGCGTGCGGTAGACATCTTCGGCGGCCGCGCGCGTGAGCCGAAAGTGGTGGATGCGCTCGCTCTCGCCGGGACCGACGCCCAACTCGACGGCACCCATCGTCCACGCGGTGCCCGCCGTCCCGACGAGGGTTTTCGCCCCCGCCGCGCCGGGCACCTCGCGGTCGACGTCGGCGAGATGGTCGCGCACGACCGACAGCGCCTGGCTCAACTCTTCGGGCGCCGGTGGATCGCTCGTGAGGAACTGTTCGGTGAGGCGCACGCAGCCGATGTCGACCGAGACGAGCCCCTCGGGCTCGGTGGTTCCGACGATGAACTCGGTCGAGCCGCCACCGACGTCGAGGACGAGGAACGGCGCCGGCGCGTCGAGGCCCGTGGTCGCGCCGGCGAACTCGAGGCGCGCCTCGTCTTCACCACTGAGCAGTTCGGGCGCGGTACCCAAGAGAGCGCGCGCCGGTTCGAAGAACTCGTCGCGGTTGGTGGCGTCGCGTGACGCGCTCGTCGCCGTCGCGCGTACGGCCGAGACGCCGAGTTCGGAGATGACGGCGCGGTACTCGCGCAGCGTCGTGAGCGTGCGTTCGATCGCGTCCGGGTGCAACTTCCGGGAGGCGTGGACGCCTTGGCCGAGGCGCGTGATCCTCGTTCGCCGCTCCAGCTGGGTGAGGCGGCCGTCGACCACGTCGGCGACGAGTAGCCGCGTCGAGTTCGTGCCGATGTCGACCGCGGCGACGCGCGTCATGGGGCCGACACTTCCAGCGCGAACTGGGCGGCCACCCACGCCCCGACCGGGTCGTCGCCACCCGCGAGATGCCAGGCGTAGTGCGCGTGCAGGCACTTCACGCCGACGCGGGTGCCGCCCACCCCGCCGTGCGGTCGCGGGCCCTCGTGGTCGACCGGGAGCGCGGCATCGCGCTCGGCCGCATAGCGCGTGTGGGCGTCGAGGAGTGCCGCCGCGTCGACCGCCGCTTCGGCCGCACGCACGCCGCCGGCCGACTCGAGGCGGGCGACCCGGGCACTGACCCGCGGGTCCACCAACCAGAACCGGGTGGGCATGGGCGTGCCGTCGTCGAGCAACGGCGCGTTCCGGATGACCACCGGGGCGCCGCCGGCGTCGCGGACGACGACCTCGAACTCGGCTCGCGGTTCGCGCCCGAGCAGGTCGGCGAGTGCCGCGGCGTCGTCGGGATGGCTCGGTGCCGGCACGGCGGCGAGTTTACGGCGACGACTCGTTTTCGTCCGAGGCGTCGGCCTCGGCAGAGGTGTCGGGCACGACCGCGAACGGCTTCTCGCCCGGGAACACCATGTTGAACTGCAGGCGGGCCTGCCGTTCGATCTCGGCCGGGGTCTGGAGCCGGGCCGATTCCTCCTGCAGCAGGAAGATCTGCTCCTGAATGACTTTCACGTCGTTGCGGGCGTCGTCGACCGCACCCCGCTGCGAGAGGTACGACCGGGTCGGGAACACGAACAGGAACATGATCGCCACGACCAACAGTGCGAGCAGCACGATGCGCACGGTCTTCGCGGTCATCGCGGTCCCGCCAGCGCACGTCCGCCGAGATAGGCCGCGCCCTCGCCCAGGTCCTCTTCGATGCGCAGGAGCTGGTTGTACTTCGCGACGCGGTCGCTGCGCGCGGGCGCGCCCGCCTTGATCTGCCCGCAGTTCGTCGCCACGGCCAGGTCGGCGATCGTCGTGTCCTCGGTCTCGCCACTGCGGTGCGACATCACCGACGTGTACGCGGCGCTCGCCGCCAGTTGCATCGTGTCGAGCGTCTCGGTGAGCGTGCCGATCTGGTTGACCTTCACGAGGATCGAGTTGGCCACACCCGCCTCGATGCCCCGGGCCAGACGTTCGGTGTTGGTCACGAACAAGTCGTCGCCGACGAGCTGCACCCGGTTGCCGAGACGGCCGGTGAGCGCGAACCAACCGTCCCAGTCGTCTTCGGCCATGCCGTCCTCGACCGAAACGATCGGGTAGCGATCGCACAGGTCGACGAGGTAGTCGGCGAACTCCGCCGACGTGAACTTCCGGCCTTCACCGGCCAACGTGTACGCGCCGTGCTCGTAGAACTCCGTCGACGCGACGTCGAGGCCGAGCGCGATCTCGTCGCCGGGGCGATAGCCGGCCCGTTCGATCGCCTGCATCATGAGGCGCAACGCTTCTTCGTTGGACGGGAGGTCGGGCGCAAACCCGCCCTCGTCGCCGACCGCCGTCGAGAGCCCGCGCTCCTGCAGCAGGCCTTTGAGTGCGTGGTACGTCTCGGCGCCCCACCGCACCGCTTCCGAGTAGCTGACGGCACCAACGGGGAGGAGCATGAACTCCTGGATGTCGACGTTCGAGTTGGCGTGGGCGCCGCCGTTGACGACGTTCATCTGCGGGACGGGCAACACATGCGCGTTGGCGCCGCCGACGTAGCGGTACAGCGCCAAGCCACACTCCTCCGCGCCGGCCTTGGCGACTGCGAGCGACACGCCCAGGATCGCGTTGGCGCCGAGGCGCGACTTGTTGTCGGTGCCGTCCAGGGCGATCAGCTCGGCGTCGAGGCCGCGCTGGTCGGCCGCGTCGAACCCGATAACCGCTTCCCTGATCTCGCCGATGACATGCTCGACCGCCGACTGGACGCCCTTGCCCCCGTAGCGGCTCCCGTCGTCGCGGAGTTCCACGGCCTCGTGCGCGCCGGTGCTGGCCCCGCTGGGCACGGCGGCCCGGCCCCGGGCCCCGCTCAGGAGCTCGACCTCGACCTCCACCGTCGGATTTCCGCGCGAATCGAGGATCTCCCGCCCGACAACGTCCTCGATAATCATGCGGCTACGCCTTCCGGCCCTCCGCCCGGCGCCCAACCTGTGCTCAATCCCTGCAACTCCTGTGGTGCGAGTGGTGAATGTAGACCCCTGTGCCCCTGAATGGGAGTCACTCCGCGTAGAAATCTAGCCACCGAACGTGCGTTCGACGCCATCGATCCGACAACTGGCGTACCTCAGGCAGGCGGCGCCTGCCTGAGGTACGCCAGTTGGAGAGCTAGACGGCGTCCCACACCCGACGGACCTCGGCCGCGTCGGCCGCGGCGAGGTCGATCCCCTGCTCTGCTGCTCGCGCTTCCATGCGCTGGAAGCGGTCGCGGAACCGGCGCGACCACGCGGCGAGCGCCGATTCGGCGTCGACGTCGCTGGTGCGGACCCGGGCGACGATGGCCGCGAGCGCCTGGCCGACGGCCGCGTCGTCGATCTCGTCGAGCGCGACCTCGGGTACCTCCACGATGAGACCGATCGAGTCGGCCTTGCGCAGCAACTTCTGCACCGCGATGAGCGACGGCAGCCCGGCAGTCACGCCCGCGACGAGCGACGAGTCGCCCTTCTCCGCCTTCTTGATCTGCTCCCAATTCGTGACGACGGCGTCGGCGTCGGCGACCTGCACGTCGCCGAACACGTGCGGGTGCCGGTGCACGAGCTTGTCGTGAATGCGGCGGGCGACATCGGCGACGTTGAACGCGCCCGCCTCGGCCGCGAGCACCGACTGGATGACGACCTGGAACAAGAGGTCGCCGAGCTCGTCTTCGAGCGCGTCGTAGTCGGTGAGTTCGAGAGCCCCCGCGGGCGCGGTCGGCGGCAGCGCGTCGATCGCCTCCGCGACTTCGTACGCCTCTTCGAGCACGTGGCGGCGGAGCGAGTGGTGCGTCTGCTTCGCGTCCCACGGGCACCCACCCGGGCCCCGTAACCGCTCGGCCAACCCGACCAACCGCGCGAACTCCGACGCGACGCGCAACTCGCCCGTGTCGACGTACAACGACGTCAGATGGTCGGGTACGACCTCGCGGTCGAGTTCGGCGAGGGCAACGCGATCGATGCGCTCGTCGGGCAAGCCAAGGCGCTGGAGCACCGTGACCTCGTGGTCGGGAACGAGTACTTCGAGCAACGCGAGCTTGACGTCGGAGAGCACGAACTGCGTGTCGCACTGCGCGATGAGCATCGGACCCGCGAATCCGGCCGCGTCGACCGCGAACGCGCGTGCGTCGACGACCCGCGCCCCGGCTAACGGATCGACGCCGATACGCGCCCACGCCAGCTCCGCGAACGACAGACCGGGGACGAGCTCGATCTCGACGTCGGCGGCGCGCAACAGCTCGACCGTGCGCTCCGCGACGTTCGGACTCCCCGGCACTGCGTACACGAGATCGCGGTTCGTACGCGCCGCGTCGACGATGTACGACGCGATTGCGCTGTAGACGGTGTCGAAGTCGTCGCCCGAGTCGTAGAGATGGTCGAGCGCCTCGAACGTGATGCCTTCACGCGCGAGGTCGTCGACAGCGGGATGCCGCGCCGTACGAGCGAAGCGGGTTGTCGTCGCGGTCAGCGCCGCCCGTGCGGCCGGAAGCACGAGATCGGCGCCCGCGGGTCCGAGACCGACGACCACGACCCGCGGTCGGCGTCGGCTCATCCCCCGAGCTCAATGGGCGGGACCGTGACCACGGTTTCGTCGTCGCCGCGTCCCTCGCTCGGATCGGGCACTACCGGTGCCACGACCTGCCAGCCCGCTTCCTCGGTCTCTTCCCAGGTGCCGTACCGCGGGTCGATCGTCACGTCGAAGCGGTCGATCCACTTCCCGATCGCTTCGCTGATGCGCTGGTTGAAATCGTCCTCGATCGCTTGCTGTGCCTCTTGGGTCAGCTGCTCAAGGATCTGGTCGCGGAACTGCTCGAAGGTCGGCGCAAACTCGGTGGCGACCAACACGTGGAAGCCCTGTTCGCTCGCCACGGGACCGGTGACCTCACCGAGTTCAGCGGCGCCGACGGCTTCGGCGAACGCCGCGTCTTGCCCGAACTGGCTGTTCTCGAGACACGTGCTCTCGTAGAACTCGGCGACTTCCTGCGCCTCCGCGAACGTTTCTCCCTCGGCTATGCGGTCGAACGCGGCCTGCGCGTCGACTTCGAGTTGGAAGGCGACCTGCTCGACGTTGCGACCCGACGGGCACGCCGTAAACGATTCCAGGTTGGTCTCGTAGACCTCGCGCGCGTCGGCTTCGGTGGGCTCCTCGACCTCGGAGTCTTCGCGGACCGCGTCGGTCAGGGCCTCGACCTGCGCTTGCCCTTCGATACTGATCTCGCTCAGCTCTTCGCCGAACCCGAACTCGGCGACGTTCGTTCTCGCGCGGTCGCGTTGCTCGTCGGTCACCTCGATCTCGAGCGCTTCGACTTCGAGCGCGACAGCAGTCAGGTAGATGTTCTGTGTGAGCCAGCCGGCCGAGTCGGCCGTCGGGATCGTGCCGTCGGGACCGGGTTCTACTCCCTCACGCTGGGCGAGCAGGTCGAGTTCGTCCTCGAACTCCTCGCGCGTGAGGTGTATGACGTGCTCGGTGCCGTCGTCGTCCTCGTACCGGATGGTCGCGGCGTCGTTGAGACTGCCGCCGGCACCGGAACAGCCGCCGGCGAGGGCAACAGCTGCGAGCCCGAGCGCGGCGAATCGGCGCAAAGAGCGATGAATCACGGGGCGGATGGTACTGGCGCTGCGTCCGCTTCCGGGGTCGGAGCGGTCGCCGCGATCAGGGCGAGCATCCCGGTAACCAGCGTTTGCCCCTCGCCCTTCACGGGCACGACCACCGCGTCGGGCAGCACCGTGGCGCGGGCAACGGCTCGCTTGAGGCGGGCCTCCTGCGACTTGAGGAGCTGCCAACCGTCGAACCGGGCGACGCCCTTCTGCACGGAAACGGCGCGCACGCCGAGGCGGAAGCACTCGGCGCGGAGCCGGGCCACGTCGAGCAACGCCCCCGCGGGAGGAGGCGGCGGGCCGTAGCGGTCCTCCCATTCGCGGCGGACGTCGTCGACGTCGGTCTCGGTCGCGACGGCGGCGAGCCGGCGGTAGGCCTCCATGCGCACGTCGTCGCGGGCGATGTAGTCGCGCGGCAGGTGGGCGGTGATCGGCAGGTCGATCTGCACCTCGGCGGGCGGCTCCGGCAATTGGCCGGTCAACTCGCCGACCGCTTCGGTGACCATCTCCATGTAGAGATCGAAGCCGACGGCGGCGATGTGGCCCGACTGCTCGGCGCCGAGCAGGTTGCCGGCACCGCGGATCTCGAGGTCGCGCATCGCGATCTTGAAACCCGATCCGAGTTCGGTGAACTCGCCGATCGTCTTCAGCCGTTCGTACGCCTGCTCGGACAGCGCGCGGTTCGGCGGGTACAGCAAGTACGCGTACGCACGCTGGCCGCGCCGTCCCACTCGCCCGCGGAGCTGGTAGAGCTGCGCGAGCCCGAGCATGTCGGCCCGGTCGACAACCAAGGTGTTCACCGTCGGCATGTCGAGACCGCTCTCGACGATGGTCGTGCACACGAGCACGTCGTGCTCACGTTCCCAGAACTCGGTGACGACGCGTTCGAGCTGCGACTCGTCCATCTGCCCGTGCGCGACCGCGACACGCGCGTCGGGAACGAGTTCGCGGACATCGGCCGCGACGTGCTGGATGTCCTTGACCCGGTTGTGGACGAACAGCACCTGACCTTCGCGCAGCAGTTCACGGCGGATCGCCTCGGAAACGGCACGGGCGTCGTACTCGTTGACGTAGGTGAGGATCGGCTGGCGGTCCTCGGGCGGGGTCTGCACGAGCGACAGGTCGCGGATACCGGTGAGCGACATCTCGAGCGTGCGCGGGATCGGTGTCGCGCTGAGCGTCAGCACGTCGATGTTGGTGCGCATGTGTTTCATGCGCTCCTTGTGCTGCACGCCGAACCGCTGTTCCTCGTCGACGACCAGGAGGCCGAGGCGCCTGAACCGGATGTCGTCGGAGAGCAGTCGGTGCGTACCGATGACGATATCGACCTTGCCGCTCTCGATTTCGGTAACGACCTCGCTCTGCTCCTTCGCCGACAAGAACCGCGACAGGACCTCGACCCGCACCGGATAGTTCGCGAAGCGTTCACGAAACGTCTGGCCGTGCTGACTCGCGAGCAGCGTGGTCGGAACGAGCACCGCGACCTGCCGGCCGGCGAACACGGCTTTCGCGGCGGCCCGCAGCGCGACTTCGGTCTTGCCGTACCCGACGTCGCCGCAGATGAGGCGGTCCATGGGGATCGCCCGTTCCATGTCGGCCTTCGTCTCCTCGATGGCCTTGAGCTGGTCGGGCGTCTCCTCGTAGGGAAACGACTCTTCGATCTGCACCTGGAACGGCGTGTCGGCTTCGAACGCGTGCCCGGGCGTGGCGAGCCGCCTGCGGTAGAGGATCACGAGTTCGGCCGCGATGTCGCGCACCGCTTTGCGGACGCGAGCGCGCGACTTGTCCCAGTCGGCACCGCCCATCTTCGACAGCTTCGGTGCCTCGCCACCCGTGTACTTGCGGATGAGCCCGATGTCCTCGGAGTCGACATAGACGCGGTCGCCGCCCTTGAACTCGACAACGAGGCGGTCGCGCGTGATGCCGAACATCTCGCGCGTCTCCATGCCGAAGTAGCGGCCGATGCCGTGCACGCGGTGCACGACGTAGTCGTCGGGCGCGAGACCTTCGTAGTAGTCCTGGCCCTTGCGGGCCGTGCGCGGGCGGCGATGCACGCGCCGGCGACCGGTCAGGTCGGCTTCGGCGACGAGTGCGAGTTTGACGGTCGGGAGCACGACACCGCGGTCGAGCGGCGCGACGACGACCTCGACCGGCGCGCCCGCTTCGCCCAGCAGTTCTTCGATCCGTTGCTTCGACCCGGTGCCTTCGGCCGCGACCAGAACCTTGAACCCCTCCTTGCGCAGACCGTTGAGGCGCGCCGCGAGCCCGTCGATGTCGCCGACGACGGGGTCGAATGCGGTCGCCGCGAGCGCGGGGGTGTCCGGACTGTCGGGAACGGAAAGGACGAGCGCGGTACCCGCCTTCGTGCGTTCCATCACCCGTTCGAACGGAAGCGACAGCCGCGGCAGTGTGTCGTCGGCCGGCGCACCCCAGGTGATCGCGAGCACACCCGCGAGGTTCTGTTCCTCTTCGAGCAGGTCGTTGGCCCGGTCGCGCAGCCGCCGGGGCTCGACGAGCGCGACGAGCGCGCTCGGCGGAAGAAGGTCCGAGAGCAGGTGCTCGTCCTCGGTCAGCCACGGGAGCCACGACTCCATCCCGTCGAACGTCTGCCCCTCGGCAAGCCGCTCCCACTGCTCGCGGCCCCACGGCGTCGACTGGAGCAGCGCGGCGGCGCGGGCGCGCACCTCAGGGGTGGGAAGGAGTTCGCGCACGGGGAAGATCGCGACGTTCGCGATGTCGCGATGCGAACGTTGGTCCGCGACCGAGAACTCGGAGAGCCGGTCGACTTCGTCGCCCCACAGGTCGACACGAACCGGGTGGTCCGCGGTACCCGGGTACACGTCGACGATCGAGCCCCGCACCGCGACCTCGCCGCGCGCTTCGACCTGATACTCACGGCGGTACCCCGCCGCGACGAGCCGTTCGACCAGCTGGTCGCGATCGACCTGCTGCTTCGGCGCAATCAGGATTGGTTCGACGTCCTCGACGTGCGGGCCGAGCCGCTGCACCAGTGCGCGCACGGGCGCGACCACGACCGCAGGCAGCGCGTCGCCACCGGCGCGTAGCCGCCACATGACCCGCAGCCGCCGCCCCATCGTTTCCGTCGCGGGCGACACCCGTTCGAACGGCAACGTCTCCCACGCGGGAAACAATTCGACCGCGTCAGCCCCGAGGTACTCACGCAGGTCGCCCGCAATGCGGTCGGCCTCGGCCCCCGTAGGGACCGCGACGAGAATCGGCCGCCGCGCCGTCGCCCCCGCCAGCGTCGCCGCGAACAGGGCGCGCGCCGGTTCGGGCACAGCCACCGGGTGGCCCTGCCCAGAAGTAGCCGCCACGACCGCCGGGTCGTCGGCAAGCAGCGATGTAAGCCCCGAAAGAGGCAACGATTCAGCCATAAGGTGCGCGTGTGAACCCCGGGAGACGCTTCACCCGGGGTCGTGTGACTTTGTGTTTGAAGCTAAGTGGCCCCTCAGGGGCCACTGCGCTTCAAACATCAGCGTAGGGCAAGCCATTCCAAGAACATGACGCCTCGTTTGGTGCGGGCCGGCGACGGAAGCCCCAGCCCCCGAGCAACTTGGTCCGCAATCATCCAGTCGGTGAAGGCAGACGTGAACACCAGCACCTTGTACCCGGCGAGCACAAGCTCGTTCCCCCGCATCGCGTCGTCGTCAAACCGCGCCCGCAGCCCATGGAAGTTGAACCCCATCGGTTCCAGCGCCAGCATCTCGTCCACGTAACAGAAGTCGATGCGCCGCTGCTTGCCGTTGAGCACCACTCGGAACTGCGGCACGGGCAACGGAATCGCGAACCGACGCAGCGCATCGAAGACGAAATCCTCGAGGTCGCTCTCACGCGCTTCCCCACCCTCGATCCGTCGGGCCAGCATCTGCCGCACCTTCTTGACACTCCGACCCGGAGCCTTTCCGAGGATGTGTGAGGTTTCGGAGATTGCAGCGAGGGTCGTGAGACCCTGCCGCACCGCACTGTCGGTCATCCGACCAAGTTCGTGAACAGAAAGGCGCGACGAGAGTTCGACGATGGTTCGAGCCGCATTCGTAACCGGTATGCCCCGCACCGTCACGACGTCGTCTTCGTCGAGGCGCCCGCTGCGGTGCACACATACACCGGGCAACGATGGACACCGCGCGAGAAGCGTCGTCACTTCGAGCAACGCAGGACCGGGCAGTGGGAGCCCGAGCACCGCAGCCGCCGTTTCGTGGGACCCGTACGCCGCCTTACCGGCCGCGAGAACGGCCGCCATGATCGTCTGGTCGTGGGTCCGGGGCGCACCGGCCACGACGTACACGTGGTGTCGTATCTCCACCAAGCGCCGCGTCGCGACCATCGTGCGGATGGTCTTGCGACTGCACCCGAGTGCATCCAGTTGCGCGTACGTGATCAGCCCAAGCTGTGGCGCCGCTGCGCCGTCGATGAGTTTCTCCAGCACCGCTTCCCCTTCGTCGTGCGATGGGGAAGGTGCCGCGGACTCTACGAGCGGGATGAGACAACCGTGTTTGAAGCCACGTGGCCCCTGAGGGGCCAGTTGGCTTCAAACACAATCGTTCACGCGGGTCGTGTGTTGTAACGGTTCATCGCCGCGTCAATTCCGTCGGTGGCGATCGTCTCGACGGCGTCGGCGGCGAGTTCGAGGGTGACCTCGATCTCCAACCGCTCGCGCTTACCGAACCGATTGAGCACGTGGTCGGCGCCGCGTTCTTTCGAGACGGGTTTTCCGACGCCGATGCGGACGCGGAGGAACTCGTCGGTCTTCAGGTGCTGCTTGATCGAGCGCAGTCCGTTGTGCCCGGCGAGCCCGCCCCCGACCTTGACCTTCAGTACCGCCGGCTCCAGATCCAACTCGTCGTGCACGACGACGATCTGATCGGGTTCGACGTCGTAGCGACGCGCGAGCGCGCCGATCGCCTGGCCCGACTCGTTCATGTACGTCAACGGGATCGCGAGGGCGACGCGCTTTGCGCCGATGCGCACCTCGTCGGCCAGCGCCCGTTCGCGCTTCGCCTTCTTCAACTTGGCCCCATGTCGGCGCGCCAGGATCTCGATTACTTCGGCGCCGACGTTGTGGCGCGTGCGCGCGTACTCGTCGCCGGGGTTTCCGAGTCCGACCACCAACACGTCGGTGATGCTGCGCTCCTACGACTCGGACGAGCTTTCGCCCGCAGGCGCGCCACCCTCGGCCGCCGCTTCGCCTTCGGCCGCTTCGCCCTCGGCCGCCGCGCCTTCCTCGACTTCGGCGACACGCGGTGCAGCCAGTTGCGCGACGAGTTCTTCGGGGTCGTTCGTGATGGTCACGCCCGGCGGCGGGGTGATGTCGCTGATGTGGATCTGGTCGCCGATCTCCATCGCGGAAACGTCGTACGACATCGACGGCGGCAGGTCGCCCGGCTTGGCCTCGATGCTGATCTGGAAGATCATCTGCTCGAGGTGGCCGCCGCGCTTGACGCCTTCGGGGTCGCCTTCGAGGTTCATTGTGATTTCGGCGCTCACGGCGACGTCGGCGCTGATGCGGATGAAGTCGACGTGGACGATCGTGCCCTTCACCGGGTGCCGGTGAATCTGGCGGGCGAGAGCAAGTTGTTCGCCGCTTTCCATGCGCAACGTGATGAGCGAGTTGGAACCCGTCTCGCTCGTGAGGATGTGCTGCAGATCGTGTTCGAGCACGGCGATTGCGTCGGACTCGCCACCCATGCCGTAGACGATGGCGGGCACCTTGCCCGAGCGGCGCAGGCGTCCCGCGGGCCGCGATCCTCGTTCGGTACGGGGTTCGGCGATCAGCGTGTTGTCGGCCATGGCGCGTCGAGTCCTCAGCAGGTGTCAGGAACCGGTAGAGACTACCGGTTAGACGTTGTCGCCGCCGAAGAGCTCGCTGATCGAGGCGTCTTCGAATACAGCGTCGATGGCATCGGCCACCAGGGGCGCAATCGAGAGGACCCGGAGCCCGTCGAAGCGCTTCTCGGACGCAATCGGGACGGTGTCGGTCACGATCACCTCCCGGATCGGTGCGTTCTTCAGCCGGTCCACGGCCGGGCCCGAGAGCAGGCCGTGGGTCGCGGTGATGTAAACGTCGGAAGCGCCGCGATCCATCAGCAGCTCAGCAGCACTGACGACCGTGCTCGCGGTGTCGATCATGTCGTCGACGATCACGCACGTGCACCCATCGACGTCGCCCACCACTTCGGTCGCGACGGCGACGTTGTGCGTGCCCTTCGGCCGGCGCTTGTCGATGAACGCGATGTCGGCGCCGAGCCGGTCGGCGAACCGCCGCGCGAGCTTGCCGCCACCGGCGTCGGGAGCGACCATCACCGCCTTGTTGTCGATCACGGTACGGAGATACTCGGCGAGCACCGGCACCGCGGTGAGGTGGTCGACGGGGAAGTTGAAGAACCCTTGGATCTGTCCGGTGTGCAGGTCGACGGTGACAACGCGGTCGGCGCCGGCCGCGGTGAGCAAGTCGGCGACCAGGCGCGCACTGATCGGTTCGCGGCCTTCGGCCTTACGGTCTTGGCGCGCGTATCCGTAGAACGGCACAACTGCCGTGATGCGCTTCGCCGACGCGCGCTTCGCCGCGTCGATCATGATGAGTTGTTCCATCAGCCGGTCGTTCACCGGGTCGCAGTGCGACTGGAACACGAACAAGTCGGCACCGCGGATGTTCTCGCCGTACCGGCAGTAGATCTCGCCGTTCGCGAAACTCGAGAGCACGATGTCGGCGAGCGGAACCTTCAGATGCTGGGCCACCTCTTCGGACAGCTCGGTGTGGCCACGCCCGGCCACGAGAACCAGCTTCTTCTTGGTGACGAGCTCCATTACTCC
>Ga0163150_10001632_pt1 | contig 37020 bp, 29 predicted proteins | sample OliLakLV19P2IB_FD_148628 | JGI IMG/M metagenome (GOLD analysis project Ga0163150, IMG submission 148628) | Freshwater microbial mat bacterial communities from Lake Vanda, McMurdo Dry Valleys, Antarctica - Oligotrophic Lake LV.19.P2.IB | ecosystem: Environmental > Aquatic > Freshwater > Lake >... | reverse complement strand
TCGTCGCGTTCACGCCCGCCCCCCCGATTCCGCCCAACGACGACTGCGCGGCGGCGCTGATGATCGGCAACGGCGTGACGGCGTTCGATCTGACGAGATCCTCGCCGGACGGTCCGGCGTCGGACTGCATCTTCTCGGTTCCCGACCGCGGCGTGTGGTTCCACTACACCGCGACGTGCACGGGCATCCTCGAGGTCGAGTTGACCGCGGCGAGCTCCAACGGGGTCGGCTACGACCTGTACGACACGTGCACCTGTCCGGTGGCTTCGAGCAACACGCTCATCTGCAGCGCATTCCCCAGCACGCGCACGCTGTCCGTGGTCACGGGACAGTGCATGTTGATCCGCGTGTACGGTTTCAGCGCCGAGGGCACGGGCCCGGGCGCGCTCAGGTTGACCTGCTCCCCCCCGCCGGCCAACGATCAATGCGGCGGTGCCATTCCGATCAGCGACGGCACGACCTTCTACGACATCCGCGGCGCCACTTCTCCGACCCCGGACAGCCCGAGTTGTGCCTTCGGCCTCGCCGTCATCCGGCACAACGACGTGTGGTTCGACTACACCGCCACGTGCACAGGAGTGGTGCGCATCACCGGCATCCCGCAGACCGAGACCCACGAGATCACCGTGTACGACACGTGCGCGTGTCCGGAGACCGAGCCCCCGGTCGTGTGCGTCTTCGTCGGTTTCCCGCAGAGCACGGCCACGTTCCCGGTGACGGCGGGACAGTGCTACAAGGTCCGCGTCTCGGCTTTCTCCGCCGAATCTTCGTTCCAGGGCTCGATGAGCCTGGCGTGCTTCACGCCCCCGACCAACGACGATTGCGCCGCGAGCGTCCCCATCTTCCAGGGTGTGACGCCCTACGATGCGACCGGGGCGAGCGGCGACGGCCCGGCGGGCTGCTTCTTCCCGAGCGGTGACATCTGGTACGACTACACCGCGACGTGCACCGGCGTTCTCGAGGTGAGCATCGGCCCGATGAACATCACGGTGCCGGTGGCCATCTACTCCGGTTGTGCATGCCCGGTGGGACAAGAGCTGGGCTGCGCGGTCAGTACCGCAGGCGCGAGCGCGTTCGTCGTCGCAGGGCAGTGCTACAAGATCCGGGTCGGTCCGGCCTTCGAGGGTCCGAGCACGATCAACCTCACTTGCACGCCGTCGCCGCTCAACGATCTCTGCGCCGATCGCGCCGTGATCTCGAACGGGACGACGGCCTATACGACGGCGGGTGCCGGCACCGACGGCGCGAACCCGACCACCGCGTGCGGTGACATCTTCGGGGACGTGTGGTTCAACTACACCGCCACGTGCGACGGCTCGTTGATCGTCAGGGCGACCGATCAGGCCTTCAACGCCGTGTTCGCCGTGTACAGCGGCTGCGGCCCCAGCGCGTGCTCGCCGTTGACGGAGGTCGGTTGCGGCTTCGTCTTCAGCGCCCTGACGGTGCCGAATGTCACCGCCGGGCAATGCTTCAAGATCCGTGTCGGGAGCTCATTCCCCGGTCCCGGTAGTCCCGGGACGTTGACGGTGAGCTGCACCGGGACTCCGCCCAACGACGACTGCGCGTTGCGTCAGCCGGTCAGCACGGGCTTCACGCCCTTCGACGCGGCCGGCGCCACGCTCGATGGACCCGCGACGTCGTGCGGCTTCTCCGGGTTCGATTTCGTCGGCGACGTGTGGTTCAACTACACCGCCACGTGCACCGGGTCGCTGAGCATGGGCGCCTTCAACGACGCGGGCAACCCGTACGGCGTGGTCGTCTACGGCGGGTGCGTTTGTCCCGTCACGCAGGCGCAGGAGGTGCCGTTCGCCTGCGATCTGTTCGGATTCGGGTTGGTGCGTGTCGACAACGTCACTGTCGGAGATTGCTTCAAGATCCGCGTGGGCTCGCCGTTCGGCGGCTCGCTGGGCGGTCCGAGCACCTTGGTGGTCAACTGCCACACACCACCGGCCAACGACTCTTGCGCGACGCCCCAGGTGATCGGGAACGGGGAGTTCCCCTACGACGCGACCGAGGCCACGACGGACGGCCCGGCCGTTGCCTGCATCGGTACACCGATCGAGAACGACGTCTGGTTCGACTACACCGCGACCTGCGACGGCTTCCTGCAGGTCTCGACCTCGTCCTTCAACGTCGCGATGATCGCGCTGTACAGCGACTGCTCCTGCCCGACCGCGGACTTCTCCGAGATTCCGGGCACCTGCGGCTTCAGCAGCATCCCACTCCTGCCTGTCACGGCCGGTCAGTGCTTCAAGATCCGCATCGGAGGAGCGTCGTTCTCGCCCGCTGCTGCGGGCACGCTGTATGTGGACTGCATCTCGCCGGCGGGCAACGATCTGTGCGCGAACCGCGTGCCGATCGATGTCGGCATGACACCCTTCAGCACGCTCGGTGCGAACACCGACGGGCCGCTGGTGCCGTGCCTGCCGTCGGGCCAGATCTACCACGACATCTGGTACACCTACACGCCGCCTTGCGACGGCAACCTCACCGTCTCGCTCTGCGGCAACGGGTTCTACTTCAACACGGCGTTGGCCGTGTACAAGGGTTGCAACACGACCGCGTGTCCGCCGACCTCGGCCCCCGAGGCGTGCAGCGATGACTTCTGCGACGACGACGCGCAGGTGACGCTGCCGGTGCTTGCCGGACAGTGCTACAAGATCCGCGTCGGGGGCGAGTACGACGCCTGGGGCGCCGGCACGATCAATCTCTCGCTCGACACGCCCGACGCGGACAGCGACGGCACGCCGGACTGCGCCGACGGATGCCCGAACGATTCGGCCAAGATCGCTCCAGGCGCCTGCGGCTGCGGCGTCGCCGAGACCGACTCCGACGGCGACGGAACGCCGAACTGCACCGACGGTTGCCCGAACGACCCGCTCAAGAGCGCGCCGGGAGTGTGCGGATGCGGCGTCGCCGAGACCGACTCCGACGGCGACGGCACGCCGAACTGCACCGACGGTTGCCCCAACGACCCGCTGAAGATCGCGCCCGGCACCTGCGGTTGCGGCGTGGCCGACACGGACAGCGACGGCGACGGGACTCCGAACTGCAACGACGGCTGTCCGAACGACCCGCTGAAGATCGCACCGGGCGTGTGCGGCTGCGGCGTGCCCGACACGGACTCCGACGGCGACGGAACGGCGAACTGCAACGACGGCTGCCCGAGCGATCCGCTGAAGACCGCGCCCGGCGTGTGCGGCTGCGGCACGCCCGACACGGACTCTGACGGCGACGGGACGGCGAACTGCAACGACGGTTGCCCGAACGACCCGCTGAAGATCGCGCCCGGCGCGTGCGGCTGCGGCGTGCCCGATACGGACTCCGACGGCGACGGCACGGCAAACTGCAACGACGGCTGCCCCGGCGACCCGAACAAGATCGCGCCGGGCGTGTGCGGCTGCGGGGTGCCCGACACGGACTCCGATAGCGACGGCACGGCGAACTGCAACGACGGCTGTCCGAACGACCCGCTGAAGATCGCACCGGGCATCTGCGGCTGCGGCGTGCCCGACACGGACAGCGACGGCGACGGAACCGCCAACTGCAACGACGGTTGCCCGAACGATCCGCTCAAGACCGCGCCTGGGATCTGCGGTTGCGGCGTGCCCGACACGGACTCTGACGGCGACGGGACGGCGAACTGCAACGACGGCTGCCCGAACGACCCCCTCAAGGTCGCGCCCGGCGCGTGCGGCTGCGGCGTGCCCGACACCGATTCCGACGGCGACGGCACTGCGAACTGCAACGACGGTTGCCCGAACGATCCGCTCAAGGTCGCGCCGGGACTCTGCGGCTGCGGCGTGCCCGACACCGATTCCGACGGCGACGGCACTGCGAACTGCAACGACGGTTGCCCGAACGATCCGCTCAAGGTCGCGCCGGGACTCTGCGGCTGCGGCACGCCCGACACGGATTCCGACGGCGACGGGACGCCGAACTGCACCGACGGCTGCCCGAACGACCCGCTCAAGATCGTGCCTGGCGTGTGCGGCTGCGGCGTCGCGGAGACCGACTCCGACGGCGACGGCACGCCGAACTGCACGGACGGTTGCCCGAATGATCCGCTGAAGCTGACGCCCGGCGCTTGTGGTTGCGGCACGCCCGACACGGATTCGGACGGCGACGGGACGGCGAACTGCAACGACGGCTGTCCGAACGATCCGCTCAAGATCGCCCCGAGCACCTGCGGTTGCGGCGTGGCCGACACCGACACCGACGGAGACACGACGGCAGACTGCCTCGACGGCTGCCCGAACGATCCGCAGAAGGTCGCACCCGGCATCTGCGGCTGCGGCGTGGCCGAAACGGACACGGACGGCGACGCAGCCCCCGACTGCGTCGACGGCTGTCCGAACGATCCGCTGAAGATCGCGCCGGGCACCTGCGGCTGCGGCGTCGACGAGGCGGACTCCGACACTGACGGCATCGCCAACTGCATCGACAACTGCACCACGACGCCGAACGCGAACCAGCTCGACCTGGACAGCGACGGCCTCGGCGACGCCTGCGACAACTGCCCGGCGATTCCCAATCCCACGCAGGGCGATTGCGACGGCGACGAGCTCGGCGACACCTGCGAGATCGCCGCCGGCACTCTCGACTGCAACACGAACGGCATCCCGGACGCGTGCGACATCGCCAGCGGGACCAGCCTCGACGCGAACGGGAACTCGATCCCGGACGAGTGCGAGAACTCCACCATCACGCCGTTCTGCTTCGGCTACACGGGCTGTCCGTGCGGCAACAACACGCCACCAGGCTCAGGCAAAGGCTGCGCCAACTCGACGAGCATCGGCGGTCACCTCGTCGGATCCGGTCAGACGTCGCTCTCGAACGACAGCCTGAACTTCCTCGCCGACGCCCTTCCGGTTCCACCCGGCGGCTCGAGCTTCGCCCTGTTCTTCCAGGGCACCGCCACCACGAACGTGCCATTCCGCGACGGCATCCGCTGCGTGGCGGGCAACCAGATCCGACTGGCGACGAAGGGCCACACAACGGGCTCCACGAACTACCCGCAGAGCGGCGATCTGCCGGTGAGCGTGCGGGGCCAAGTCACGGTCCCGGGTGTTCGGTACTACCAGGTGTGGTACCGCAATGTGAATGGTCCCTGCGGCACGGGCTCGAACCTCACGAATGGCGTGCAGGTGAACTGGCTGCCGTAGGACGAGACGTTCGACTCGGCAGGGCGATGTTGGCCGGGCGCAGGCGATTGGAACTGCTGCGCCCGGTCAAGCCCGCGAGCCCCCAGCGATCGGCTCGGCTCACGGCGTAGCCCAGGGATGAGTCGGGATGCGATCCGGTGCGAGACGGCGAAGGGACCGTGGACGCGGAAACGCCGGCTCCTCGGGCGTTTCTGCGGCTTCTTGCGGTTCTGTGCGGCCCGGTGCTACTCTCCGCACTTCGCGAGCGGGCGTAACTCAGTTGGTAGAGTGTCAGCTTCCCAAGCTGAATGTCGAGGGTTCGAACCCCTTCGCCCGCTCCACATAAGCCGCGATGCGGGCGTAGGTTACGGCGGCGGTCTCCCGCGCCACCCCTCGCCAGGGGCGACATGTGGCTGTTTAGTGGCTGTCTGGAACGGCCACCAAATAGCCACATCGCGCGTTGCACTCGCGAGAAAGCCCGTCGTTGCGCGGTTTCGAAGCGACGACTCATCTGGCGCGGAGGCTGACACTCTACCGATCCTCAAGTTACCCGAAGCCACCGCATGCCGCTCAATTGGCACACGCTTCCCTCGCGACTGATCGTCGCCGACCTTTCCCTCCTGCGAGGGGTGTAGCGGACGGTCGGGTGAGCTGGCAAGTGGTCTGAGGGCACGGCGCGCGTTTGCCGATGCCTCGCAGGGCTGAGTTCGGCGTCCGGAGGCCGGGGCCGAGAGCGAAGTAGTCCACCCTGCGCTCAACGAGCATTCGCGATCATCGCGGCGATGAGACCGACGAGCACCAGCCCACCGAAGACGGTGGCGAAGATGCACAAGGCGAATTTGAGCTCGCTCATCCCGACATGCGTTCGATAGTCGTCGGAGCCCAGCGCCGAGTCGTTCGCGCGAGCGCTAGCGGGACGCTTGAGGCGGATGCGGCCGTTGTCGAACTTCTCGACGAGAGTCCAACCCGCGCGTTGCTCTTCATCCAGGACAGCGCGAAGGAACGCGGCCTTTCTGAAGGCGCCCGTCGCCGAGCGGACGATCTTGAACTCCCAGCCTTCGGCCAGCTCTTGCGGCGTGTAACCGGTCATCTGTTCTTCTTCCTGTTGCTCGCGGCGCCTTCGAGCAGCGGCACCCGCGGCGGCAGCTCCTGCGGTCATGATCCGAACCGAATCGAAGGGTAGGGCGAGCTCATCGGCGATCGCGAGTCACGGCGGCACATTGTACAGGAGGCACGATTGTGAGGCATTCCGGCGCCGCGGTGGGCTCGAGAGACCGGTGTCGCTTTGGGGTGTTGCGCGCCCGTTAGCACGGTTGCGCACCTGCACTCCTGCCATTAACTGTTGTTGCCCGCGCCCGCGTGCCTCCCATCCAGGCGTTTCGAACCCGCTCGTCCATGATCCACGGCACCCGCGCCATCGGCCTGAGCGCAGTCGACACGTCGCCAAGAACTGGGCCCCTCGTCAAGCAGCCTGCCCAGCCGTCATGCTGTTCATCAGCACCCGCGTAGCCTCCATTACCACCTTGGCCCCACGCGCGGCCTTGGCCGTGGGCGCCGGGATCAGCACGGAGTTCCTCTGCGCGCGTGCCGGCCGCCCTGCGCCTCTCAAGGTGGCCTTTCCCTTCCGCCCGCGCTTCCCGCGCTTCTGCCCCCGCTTCGGCGCAGCGGCCTTCCCAGGCCCGGCCGCGCCCGCGCCCGCGAAGTACTTCATCCCGCGCCGCTGCCCCTCCGTGCGAACCTGCCGCGCCGCGATCAGCTTCTTCATTGGGCCGCGCATCGTCCCGACATCTGAGCGTAGTGCCGCGGCGATCTGCTCCCCGCGTTGGCCGGGGTTCGCCTTCACGTGCGCGAGGAGCTTCTCGCTGAGGCCGGAGGTGTCGACCCTCGCAGGGCGGCCGCGCTTCGGCTTGTTCATCGAGCCGCGCGGACGCCCGGGGCCGCGCTTCCCCGCGAACGGGATCGGGATGTCCCCGCCCATCACGCCGCGCAGGCGGTCGAGCATGTCCTTGCGGATCGCGGCCTCGAGGTCGGTCTTGAACGCTTCGACGAGGGCGGAAATGTCGTTAGAGGTCATGCCGCCATTGAAGCTGCAACGATGGCCGCGTTCAAGTGGCGCCGGCTAACGGGCAGACTGGCTAGAAATATCGCGAGCCGGAGCTCCAAGAATGCGCTTGGAGACAAGATCGGACCGGCTCGTACGTCGCCCACCAGACTGCTGGGGCATCAACCAGGGCGGCCCCTCGCCGCGCAGATCGTTCTCCGGAGGGAACGGCCGGTTGCCGCAGAATCCTGATGCCACGTCATCAGGGGACCGCCGCAGGACCTTCCTGCTACCCTCCGCGACTTGCAGCCTCGGTATCGCGGATCGCAACCCACCAGCCCCACATGGCCGACACCAACCTCTCCGCCTTCCTCTGGTCCGTCGCGGACCTGCTGCGCGGCGACTTCAAACAGTCCGACTACGGCAAGGTGATCCTGCCGTTCACCGTTCTGCGTCGCCTGGACTGCGTGCTTGAGCCGAGGAAGGCCGCCGTCTTGAAAGAGCTTGAGGCTCGCGTCAAGGCGAAGGTCAACCCGGAACCGTTCCTCCTGAGGAAGTCAGGAGTCGGCTTCTACAACATCTCCTCACTCGACCTCCGGCGCCTGCTCGGCGACCAGGATCACATCGCCGAGAACTTGCGGGCCTACGTCCAGGGATTCTCAGCCGCGGTCCGAGACGTGTTCGAGCGCTTCGACTTCGCAACCCAGATCGAACGGCTCCAGAAGGCGAAGTTGCTCTACCTCGTCACAGAAAAGTTCGCGAACATCGAGCTGCACCCCGACCGCGTGAGCAACGCGGACATGGGTCTGGTGTTCGAGGAGCTGATCCGCAAGTTCGCCGAGCTTTCCAACGAGACGGCCGGGGAGCACTTCACGCCCCGCGAGGTCATCCGGCTGATGGTCAGCCTGATCTTCATCGAGGACGATGACGCGCTGTCGAAGCCGGGCGTGGTCCGCTCGCTCTACGACCCGACTGCCGGCACGGGCGGCATGCTCAGCATTGCGGGGGAGCACCTGCACGCGCACAACCCCAAGGCGCGGCTGGTGATGTACGGCCAGGAGCTCAACGCCGAGTCCTACGCAATCTGCAAGGCCGACATGCTGATCAAGGGGCAGGACATCGGGAACATCATCTTCGGCAACACGCTGTCGGAGGACGGCCTGCCGGGTGAGCGCTTCGACTACATGCTGTCGAACCCGCCGTTCGGCGTGGAGTGGAAGAAGATCGAGCCTGAGGTGCGCCGGGAGGCCGACGAACAGGGCTTCAACGGCCGCTTCGGTCCCGGCCTGCCGCGCGTCAGCGACGGCTCGCTGCTGTTTCTCTTGCACCTCGTCAGCAAGATGCGGCCGGCGAAGGACGGCGGCAGCCGCTTCGGCATCGTCCTCAACGGCTCGCCGCTGTTCACCGGGGGAGCGGGTTCCGGCGAGAGCGAGATCCGCCGCCACATGCTGGAGAACGACTTGGTCGAGGCGATCGTCGCCCTGCCGACGGACATGTTCTACAACACGGGCATCGCCACCTACGTCTGGATCGTCAGCAACCGCAAGCCGGAGGCGCGCAAGGGTAAGGTGCAGTTGATCGACGCGGGCGAGTTCTTCCAGAAGATGCGCAAGAGCCTCGGCAGCAAGCGCAAGGAGCTCTCCGAGGCGCACATCGAGGACATCACGCGGATCTTCGGCAAGTTCAAGGAGGTCACGCGCGACGGCAAGCCGATCAGCCGCATCTTCAGGAACGAGGACTTCGGCTACCGCACCATCACCGTCGATCGTCCGCTGCGCGACGAGCACGGCAAGATCGTGCTCGCGGCCAAGGGCAAGTCGAAGGGCCAGCCCACACCCGACGCAAACCTGCGCGACACCGAGAACGTGCCGCTCTCCGAGGATGTCCAGGAGTACTTCCGCCGCGAAGTCCTGCCGCACGCCCCGGACGCTTGGATCGACGAGGAGAAGACCAAGGTCGGCTACGAGATCCCCTTCAACCGCCACTTCTACGTCTTCAAGCCGCCGCGCCCCCTGGCTGCGATCGACGCCGACCTCAAGGTCGTGACAGAGCGCATCCTCGGCATGCTCGGGGAACTTTCGAAGTGAGCTTCCCGCGCTACCCGAAGTGCAAGGTGAGCGGCATCGAGTGGCTCGGGGGAGTGCCGGAGCACTGGCATCTCAGCCCGACGAAGCGGCTCTTTCGCGTAGTCGGGGGAGGAACTCCAGCGTCCGACACCGCTCGGTTCTGGGATGGCGCGATTCCCTGGGCAACGCCAGCCGATCTCGGGAAGCTCGCCACGTTCGAGCTGTCGGCAACACAGCGGACGATCACTCGTGAGGGCCTCGACTCCTGCAACACGTCGCTGGTTCCGCCGGGGAGCCTCGTTCTTTCCACTCGCGCACCGATTGGCTCGATCGGGATCGCGACCGTCTCGTTGTGCACCAACCAAGGCTGTAAATCGCTCGTTCCTCAGTCGGACACTTCAGCCAGGTACTACGCGTTCGCGTTTGCAGCGTGCACCCACGCCCTGCAGATTCGCGGCAAGGGAACGACCTTCCTTGAGCTCTCCGGCGATGAACTGGGCGCCTTTTGCCTTCCCACGCCCCCCCTCGCCGAGCAGCGGGCCATCGCCGCGTTCCTCGACCGCGAAACCGCGAAGATCGACGCTCTCGTGGCCGACCAGGAGCGACTGATCGAACTCTTGGTGGAGAAACGCCAAGCCGTCATATCTCACGCCGTCACCAAGGGCCTCGACCCCACCGCCTCTATGCAGCCGTCCGGCGTCGAGTGGCTCGGGAAGGTGCCGGCGCACTGGGTGATCGGCCCACTAAAGCGCTTCCTGGTAAACCTCGATGGCCGCCGAGTCCCCCTGAATTCCGAGGAACGTGCCGGTCGCGTGGGTGAGTATCCGTACTACGGGGCGTCTGGAATCATCGACTACGTGGACGACTACCTGTTCGATGAGGGCTTGGTTCTGGTATCCGAGGATGGCGCAAACCTGCTGAATCGAAGCACCCCAATCGCGTTCCCGGCTCGGGGGCGATACTGGATCAACAATCACGCGCACATCCTCCGCCCAGAAGACCCGAACATCGTGTTCTGGGCCGAGCGCATTGACGTGATCGACCTAACGCCTGTGATTACCGGAGCGGCACAGCCCAAGCTCACGAGCGATGAGCTGATGCGCCTGATGGTAGCCGTGCCCCCTACGCACGAAGAGAGGGCGAGCATCGAGGCGTTCGTCATGCGGGAGACTGCGCGGATCAGGATCCCCATGGAGGCAGCGGAGCTTGCAGTCAAGTTCCTACAGGAGCGCCGTTCCGCCCTGATATCCGCCGCCGTCACCGGCCAGATTGACGTGCGCAACGCCGTCCCGGTGGAGGCCGCATGACGCTCCACAAGGAGATCAACCTCGAGGCCGAGATCTGCGAGCACCTTGCGCAGCAAAGGTGGCTCTTCGAGGAACTCTCGGCGGCGCGCTACGACCGGGCGTTGGCGCTGTTCCCCGAGGACCTGATCGCGTGGGTGCGCGAGAGCCAGCCGGCGGCCTGGGAGGCGCTGCAGAAGAACCACGGCTCCAAGGCGGCCGAGACGCTGCTTGAGCGGGTGCGCAAGCAGCTTGACGAGCGCGGGACCTTGGAGGTTCTGCGCGTAGGCGTCAGCCTTCTCGGCGCTAGCAAGCCGGTCCAGCTCGCCCAGTTCAAGCCGGCGCTGGTAATCAACTCCGAGATCCTTGCGCGCTACAGGCAGAACCGCCTGCGCGTCGTTCGGCAGGTCAAGTACTCGGCCGCCAACGAGAACTGCCTCGACCTGGTGCTCTTCCTCAACGGCATCCCGGTCGCAACGGTGGAGCTCAAGACGGACTTCACGCAGAGCGTGCAGGACGCAATTGACCAGTACCGCTTCGACCGCCTCCCGCGGTCGAAGGGACAGTCGACCGAGCCCCTGCTCTCTTTCCCACAGGGTGCGCTGGTGCACTTCGCCGTGTCGAATCGCGAAGTCCACATGACCACGGAGCTCCGGGGCACGTCGACGGCGTTCCTGCCCTTCAACCGCGGCGACCACGGGGGCGCCGGCAACCACGTGAACCCCTCGGGCGGCCACCGCACCGCATACCTGTGGGAGGAGGTCTGGGAACGCGAGAGCTGGCTCGAGATCCTCGGCCGCTACTTGATCGGCGAGCGGGACAAGAAGCAGCAGCCCGTGCGCGCAATCTTCCCGCGCTACCACCAGCTTGACGCGACGCGAAAGCTACTGGCCGCGGTCCTGCGGGAAGGCCCGGGGGCCAGGTACTTGATCCAGCACTCGGCGGGCTCGGGCAAGACGAACTCGATCGCGTGGACAGCGCACTTCCTGGCCGAGCTGCACGACGCGCAGGCGAAGAAGGTCTTCGACAGCGTGCTCGTGGTCAGCGACCGCAACGTGATCGACGCGCAGTTGCAGGACGCGCTGTTCAGCTTCTCGCGCACGACCGGCGTTGTCGCGACCATCAAGGGAGAGGGCGGTTCGAAGAGCGCCGAGCTGGCCGAGGCCCTCTCGGGCACGAAGAAGATCGTCGTGTGCACGATCCAGACCTTCCCGTTCGCGCTGGAGGCCGTGCGAGATCTGGCGGCGACGCAGGGCAAGCGCTTCGCAGTGATCGCCGACGAGGCCCACAGCAGCCAGACGGGCGAGGCAGCGGCCAAGTTGAAGGCCGTGCTCTCCGCGGAGGAGCAGCGGGATCTGGAGGACGGCGGCGAGGTCAGCGGCGAGGACCTGCTCGTGTCCCAGATGACGGCCCGGGCGGACGACCGCGGCATCACCTTTGTCGCGTTCACGGCGACGCCGAAGAACAAGACCCTAGAGATTTTCGGCACGCGGCCCGACCCGGCGCGCAAGCCCGCGGCGGACAACGTGCCGGCCCCCTTCCACATCTACTCGATGCGCCAGGCGATCGAGGAACGCTTCATCCTCGACGTGCTGCGCAACTACACGAGCTACAGCCTCGCGTTCAAGCTGGCCCACGAGGGCGCAGAGAGGGACTCGACGGAGGTCGAGCGCAGCGCCGCGCTCAAGCGCCTGATGGGCTGGGTCAAGCTTCACCCCTACAACATCGCGCAGAAGGTGCAGATCGTGGTCGAGCACTTCCGCTCCCACGTCGCGCCGCTGCTCGGCGGCCGGGCGAAGGCGATGGTGGTCGTTGCGAGCCGGATCGAGGCGGTGCGCTGGAAGCTCGCCATCGATCGCTATATCCAGGCGAACCACTACCCGATCGGGACGCTGGTGGCCTTCTCCGGCGAGGTGAACGACAAGGAGTCCGCGCCCGACCCGGTGAGCGAGCACTCGAAGCTGCTCAACCCCAAGCTCAACGGCCGCGACATCCGCGAGGCGTTCAAGGGCGACGACTATCAGATCCTGCTCGTGGCCAACAAGTTCCAGACGGGCTTCGACCAGCCGCTCCTGTGCGGCATGTACGTCGACAAGCGCCTCGCGGGCATCCAGGCCGTACAGACGCTCTCGCGCCTCAACCGCGCCTGTCCGGGCAAGGACACGACCTACGTGCTCGACTTCGTGAACGAACCAGACGAGGTGCTCGCGGCGTTCCAGCAGTACTACGAGACGGCCGCGCTGGAGACGACGACCGATCCGAACCTCGTGTTCGATCTGCGCGCCAAGCTGGATGCGGCGGGTCACTACGACGACAACGAGGTCGAGCGCGTGGTGCGGGTCGAACTCGACGACCATTCGAAGCAGAGCGACTTGGTGGCCGCGCTTGAGCCGGTGTTCGATCGTCTGATGCGCCGGTACAAGGCCGCTCGGGAAGCACTCCTGGCAGCCCGCAAGCAGTCGGACGAAGGGGCCACGGCGAGGTCGCAGGACGAGCTCGAGGCCCTGCTCCTCTTCCGCTCGGACATGGGCGCGTACATGCGGCTGTACACGTTTCTCTCGCAGATCTTCGACTACGGCCAGACCGCGCTGGAGAAGCGCGCGATGTTCTACAGGCGACTGATCCCACTTCTCGACTTCGAGCGCGAGCGCCTGGGCATCGACTTGTCCAAGGTCCAGCTCACGCACCACGCTCTCAAGAGCCGGAGTACTGCGGACCTTGCGCTGCGTTCTGGATCCGGCGACCTGCTTGCTCCGATCACAGCCGAGGGCGCCGGTGCAGTCCACGAAAGGCAGAAGGCGTACCTCTCCGACTTGATCGAGCGGGTCAACGAGCTCTTCGCCGGAGAGCTCACGGACGACGACAAACTCGTCTACGTGCAGGATGTCTTGCGGACGAAGCTCCTTGAATCCGCCACGCTTCAACAGCAGGCCGCGAACAACTCCAAGGAGCAGTTCGCCGCCTCTCCCGACTTGTCGTCGGCCTTGGAGAGCGCAATCATGGACGCGTACGACGCACACACCACGATGAGCCAGCAGGCGCTCGCCTCGAAGTCGCTCCAGGCTGGCCTACTTCGCCTGCTCCTGGACCACACCGGCCTCTACGAGGATTTGAAGGGCCGTGAGGGGCGCAGGCCCACTGCATAGTGCTGCGCGCGGATATCGAAGGCGATGAGAGCGACGAGGTCGTTCTCCCGCGGAGACGGTCCGATCCCCTCAAGAATGAAACGCGGCAATGCTACGGCGAAGTGAATATCCTTGAGGCCGGCTACGTGTGGAGGTCGGTGTTCGCACGCAGCACGTGAGCCGGATAGATTTTTGCGAAATCAGGAATGCTTGCTTCAATCTCTGGCCCCACGCTGCAGGCCCATTGGGCACACCAATTAGCGAGTTTCTCTCTGAAGGGATGGCGCAGCCGCAGTCGAGGCTTCTCTCGGACGAACCGGGTGATGACGGGAAACGGCAATAGGGATATGCTGCGAATACTAACAATCGATAGTGGCAGTCGCGGATCGGCGGCATGAGCCGGTAGTAAGAATCGCGAGGGCTCCAGTCCGTTCCTAGTCACCTGAAGCCGTTCGCGCATCTCTTTCTCATTTGCCGTGCCCATTGCCAATCGCGCCTCGATGCACTGGGCCAATAGCACCTGCCTACAACGGCCCTTGTTTTCTAGGTCACATGAAGGTGTGAGTACGATCCAGTTGTCCACCGCCACGACAAATTTAACATCAAGGCGGTCGCGAACATTCTCCGCCGCCGGGAGGCTCATGTCGTCTGCGACTAGAATTGTCGGCAGACTCTGAATGACATCTCCTTGTCGCAGCGCCTCCGTCTGAACGATTTCATACCAGAGATGGGCTACGCTTGAGCCGTCGTTGAACGCTAGCTCGGGACACATCGCAGGACTTCAGTCGTCCCAGTCCGGCAGCGCTAAAGTCACGCGTTTTGCAGTCGCAGTCCCCCTTGCGACAACCGTCGGCGAGAACGTCATGGCATGGAACTGATCCCAAGATGCTGAGCCGGCGTCGAACACGCACAGCTTAGCTGCGAGACTTCCCGAGTATTCGATGAGCTTGGCTTGGGCGCCGTGGATGAATGTAGCGGCTAGTGTGATGGAGATGGTTTTCTCGAAAGCGCCCGGAACGAAAAGTCCTAGGCGGCCTTTGGGGGGGGCTCCCCCAGTTGCGCCGGAGAGCTCCATTTGAAGCGCCTGCCATGAGGCGGTGCCCGACTCGAGCAGAGTGTGCGACATTAGAAAGCGTGTGCCCTTTCGTGATTGAACGTCGCCCTGAGCCGATCCTTCAGACAAGCCTCAAAGACGGCGTTCTCGGCTAAATGCGCGCGTTCGAACCATTGCTGAATAGCGCCATAACGAGGCACGGCGTCGGCTTGACTAAAGACGTCTATGTCAAGGACTACGGCTCTTACCGTAGGATTCGGTGCTTGCTCGTTGGGAAGCCTCGCTATTGAGAGATTGGCGGATAGTCCGGCATGCCCCGCAATCAAGGCCCAGGTGTGCCTAAGCTGATAATTTGAGGGTTCGACCAAGAGGGTAGGTGCCTGTAGCTCTATCGTCAGCCATTGTCCTATCGGCTCATTGGGAGCGACGCCCAGTTTGTTGACGTAACGCACGCCGGCGCGCATGACATTGGCTGTGACCAACGAATCCAGGGCGCCGAACAGAGCTCCCCACTTGCGCAAGATCGCGGCCCAGCCAACGTATGGGCCTTCGGGCCATGCCCCCGGTCGCACGGAATTGAGCGTGATTCTGTCGGCCGCGACTCTGGCTATCCATCGGGAACCTTGGTCGAAGAAATCAGACTGCCAATGCGCTAGTCCGCCCTCTACAACTCGATGCGTCCCATCAGCTTGTAGCTCAATGGAGTTGTAGTCGACCCGGTTCCAACTGCTTCCGAGTAGAGCGGGAACGCTAGCTAGGGCGGTGGCTTCGAAACCGCCGGCTAGCCTCACGTCGAGGATTACCTCGTGAACAGGGGGCGACGCGTAGTCAGGCATGGGCTCTAGGGACCGACCACTGGTCGTCCGGGGGTTCGCATGCAAGTACCGTGCGAGGGTCTATCGCCGGTGCGCAGCGCGAACCGCGTTTCCGAGCACAGAAGGCTGAAACCGCCAGCGCTGCAGCGAGCGAGCGAGGTGCGCGCTGGGAGGGGGGGGACATGCGCGTGCGACACGTAGGTACCTATGTGTTGTAGCCGCTTCAAGGGGAAAGGCGCTACGTAAGGGCAAGGCGCCGCGTGAGTTCGGAGAAGGGGGTGAGTCGCCGGGATCCGGCGAACGGACTAGGCGGTCACATGCTTCAGGGCGATCAGGTGAGACTCATCGGGCGCCCGCAACGGAACTGAGGGTCCTTCGGACGGTGGTCAAGGTGAGGCTGGGAGGATCGACAAGCTGTTACAGGGAGGCCGGGAGGAGACGAGAGGAGACCGCTCGAAAGCGGCCTCTTGCAGAAGTCCCGACGACCTAGGCGACCCTCCTTCCTCTGCCCTTCGGCTTGCTGGCATCGGTCGTCGACGCGGGGACGGCGACTCCCTCGACGGCCACCGCCGCCGCCACGGTCGTTCTCGCTTCCTGGAACGCCGCCCGCAGAGTCGCGTCCTGGGTCGCGGCCAGCGCCTTGTCGAGCGCCTTGGTGGCCTGGAGGGCCAGCCGGACCTCTGGCTTCGCCTTGGCCTTCTTGCGCTCCTCGCGGCCGCGCATCGCCGCGATCTTCGCCTCAAGGTCCGCCACTCGTTCATCTACGGTCCGTTGCTTGCCCATCATGCACCTTTCTTCGTTCGCTTGGCCCCAGCGAGTTTGCCGGGGTTCAGGGTCTCGATCGCACCGCGCAGGTCTTCGACCTCCAGGTGCGAGTACACCTGCGCAGTGAGCTTTGGGTCGGAGTGGCCGAGCAGCTTCTGCGCCTGCACCAGGCCCACTCCGTTGCGCGCCAGCCGCGAGGCGAGCGTGTGGCGCAAGGCGTGGATGTCGACGGTCCGGCCGTCGGCGCCGCGCCGCTCGATGCCGGCGCGTTCCATGAGCCGCTGGAAGATGCGGCCCGCGTTGTTCGTGGCCCAGGTCCACACGGCGCCATCGGGCGACAAAAAGACCCGCTCGCCGAGGCGACCCAGCACCCGGACCTGCTCCGCCTGCAGCGTCACCAGCGCGCGGGCCAAGGCATTCGTCAGCGGGATCGAGCGCGGCCGGCCCGACTTCGTGGTCTCGTGCCGCAGGTGGACCGCGCGGGCGTCGAGCTCAACGTCGGCCCACGTCAGCGCCACCAGCTCGCCGTAGCGCGCGCCCGTCTCGACGAAGGCGCGCCAGAGGGGTGCCTGGGGGATCCGCATCCCGCGCACGCGTAGCGCCCACTGGACGCCCTTGCTCGCGCGGCTGATCGTGCGGGTTGCAGACAGCCGGCCGGCCTGCTCGGCGTCGTCCGCCTCGGCTGCCGCCAGGAAGCGCGTGATCTCGTCCTCCGTCAGCGCGCGGCGAACCCGGCGCTTCTGCACCTTGCGGCTGGGGAGCGCGCGCAGGGTCGCCAGCGGGTTCACGGCGATGAGCTGCATCGAGACCGCCCAGGTCAGGCAGGCGCGCAGCGAGTCCGTGAGGAGGTTCGCCGTGCGGTGGCTCGCCCCCTGCGCCAAGTGGGCGGCGCGGAGTCGCGCGACGGCGTGCGGCGCCAGGTCGCGTACGCGCGGATCCCCCAGCGCGACGGCCAGCTTCTCCAGCCTCGTGCGCACCTGGGCGTGGTGGCGCACTACGGCGCGCGAGGCGAGGTCCTCGACGTAGAGCGCGGCGATCACCGAAAGCCGGCTCTCCTGGCCCGCGACCGGGCCGAGCCCCGCTAGCTCCAGGTCGCGCTGGCGGATCCGGTCGGTCCTGATCTGCTCGGCGACCCGCTTGTCGGTCGAGAGCGCCTCGCGCCGGCGCCGGCCTTGGGAGTCGCTGTAGTAGAGCACCCACCGAGCCGGTGCCTCGCCGCGCTGCTCGCGCTTGAGCGTCCCGCCGCCCAGGGCTCTCGCGCCTCTCGTACTCACGCGGTGTCCCCACCTAGGTTGCGGATCAGGTCTTGGACGATGCGCTTGATCACGCGTTCGACCGCAAGCTTCGCGGCGTCCGACAGATCTGGGCCGCCCGGGCTGAAGAGCACGACCAGCCGGCGGTCCTCAAGTCGGACTACCCTCAGCTCGACTTGCAGGCCGTCCACGTCGCACTTCGCCGCCGCAAGGTCGCCGATGGGGGGCATGTCCAGGTTGCACTCAACCAGGACGTTCCGGACGTTCGGGGGGCGCGGGCTGATCACGTTGGCGGCCTCCGCTTGAACTTGATGGCGGCGCCGTTCACCGGGCCGTCCTCATGGCGAGGTCGAGCGTCGTGCGCATTCGGGCGAGTAGCTCGGCGCGCTCACTCCGACGCCGTTGCAGTTCGGCCACGCGCGTCGCTCGGGCGGCGATCTCGCCGGGCGGCGAGTCCTTCGCTCCGGCGTTCTGAAGGCTCTCCCAGGCGGCTTCGCGGCTCGCCCGCTCTAGATCGCGGAGCTGGACCTCGAGCTCGTTCTCCAGCGCGCGCCAGGCGGCCTCGTAGGCGTTCATCGCTTCGTCGCCTTCGGCTTCGCCGTGGCCTGGGCCACCACTCGCTCCATGCGCTTACGCGCGTTCGCGTAGACGCGCTCGGTCGTCTCAGCGCGCCACCAGCGCGCGTACACCGCCGCGTAGCGGTCGATCTCCGCCTTGAGCTGCGCGGGATTCATCGCGCCGCTCCGTTCCGCGCGATCGCCAGGCAGGTCTCGCAGGCGGGGGCGCGGCGCACGCCGCGTTCGAAGTCGCGCGCCTCGGCCGGGGTCAGGGCGTGCCAGCTCTCCAGGTGCCAGCTCCCCGATCCGGGGAACGGCGCGTGGGGCAGGCAGGCGATCTCTCCGCCCGCGCTGATGAAAAGCGCGGGGCGCGCGTTGGCGGTCGTGGTTTCCATGACCCCAACAGGGCTCAGTTCGCGCGAAACAGCGAGGCCCTTTTCGACAGTTCCAACCTGCTTTTCCTGCCGGAATCGGACTTGCGCAGTTCCCCGCCAGGAGGCTGTCAGAAGATCCACTTTTCGATCTCCGTTCTGCGCCAGCGAACGGAACGCCCGAACACGAGCGGCTCAGGCACAAGTCCTGCTGCGCGCCAGCGGCGCAACGTGCGCGTGTCGATCCGCAGTTGCGCGGCAAGCTCGCGTGCGGTCATGAGCGCGGGCAGCTCCGGATGCGGTTTCTCGGGCCGCATGAGGATCAGGGGTTGGGGTGCGCGCAGATTCGCCGGGTGACGCCCAACAGGGTTCGGCGGAGCGACTGATGCGCGCGGGTTGCTGCCGAACCCGAGGGTTTGACGACGCCGTGTGGTCATCGCTGCCCTTCGTCGCGCTGCGACACCGGCTCCCCGCTGTCGCAGCGCGGGAACAGCGCCTCGACCGTGACCAGTAGCAATGCCCGCAACTCAGGCGTGAGCCGCGAGTCGTAGAGCCTGATCCCCCGCTCTTCGTCCGGTCGCGGCTCCAGCACGGGCACGCCGTCGATGCAAAGCCGATCGAGCGGGACGAGACGGATACTCCCGTCCGGCTGGCGGTGGACCAGCAGCGGCTCCATCAACTCATCGTCGAGCGTGCACACCGCCGTGCCTTCGAGCGTGGTGGTCCAGTCCACGTCGAAGTCGGGCGGCCCCTCGATGCCGAAGATCTCGATGCGCGGCTTCATTCGAGATACCCCCGATCGCGGAGCGCGCCGAGGATGGCCGCTTCGATCTGCTCGCGAACCGCGGCGTTGAGCGGGTGGTAGTACGCGTGCTCGTTGCCCGCCGAGTCCTTGCGCGTGGGAAATGCCAGCGCGTACCGGCATTGCTTGGTGCGACGCACGGCTAGAGAGTCAAAACGCCACTCGCCGTCGACTTCGCACGAGGCCCAGCCGCGCAAGCCGGTGGCCCGTAGATCGGGGCTGGCAGGAGCGAAGCGAATGTCGGTGACCCTCACGGTCGACGCTCCTCGACGATGCCGCGTGCGAGGTCGCTGGCCTTGTCGGCGTCCCACTCGCGCATCGGCTTCCACCAGCACCGCGCCCAGCGCCGGTGCGGCGAGAGGACGTCCTGCGTCAGGCCATCGACCTCGCGCTGTCGCTTCACGGCTTCCAGGTAGAAGCTGAGCTCGTCGAGCTCGACTCGCACATCGTGATCGAGGGCAGGCGGAATACGCTCCGTCGGCCAGACGTGAACACCGTGATGGTCGACCTCCACCCACAGGCCGGCGCGGTCCAGCTCGTCCAGGATGCGGAGGACGATGAAGGGCACGGGCATCAGGCGCCTTCCTCTCCGTCGCGGAACAGGGCCGCCACGTCGTCGGCCGTGTGATCGTTCAGCAGTCCGTCGGGGTCGTCGGCGCCCGTGCGCACGCGGAGGTCTGCCGCCTCAACCACCCATTCGTGCTTGGGGACCATTTGCCCTGGTCTCGATGCGTCATCGTTTTCGACACCGATTTCGGCTGCCCTTTCCGATGACTGTCCGGCCACCGTTTCGCACTTCGCTGTCGCTATCGTCCCCGGAACGTCGCGATCACTACTTCTGTGGGCCACACCGCTTACGGCGACGCCATCAACCCGACGTGGGGCGCCGGGGACGATGGGGACCTTTTCCAGGTCGGCTTCCTCGTGAGTACCACCAGCTGCGTCAACCCGAGAATCGTCCCCAACCGTCCCCGGGGGCGGAACGAAGGCCGCATCGAGGTAGATGTAGTTGCCGTTGCTCTTCGCGCGGCCGTAGCCAGCGTGGCCCATCGCCCGGCCGAACTCGGCCTGGCTACAAGGCTCGGCGCGGAGTGACTTGCAGCTCAGCGCGAAGCCTGTGTACGCGCGCGTCGCGCCCAACCGAGCCCCCGGGCGCCGCTCGATGAACCGCGTGATGAAGTCGGCCGCGTTGGACGTCGCCGCGTCAGGTTCTTCCAGCGGAACCTGCATGTCCGCCGGCGGATTCAGACCGTTCAGGCGCCAGTCCGGTACGCCGCGCATGCACCACGCCAAGATGCCCTCGTGCTCGGCCGCGAGCGCCTTCATCAGATGACGGTTCCGTTCCGTCTTCGGGATCGTCACGTCGAATCGCAGAAGGTGGATCCGACGCGCCATCGCCTCCGTGGCACGGAACCGAGGCATGTGGTTGGTGATCAACACGAGCTTGTGCGTGGACTCAAACTCCCAGAAGTCCTCACGCATCCGCCTGACGCGCAGGAGGTCGCCCCCGGTCAACTGCTTGATAAGGGCCTCGTCGAACTCCTGGTTCCGATTCGTCTCCGTCCCGATCGCCAAGCGCACGCCGAAAAGGTCCGCCAGCTCGGTGGGATGACCGCGCTGCTGCTTTGCGAGGAGCAGATCACCCGCAATCTGGATCGCGTATGCACGCGAGAACATGAGTTGAAGCGTCTTGAAGAAGGTCGTCTTGCCATTGGCGCCGTCGCCGAGCGCGAGCACAATGGCGTGGTCCGACACGTCACCAGTCAGGCAGCACGCGGCGAGACGTTGGACGTAGGCTCGCGTATCGGGATCGGGGAACACCCGCTCCAAGAATTTGTCCCACGTTGGACACTTGGCCGCCGGCTCATACGCCGTCGGGCAGAGCTTCGTCATCATGTCCGACTGCTGGAACGGCCGAGTCCTGCCCGTTTCGAGATCAATCGTGCCGTTGGCGGCGTTGAAGAGCATCGGGTGCTGGTCGAGCTCGGTGTGTCGAAGCGGGATGCCCTTCTCGCTCTGCGCGCACACGATCATCGCCTTGCGCCGATCGACCTTTTCGCTGCGCTCCGCCCAATCCACCAGAGACGATCTGACGCTGGCGTCGTTGCATTCGCTAGCCTCGCGCAGCACGTCGCGCGCGACCAAGCGGGACAACTCCATCGGCGTACCTTCGTCGTCCGTCTTCCAGCGTCTTCCGTCCCAGACCATCCATGTCTTCCAGACGTGCGAGTAGCGGACGGTTGCACCGAACCGGTTGACGAGCCGACGCGCGTTCGCCGTGTCGGTGCAGCGGAACACATCGTCCGTAGGCTTCTCGGGCTTCGGGATCGGGCGAATCGCTCGGTACGCGGTGCTCACGCGGGCGAGAGCGTTCGCGATCTCGAGTTGGCCCCAAGTCGTATCGCCGCGTGGCTCTGTCCACTTGTCGCGCATCCGCCCGGACGCACGGAATAGGCGGTCCATCCGATCCGCAGCACGGCCGGTCCAGAACGCCAGGTGGCAGAGATAGGCTGCGTCCGCCTCGCTGCGCGACGCATACCCAGCGTCCTCGCCGCGATGTAGCGCCTCGAAGGTGGCGCCGTTCTTCGCCTTGCAGGCCCGCTCGATCAGCTGCGCGTCGTCGCCGATTGGCTCTCCGCTCGCCTGGAAGGTCGGCGGTTCATCGCGACGGCCGTTGCGGCCCAGGCGCTCGACGAGATCGGCTAGCTCCTCTGCCCGATCCTCGATCGTGATCGGGAATCCTCCAACGTGCGACCCCGTCAGCGTCAGGTACCGACCCTCGTCATAGACCTCGACATGACCGCTCCTTCGTCGCCCTGGGGGCAGGGATCCTCGGGCGATGATTCGGAGGCCGGTCCCGCTCGGCGACAACTCCGTGTACGAGCAGAGGTCCTCGGCGATCTGCTTCGCCCAGTCGGCGATGACGCCGGTATCGGGATCAACGCAATCGTCCAGGTCGACGCCGGCAAACCCGGAGTTCGACAGCATGAAACCGATGCCGGCGAGGCTCTCGCGGCGCCATCGGTCACAGGCGGCCTGGAAGATGCCCCACGTGCGCGGGTCGTTCGCGCGTGCGGCGGTTCCGGTGAACGGATCGACGGGAATCTTGCGCGGCTTGTCGCCGACCTTGGCGGGCGCGCCGAGCTTCCAGGCGACCCACTGTGGCACCGCTCGAAGTTGTGCAGGGATGTTGTCTGGATCGGGCTGGATCCGCAGCTTCCACTCCGGCTTGGTCGCGCCCGAACCCTCCAGCTCGCCGGACTCCGCAGACCCCGTGGGGTCGTCGGCAGCTTGCCTTCCGGCTGTCACGAGTGCGCCTCCGGTCCTTTCTCTTCGCCGCGCGCAACTCGAAGAAATTGCCCTTGAAGCGTCGGCAGGTGAACCAGGACACGAGCTCCCGCTTGGAGCGACGGAAAGCGGCCAGCTCGGATCTCCTTCCGCAGCCAGGAGAGCGGGACGCCGAGCTCGCGTGCGGCTCGAGGAAGCGGGGTCAGTCCATCGGGGACATCGATCACGCCCCGAGAGTGGTCGAATCCAGCGCGCGTATCCGTATCAGATGCGCGCGGATTCGAAGTTATTCGTCAGGTGCCGCTGAGAGCCCACGTTCGCGCTGCCGCGTCCTCAGGCAACCAGTACCCCACCTTGCCCTCGCTATGCAGAGCGGCGCGCTCTTTGAGGACGGGAACGATTGAGCCCCGAAGGGTCTCATCGGTCAAGCCCCTGTCGTCTGACCATCGCGAGACGTAGAGCGCGACCAAGGCCGGCCCCGGGATCGGCTCGTGCGCGGCACGCTCTACGAGGAGAATCAGGAAGCGTCGGGCTCGCCTGCTCAATCGCGGGGGCGCAGGCTTCGCAGGTCCTGAATCTACCCGCCTGGAAGCGTTGCCTGTTGGCGGCGTTTCAAGGTTGACCACGAGGCGCTCAATCAGAACCAGTAGCCGCTGATGTAGTTGATGGTCGGGCACGACGAACATCGCGACGATGCATTCTCGGCCCGAGAAGATGTTCCCGTCAGCCGAGGCATGCCATCCGATCGGCGCGGCTAGTCCTACCGTCGTACCATCGAACTCTGGATCCAGCGCAAATAGAACGATAATGGCAACACGTAACCAGCTCGTCCTAGTGCGAACGATCGTCGCAGGCCGCGCAAGTTCCGCTTGCAGTAACTTGTGAAGCGCAACCGCTGGTGTGGCCACCTGGGACGCTTGCGGCGATCCAAGTATCAGCTCGCGTTCCGTCTCGTATGCCTGCTGCCCTTGTGCCCACACTTGAGAGATGGCGAACGCGTAGGAATCAACCGCCGATCGGCCGCGAACATCGAAACCGGTCTTCAACGCGTTATGCAGATGACCGACAAGGTTATCTACCGACAAAGCAACACCATGATCGAAGCGCCGGATCGCTCGATACGCCTGCCATTGCCAAACCAAGATGGGCGCTCCTCTTGCCGCGATAATTGGATCGAATCCTGGCGGCGGATGATCCCTATCGATCGTCTCCACAGAATTGGACATCATTCGTCCGGGTTCGAGAAGAAGTGCTTTCGCAACTTCCAACAGTTCTCGACGCTCCGCATGTTCGCGTACAGCATCGCCAACTGTCGACTCGATGTAGTCGGAGAGTTCGAGTACGACTCCGCGCATTGCTTCAGTCGCGTCGAGCGCGTCCCTCGCAACGATCCTGCGGAGGGATGCGAGTGAGCGTTCACGTTGCAGCGCGGCTTCGTGCCCAAGGCTAGGAACGATGTCCTCCGGTCTGCCCATCGGGTGGAGACTAGCGTCCGGTGCTCGCGCGGAGGGGCGTCCAGGTCGCATTGCCCCCAGAATGGGTCCCAGGATCGGCCACGGCATGGCCGCCAAGGCCTGGGTCCCATTTGACCGGTGATCCCCCCTCCGGGGGTGGCCCCGCTGCGGCGGCCGTCACGCCCCCACGGCCGCCCGCAGCCGATCCTCCGCGGGCCGGGCGTACACGGCCGTGGATGCGACCGATCGATGGCACATTGCCCGCGCCGTGACCAGCACGTCGCCCGTGCGGCCGAACACGGCCATGCCGAACGCGTGCCGCAACCTGTGCGGGCTGACGTGGCTTTCGATCCGCGCCTTCTCGGCCCACGCCGCGAGCCGCCGCGCCACGTGCCGCGTGGTCAGCCGGCCGCCACGGTCGCGCTCAAACATCGGACCGGAGCGCCGGCCGGCCAGGTGCGCGTGTAGCGCCTCGACGACCTCCCGGGGCAGGAACACGGCGTCATCGCCGCCGCCCTTGAGCCTGCGCAGCGTGAGCTGGTCACCGGCCAAGTCCTCGACATCGAGCGCCACGACGCTCCCGACGCGCAGGCCCGCGCGGAGCATCACCAACACCATGGCGTAGTCGCGCCGCGCCACGGCCGTCCTGGTGCCCTGTAGCGCACGCAGGAGCCGCTCAACGTCCGGCTCGGCCAGCGCGCGCGGACGCGCAGGCGGCACGCGGGAGCGCCGCACGAGGCGTGCAGCGTTCGTGGTCGCGTAGCCTCCGGCGTGGGCGAACGTCAGGATGCCTCGGACGGACGAGCGCAGCGCGTTCGCCGAGCTCGCGCGTCGTGGCGCGCCGGCGGCGGTCCGCGCCACGGCGTCCGACGCGAAGAACGTGGCGACGGTCTCGTGCTTCAGGCGCTCGACCTGGGGATCGCCCAGTTGCTGGACGAGCAGGCGGCCGTGGCGTTGAATCTGCCGCTGGGTGTGGATCGATCTGCCATTTGCCGTGAGCTGCGTGACGTACGCCTCGACGACCTCGTGAAGGAACACGGGGAACCTCCTTGGAAGGGTGACTCGGAATGGATCCCCACTGAGGCTCCAACTGGCCAACGCAGGAAGCCCCATTCCTCGAGTTTCTGCCGCCAGATCCCGCCATTCGTGGCCAGGTTGCGGATCCCTAACAGATCCCCCTGCGGGGCCGAAAAGCGGGGAATTCCGGGTAATTGGCACACCTGCTGCGTGCGATCGGCAGAAGTGCAGCCTGAACCTCGAAGTTCACTAATCCTGCCTCCTGCGTTCGCAGCTTCGAGCAATCACATGTCTGCGCCGCGACGGTGCGGCCACAACGGAGAACGAGAATGCGCACGATGCTCAGCCCCCAAGACGCCTTCGCCAAGGCCGTCGCGATCGTCAAGAGCCACAACGTCCGCGGCATGACGCCGAACCGCACGCTCGACGACGGCAGCGATTCCAGCAACTACCTCAGCGTCGAGTTCCGGCGCGCCTGGTCCTGCGACGTGAACCTGTACGTGAAGATCGACCGCGACAGCTACAAGCCCCAGACGATCCCCGCGCTCATGGGCCGTAGCGACCCCACGCTGTACTTCACCTACAAGGCTTCGATCGAGATCAGCACCAGCGGCACGAGCCGCAGCCTCGCCGAGACGCAGGTGCTGCTGAGCACCCTCGCCGACGTGCAGGCGCTCGCCGCAGAGCTGACCGCCGCACTGAACGCCGACCCGATCGCCGAGCGGTACGAGTCGCTGGAAGAGGTCAAGTGACCGACTGATCAGGACAGCCCCGAGCACTGCGGGAGGCAACCTCAGGGCATCGGAGGAGGCTCGTCCAACCCGGGCTGGATGTGGATCACCGTCGTCCGCCCGACCTTGCCGCTCCACAGCGGGACGGCGGTCCGGCCGTCGTCGTGCACGATGTCCCCGCAGTCGGGGCAGTGGGCGGGTTCTTCGCCATCCCGACAGATCACCATGCTGCACGCCACAGGGTCGGGCGCCCCGCAGCTCTCGCACGGTTCGATCTCGCTCCCGATGAAATCTGCCAGGTACTGGGCCCGAAACGTTTCCTCGGGTAGCCGCTTGCGCTCCGCCGCGATCAGCTCCGCCGCGATGATCGGGTTCTCGGCCGTCGGGAAGGACCACGCCGCGTAGTCCGGGTCCTTTTCCCCGCGCCTGAACTCGTCGCGAAACCAGCCCGGTCCGTCCGGCGTGCTGAGCAACAGGCACCAGCCGCCCCGGTCGAGCAGGCGCGGCGCGAGGTGCTCGTTCCACACGCGGCCGTCGATCTGCGCGGCCTCGTCCACCACCAGGAAGTCGAGGGATTCGCCCAGCAGCGACACTGGCCGGTCCGCCGACCTGGCGCGCAGGACCGACTCTCCGCCGCCCAGGTTGGCCACCGTAATGCTCCGCTCGCGGGCATCCAGCTTCACGATCCGGTGCGGCATGTGAGCTTGCAGCACCGCCACGACGCGCTCCGCGATGCGCTTCGTGACCTCGTAGGTCGGGGCGACGAGCCAGCCGAGCGCGCGCTCACGGGGGTGCAGGAGCGCCGCAACGGTCTCGTACACGCCTACCGTCGACTTGCCGAACCGCACCCCGCACGCGACCACGCGCCGCGACGCGTGCGACTTATGAACCAGGAGCTGCGCCGGGTGCGGGTCGTAGCCGAGGTGCCTGAACAGCGTCAGCTTGCGCAGCCCGAGTTCAGGCATCTTCGCCATCGTCGGTCGGCTCGGCAGGAGCGTCTTCGTCCACGTCGAGATCAACCTCTTCGTCCTCATCGGGGAACAGCGACCCCGTCACAAGCGTCTCGACCTCGCGCTTCGTGAGCGCCTGGATGGATAAGGTGTGGTGGTCGTTAGATTCCCCGAGGGAAGTACGTTCCAACTTGACACCTTCGACGAGCGCCTTTGCCGAATCGCGCGCGCTGTCGAACTGGTGAGCCTGCAAGCCCTGAACTGCGCGAGTCTGGATCAGCTTCGCGAACTTCAGGTGTCGCTCATGCGCCTCGACGCGGGCGTCCGTCAGCTTCTTGTCGGCCTCGCGGCGGGCCTCTGCATCGATGACTCGCAGTCGGGCCATCCACTCGTACTTCATCGCGATCGTAGTCACGGCGGGCTTCGAGATCCCGAACTGCTCGGCGATGCGCCTGTAGCTCCGCGAGTCTCCCATCGCGACGTACGCCTGGAACATCTCCTGGCGGTCAGGTCGTCGGTGCGCAGGCATGGCGATCCTCCTTCACTGCGGAGAACGTCTGGCCCGTCGCTTCGAGCGTCGCGACCTGCCCCGTGAGCTTCTGCCATCGCTCGACGATCACGTCGCAGTACAGCGTGTCCAGCTCGCAGAGGTAGGCGTTGCGCCCTGTCTGCTCGCACGCGATCAGCGTCGAGCCGGATCCGCCGAACAGGTCGAGCACGTTCTCGCCGGGGCGCGACGAGTACTGGATCGCGCGCGCAGCGAGTTCGACGGGTTTCTCGGTTAAATGAACCATGTGCGTGTGGTTCAGCTTCTTCACGTCCCACAGGTCGGTTGCGTTGTTCGGGCCGAAGTACTCGTGCGCGGCCCCTTCCTTCCAGCCGTAGAACGCGAGCTCGAAGGCACCCATGAAATCTTTCCGCGTGAGGACCGGGTGGAGCTTGTTCCACACGATTGCCTGCGAGAAGTAGAAGCCGCACTCCTTCAGCGCACTAGGGTAGTTCGCGAGATTGGCGTAGCCACCCCAGATGTAGAAGCCGCGCCCGGGCAGTAGCACTCGTGACGCGTTGCCGAACCACGCCCGCAGCAGCCGATCGAACTCCACCTCGTCGATGAAGTCGTTCGCGAGCGGGCGGTCCTTCGGGCGAAGCTGATCGTGCGTTGCCTTCGCCTTGCCCGGATGGCGCGCGAGGTCGAGCTTTTGGTGATGCGTGGTACCCGAGAACGAGCTGAGGCCCGCCGCGATCGCGTTGTTCGATCGGGGCTCGACGCGCACGTTGTAAGGCGGGTCCATGTTGACGAGATGGATGGGCGCGCCGGCGAGCAGGCGATCCACATCGGGCGCGAGCGAGCTGTCCCCGCAAAGCAGACGGTGTCGACCGAGGATCCACACGTCGCCCGACTGCGTGGTCGCGGCGTCCGGGAGCGCGGGGATGTCGTCCTGGTCCACGCCGATCGCGGAGTCGGCCAGAATCGCATCCAGGACTTCTTGCAGCTCGTCAGCGTCGAACCCGACGCCATCGAGCGCTCCGTCGGCCTGGAGGCTCTCCAGGAGTTTGCCGAGGGACGGCAGATCCCACTCCGCCAGCTCCGCGGTGCGGTTCAGCGCGATCCCGAGCGCCGTGGCCTGCGTGTCGGACGCGTCGAGCTCGACCACGTCGGCGTGGGTCCAGCCGAGCGCCTTCATCGCGGTCAGGCGGCCGTTGCCGCCGATTACGCGGCCGGTCGGCTTGTGGACGACGAGGGGCTCTACCTGGCCGAAGCGGGCGAGACTGCCCCGGATCGCGTCGAGGTTGCGCTCGCCGTGCTGGCGGGCGTTCGCGGGGTCCGGGTGAAGCGCGTCGAGAGGGACGCGAAGGATCGTCAGACTGTCCAAGCGAAGGCTCCTGATGGAGCGGCCGGGCTTGGACGGAGGACTTGGACGGGAAGGCCGCGCGATCTTCTACAAGTGTAGCAGATGAATCCAGCGTGCGCACCTCCCGCTCTGTGGACATCGCGTCGCTCGCGCCCTGGGCGCGGGCGATCGCGCGGGGCTGATCCGCGACTGCCACTTCACCCGCGAGCGCGGATCAAGTCGGGATGGAACGGCCGGACGCGTACGTCGCACTCGTGCCAGCCAGGGAACGCATCGCTCCAAGACGCGCATGGCCCGCGATGACGCGACGAGTGCCGACCTGCACGCTCTGCCCCCCGCGGTGCCCCGCTCAGATCCAGGCTCGATAAGGAAAATGAGAGTTATCGCACCGTCTCGGGGGGTGGAAAAGGGCCCATTGCCAACAACGGAGAGTCATCACCTGAGTCTCTATTAGCCTACTCAGATCAAGGATGTAGTTCATTGCAGCGCCACCCATCGGCGATCATTGAGGCCATGACCTTTTCGCTCTTGGATGGAGCACTGCCTACACGCCTCCTAATGAATGCAATCAAGTGCTGACGTGCTCTTGCTCTTGCGCCGGCTGCCTCTAGCCTACCAAGGGCATGTGCAATTCCGTGAAGCGCCGCAACTCTACCAGCAGTGTGTTCAGCACCCGCCGCGGCCGAGCGGAGCCGCGGCACCGAGACATGAAGACTGCTGTGAGCGCCAAGGTACTCACCTGCCATGAATGCTGCTTGCCCTGCAGACGTCCGCACGCTCATAAGATACTCCTGCGCAAGCGCAGCGGCGCGTACCTGACGACCCGAGAGCGAACTCAGCCACGAGAACACCTTGAAATGCAGGTCGGACGAGCCGACACCGCGCACTGTGAGGCACTGTTGCGCAACGACAAGACTCTCACGAAGATCGGCCCCTACGAAGGCCGCAATTCTACGTCGAATGGGCTCACGCGCCAAGCCACCGGATCGGTGCAAGACTTGCTCAATAGCCTTGACGATTCGCGACCTACCAAGCGACGATAAAGCCTGATAGTACGGAATGATCGCTTTCTCTGGAATCGCGAGAAGCAGTTTAGCGCCACTACCACTCGATGTGCGCGGGTTAGTCACCCGACTTGCCTTAGTTACCCGGCGGGGCCGGCGGTTCACCGCCGAGATTCTCGATCGCGTTCGCAATTTGCCCGATCTCCTTCTCATGGCCCTTGATGCTCTCCGCAAGTTTCTTAATTTGCTCTTTGATCGGCTCTTGTGCCTTGGGGCCTTTGGTGTCAGCAAGTTGCTTCTCCAGCTTCGCCAAGTCCTTCTTTGCTGTATCTAGCTTTTCGACGTGTTCCTTGTGCTCCTTTGCCTTCTTTGCGATTTTTTCTGCATTCTTGGCGGCTTTAGCCGCCTTTCCGGCCTTCGCGCCCATCCTGGCGACAGCAGCCGCGTCGCCGAAGACAGGGACTGCCGAGAACCCTGTGGCCAGCGCGTTCGACCAGTCGCCTTCGCACGCATACCAGAGCGCGTGGAAGCCATCAACGAATGGGCCGGCGACGGGGATCAATCCACCGACGTCAAGAATGTCGTGGACATCTGTCGTTAGTCCGAAGGGATCGCGCGCATCGAAGGGACGACCCCACGCGTATGCAACTGGCGACCCTAGGTTCCCCGAGTCTTCCCAGATCCCGATCGGATCCCTCTGTATGAATCTCCCCTGCTCGGGTAGGTAGAATCGGTTCCTGAACTCGTAAAGCGGCAGGATCCACGGCTCATATCGCCTACCCGAGAATAGGTACAGATTCCCGTATGCCGATTGTTGATTCGCCAGCGGCGCGTTGCTCGCATTCTCGAATCGGGGCTGCCCGTAGGCGTCGTACGTGTATCGCTCGACTACAGCTCCACCGCTGTTCGTGAGGCCGACTACATTTCCGAGCGTCGACTGCATGAAGTAGAGGGTCCGCGTTCCCGCTTGGCCAGGCAGTGCTTCAACACAGATCGGCTCGTCGATGTCGATTCCCATGACGTACCGCCGCATGAACTTCCATGTCGGCGGAGCGCCCGCCACGAGGTCGTGCTCTTCTATGACCTCCCAGCCGTCATACACGTACTGACGCTCGATCGGAGTGTTTGCCACGCCCTGGAAGATTGTCCGAACTCGCCGTCCCTCTGCGTCGTAGACGTGCTCGACGGCGGAACCCTCGCTCGTGTTTCGAATGCGGACCAAGCGGTTTAGGAAGTCGTAGTCAAGTACGACGGGCCCTGCTGTGTTCGGACTAGTCAGGTTGCCATCAAGATCATATCCCGAGACTACACCTCCAAAGCCCGGAACGATGTCGTAATTATGGACTTGATCAACTGCGCTGGTGTAGCTCGCGGCATCAATGGTAAATCCTGTCCAGTTATGCGCCCCATCGAGCGTCCACGATCGATCGAATTCATCTTGCCCCAACCCCAGCGTTCCGACATGCGCCGCCGGCACCCGACGCTCAAACTTCGTTAGGCGATACAGACTGTCAAGTCCGTAGTTGTCGCCCTTGCTCGCATCGTGGATTCTTCGCTCTAACTTGCGGGCACCCGTACGCGTGTACTCGTGCTCAAAGGATGCCAACTGCACAGAAGTCAGAATATTGAAATGATCGAGCCGTTTTTGGCGCTTCGCTCCATCATAGAACAGAGTATCCGCGAAGGTGCCGTCATGCCACCGGGTAACGGAGCGATTCCGGAGTGAGCGATCAAGCTTGCGGTCTGTCCCTGCGTACTTGTAGCTGGCGAGGTCGGTACCGCCTGTCTTGACTTTGCTAACGCGATCGAGGGAGTCGTAAATGTAGTCGACTGTGAGGGCCGGGGCGGTCGGGTAGACAACCTGCATGCGCTTTGCCTCTTCGCGCCACGAATAGGTCGTCAACTTGCCGTTCTGGGTCTCAGACAAAAGGCGATCGAGTACGTCCCAGGTCCTTGTGGTAACCCACTGGTGGTCAAGTCCGGGCGCGTTCGCGTCCGCCTGCGTTCGATACGTGCCGGTCGTGCCTGTGCGCCGGCCAAGTCCGTCGTAGGTAAATGACGCTCGGGTCGTCCCTAGGGCCGTAGCCGGGTTCGTCTCCAAGATGACATTTTGCAGGCGATCAAGGACATCATACTGTAGGTCCGTATTGTTGCCTCGGGCATCGATCTTCCAATCGACGTTATCATTTCCGTCAAATACACGTTGTATCTCTGTGCCGTCCGCAAACTTCTCTTGATACGCACGTCCCCGGTGGTCAAGCACATATTCCGTTACGTTTCCGTTGTCGTCGATCTGCTTCCAGAGTCGACCATCATCGTCCCATACCTTCTGAACGATGATAGTGTCCGTAATGGCCCCGGAACCGATGCCGTTGACCCGCAGGTCCTGTGTTTCGCTCAGCAGCAATCCTCTGCCGTCGTAAGTGTAGGACTGGGTGTTCCCAGGCGGATTCACGGTCACGCCATGAATCGTACCTCCTGATCCCGGCGCTTCAGCGTCGGAAGAGCCGGTCACAAAATCACGCGCATCGTACGAATAGCGGTCCGTCTCACCGAGCATATTTGTGAAGGACACCAGTCGACCCAGCGCGTCATAACGGCGCCAAGTCCAGAACGCCCGAGTAGTGCCACTCGGGTAGGTGTCGGTTTCCGTGATGAGCACCACGTTGTTCTCGTCGTCAAACGACCGCTGACGAATGTTCCCTGCTGGGTCTTTTGTCCAAGTCAGTCGCCCGAGCCCGTCGTAATGCCGTTCATAGGACTGGTTGTCGTCTTCGGTCCTAAACGTACGCCGAGAGAGTCGGTCATAGTCGATTCGATTCGTGATAAACGAATCACCAGAGAAGATTGCGCCTTCGGTCAGGCTGGTGCCGTCCTCGGCCTTACGATCAAAGCGCCAGGGGCGTCGCCGCTCGTCGTAGCTCGTGAGCGTGCTCCGTAGATCGGCGGCTGCACCGCTCCCAGTCGGCTTCATCTTCTCAAGCACCTGCGTGACGTTCGACGCCTGGTCGTACGTGGTAATACTCTCATTGCCGAGTGCGTCAGTAATGATGCGGACTCGGTCGAACTCGTCGTATCCGTACTGTGTCGTGTACCCTCTTCCGTTCACACGCGACAGAGTATTGCCGTTTCCGTCGTAAGTTAATTCCTCCACAAGATCACCGGGATTTGCTCCCGGTGATCCGAGATAGGTCTGTCGTTGCTGATCACGGGAGTCGTACGTGTACCCGGTGAAGTTGCCTAGCTGCGAGACAACCTTTTCAACATTCTCGTTTGCGTCGTAAATTATCTGGGTTGTGACAAACGTCCCGTGCGCCTTCTCTTGCCGCTCGGTGATCAAGTTGTCGAGGATGTTGTAGACATACTGCGTCTCCCAGACCGCCGATCCGCCTGCAACTGAATCTGTGTCCTGCACTGACACGACCATGGCGTTGGCATCGCGCAGTATTACGCGCTTGTAGTTGAAGGCGCCGCCGGAGAGGTGTGCTTCGTTCGCTTCTTCTGGTGCCCCACCCTGCCGCGTCGACGCTGCAGTCGTGTCCATCCCTTTGCGCACCTCCCACACCTCGCCGAGCTCATTCACTGACATTTCGTGGCGCACACCACGTCCGTCGACGTAAGCGATTACCTGCCGTCGTAAGTTGAAAGACAGATCAGTCACTCTGTTAGCAGGGGCCGGCGCTGGGGTGAGCCCCACGTTTCGTCCGATGTCGGTCGGGAGAGCGCGGACTACGAGACCGGAAAACTGCCCGGGGAAAACGAAATCACCCGAATAGGGCAAACTCGTGTCCTCAATCGTCCGTAGTGGCATCCCGCCCGTCTGGCCAACGGGCGATCCGCCGCCGTCGTCTTTCACACCGTCGTTGTTCACGTCGTCGTGCCGGGTATAGCCGAAAAGAGTGATGTTCTCTTCGGAGTCCGTCTCCGATGTGACCTGACCGTATATATTGTAAGTCCAGCTCGTAATCGCCTGCTGTGATGCGTCGCCCTCGGCCGCAGACTGATGATCAATGCCGATCGACTGGTCGAGGTTGACGGGGGGCTCGATCCGCTGGATAACGAGGCCGCGCGTTAGCACAGTTCCGCTCGAACCGCCAATGCTGTCGCCGTTGAGGTCGGCATTCCTAACCAGGTTCGAAACGAGGGCTCGTGCGCTCTCCACCCCGATACCGAGCATGCTGGCAATGCCAGGCGCCACATCGTTCGCCCCCCCAGGAGGCTCCACGTGTCCTTCCATGTAGTCGACCACGAACTCGGTCTTCCATGCCGCATTGCGAGGATCGGTTCGCGTGAGCAGATTATTGAACACAGGCTCCCACGTGTACTCCACCGTGATGGAGTCATAGTTGGGGTGTACGTCTGCGGCCGTCCCTCGGCTATGGATAACCGAGGCCAGGTTCCCCGTTTGGAAACGCGTCGTTGGCGTATGATAGGTGCGCGTCTCGATATTTCCCCGGGGGCGGGTGACGGTAAGCACCTCGCCCTCGGAGTTGTACGTGAACTTCGTATCGTAGTTCGCGGTGGCTCCGCCGGGCAGGCTTACAAGCTCTCTCTTGAGCGCGACTTGGCCGGTCGGGTTGAACCAGTACTGGGTCAGGTTGCCGCGACGATCGGTTACCGAGGTTAGAATCGAAACAGGACCTACATCGTACGGAGGCGCTGTCGTCGTGCTATAGGAATAGGCGATTGAGTACCCACCAAGATTCTGTGACTGAACCCAGCCATCTCGCCAGTCCCCAGCAGGGTAGTAGGCGAACGCTACATACGCTGCCGGGTTCGGTGTTCCAGGCGCGACTTCACGAGGCCTAATGATCTTGTACAGCCGGCTAGTGCCTGAATGGTAGGTATATTGTTCCGTACGGCCGTTTGGGAAATCGTTGACATCACCCGTAGAGTTGACAACTGGTGATCGCGCCGATAGCAGATTCCCAATATCATCGTAGCCGTAAACAACTTCGCGGCCTGTGAAGTCAGTGACCTTTTCGAGCCTGACATCCTGAAATAGCGTTTGGATGTAGTTGAACGTGATGTCCCGGCCGAGGCTGTCAGTGATTTTCTCTAGCCGCCCTGGCAAATAGTCCGGTAATGCACCAGCGGGGTAGTAGCTAAGGGTCAATGAATTTCCACTAGCATCCTCGATCTTGCGAAGGCGATAGGAGAAGTTTCGTCCAGGGATTGGAGCATACTCATAGTACGAACGGCTGCCGTGGCGCGCACGTAGTATCCATTCAGTGGCAGAGTACTGCGATAGCCGCGTGTATAGGCCTGCGTTTCCGACGAAGGCCGTTTGACCAAGAAGCTTCGTATAGTTGTCGATTCTATTGTTGCCGTTCTGAAGCCGCCCTGTAACGCGCGCATTGGCTGTTGGGTCACCGTCAAAGTCAATTCGCTGATCGAAAGCGAACTCCCATCCGTACCCCATTACGCTATCTTCGTTGGAGCGCTTTGAATTGTAGCGGCGAGTTAGATTGAAGTCGATTCCACGGCCGGGAATGTGCAAATCAGTTGCCCGGAAGCTGACCGCTCCGTTATGGAGCAGAATGGGGTCACCCGTGTCCTCGTAGGTTTCGCTGATTTCCGTGGGAGACTTGCCACCAGGGCAAGTGTCACAGGTGGCCTGGGACGGAGACTTGTCAATGTCCGTCCGCAAAGGCACGTCGTCACACGATGTCACCCCGCCCCTGGCGGGGCCGTCTTGGAGCAGGTCATCAGTGAAGTTCGGTGGATCTCCCACCTGCGCGAAGCCCACGCCTGCAATGAGCACGATCAAGAGCAGTTTCAGGAAGCGTCGGAGCATGTGGGGCTCGGTTTCGGTTCAGGAGTCCGGGGTGGAGAGTCCTTCAGTCGCCCGCACGTGCTCCGGCCGGAAGCTCGACGGACGCACAGCGATGGTCCGCGTCGGCGCGCGAAGCGCGACGGGTCGTGGATGTCCGTTTTAGGAGCGTGTGTGTGGCCAGCACAGGGGGGGGACTTAGCGAGGGACTGGTTTAGAACGTTGAAACGGCCTTGGTCCGCCACACTTTCCGGATTCACAAGCCCAACGTGTTGCCGAATCGTGCGTTATGGATTTGCAGTTCTGTAGGTACCACGCGAGGTGAGGCGCGGTCAGCGAGTGCGGCTCGTCGTGTGCGCTACCGAACGCCGGCGTCGTGATCGCCGTCTCCGCCGCTATCCCGCGCCTGATCCGCCTCGCGATGCTCGGACCGTTGACACGCGCCCTTCGATCCCGTTCCCACGCCGCCAGCGACTTCGTCATCCCGAACGCCTCGATCGCCTTGCCCTCGATCTCGACGCTGGCGCGGTAGTTTCTGCCGGTGATCGCATCCTCGGGCTTCCAGCCGCGCTTGAGGCGCCCAGCCAGGCCGGTGAGGGTAACGGTGCACCGCGGATCCCGTGACCACGCCATCGGACCCTTGGTCTCGCCGAAGGCCGTGATCGTCCACCGCGGCGTTCGACTGACCCTCTTGGGCCGGCCCAACTTCAGCGCCTCGCGTCGAGGCAGCCAGACGCAGTTCTTGGGTCCGTGCGGCTCGCGGCGATCGAGGCGCGCGATGACCAGGCCCTTCTGGTAGCCAGAGGGAAGCGCCCATGCGTGGAAACGTGGGAACGCACGCCATTCTGGAGCGAACGTCCGCTCTCCGTGCCGCTCGCGCAGGTCCGACCACACGCGGTGCAGCGCGACGCCGTGCTTGAGCTCCCGGATGGGCGTAGGACGCTCGCGCAGCCAGCCGCGCCGACGTAGGCCGTCCCGCAGGCCGCTGTAGCTCGCCCCGAGGCGCTTGGCGACCTGGGCAGTGTCCAGCCCCTCGACCAGGTGCATACGTCGAGCACGTGCCCAGTCGATCGGCCGGTACGCCCGCGGCTCGCTCGGCTGCCCGAGGGTCACCCGTTTCGAGGTGATTGCCAGCTTGGCCGGGACGCCCGACCGGATGCGCACGCGGATCGTCTGGCTGTTCACCACGGCCCGCGGGTCTCGCCCCCATCCTTCGGCAGACTTCGTTTCACCGAACGCTCGGATACCGCGGCCGCTCGCGGCGAAGCCTTCGCGGACGACCTCACCCCGGATCGCCCAGGCGCAGTTCCCGGGCGCGTACCCGCGGCTTCGCACGCGCAGCGACAGCCCCTTCCCATGGCGGTAGCCGCTCGATTGCGCCCATGCCTGGAACGCCTGGAAGTCGTGCCAGGCGCGGCACACACGAACTCCTTTGGCCCCGTACAGCCGGTACATCTGCGAGCCAGGCTTCTCGCACCTCGCCAGGATCGAGCGCCAGAACGAGTACAGCCGGCGGTCGGTGGGCTTCGGTCGCCTTCGACGAGGCGCCCGCACGCCTTCGCGTCTAAGCGCGTCGTACATCCCGCCTGCGGTGAACCCGGCGCGTCGCGCATACGCCGCCACCGTCTCGCCTGTTACCGGTCATCGAACGTGACCCCCTGTTCGGGCATGAAA